>Ga0193751_1000567_pt1 | contig 27893 bp, 16 predicted proteins | sample L1c2metaG_FD_143050 | JGI IMG/M metagenome (GOLD analysis project Ga0193751, IMG submission 143050) | Soil microbial communities from a riparian zone of the East river system, Colorado, United States - L1c2 | ecosystem: Environmental > Terrestrial > Soil > Riparian zone | place: USA: East River... | reverse complement strand
TTGCGTGCTGGGGGCGTGCGCTTTCTCGGCAGCGAATGCGCGCGCAAGTTCGCCCGGCGATACTGATGCGACTAAGCCTGTTGCTACAAAAACCGTCGCCCACAAGAATCACAAGAGCACGGCGAATTCCGCCAGCGGGACGAACCCGACGACCAAGACGCATACAGCCTCGACAGGAAAACGATCGCGCAGGAAGCGTGTCCGCGGCCAGCAAAAAATCGATTCCGAGAGAGCGCAGGCGATTCAGGAAGCGCTGATCCGCGAGCATTACCTGAGCGGAGAAGCTACCGGCACATGGAACCAGGCCAGTGAAGCGGCCATGCGCCGCTATCAGGCCGACAATGGCTGGCAGAGCAAGACCGTTCCCGACTCGCGAGCCCTGATCAAGCTAGGGTTGGGGCCGAGCAAGGACCATCTATTAAATCCGGAGAGCGCTATGACGACGGTGCCCGACCCCCCTCGCGCCGAGCCTATGCCCACGACGTCGCACACTGCGCCTCCGACCGCGGATACCGCGCCTGCTAGTTCCAACCAGACGGATACGTCCCGTCCGCAGTAACTTCCGGGATAGCCAAGTTCAGCCAAATTATTCTGAATGTCATTCTGAGCGTAGGGCCCACTTCGCAAAGCGAAGCGGGCACGGAGTCGAAAGGACCCCTTGTGGCCTCGCGCCATCGATTGCTTGTGAAGGAGTTCTCCCGTGAATTTCAGTCACAACGCACTCGCGGCGAAGGGGGAATGCCTTGAGGCGTTGCTGGAGTGACTTGACGTGCAGGGATCCTTCGACTGCGCGAGTTCATTCGCAAAGGAGCGAATGAACCCGCTTCGCTCAGGATGACATTCAAAGGTGATTCGTTAGTTCTTCCGATGGCTCGTTATTACGGGGCGCCGAAAGTACGGCAGCGTCTGGTTGGCGATGATGGCGCCGGGATTTCCTTCGACCATAGCCTGAGCGGTCTCCAGGCCACAGATTGCTGCGACCGCATCGCGTGCCGTGGAAAGAACAGGAACACGTTTTTCCGTGTCATGCGCATCGGTGGCGAGCACGTGGGCGGCCTTGTGTTCGAGCAGCCAAAGCGCGGCACGGCGCGTCGGTTCGCCCCAGAACCCAGTCAGTGCCGAGCCCGTCATCTGAACGACGCATCCCTGATCTGCCCATTCCGCCACTCGCTGCAGGTTCTCGCGCAGAATCGGGTTGCGCTCGGGATGAGTGATGATCGGAGTGATTCCAAGGTCCCCCAATTTCCGAAAGGAATCCGTAGTCTGCTGCGGGACGCTGTAGTTACTGAACTCGACCAGTAAATAGCGTGTGCCCTCGATCACGTAGCGGCTAGGGTGAGCTAGGGCGTCCTGAAGGTTGTCGTAAGACAGGTGAAAGTCGCAACCCAGGCTGAGTTTGGGCGAGTCGCCGATGAGCTGCTGAAGATGGGAGAGCAGCCCCTGCAGATATTCGCGATCGTAGTGATAACGATCGTTGGCGTGGGGCGTGGCGACCATGTGAGTAATGCCGTCGGCGGCCGCCGCGCGGCACATGGCGACCGAGACGTCCCATGATTTAGGCCCGTCGTCTACTTCTGGGAGGATGTGTGAGTGAATGTCGACCACGGTTGTCGGAACCCAAGCCCGCCGCCCCTGAAAGCTGCCTAAGGCAATTTAAGCAGATTCGTGGAGAAAGAGAAAGGTCGCGATGTTCACCGCCGAGGACGCCCAGGACGCCGGGAGAGATAAAGATTACCCCACTCTTTGGGACTCAATACCGGAGAGACGACCTCGCCGGTGATCGTGCCCTTGCCTGCCAGGAAATTGTAGATGTCATCGGCAGGTTTGCGTGCAGAAACTAATCCTCGCAGCTTGGAAAGACTAATGCGACGCTGGCCGTTTTTCTGACGTTTCCCAGCATTCTCCCACACACGTTCTCCGGAGCCGTAATAAACAACTTCGGCTTCCTCCGGGGAAACCACCCTTAGCACAATGAGCCGGATGCAGCAGTCGTACATTGAGACGCTCTCGCACGAGGTCATTTTTATCTGAACGGGCCCCGCAGCATCGAAAGCGTCATGTCCTTCGTGCGACATGGGATACAACGTCAGTTTGAATTCTTCAGCAGCAATGACTTCGCCGATTGATCCTACAAGATGCCCGTCAGGCGTGAACTTTCTCCCAGGATACAGCGCTTCAAGTTCCGCGACTGCCTTGAATATGGCAGCGACCGGAGCCGGGAGTCTAATCCGACGCTCTAATGTCCGATCATTGGCCGCTCCCGAAGATTTCTTGCGGGCATTCATGGAGATCCACTCTTGACGACACCGGCGCAGGATCATGCTCCATACTTTTGAAGAATGAAATCGGCAATTGCAGCATAAGCCTTAGTCAACGTCTTCTCATCCGGCAGAAACACGATGCGGAAGTGCTGCGTGCCGGGCTTTTGGCCAAAGCCGGAGCCGTGAACGACCATGACGTGTTTCTGGCGGATGAGTTCCTTCACGAAGATCTCGTCGCTCTCGGGGATGTCGATGCGCGGAAAGGCGTAGAACGCGCCCCGCGGGGCGACGCAACTGACGCGCGGCGTCGCCTCGCACCATTTCTGGGTGAGGTCGCGGCGGGAGCGCAGCTTACGCTGCACTTCCACGAGATGATCCTGCGGGCCTTCCAGCGCGGGCTTGATCGAGTACTGCTCGGGATGATTGGCGCAAAGGCGCGCTCGCAGCAGGCGGTGTACGCCTTCGCTGTACGCTTTGATTGCGGCGGCGTCGCCGGAGACGATGCCCCATCCGATGCGCCATCCGGGGACGAGATAGTTCTTGGACATTCCACCAAACGTCACGCATGGCACGTCGGGCGCGACTGAGGCGAAAGCGATGTGCGGCGTGGCATCTCCGTTCGAATCGGGGAGAATCAGTTTGTCGTAGATCTCGTCCGAGAAGACGATCAGGTTGTGGCGGCGAGCCAAGTCGGCGATTTGCTCCAGCATCTGTCGCGTGCACAGCGAGCCTGTAGGGTTGTTAGGGTTAATCAATACGATGCCGCGAGTTCGCGGCGTGAGCTTGCGTTCGATGTCGGCCAGTTCGGGCTGCCAGGCGTCGTCCTCATTTAAATCGTAGGCGTTGATCGCGATGCCCAGCTTGCACAGAACCGCCGAGTACAGCGGATAGTCGGGCTTCGGCGTAAGAATGTCTTCGCCGGGATTAACGAGCGCTGAGATGCAGAGGTCGACCGTCTCACTTACACCGGAAGTAACGAAAACATCGCGCACGGTGCTGATGCCCTTGCGGACCGCCTCGCCGCGAATGGCATCCAGCGCTTCCGGGATTCCGGGGGACGGCGCGTATCCGTTCTTGCCGTCGCGCATCGCTTTGTACACGGCTTCAATGATGTGCGGCGGAGTTTGGAAATCGAAGTTCAGCGGATCGCCGACGTTAAGCGGGAGAACTTTGTGTCCCTGCCGAATGACTTCGTCGGCCACGCACGCCAGATCTCGGATGGCGTAGCGAACATTGTCGAGGCGACTGGCGGCGGAAATCTCGCGGGCTTGGGCGTAGGGCATCAACAAATTCTAACCGCAGAGAACGCGCGGCGCAGCCAAATCCATAGAAATGATTGGCGAATCGGCTTCGGCAAGACCAGGAAATGACTGCTGTATCGGGACTTCGGTAACGTCAATTGACCCGGGTGGCCTGTCTATAATCCCAAGACATGCGCCTTTCTTACGCCATCAAGGTTGAGGATTTCCAGAGACTGCAGGCCCCATTTCCGACGATCAAGGGTGCAACTGCCGGGTTCAAGGGCGTGCTGGTGGCGTGCGTTCTGATCGCGCTGCTGGGTGTTTTTTGCATGCTGCAGGGCTTCGGACTGCCGGTCGGGTTTTTCCTCATCGCACTGGGGCTGGTCGCGGCGACGGGTTCATATTTCTACGAGCAGCGCTCTATACGCAAAAATAAAGAAAATTACCACGAGAGGATCATCGCCGGGTTCCAGAGAATCCATTGTCGCGACGAGAGGATTTTTGCGGCGGATGAAAGCGGATTTACCGCGAGTTGCAAGTGTGGGTCGGTGACGCGTCCGTGGTCCGAACTGACTTCTTTTTCAGAGAGCAAGACTGATTTCGCCTTTAATACGAAGATGGGCGGCCAGGTTCTTCCCAAGTCCGCCTTTCCGTCCGAGGCCGAGATCACCGAGTTTCGCGCGCTCGCTACCGGCAAGCTGAATCAAGACAAGCCAGCGAACGCACCGCACTTCGATTTTGCCTTAAAGCGCGATGACTATCGCATCGGCTACTGGATCCATACTCTCAAGGGCGGCGGATGGCGCGGCCTGGCCAAGGCCCTCGCGACCTACGTCTGCTTTACGTATGGAGTTTTTGTGATCTGGAATTCCCTGGCCGTTCACAACGAAGCAGTTCGCGCTGGTCTGATTGGCGGTCTGATCGGATTCCCGCTAGTGCGCCTCGCGAACCGGCGGCGCCGGCAATACCTCGGTCCCATGCGGGTTCATTTCAGCAATGAAGGCTTGTACCTGCAAGACCCAGCTAACCAGGCGCGTACTTCCTGGACGCAGTTCGTGGGCTATCTCGAAGGCAGCGGGATCTTCCTGCTCTACTACAATCCGAAACTTTATCGCATCATTCCAAAGCGGGCCCTGACAGGCCCTGCTGTGCAGTTTCAGACGTTAGTTCAGAGCAAGCTAAGCCGCTACGACTACCGAAGTCCAAACGGGACCCTCGAAACGAAAACCGCAGGCTAGTCGCAAGCCGGATTCGTTTTTCTCCGCGAACTCGGCGGTCGTTCTCCGCGTCCTCTGCGGCAAAAGGCTTCTAGTCCGCCCGGTCGATCTGCGCCTTCTGCAGCTTGTCGGAATAATCGACGTAGACCGACTTCCACTCGGTATAGAAATCAATCGCTCCGATGCCGCCCTCGCGGTGGCCGTTGCCCGTCGCTTTGGTGCCGCCGAACGGCAGATGTACCTCGGCGCCGATGGTTGGTGCGTTGATGTAGGTGATGCCGGCATACAGGTCGCGAATGGCCGAGAAGGCTTTGTTCACATTTTTGGTGTAGAGCGCAGACGACAGGCCATACTCGACGCCGTTAGCGATCTCAATGGCGTCTTCGAGATCTTCACACGGGATGATCGAGACCACCGGGCCGAAGATTTCTTCTTGCGCGATCCGCATCTTGGGATCGACGTTGGAAAAGACGGTGGGCTCCATGAACCAGCCAAACTGATAATCGCCCTCAGTGAGGCGATGACCGCCGCACTCCAGTTTCGCGCCTTCGTTCTTGCCGATGTCCACATAACTCAGGTCGGTTTGCAGCTGTTTCTCATTGATCGCAGGGCCCATCTGCACGGTTTCGTCCAGCCCGTTGCCAATTTTCAGCTTTTTGGCACGATCGACGTAGCGCTCCTGGAATTCGCGATAGACGCCTTTCTGCACGATGATGCGGCTGGTGGCGGTGCAACGCTGGCCGGTGGTGCCGAATCCGCCCCAGAGGCCGCCTTCGATGGCGAGCTCGAGGTTGGCGTCGTCGAGCACGATCATGGGATTCTTGCCGCCGAGTTCGAGCGAGCAGTGTTTGAAACTTTTTGCCGCGATACCGCCGATGATGCGACCTACGGCCGACGATCCCGTCAGCGAAATCGCGCGAACGTCGGCATGCTCCGCGAGCGGTGTGCCGACTTCAGCGCCAAATCCGCTGACGACATTGATGACACCCTTAGGCAGGCCGGCGTCAGTCAGAGCGCGCACCAGGTTAAACGTGGAGAGCGGCGTATCCTGCGCGGGCTTGATGACGCACGTATTGCCGCAGACGATGGCCGGCAAAAGCTTCCAGGAAGAAATTGCCATGGGAAAATTCCACGGCGTGATCATGCCGCAGACGCCGATGGGCTGCCGCACCGCCATCGCGAACTTGTTGGGCATTTCCGAAGGCACCGTGGGACCGAAGAGGCGGCGGCCTTCGCCGGCGTTGTAGTAGGCGGCGTCAATCGCTTCTTGTACGTCGCCACGGGTCTCGGCAAGAACCTTGCCCATTTCACGGGTCATGTCGCGGGCGTAGTCTTCTTTCCGCTCAATCAGAATCTCGGCGGCGCGGAAAACCATTTCGGCGCGGCGTGGCGCGGGAACAAGCCGCCATTTGGTGAAGGCGCGCTTGGCGGCGGCGACAGCGGCGTCCACGTCAGCCTTGGCGGACTTCTGAAAGATGCCGACCAAATTCCGAGTGTCGGCCGGATTGCGATTTTCGAAAGTCTCGCCAGTCGAGGCCTCAACCCATTCCCCGTCAATGAAGTTCTTGAAGACCCTAGTCGGGCCGTAGCTGAGTGTCGGCGGAGTGGTCAAAGTATCGGTTGCCATAACTTCTCCTTATAAATGCCTAAGAAGTTGATGTTATAACCCGGAAGGAAGGTGCGACAAGGGAACGGGAAAATCGGTAGTGGGCTACTTTAGCCCACTACCGGAAAATCGCAACCGGCCGTGCCCATTTGCCTGCACTCATAGGGGCCATCAGATACTTAGCCTCGTCGCTGTCGACTGTTTCAAGACCCACGTACGGCGGAGCCGATTCTATTTACGTGATGAAGATCGGACTCGACGGAGCTTGGGTGGGTGCCTACAAACAAAACTCTTACTTCACCGTGTCCGTGGACCCAGGGGAACATCACGTGTGTGCAAACGTGCAATCGAAAGCTTCGATTGGGCTAGTGTTAGCTCTCGCGCATTTCACGGCGGAGCCCAGCAAAATTTACTATTTCCGCGCCCGATTTTTTGCTGGAATGCCGGGCATAATGTTGAGGCCAGCCCCATGGACCGTGATCCTGAATGAAGGCAGCCGTCGCCTTACGAATACACACATTCAAAAGTGGATGTTTTCCCGCCTCATAGTTCGTGGGGCTCCTCTGTTTGTGAATAGAAGCACGCGGTTTGCATGGCCGAGCGTGAGGGTCCTCATTCGCACCGCAACGCCACGAGTGGATCCACCTTCGCCGCACGGCGCGCGGGGATATAGGCCGCGGCAAGGCTCACCCCGCAAAGGGCAAATGCGGCAAGCGCAAGCGCCGCGGGATCATCGGGCTTTACTCCGAAGAGCATGCTTGCAATAAGCCGCGCGACGATGAACGTGATGGGCAAGCCCACCCCGATCCCGAGTGCAGTAAGCATCAAAGTCTCTCGAAGGACCGATCCAAGGACTTGTCTCTTACCCGCACCCAGTGCCATACGAATCCCAATTTCGTGAGTCCGTCGCGCGACAAGAAACGAGATCACGCCATAAAGCCCTACAGCCGTCAGCAGGCCGGCCAGAATCCCAAAGAAGCCTGAGAGCGCGGCCATCAGTTTTTCGGGCAGGAGGGATTCCTGAATCTGTGTTTTGAAAACTCTGAAGTCCACACTGATGTCCTGGCTTTTTTCGGTAACCGCCTGCTTGATGCTTGACGTCAGCATCGGCAAGGGCAGCGTGGAATGAATCATCACCTGTTCAAAAGGATCGGGACTCTGATCCTGCGTGACCGAAAGGTAAACAATGGGCCTGAATCTCTCGCGGATCTCCATGTACTTGGAATTTTTCACCATACCCACAATTTCGAAAACCGTTTCCGGTTCGTGCGGCGTGGCCTCGCGGCGAATCCGCAGTCCCACGGGATTCGCGCCCTTCCCAAACCGTCGAGCGAACTCCTCGTTAACGATTGCAACCTTCGGGGATGTGGTGGTGTCTTTCTTGTCAAAGTCTCGGCCCGCCAACGGCGGAATGCCGAGTGTTTTGAAATAGCCTTCGCCGACCCAGTTGAAATTCGGGTCCAGTCCGGATTGCCGATCTTCGCCCTCTGCCCAGACGCGGTTCTCGATGCTTCCGCCGCTCAGCGGAATAATTCGTACCTCCGCTGCACCCTCCGCGCCCGGGACGCCGCGAAGCTGATCGAGGATCTCCTGCTTCGCTGCGATGCGGCGTGTGACAGGAAGGCGCAGCTGAGACAAGTCGAGCTGCGCAATCAGGATGCTGTCTTCGCGGAAACCGGCGTCAACGGTGAGCAGGTTGCCGAGCGTTCTTCCAAAAAGCACCGCACCGGTCATCAGAACCAGAGACAAGGCAACTTGAGCAATGACCAGCACCCGCCGCAGTCGGCTGCTTTCTTGCATGCCGCCGGTTCGCGCTGAGCCCGCTTTCATCGATTCACTCGGGGCAAGGCTCGACGCCCGAAAGGCCGGGACCAATCCAAAAAGCAACGCCGTCACTGTGGCGACCATAGACGTAAATCCCAACACACGCCAGTCGGGATGAAGGTCTACAAACAACGAGTCACCCTGCGTGCTCAGCAAACTTACAAGGCACTTACCCAGGACCCGCGCGAGCACCAGGCCCGACGCCGCTCCCAGCAGGATTAGCGGGACGCTCTCCCATAAGAGCTGTCCGATCAGGCGGCGTTGCGTTGCCCCCAGCGACAGGCGCACAGCAAGCTCCTGCACGCGGGCGCTAACGCGCGCGAGCATCAGGTTGGCAAGGTTCGCGCAGGCGATCAACAACACCACGCCCGCAAGTCCCAGCAGCATCCATAGGGGAGTCTCGTACTTATCACGCAGCCACGAGACACCACCCGGAGCGGAATCCGCCACGAGTTCGAAATGGAGGTAGTCCCGGACGTTCTCAGTGGGATAGTCCTTGCGAAGACTTGTTTCAAAGGCAGCGGGTGAAAGAGATTTGAGACCCGCATTCACTGTGGATAACGAATCGCCTGGTTTCAAACGCCCCATCACCGTCAGCCACCAGTCGGTGCTTGACTCCAGCCAGTTGCCTTCGGTCCAATACGCATCTTGCGAACAGATAGGCACCGCCACGTCAAAAGAGTGCCCGATCTCCGGACCAGTAAAACCAGCGCGTGTTACTCCGACAATCGGGACCGGATGTCGGCCAATCGTCAGCGTCCGGCCGATCGCGTGAGGATCACCCCCGAGTTGGTCTTGCCAGAATGCGTAGCTCACGACGACGCCCGAGGCTCCGCACCCTGGCCGGTCATCCGCGGAACTGAACAACCTCCCGACCGCGGGCCGCACCCCGAGCACGTTGAAGAAGTCTCCACTCACCCACAAGGCTTGCACCAGCCGCTCGTGGTCGCCTTCAGTAATTCCCAGGTTGGTGGGGCTCCATGCCAGCACTTGTGAAAAGGCGGTCTGATGGTCTCGAATGTATTCCCACAGAGGATTGTTTAATGCCGGATAGACTGTCTCCTGGCTGCCTCTTTTACCTGGCAGGTCCGCGAGGTGTACCAGTGTAAGCTCTCCGGGATTCGTTACCGGCAGGCTCCTCAGGCGGACCGCATCGAGCAATTGGAAGATCGCGGTATTCGCGCCGATGCCCAGCGCAAGCGTCAGCACCGCAACTGCGGTGAAGCCTGGGCTGCGCATAAGTTGGCGCAGTCCGAAGCGGATGTCCTGCCACAGGGCCTCCGCTCCATTCCACACCCACATCTCCCGACTCCTCTGTTGTGCCAAAGCCACGTTGCCGAACCGTCGCAGAGCCGCATACCGGGCTTCCTCCGGTGACATCCCGGATTCGAGGTTCTCCTGCTCCTCCATTTGAAGATGAGCGTGAATCTCTTCCTCAAGCTCGTCCATCGTTTTCGGATGACGAAACAGGGCAACAAACTTGGCAAGATCTCGTCTCCAGCTCATTGGCCCTCCTCGGACTCTGCCGGCCGGAGAACGCCGGTGACTGCCTTTACAAAGCGCTCCCAACGGGATGTTTCAGTGACCAGCTGCCGTCGTCCCGGCGCGGTAAGGCGGTAGTATTTTGCACGCTGGTTGTTCTTGGAAACTCCCCACTCGGCTGTAATCCATCCTTCCTGCTGCAGCCGCTGCAGGGCAGGATAGAGCGACCCATGTTCCACCTTGAGGGTTTCGTCCGACATGCGCTCAATGGACTTCGCAATGCCGTGTCCGTGCGTTGCGCCCCAGCGCAAGGTGCGAAGAATCAGCATGTCAAGCGAGCCAAAAACAAGTTCGATTCGGTCCCCTGATGGTTGCTTCGCCATAGTGGAAGGTAATCTACCACTACAGCGGTAGATTGTCTACTAGACAACGTTGGAGATTTTGCAACAGCAAACCAAATCTCTCGATCCGTCGGCTCGTCGCTAGTTGTTGAGAACAGGCCATAGCGCTCCGAACCCCGGATTGGTGGACAATGTCGATAGCTGGAACCCTTGCATCAGGGAGCGTTGCACAGGGCTGAGGAGTTGAGCGATGATGTGCTCTTTTTCCCCAGATAACTGTGTCGCAGGCCAGCAAACCGTGACATGCCGAGAAAACCTAGCTTAAGCGCTCCTCACGATTGGCGGTAAGCCGCCAAGCCTGCACGAAGGTCGATCGCCCCCCACACCAACGTAACGTCCCAAATTGATTACCTGTTCTTTCCTCCGTTTTCCTTGTGCTAACGTTTGATCTACCGCATATTTACTGAGGATTTCGGGCTACGTGTCTTCTGACAATCGCAAACCGGGTATCCACGTCGCGTGGACGACCGTCACCTACCGTAGCGTGGTGCTGATGATTCTGGCTGTCCTGGTTGTGTTCTTGATCGCGGTGCGCGTAGCGTTTCCGCAGTTCACCGAGAACACCATGAAGTCAGGGGAAAACGTAGCCAGCAAAGTGCTGGAACGCGTCGCAGGCATGGCCCCGACGACGGGTTCGGGAGCCTTGACGGCGCAGCAGGCGCACTTCACGGCCCTCGATGGTACGGTGCGCATCAAGAAAGCCAACGGCAACAGTTGGATCAAGGCCGACTACAGCGTTCCCCTGGAAAAGGGCGACGTGGTGCAGACCGGTTCGGAAGGCATGGCGAAGGTCGTCTTCAATGACGGCACGAGTTACACGGTGAAACAGGATTCGCTGATTGTGGTCGAAGAGAACTCCGCCAACGACCAGCAACAGACGAACGTGGCCGTGGCAGTCAGCACAGGAACGGTGGACCTTTCGACCGCCACGTACAGCCAAGGTTCAAGGTCGCAAGTGATTGTGGCGGGCGCGACAGCTTCTCTGTCTCCAGAGTCGGCGGCTCAGGTACACAACGATCCCAAGTCGGACCATCACGAAATCCTGATGAAAAAAGGATCGGGCGAAGTCACCCGCAATGGCGAAACCGTGAAACTGGCCAACTGGGAGAAGGTGAGCTTCCAGGGGCAGAAATCGCATCTGGAAAAGGCCAAGGAGATTGGACCGCCTACGCCGATCGCGCCAGCCAACATGGCTCCGCTATTTTCCGCGGGAGAGGCGATGAAGGACGTTTCATTTTCCTGGACCCCGATGGCGAATGCAGTTGGTTACCGTCTGCGCCTCTCCCGCAACCCTTATTTTTCTTCTACACTGGTCGATAAGAGAGTTAATACAGCGGCTGTTACTGTCACCAGCCTGGGAGAAGGCGCCTACTACTGGATGGTGCAGTCTTATGATGCGGCGGGAAAAGAGTCGGTCGAGAGCGAGAAAAATCGGTTCACCATTATCTCCAAAGGCAAGCAGACTGAGGCCATCGAACTGGAACTGGATCCCTTCGTGCAGCACGGGCACGTGATCGAAGTAACGGGCAAGACCCAGACCGGAGCCCGGGTAATGGTGAACGGCAGCGAAGTGCCGATGGTTAATCCAGACGGCGGTTTCCACTACTTCACGCCGCCGCTGCCCACCGGAGAAGCCGTGATCACGGTGACGGCGCAAACGGCGCAGGGCGGAGTGAATACGCAGCAGCAGAAGATCATTATTCAGTAAGGTCAGGTTCCAGTAGGGTCGATTGCGGCGGACTAGGACCTTTGGGCAGGGAACTTTCGGGTCGAGCAAGGTTGTCGGTTTCCCGTAGAATGAAGAGAACCAGCCGACAGCAAAAATAGAACTCTGGGGCATTTCCAGAAGAACGAACACGTCGAAAGACGCGGGAATATTTCGTCATGTCAAACAACGGATATCATTCGGGTCCTACGCGCAGTCACAATCTCCGGTCGCTGTTCAGCATTTTCTCCAGCGATCTGGCCATCGATCTCGGCACTGCCAACACGCTGGTCTATGCGCGCGGCAAGGGCATTGTCGTCAACGAACCGTCGATCGTCGCCATCAACAAGAATACGGGCGAGGTCGAGGCCGTCGGCAAAGAGGCGAAGGAGATGCTGGGCCGAACTCCCGGCAACATCGTCGCTATCAAGCCCATGAAAGATGGCGTAATCGCGGACTTCAAAGTCACTGAGAAGATGCTGAATTATTTCATCCAGAAGGCGCACAACCGCAAGATGCTGGTGCATCCGCGCATTGTGATAGGGGTGCCATCGGAGATCACGCAAGTGGAAAAGCGCGCGGTTATGGATTCCGCGTATCGCGCCAAGGCCAGCGAAGTGCATCTGGTGGAGCAGGCCATGGTGGCGGCCATCGGCGCGGGACTTCCCATCACTGAGCCCAGCGGCAACATGGTGGTCGACATTGGCGGGGGCACGACCGACATTGCGGTGATTTCCTTGAGCGGCATCGTTTATTCGCGTTCCGTGCGCATGGCCGGCAACCAGATGGACGAAGCCGTGATGAATTATCTGAAGCGGAAATACAATTTGCTGATCGGCGAACGCACCGCCGAGCAGATTAAAATGGAAATCGGATCCGCGCATCAGCTCGACAAGCCGATGACCATGGAGATCAAGGGCCGCAACCTGATCGAAGGCGTGCCCAAAACGATTACGGTGGACGACGGCGAAATCCGCGAAGCGCTCAGCGAATGCGTTTCGACCATCATGAACGCGATCCGCGTGGCACTGGAGCGGACGCCGCCTGAGCTCTCGGCAGACATCAGCGACCGCGGCATCGTGCTTACCGGCGGTGGCGCGCTGTTGAAAAACCTCGACAAACGCATCCGCGAAGAAACCGGGCTTCCCGTTTCGATCGCCGACGACCCACTGTGCAGCGTGGTGCTGGGCACGGGCAAGATGCTCAGCGATTTCAAGCTGTTAAGGAAGATCTCGATCGAGTAGATGTTTCGGAGTGAGGGTGTCAAGGTTTCAGAGTTTCAAGGTTTCACGTCGAGCGTCGGCGCGAATGTTTTGAAACCTTGCAACTTTGAAACCTTGAAACTTTGAAGCTGGGTTTTTATGGAATCTGTGCTTGGCCGTTACCGCAACCTGATCATTCTTGTGGGAGTGTTGTTTCTGCAGGTGCTCGGGCTGGCGATGCAGGTCAAAAAAAACGGTACGGACGAAGAAAAAACCCGCCTGATCCGCATTTGGGCTGTGGACGCGATGACTCCTTTGGAGCGCACGCTAGTCTGGGTTCAGAACGGCAGCGGCAATCTGTGGCGCAACTATTTTTATCTGCGCGGAGTGCGCGCGGAGAACCGGCAGCTCAAGGAACAGATTGAGCAAATGCGGCTGCAACAGGTCCGCCTTGCCGACGACGCCGCCCAGGCGCGGCGACTGCAGACTCTCCTGGCCTTCAAAGAACAATTCATCTCGCACACTGTGGCTGCGCAGGTGATCGGCTCCAGCGGCAGCGACCTCTCCCGCATCATCTATATCGATAAAGGAGAGAAGGCGGGCATACAACGCGACATGGCCGTCATGACGTCCGACGGCATTGTGGGCAAGGTGCTGCTGGTTTATCCGTCGGTCGCGCAAGTATTGCTGATCAATGATCAAAGCAGCGGCGTGGGCGCCTTGCTCGAAAAAACGCGAGTGCAAGGAGTCTTGCGCGGCACGGCGAATGGCGAAGTGACGCTGGAGCGAGTGATGAGCGACGAGCAGGTTTCGCCCGGTGAAACCGTGCTGACCAGCGGCGGAGACCAGATTTTTCCCAAGGGATTGCCCGTCGGTACCGTCACCAAGGTAGGAAACGGCAGGGATTTGTTTTTGAACATCAAAATCAAGCCCGCGGCGGACCTCAGCAAACTGGAGGAAGTCCTGGTACTAGTGGAGAAACAGGAACGGCAGAGTCCGGCGGAAGAAGCCATCCACATGCGAGCTTCCGATATCTTGGCGCAACGTTTGCCGTCTGTGCCTGACAAGCCCGCCGCGGACGCGAAGTCCGCTGCTGCGACGACTGGCACCGCTCGCAACGGGACAACGCAGCCTAAGGCGCAAATCAAGCAGCAGTTGGGAACGGTGGCGAAGCCAGGTTTGGACTCAACGAAGCCGGTGCCGGCGAAAACCGGGATTTCAGCTCCGGCGACAGCGAGTGCGAAGGCCGCCAGGAACCCTTCCGGTACCAACGGCGTTAACATCTCTTTACTCCCGGAGCAGCCAACCAAGGTTGTCGACTCTTCCGCGGTTCAAAAGTCAACGGATACGGTCGGCGCCTCGCCTTCGGGGTCGCAACCCGATGCTTCCCAGGCGCATCCCGCAAGCGCACAGCCGAAGCTGGACACACCCTCCACGACACCGCCGGCCAAGCCGCAGCCTCCGGCGGGCGAGAGTAACCCCCAATAGCGTGCCCGTTACCTATACGTCCGGGGAGCAGGTTGAAGTTTACCGATTCAGTATCCCGGTGACTGTAGGCATTCCGTTATTGGCGCTGTTTGTGCAGGCGTTTGTGCCGCTCCGGTTTCCCCGTTTCGCGGTCTACGTAGACTTACCCCTGTTAGTGACAATCTTTTTCGCCATGGCGCGCCGCAATCCGACTTCGGGACTGCTCACCGGAGCCGTGATCGGACTGGCGCAGGACATGCTGGGGCACAATCCGATCGGAATCTACGGAATCGCCAAGACTGTAGTCGGTTACGGAGCTTCATCGTTGGGAGTGAAACTCGACGTGGAAAACGCCGGAGCACGACTGCTGGTCACCCTTGGATTTTATTTTGTGCACGCCGCGGTTTATTTCACCGTGGCTCACGGATTGGTCAACATGACCCAGACCTGGAGTTGGCCCCGCGGCCTTTTGGCCGGCTTGGCGAACGCCTTCCTGGGAGTGATGCTGTTCTTTGTGCTGGATAAGTTTAAGCAGAGAACGTGAAGAAACCGTCGTTGGTCGTTGGTCATTCGTTGTTCGGCGAGTGCGCTAAAAGGCTGACTGGGAACGATGACTTCGGTCACATGGTTCAGTATTCCGTGAAATCGTTCCGGCATACAATGAAGATGACGCAGCAAGCCAACGACCAACGACAAACGACCAAGGACTGAACTGATGTTCGGCCACGACGAAAAAGTTTCCGCAATCCGCCTCACGGCGGCGCAATACATCATCCTTGGCATCTTCCTGGTGCTGGCTTATGGGCTGTGGCGCCTGCAGGTGATGCAGAGCGACTTCTACTCGCTGGCTGCGGAAAAAAATCGCATTCGCAACGTGCCTGTGCTGGCGCCTCGCGGCAAGATCCTCGACCGCGAAGGGCGCACCATTGTCGATAACTATCCGTCGTTTTCCGCGTTGATGATGCGCGACTCCTCGCGCGATCTGGTGGCTGATGCCGATCTGATTGCGCAGGGGCTGCACCTTGATCCGGACGAGGTGCGGGCTCGCATCCGGCACGTCGCATCCATGCCGCAATACCAGCCGATTTTCCTCAAGGAAGACATCACTCCCGACGAATTGCAGTTCATTGAAGCCCATCGCAACGAGTTGCCGGAGTTGGACACGATCATGTCGCATCGCCGCCTGTATCCCCGCAACGGATTCATGGCGCACCTGATCGGCTATGTTGGCGAGGTCAGCGAAGACATGCTGAACCAGCCGCAGTTCGAACTCTACAACGCAGGTGATGTCGTTGGTATTTCCGGAGTCGAGCGCGAATACAACACGATGCTGATGGGTACGAACGGATCGCGCCAGGCCTTGGTCGACAGCCACGGCCGCGAAGTGGGACGGCTGGGTGAGACCGAGGCTGTGCCCGGCAAGCAACTTCGCCTCACGGTGGACATCGATCTTCAGATCGCCGCTGAGCAAGCTCTGGCGGGAAAGAATGGAGCCATCGTGGCCATGGACCCGCGCACCGGCGAGATTCTCGCCATGGTGAGCGGGCCCACGTTTGATCCCAATGACTTTGCCGTGCATGTGTCGCGCGATCAATGGAACAAACTAGTCACTGATCCCGACAAACCGCTACTGAACAAGGCCATTCAGGCGCAGCTCGCACCTGGGTCGACGTTCAAGATCATCATGTCGGTGGCCGGCTGGCAGGAAGGAATTGCGCAGACTCTGCATGTGAATTGCACCGGAGGCGCCGAGTTTTACGGGCGCCGTTTTGGCTGCTGGGTGAAAAGCGGGCACGGCGAAGTCTCTCTTGAAAAAGCGATCTACCAATCCTGCGATGTTTTCTTCTACACGCTGGCGGAGAAGCTAGGCATCGATCGCATCGCAAAATATGCCACCGATCTTGGATTAGGCCAAAAGACGGGCATCGATCTGCCCAACGAAGTCAGCGGCGTCATGCCGTCGGAAGAATGGAAGATCAAGAATTTGAAGCAGAAGTGGTTTGCTGGGGAAACGATTTCAGTCGGCATTGGACAGGGCGCTGTAGCGATCACGCCGGTGCAGTTGTTGCGCGCCATCAGCGCGATCTCTATGGGCGGGCGCATGGTGGTGCCTCACGTCATCAACCCGACCGACGTGCCGCCCGGTTATGTTGAGGCCCAACACTATACGGAAGTGAAGAACGTATCGATCGACCCGAATGGATGGAACTTCATCACCGATGCTATGGTCAAAGTGCTGCTGCCCGGAGGCACCTCGCCCATGGCGGCCGTACCCGGGATAGAGATTGCTGGGAAGACGGGTTCGGCTCAGGTCGTGTCGCTGGCGACCCGCGCCAAATTCAAGAATAGCGAAGATTTGGCCCAGAACGGCTGGTTCGTAGGATTCACGCCGCGGCGCAATCCGGATATTGTCGTCTGCGTACTGTTTCAGGGCGGCGAACACGGCAAACTGGCGGCACGACTGGCGACGCAGGTGATCAAGGCCTACGTCGACAAACAACGGCGCACGCCGACGAAAATGGTTGAGAAGCCCAAGAGCGACGGAACGGTGGATATCGGCGGCCTGTGGACGGCGCCCGATTCCGACGGAGATGGAGGTAAAGAGAAACTCGACGGCGGCCGGTTTGTTCTCGATTTGCCGAAGAAGCCGCTGGCGCTGGCAACTGCCGCCCCAGGAATGTCTGTGCAGTGATATTGGATACGTGTGCGAGGGCGGGGCCGCCCTCGCGACAGCCGGCGGGACGCCGGCGCTACTGAAAACTAGAAGCTAGGAGCTAAGAGCTAGAAGCTGTTTTTATGGCCCGCTACGTTTCATATCGCGACTTCGACTGGATCCTCCTGATCTTCGTGCTCATCATTTGTTGCTTGGGCGTGATGGAGATCCACAGCGCTACGACCCATACCAAATTTGCCGGGGCTCATGTCCGGCAGGTCTATTGGGTAATGGCCGGCGTGGGCGCGATGTTCCTGATGAGCCTGGTCAACTACCAGGCGCTACTCGACCAAATTCACTGGTTCTACATTGCCGCTGTCACGGCTCTCCTGGCGGTATTACTCTTTGGCCAGAAGTATCTGGGAGCGAAGCGGTGGATCAAGATGCCCGGGGGCAATCATTTCCAGCCTTCGGAATGGGTGAAACTGATTCTGATTCTCGCCATCGCCAAGTATTTTGCCGACATGCGCCAGCGGGAACTCTCCTGGGCTGATTTTATGAAGGCGGGAGCGATCGTCGGCATCCCTATGCTGATGGTTCTTAAACAACCGGACTTGGGCACGGCTCTTACTTATCTCCCAATTGCGGCCATGGGCGTGTTTCTGGGCGGACTGCAATGGAAACAAGGGATTGCCGTCGCCTTGCTCGCCGGTGTCGCTGTGGGTGCGGTCTTTTTCGTTCCCAGGGTGCATGTACTGAAGTCGTATCAGAAGCAACGCTTGACCAGCTTTGTCGATCCTGAGCTAGATCCCCAAGGCTCGGGGTACCAAGTTGAGCAATCCAAGATCGCCGTGGGTTCTGGAGGCCTTTGGGGCGGCAAAGGCTCGCAAACACACGGTGCTTTCCTCCCGGTTCCGCAAACGGACTTCATTTTCGCGGCTTTCGCCGAGGAACATGGATTCGTAGGCGCGCTGGGGATTCTGCTGCTATACTTCATTGTGCTGATGCGTTTGACCCAGAACGCGCAAACAGCGCCCGACCGCGCTGGAACGTTCGTGGTGATGGGTGTGGTGGCTGTGCTTAGCTTCCATATCCTGGTCAATGTCGGCATGGTGGTCGGCTTTATGCCGGTTACCGGAATACCCCTGCCGTTGATGAGCTATGGCGGGTCTTCCGTGTTGTTCATGTTCCTGGCGCTGGGAATGGTTATGAATGTTCGTATGCGCCGCTTCGTAAACTAACTGGGTGCCGATAGGGCTGAGCTAGTTAGGACAACAAGATTCAGAAGCAACAGGTTCAGGAACGGGGAAGACGGCAGGAAGCAGTTCGCTGCGCTTGGAGGCGCAGCCCAAAAATATCGATCGCCCTCGCGTAAAGAGGGCATTTCACCGGCCAGTCGAGCAGTCGAAGGCCGGGCAGGATTGAAGTTGAGAAGTCAGCCGGGCAGGGAACGGCCCCCCGACCTTAATGGGTCTGAGAGTGCGGTCACAAACCCCGGCAGAAGTTAAGCGATAAGTGCATAAGATTCCCAAGCTTGCGCAGCGGACTCGACGCAGAGAGCAACTCTGCGGCCCAGTCTGTCCCCGTTTCGGGGCGGCATCGCGACGCTCAATCCTCCCGCACCTTCCCTGACTCCACCCCGGTGAACCTCGCCCGGCTTATCGAATAAGTCGTGTCGGGACCGGAGTGTTCGATGAACAAGGAATTATTTGTCTCTTCCACCCCCCACGAAACCAAAGTGGGCCTGGTGGAAGACGATCTGCTCGCGGAAGTCTATCTTGAGCGCGAGAACGAGTACACGCTAGCTGGATCCATCTACAAAGGTCGCGTCACCCGCGTGTTACCTGGCATGCAGTCGGCATTCGTCGACATTGGCCTGGAGCGCGACGCCTTCCTCTATGTCTCCGACTTCATGGAGTTGGAAGAGCACGATGACGATTTGACCGACGTTGTTCCGGCAAACCGCAACGTGCAGGATTTGCGTCCGCAGCCGGCCCATGAGGATGCTCGCGGCGTCGTTGAAGCGCTGGAGCCTGCTGAGTCGTCAGAAAGCGATCTGCAGCCGGAATCAGATCAGGAGCTAGTCGAAACCGAAAATCAGAGGGACGTCCAGCCAACGGTATCGGCGGTTGGAGCGCCAGATGCAGGTGGCGATTCGCAGAACCGCGAGCGTGGAGGCTACCGTGGCCGCCGCCGCCGTCGTGGCGGACGCCGCGATGGCCGGAGTGACTCCCGTGGCGATGGCCGAGACCATGCATCGGAGCGAGGTCCGGATCGGGGCCCGGAGCGAACTCCAGATCGAGTTTCCGATCGAGGTGCGGATCGCGGACCGGAGCCACGCTATGCCCGTCCCGCAGACGTTTCTGCTTCCCGCGGGTTCGACGCCGGCAGAAACCAGCCCTCGGGTCCGCCACCCGGATATCAACCAATCCTGCTGCCGGGAGAGTCGATTTCTAAATATCAGCGCTATGCCCAGCAGCCGCCCGTACAGCAAACGCCAGCTCGGGAAACGATCGCAGAAGGCGCAGCGCACTCCGCCGAGTCCTCCGCGCCTCTAGCCGCCACTTTCCCCGAGGATGAGCCCATTTTTTCCGCCGCCGCTACCGAGTCAGTCGCCGAGCCTCTTCACGAGCAGCACGAAGACACTCGGGCAAACCACGAAGAGCAAGCTGAACAGGTGGAATCGGCCTCTACTTCGTCAGACTGGAATCAGGAATTTCGCAATCGCGAAGCAGCCAGCATTCCAGTTCTCGGCTGGCCGGGTGAGTCCCGTGTTCCGGATGAACCGGAACAAGTAGTCCGCGAAAAAGAAATTGACCGCGTTGATGCTCCCGAACTAATCGACCAGCCTGCGCCAGCGTCGCGCGAAGAGCAGGCCCCGGTCTTCGCTGCTCCGGGTACAATGGAAGAAGAGACCATTGACGACGAAGAAGCCGACGCGGTCCGTTACGAATCTTCTTCCGATGAAGGCTACGAAGAATTCGAAGAGGAAACCCACGCAGCCGGCCAGCCCGCGCACCTGAATGGCGATGCCCGCGAAGTCGTCTCCGAAATACATCGGGCGTCGATCGCGGAGTCCGGCGAGCCTCATGCCGCAGACGCTGCTCCCGCCGAAGGCGAGGAAGACAGCGAGGAACTGGAGCTCGAAGAGGCTCAGGCCCAGGCCGAAGCCGCCCTTGACGCCGAGGCCCGGGGCAACGGCACTGTCGATGCCCGAGTCGAAGTTCGTGCGCCATCAGGCACCGCAGGGTATACACAGCGCACGCAGCGTCCCCGTCCCGGTTATGATCGCGGACGCCAGGGTGGCCCACGCGACCGGCAACGCAGTGGTGGAGGCGGACGCCGCTTCCGTCGCCGCGAGAATGCGTCGGTCCCTCTGATTAGCGACTTGCTCAAAGAAGGCCAGGAAATTCTGGTCCAGATCGCTAAGGAACCCATCGGCAAGAAGGGCGCCCGAATCACCAGCCACATCGCGCTGCCCGGACGGTTCCTGGTCTATATGCCGACGGTGAATCACACCGGCGTCTCGCGCAAAATCTCTTCCGATGAAGAGCGCCAGCGCTTGAAGCGGATTATCATGAGCGAGCGCGAGAATGGCCACGGAGGCTTCATCGTCCGCACCGCCGCGCAGAGCGCCAGCGAAGAAGAACTCCGCGCCGACATCCGTTTCCTCAAGGGCTTGTGGCAGGACATCAAGAATCGCGCGGAAAGTTCCAAACCGCCCGCGCTGATTTACCACGATCTTAACGTCGTCGAGCGCGTGCTGCGCGACCAGGTTACCTCTGATTTCAGCGTGATCTGGGTCGACACCGAACAGGAGTACGAGCGTGTCCTGCGTTTCTTCAACCGCTTTCAACCCGCGATGGTCAAGCGCGTGAAGCTCTACACCAAAGAAACGCCGCTGTTCGAGCAATTCGGCCTCGCCGAAGAAATGAACAAGGCGCTCAAGTCGAAAGTGTGGCTCAAGAGCGGCGGCTACATCGTCATCAACCAGACCGAAGCCCTGGTCGCGATCGACATCAACACCGGCAAGTACGTCGGCAAGACTCAGCGCCTGGAAGACACCATCGTCAAGACCAACGTGGATGCGATCAAAGAGATCGTGCGCCAGATCCGGCTGCGCGACCTGGGCGGCATCATCATCATCGACTTCATCGACATGGATGAACGCCGCAACCGCCAGCGCGTGATGCAGGCACTCGAAGAAGAACTCCGCCACGACCGCGCGCCCTCGAAGACGCTGCAGTTCAACGATTTCGGCCTGGTCGCCATCACGCGCAAGCGCGTGAAGCAATCGCTCGAACGCACCATCGGCGCCCCTTGTCCCTACTGCGAGTCAACGGGATACGTAAAGTCGGTAACGACGGTTTGTAACGAAATCTACGTGGAGATGCGCAAGATCGCCAAGCACCTCGAACACGAAGACGTAATGTTGCGCGTGCATCCCGACGTGGCCAAGGAATTGAAGGCCAACAATGGCCGATTGCTGAACGAGATGGAAGAACTGACCAAGCGCACCATCATCGTGAAAAGCGATCCGGCTGTGCATCAGCAGCAGTTCGATATCAACTGAACGGCTCATGTAGGGACAGCCGCCCTCGGCTGTCCAGCCGGGCAAGGCCCGGAGCCGCCTGCGTCCCAACCTCAATTGCTGCGCAAGGCTTCCATGGGATTAATGGAAGAAGCGCGCCGCGCCGGAATGTAGCCGGAGGCAGACGCCACCAGCAGCAGCGCTAGAGCCATTCCGAGATACGTCGGCAAATCCCAGGGCGATGTAGCGAAGAGTAGCGAAGCAATCAACTTTGCCACGGCGAATGCTCCCAGCGTACCCAGCGCCATACCCGCAAACGCCAATCGCAGCGTACCGGCGAGAACTTGGCGCTGCACGCGACCGGTGCTTGCGCCCAAGGCCATGCGGATGCCGATTTCTGGTGTCTGGCGCGTGACCGAGTAAGAGATGACGCCGTAGATGCCGAGCGTGGCCAATAGCAAGCCCAATCCAGCAAATGCGGCTACCAGAATCATGAAGAAACGCCGCGGAGAGACGGCGCGGTCGACGATAGTACGGATCGGCCGGAACTCGGCAGCCGGCTGATTGGGATTCAGTTCGCGCAGAGCGTGGAGGACGCTCGCGCCCAGTGCCGCGGGCGGCAGGCTGGTGCGCACCACCAATTGCGCCCACGCCGGACCTTGCTGTAGCGCCGGATAGTAAATTTGCGAGCCCGTTCCCCCTTCCACGCTTTCCTCGTGGACATCTTCGACGACCCCGACGACGTGGTCTTCCTCTTTTCCGCGCATGAGGATCTTGCCCACCGCATCTTCTCCGGGCCAGTAAACGCGAGCCGCGGACGCGTTGATCAGTACAACTTTTTCGCTATGCCGTTCATCGGTCCAGGTGAAGTCGCGCCCGTGCAGTCGAATGCCCATGGCGCGGATGAATCCCGGTGTGATCACGTACACGAGAGGATCGGGTAGTTCGCCGGGAGCAAAGGTCTTTCCCTGGGGTACCGGAGTATCCCATTCGCGGTTGGGTCCAAGGGGAAGATAATCGGCGATGCCCGCAGCCTCCACACCGGGGAGGGCGCTGACCCGGGCAAGAATCTGCTGGAAGATGGCGCTTCGTTTTGCTGCGCTGGCGTCTTCGGATGGTGCGCTGTCGTCATAGTTCACGCTGATTGAAGCAGCGCGGTCAGGCTGGAAACCGAGGTCAACATCCAGCACTTTGACGAAGCTGCGCAGCAGCAGTCCTGCACTCACCAGCAGCACGCATGCCAGAGCAATCTCGCAGATGACCAGTGCCGCCCGGACGCGCTCATGTTTGCGCCCAAGGCCAGCGCCTGCGCCCGAGTCCTTCAGCACCTCCTGGAGGTTGCCGCTGGCCATCCTTAGCCCAGGAAGCAGTCCAAAGATCATGGCGGTGAACACTGCTATGAAAACCGTCCAGACTAATGCCTGGCTATCGACACGCAAGGTGCTGAGAAGTGGCAGAGCCACAGATACCTGGTGTGCCAGCCACGCGATCAGGATCAGTGCCAGTCCCAGCCCGAAACCCGCGCCCGCGCTGGAGAGCACGAGGCTCTCCATGAGCAATTGGCGCACAATACGCCCGCGGCTCGCTCCGAGCGCGCCCCGAACGGCGAACTCCTTGGCGCGCGCGGCCGCGCGCGCCAGGAGCAGGTTCGAGAGGTTCACGCCGGCGATGAGCAGAATCGCGCCTACCGCGCACCACAACGCAATCAAGGAACGGCGCAGCTTGCCCGTAACGTAATCCTTCAATGGCACCGGAATCAGGGCGCCTTTGTACTGTCCCAGGGTCTCGGGAAATCTCACGTTTTGGTAGATATCTGGCGCAACGCTCCTAGCGTCCTCACGCGCTTGTGCCAGTGTCACTCCGGGCTTCAGACGGCCAAGGAGCGTAGTGATATTTCCCCAGTTGCGCTCAATGTCCAGGTTGAGCGGGACGAAAAGATCGACCTTCACGCCGGGAGAAAACACCGCCCCGAAGTCGAAGCTTGCAGGCAACACTCCCACCACAGTCACCGGCCCAGAGTCATGGGGGGTTCCCTTCAGATCGATGGCCTTGCCTACTATGGTTGGGTCGGCGGCGAATTGACGCCGCCAATACGTATTCGTCAGCAGAACGACTGGCGCGGTGCCGCGTGCTTCGTCGGGTGTGAACAGTCGCCCCATGGCGGGCTGCACGCCGAGAACCTGAAAGAAGTTGCCGACGACTTCTATGCCCGTAGCCGGCTCGGGCTCGCCTCGGCCCGTGAGGCGGAGATTATCCGGAGTGGTAAAAGCTTCGTATCCAGTAACGTCCTGATACGTGCGGCTCTGCGCGCGGAATTCGTCATAGGCATCTGCCGAGTAGGTCGCACAGGACAATCCGCATGCAGACGGCGGCGGCGCAATCCACACCAACTCCTGCGCGTTGGGAAAAGGCAGCGGTCGCAGGAGCAAAGTATTGACGACGCTGAAGACGGCGATGTTGGCTCCGATGGCCAGAGCCAGAATTAGGATCGAGACGGCAGCAAAGCCAGGATCTCGGCCAAGGGTGCGGAACGTGTAACGCACGTCCTGGAGTAAATCAGTCCAGTAATCCGTCAAGTGTCTGCGCCGTTCTGTTTTCTCTGCCATTCGTTGTCCTATCCGCTCCACCGCGCGCACGTCTCCAAACTAGCTGTTTCCATGGGAGGCACGGGAGCCCCAGGCAAGGTAAAATGCTCCAATGATATGTTCCGGCTTATGGGTAAACAGCTTGAATGATTGGACGGTTAAGTCAGCGTATGGTTAGGTTAAAAATACGCTACGTCTTAGCTCACATTGGCGAGGGTTTTGACGGCGACATCCGCCTGATTGCGGAGTTTTTGGACGGACTCATGGATCGCCCGCGCGGCCACGCCTGAGCTGCTCTGCTCGGCCATCTGCGCCACGCTGCCTGCATCTTCGGTGGAAGAGCTTGCCATATCCAGCAACACCACCAGGGCATCGGCGTGCAGTTTCCACAGCGATGACATTTTAGAGCTGCGCTTCAGTTCTTCCAGTTCGGTGCTGATGCGTGCGGAAATTGAGACCATCCGGATCAGTGTGCGGGCCATGTCGGCGCGCAGACTTTTTTCTTCCAGAAACGCTGCTCCGTACGCGTCGGCTTCCGCCACGGTTAACGTCAGATTGAAAAAGCGCATGGGAACAACCTGGCGGTATTTCGGATCGGCCACGCGCACAAACACCCGAATGGATTCTTCCACGCGTCGCAGTTTACTTTCTTCCGCGGATATTTGCTGTGCGGTAACTGCCGGTGGCTGGAATACCGGAGCCGCAGCCGGAACCTTCGCCGCAGCTGCCTTCGCAGCTTTGGGAGCCGCCGCCGCACCGCCCGCGGCACGCGATATCTGCCCAGCCGGTGTAAGCAGCGCGCGCCGGATCGGAGGACGACGGTCCAACTCTTTCTTCAACTTCGAAACCCGTCGAAACTTTTCCAACGCGCCGCCGTATTCGGCCTGAAGCAACTGCTTCTCCTCAATCGCCGCGACATGCTCCACCGTCACTTCCACTCCGTCGACCGTGGTTAAAATCGTGCCGCCCATTTCTTCCAGCGCCTGTCCAAAGTTCTTGATCTCACCCAGCGCCTTAACGAATAATTCGTCGAACTTCTTGCCAAACGCCGCGTTATAAGCCGAAACTGTCGCCAGCACGCCAGGATGATAGAAAGAAGAATCCAGCCACTGTTTGAGTTCTCGAACGCGCCCAATAATGCCGGAATCCATGAGGGAGTTGAAGTCCCGGAATCGGCCAACCTCTTCGCGCAGCGGATCGAAGCGCCGTAGCAATTGCACATGCTCTTCGGGCAGCGAGGGCACATCGGTATCGGCCAGGATCTCAATCAGCGCAATTTCAAACGGTGAAAGCGGCAATGCGCCGTCTAGTCCGTAGCCGCTTTGCTGCCACTGTCCAGGTACGCGGGGATGACGATAGAGAAACGTCGCAATCAGATCGGTCTTATCGCGGTTGACGTCGCTGGGTTCGCGGCGGCGCACAAAATAGCGCAGCAGAGCCTCCGCCACCTCAGAATCCGTTTCCGGAGTCAGTGCCTGCCGCACCATCGCCGGCGTGATTGCCATATCCAGCAGGTGAAGCCAGCGGTACATCTGCGACAGCGTGGTCGGCAACTCACGTTCGGAATGGCGAAGCGCGTCTTCGTCGAGGCCGCTCGGAATGGGGACATTTCCGCCAAGCGCCTCCCGCATAAGCTTCTGATAGAAGCCTTGGACGGTCGCCAAAATAGCTAATTCAAACCGAAGATCTTCGGCCAAACCTGCCCCCGAGAGGAGAAATTACTTCTAAGTCTTTACAATGTCTTAAGTAAAAATGAAAAGTAACTTCTTGCGCAAGTTACTACCGGAGCGACGATCTTTCAGGAGGATGTCCAGTCGACCACGCTTGCCTGGCTCCGCTCACGGAAGATGACCTCAAGGTCCCCGAGGCGCAGGCAGCTTGGGTTATCAGCGATCTGATCCAGAAGCCAGAACTCGTCATATCCGCACGAACGAATGGACTGGCTTGTGCCAATTGGTAAGCGTGAGCCATGTTATCCTTTCCTTCCGAGCTAACGTTCTTCTGCTCGGCCCAGCAGCTTCATTGGTGCGAAAGGGGGGACTCGAACCCCCACGGTTTTACCCGCCAGATCCTAAGTCTGGTGCGTCTGCCAATTCCGCCACTTTCGCGTGGTTGGAAATATAGTTTACTTCGTTTGATGGCAGTGGGGAAGCGGTGACAGCCATGCTGCGCGCCGGTTAGTGTGCGAGTTCGGCGATCTGCACGTGATAGGGCTCCAGTAATTCGCCGGTTGCGTGATCGAGGCCTGCGACCGCCAGCTGATAGTTCACTTCGGCTTGCAGCAAACCCAGCTGGGCGCTTGCCAGTTCGGTTTGCGCTTCCAAAACAAAGAAGATTGTTTCCGAACCCAGATCGTACTTGCGCTGTTCCGCAGCCATAGTCTTCTGTGCGAGATTCAACGAGTCTTTGCCGGCGGCGATGCTGAGCTTGGCCTGCTGCAGTTGATGAACGGCGTTACTAACGTCGAGCGTAACTTGCTCGCGGATTTGCCGTTCGCTGTACAAATCACTGCGCCGCGAAACCAGCGCGCTCCCCATTTCGGCCTTCGCGCCGCGATTCCTTAGGGGCAGGCTTAACGACAACTGCGCGTAATAAGTTGGGTAGTTGAAGCCGAAAAGTTGATTCAGCGAAGAACTCGTGATCTTCTTACCCCCATTGAACTCCGTGCCTCCCAGCCCGTTACTGCTATAGGCGCCGGTCAAATCGAGTTCGGGCAAAAGATGGTTGTGCGCCAAACGAATTCGAGTTTGGTCATTGGCCAAAGCGGCTCGTGTTGCATCGAACTCCGGACGCTTGGTTAGCGCCCGCTGTAAGGCATCGCCGGTATCGATGGCGCGCAATTCCCCCTCCGGCTCCGGTTTTTCCGTAAGTTCGAGATCGAGCGCTTCAAAGTAGGGGTCTTGATCCGCGCCGATGGTCATGCGAAGCGTATCCTCAGTTTGTTTCAGCGCGTATTCACTCTGAATCACCTGTACGCGACGCGAGGCGACCTGCGATTCCGATCGATAGATGTCGAGCGGCGGCAACGCGCCCAATTCCAGAGCGCGTTTGTCCCGCTTATAGGTGGCCTCGGCTGCGTCCATGGAGCTTCGCGCCACCTGCAGGTTTCCTTCCGCTTCCACAACGGCCCAGTACTGCTCCACGGCCTGCAGGACGTTATTGTTCACCTCGGCGGCAAAGTTGGCGCGCGACTGCTGAAGACTCCGCCGGGCGATTATCAAAGGTGCGCGGTTGGCAAAAAGCCATCCGTTCCTTAAAAGCGGCTGGGTGAATTGGAAACTCAGAGTCGAACTGATGTACGGATTGAAAATGTCGAAGGAGTTGTTGACGAAATTGTTATTGCTGTTCAGCGATGCCTGTACGTTGGTTCCGGTCTCGAAGGTCTGCGAATAATTAAACTGAGCGACTTGGGTTGTGCTCTTGATAATGGCAGTCGCGGCGCCGGTTCCCTGAAGCGTCGTAAACGGGGGAGTGGTAGTGCTGGTAACGTTGTAAGCGCCCGTCAGTAGCGGATCGAAGCGCTGGTAGTTCCCCAGCAGCGCGAATTTCGAGAATTCCACCTGCGTCTCTTGGATCCTTACGAAGCTGTTATTTTCGAGCGTAAGAACGACAGCATCGCGCAGGCTGAGCCTGAGCTTTCCGTCCACCAGAAAATTTCTCAAATGTTCTGGGGCGCCCAATTTGTCGGAGCGAACCTGCGGCGTGAGCAGGTCACCGT
>Ga0193751_1000566_pt1 | contig 27921 bp, 27 predicted proteins | sample L1c2metaG_FD_143050 | JGI IMG/M metagenome (GOLD analysis project Ga0193751, IMG submission 143050) | Soil microbial communities from a riparian zone of the East river system, Colorado, United States - L1c2 | ecosystem: Environmental > Terrestrial > Soil > Riparian zone | place: USA: East River... | reverse complement strand
ATCAGATGTTGGGCAGCAGGTCGAAATATTCGTCGTCCTCGTTTTTGCCGCCTTCTCCTTTGCCAAGCGTTTTCTCCGACTCGATAAACTCGATACGCTCGATCCATTTGACCATCTTATAGCCCAGCTGGTTCTCGACTCGCAGCCGCAGGGGTGCTCCGTACACCTGCGGAAGCCGTTGTCCGTTCATTCGCGAGGCCAGAAGACATTGCGCCATGAGCACATTCTCCAAGCTTTGTGTGTCGTAATAGGGGCCACCGTAGAGCGCTTCGCCAAAGGAAAAAAAGGCGACGACCCTGGCTTCTGGTTTAGGCTGCACCAAATCGACGAGCGCCTTCATGGGAATGCCGCCCCACCTGGCGATTCCGCTCCATCCCTGGATGCAATGATGCATGGTGATGTGTTCGGTCTCACCCAACTTCTCCAGGTCAGCCAGAGAAAGCTCGACCGGCCTTTCGACAAGGCCTCCCACCTTGAGCCGGAAGGTTTCGAAGCCGGTTTCCGCCAGGCGCTTCCAATCGTCCCGGATCGGCACCTTGCCGTTGGGCCAGAAGTAGGCCGAGATTTCCTCCTCAGCATACTTCTGCTGCGGAGTCAGGCGATTCAACGTAAGAAGCTGCATCGGATAAGTCACGGACTTGAGCGCATGCTGCAATCCGCGCGGGTGGTTCCATGAGATGTAGTGCGCCACGATCCACGAAAGGACAACTACGCCTATGCCCACAAACCCGAGATACATGCCCAGATGCGTCTGATCATCTGTGCCCAACACAATGTGGTTCATGTTCCGTGCAAATCCGGTCATCACGATCAAAGTGACGTGCACGACCAGGAATGCAAGGAAGCTGAACATGGTAAGGAAGTGGATCGACCTGGCCGATTGCCTCCCACCAAAGATCCGCGCGTACCAGGGGAATCGATTCACCACAGCAGGCGACATGGCGATCCCTGTAAGAATCGCCAAAGGGCCGAAGACAAAGACGACGGTGAAATAGGCAATCTGCTGCAATGCGTTGTAGCCATAAAACCCGTTTGGCTCCGGCGGCAGGTGAAACGTCGCGTAGTGCACCCACGTGTTCCATGCTTGTAAGAGGACGAGCGGCGAAGTTGGCACAATACGCCGCCACTGCTCGGTATCGAAGAGCATGATGACGAAGAGAATGCCGGTGATGATGAAGCCGTGAACGTCGATGAAGTGCCAAACCCGCGCAATACCAATTGTGTGTCGGTAGCCCGGCGTCCCGACCAACGGCGAAATATAACGGGCGTCGTCTTTCGCCGTCCAGATGCGATCGCGGGGGACTTTCAGCGGTGTAAGCCTGATCCATTCGCTCCCCGGCGTGCAGCCATCGTTGAAATACAAACGAGGATGATCCATCAGGATGGACAGACCGCTGCGAATCAGCATCATCACAAAAAGGAAATTGAAGAAGTGGCAGTAACGAACCCAAACTGGAAACCCGTGCGGTCCTGCGAAGTTGTCGGGATATATCTGAGGAACGGCAGGAACATGAGGCAGCCCAGTTACGGCGACTTCGATCCAAGACGCTGCGATTACAAAGAGGATCGCGATACCGATTCCGATCAGGATGGAAGGTCGAATCCAGATGCGAAATCGGCGATCAGGCGGATAGTGGACGGCTCTGTGTGACGGATCGAACGAGATCAATATTGCCTCCGCGCCATGCCCGGTCAAACTTCAAGAACATCCTCCGGGTAAGCGATAGTCAGCAGAAATGTGCAGTCCTCCAGACCTTCGATTGCTCGGCACGGTGGCCAGCTCAGCACATAACAGAAAGGAACAAAGCAAATGGTTGATGGTGCTATGCAGGGTTCATGGAAAACGTCTAGCTGCCGGGGACGGCCTTCCTCGCCGCGCCGGGCGGGCTCACGGTAGCGCCAGGAGCGCCACCCTCATCGTCCATTCGCGACACGGCTTCTTCGTCCAAGTGCCGCTGCGTGGACGAAGGAGATTCTGAGGCGTCACTCTTCTCCGTTCGCCAAGAGATGGTCAGCAACAAGGCACTCTCTTCCAGCGCTTCGACGTCGTGTAATACGCCGCAGTCCAGCACCAACAAATGGCCGGTCGACAAGGTCACCTTTCGGTCGGCCAAATGTATACAGACCTGACCCTTCAATTGCTGAATAGAGATCCGTCCCTCTGCTCGATGTTGTCGCATCCGTGTGCCGCTCTTCATCAGAATCAGAACGATTCGGAAATCTGGGTATTTCGCGAGGGTTTTGGAACTCCGCCCGGTCTCCCGCTGCCAGGAGTCTTCACGCTGCAATTGCTGCAGCTCTCGTTCGAAGTCGATTTGCAGCAGAGGTTCCGCCAACTCGGGCAATCGATTCAAGGCTTCAATGCCATCGCCGGGATGGCAAGTGCCGCGATTCGTAGCCATGGTGAATACCTTCCTTCTATGCGCCTTCGTCGCAACTACGTGCGAGGCACTAAACGTGAACTATTAGGTGCACAGTTCATGTGTGAAACCTCGGAAGACCCCAAAAGACGATGATCGACGATATGTTGCGGCAAAACTGGTCAACCTTGCACAGCCAGACGTACAGCCGGCCTCGTCTAACCCTGGGTCTGAATGAGGCCAGATTGAAAAGGCGAACGCCACTGCATTTTTGTGCAGTGGCGTTTATGGTTGCGGGGGGTGGATTTGAACCACCGACCTTTGGGGTATGAGCCCAAAATGATTAGTAATTTCAACAACTTACAAGACGCGGGTGGCCCTCGAAAACCCTTGTAAGGAGTGCCAAGGAATCCGTATTGGACAGTTAGAGGACAGGCCGTCAAGTCGCGCATTGCCATCCGCTCGTTGCGCAGTTGACTTGTCCTTCTGCCGACGCATCCACACCCGGCTATGCGGCTTGGACTCTCGCCAATAGCCATTCCTTCGGCACTGACTGAAAAATCAGTTCATCTTGAGGGACGCTAAAGTCGATACCGCAGCGCGGACACGTGAACTCACACCACGATCTGGCAGTGTCGGGTCCCGTGCGTTAGTGGCCTGTAGGAAACTACCAATGTGCCGCAGTCGGGAACCGGGCAAATCGACCCTGCCGCCACCACGTCATCGCGCTCATCCCAGTCGTTTAGCATGGGGGCTTACCTCTACATTTCGTACTTCCACTGTTACTAAGAACGCGGGACCGAAGGAAATATTCCCGATATTCCCCGCAATTCTTGCAAAGTAGAGCACTCTCGGCGGCTTGCGATGCGAAACCGACATACTAGCCCCGGGATCGCCGGTGCGGACGCTGGCCCCCAGGGTGCATCGAGAATGCCATTTTCCGCTCCGGAAAACCCGCCTCCGAAGGAATTCTGATCGGCCTCTACTGCCTCAACTGGTGGCAACCTGAATTAATAAGCCGATCTCTCTTCAGACAGCGCTCACGCATGCCAAGCACTGATAGCCCTAATCAACCCACCGGTCACAAACCTAATATGAGAATTCCCGAACAACTGCAGCGTACCTGGTGAGACGCACCCCCGGGCGGTGTGGAATAAAAGATCAACGCGTTGGTTATCTCTAGTGAGAGGCAACGTGGCTTTCAAAGCAAAGGAATTCAATGTGAACAGGTTGAGGATGATGCTAATAGGACTGACGATCTTGTCTGCAGCATCGGCAAGGACAGTTGCGCAAGTGGCGAAAGATGCGGGGACGGGGGCGCAAAGCGTACATGAAATTCAGGTGACGCTCAGGAAGTACGAATTTAGCCCTGGCTCGCTGCGCGGTTCAAGAGACACCTCGGGAATAAAAACCGCGCGAGCACCGTTATCAATGGTGACACTCAAAACATTTTAATAAGGACAAATCACAAAAACATCGTATTTCGCAGCTTTACTTAGTCTGACTTGCGTGCTCGGGTTTGGCGGAAGTGCCTACGCCGCACGCAACAACGCTCATTCGGTCGAGATTTCTGATGCCGTGCAAATCGGCGGTACAAGACTGAAACCCGACAACTACAAAGTGGAGTGGCAAGGGACAGGTCCTGCCGTACAGGTGAGTTTCCAGCAGAACGGGAAGACTGTGGTCACGGTATCAGGGACGTTGATGACGAATGACGATCAAGTCACACAGGACGCAATCGTGACCGAAGCAACAGGCGCGGGTACGTCAACGCTCAAAGAGATCGATTTCCGTCACCTAAAACAGGCGCTAGTGTTTGACCAGGACTTAGGCAGTATGTAGTTGCCGCAGCTCAGTTTGGAGATCGATCTACAACTGCGGCCTCATTGGGTTATTTGAGGGCGCCAGGGAGCCTGCGTTCGGAGAGCTGGGAGATCCTCAGAACGCAGGCTCCACGGCAATCTGTGCGCCTATTCTTTGAATACACGAGCTTCGGGCACACACACGCCACTCGAGATGGGAGGACCTGCGAATGTTGGAAAGTATTGTTGAACTGCTGGGCGGTCTATTGTTGAGCGCTCTGACTTTGCTGATCGGTTCTTGTATCGTGGGCTCGATTGTTGCGGCCCTACGATCCGTCAGCGGTGGAAGCTAAGAAGAAAAAGTTGGAAGAAACGCAAGGCCGTCCTAACCACTGGGGCGGCCTTTTGTACATCGTTGTTCTTGAAAGCCGTCGCGTTGGCAAGATCTCAGGAGTGTCTCGTAAACCAAAACGCATCCAGTTCTGGAATAAATCGTGGTGGGATGCTGTTGACACCAACAGAGTGCGAATGGCCGCCAACGTCGAAGAACACGGGGGCTAGAGAGAACATCGGCACCGTATGGTGCGGCTCAGAGGGATGGACGCCTATGTTAAACATTTCCGCTATTGTGGCCGGCATTGCCTTTGTCACACTGGCCGCCACCAACGTGGTGGTGATGCTAGAGGCTTCCCAGCCCTCGCGCAACGGAACAACGAGAACCCGGTTGATCGCTCTTCATAAGGCGGGTGGATACTTGTTTGTGATTCTGCTCTGCTTCATGGCCTACAGCATGAGTCAGAGACTTGTAGGTGTGGGAATAACCGGTCATCTGCCTACACACCTGGTTTTGCATATTGTGCTTGTGCTCGTACTCGTGCCTCTGCTCTTCTTGAAGATATTGATCGCACGCCGCTACAAGCATAGCCATTCGTCGCTCAAGGCACTGGGAATAGCAATCTTCGTAATTTCATTCGCGCTTGTGTCCATTCCCACCCTCTCCGAACTTCTTCGTTCGGCGAACCCTGGAAGCTTGGGGCTGAGGCTCGCGACCGGTTTGGCTGTGGGAGTGTGCCTGGTCCAGTCGGTCTTCGTGTTTAGGAAGAGAAGGCAGCCGCGTGCTTCCGTGGAGCCATCGGACGTTCCGGAGATTCCCACGCGGCTGACCCCACTAGCCAACCACGAAAACGCGAAGAGCCCAATGCGTCTTCTGCTGTCACAGATCGAGCAGCAAACGCACGACACCAAGACGCTGCGCTTCCAGATTCTAGACGAAAGACGGTTTTGTGCTAAGCCAGGGCAGTTTCTGACGTTCCAATGGACGATTGATGGCCAACGAGTACGGCGGTCTTACACCGTTTCCTCCTCGCCGGTCCACGAGAACTATGTAGAAATCACGCCCAAGCGCATGGAAAATGGATGTGTATCGGTGTTTCTTAATGAGCGGGCCAAGCCAGGCCTCGCAGTGGAAGCGAGCGGACCGTACGGACGGTTTTACTTTGACGAGACACTTCACAAGAGCATAGTTCTCATCGCGGCCGGAAGTGGGATCACACCCATGATTTCGATGCTGTGTTATATCGACGATCTCGAACTCGCTACTCCTGTGACGCTCCTATATTGTGTGCGCACGGGTGCGGACATCATTTTCGAAAACGAGCTGTCGAGGCTTAGCAGGTCTCTTCCCAACTTCAAGTATGAATTGTGCTTGTCGCGACCGGATCCAATCTGGAAAGGGCGCAGCGGGCGCCTGACTGAGGAATTTGTCTCCCAGAGCGTGAGCGATCTGGATTCACCGACTTTCTTTCTCTGTGGCCCCAATGGATTCATGGACAACGCGCGCCACGTTCTTTTGACTCTCGGCGTAACCGAGGACCGGATCCTTCAGGAAAGTTTTGGGGAGAGCAAACCGTCCACTGAGTCTCGTCCATTGGAAGCCGGTACAGTCGAGACTGTCGTGTTTCTTCACTCGGAAAAGGTTTGCCAGGCTTCCTCCGGAAGCACGCTGCTGGATCTGGCAGAGCGAAACGGAGTGCAGATTCCGTTTGGCTGCCGCCAGGGCCAATGTGGTACGTGTGCTACGCGGGTTCTAAGCGGCACCGTTCAGATGGACGTGGAAGCTGGGCTGACGGCTGAGCAAAAAAGTGCTGGATATGTACTGCCTTGTGTGAGCCGGGCTGAAGGAACGGTTGTCCTGTCGGCTTAGTCCGGTTCTCCGCTGAAAAATCCCAACGTCCTACAGAATCTTCAATGCCCCAGGGCGACTGTTGGAGGCTGAACCTGCACTCGTCCTGAGGATTCGTTCGAAAAGATAACGGTGAGCAGGGAATAAGAGCGACTGGAGTTTAGTTATCAACTGGTGAAGGTCAAAACCGACACATCCTTAAGTCAGCACCATTGAGGTGGAATTGTGAGGTCTACGCTTAGCGCGCTAACGTTTTTCGGGTTGACTGTTGCCTTGTTTCACGGATCGCCGGCACAGGGACAAACGCAGGCAGGCTCCACTTTCGAGGTGGTCCCGACTCCGAATGAGAACTCGAATAGCGAACTTTTTGCGGCGTCGGCGTCTTCCCCTAACGATATTTGGGCAGTGGGGCAGTCGACGATCCACTTTGATGGCACCACGTGGACAGCGTTTTCCGCTCCAATGATCAAAGGCGACAACAACAGCTTTCTGCAGGGAGTAGTCGCTATTTCTCCGACTTTGGCTTGGGCGGCGGGAAACGTGACTGACGGGGCACACCCGGGGCAGGTGATCGAGCAATGGAATGGAACCAAGTGGAGCCTGTTTCCGGCCCCCAAGTTCGGGAAGAAAGACCAAGCGAATGTCTTCGCCATGACCTCTAGCTCGGCGAATGACGTTTGGGCGATCGGCGGCTTGGTGAACCTCGGTACGGGGTTGGTCTCGCCCCTTTTCGAGCACTGGAACGGCACGGCATGGACCGCCACAACGCTGGAATCGAACAATCAGTTTTTGTTTGGCGCGTCCGCCGACGCTGCGAATGATGCCTGGGCGGTGGGGTTCAACGGTTCAGACAGCATCACAACGTCAGCGATGCACTGGGATGGCACGAACTGGAAGAGTGTGGCAACTCCCAACGTAGGCGAGGGCACAAACAAGTTGAACGCCGTGCTGGCGCTAGCACCGAACGATGTATGGGCGGTGGGCTTTTCCACGCCGGTCACGCCTCCCAAGCAGGCTGCCACGCTGACGTTGATCGAGCACTTTGACGGCACGAGTTGGGCCGTGGTACCGAGTCCGAATGTTGGACCAAATAGCACGAATCAGTCGAACCGCCTGCTTGGATTGACGGCAAATTCGGCAAACGACATCTGGGCGTTTGGTTCCTACTTCGCAGCCGACGAATCGGGGCACCAGATGACACTGCTATTGCACTGGGACGGGACCAGTTGGACAGTCGCATCCAGTCCCAGCCCAATGAAGGGCGGGTTTTCTTGTGATCTCCTGTGGACTGGAGTTGTCTCATCACCGGGCGATGTGTGGATTCTCGGATCCGTGCATGACGGAATTTTGGCTATACATATGACGACGGGAGGGGATTCTAGTTTAGTTTCCAGTTTCTAGAACCGGTCTCATAAATGATGGAGATGATAGCGCCTCACCGAGGGCAGCGTCGCCCCACTCAAGACGGGCGCCCTCTGCGGCGCTACCGCAAGCGCGGGCGTGTGGAACGGCTTTTCGCTTGGCTTCATCATTTTCGTCGACTTGTGATCTGCTAGGAGTATCACGTCGAAAGCTTCTTTGGGATGGTTCGCCTGGGCTGCATGAAAATCCCTTTCTGCTGTCTGTAACTTGGCAAAGGAAGCTCCAGCTGGGGAGCATGACAACGCAGAAACTGTCGCTCGAACTTGTTAGGGTGCTGAATTGTAAGCAGACCACTCGCGACGCTCCGGCTCATTGTTCCTCAACTATGAAGCAAGGTGCTAGGAATCTAAAGGATAGTTCTATGAAGAAGCTACTGCTAGTGTTGCTACTAACCACCGTCTTACGGGGGCAAAACTCAGGAACCACAGTCTCAATTACGGACACAGACGAGGTCCGAGCGGGACAAATCCTAGCGGAAGAATTTGCGCAAAAGGAGGGGATGCGGTCCACTCCCCAGACGACGAAAATCGACGAATACCTGCAGGCCGTGGGCGACAGGGTTGCTGCTCACGCACAACGCAAACTTCCCTATCGTTTTCACTTCGATCCGAGCCCTGCCTTCAAGAGCGCGGTGGGTCTGCCCGGAGGGCAGATCATCGTCGGGGGCGGCATCCTAGCATATATGGACACCGAAGATCAATTGGCCGCAGTGCTCGGACATGAGGTCGAGCACATTGCTCTCAATCAGTGTCGCGACCGGCTTATCAAGGTTCTTGCGGAGACGCATCTTTCTACTGACAAACTGGAAGAGCTCAAGGTCGACGATTTTCTACCCGGGTATGGGCACGACAACGAACTAGCTGCCGACCGCGAAGGCGTGAAACTAGCCATGGAGGCCGGGTATTCACCAAAAGGCGCGATTCGACTCTTGCGCACGTTCGTGATCTTAGGGCAGCAAATGCCAAATACGCCCGCCGAAGGACAGAAGAGACTGGAGGAGCGCATCGGACAGATCGAAACACTCGGTAACCAGAGGGAAGTTCAAGTTTCCGAAAAACCCCTATCTTTACCAGAGCTACATCACCTGTGAGTAGTCTTGCTGCCAAGACTCTGTTTATGAGACCACCTTCTAGTTTCTGTCTGACGGGTGCTATCGGTCCACGGATCCGGTTACACCCAATGAGATCCGAATGGGGATACGAGACGGACAGTGGTGCGCCAACACGATGGCACGCAACCGAGATCGGGGAGAAGTAGGAGGAGATATGAGTAGCAACGTCCACACCGCGTTGTCCAGAAACGACTGGCACCTTGATCTTGTCCACGATTTGCCATCCCAGTCTCTACAGGGCGATCCAGGCATCGACGACCCGGTGAACGATATCGGACTCGGCCCTCGGTGCGGCGATTTCCAAGTTTCGGGTGATTTTGCTTCTTAGCTAAGCCTGATTTTGAAAAACGAAGACCTTCATGACAAAAGAGGAAATTCGACTGGTCGAATCTCGCACGCGCAAAAAGCATTGGAAGCGCTGGGGGCCCTACGTCAGCGAACGTGCATGGGGCACAGTGCGTGAAGACTACAGCCCGCACGGGAATGCATGGGAATATTTGCCACACGACCATGCCCGTTCGCGCGCCTATCGCTGGAACGAAGACGGCTTGGCCGGAATCAGTGATCGCCGACAGATGATTTGCTTTGCCCTCGCGCTGTGGAACGAGCGTGATCCGATTCTAAAAGAACGCATCTTCGGTCTAACTGGAAACGAAGGCAACCACGGCGAGGACGCGAAGGAATACTATTTCTACCTCGACGGCACCCCTTCGCACTCCTACATGAAGTATCTCTACAAATACCCCCAAGCGGAGTTTCCATACGCGAAGCTGGTGGAGGAAAACCGACAGCGCGACAAGGGCCAACCGGAATTCGAACTGCTCGATACCGGTGTATTTGAGGAAGACCGCTACTTCGATGTGTTCGTGGAATATGCCAAGGCCGATGTCGAGGACATTCTGATCAAGATCACGGTCACAAATCGTGGCCCGGAAGCTGCTAATCTTCGGGTTCTGCCAACAATTTGGTTCCGCAATACGTGGTCGTGGGGAAATCGTGCCCGACGCCCGAAATTGCACGAAGCGCGCCCCGCTCCCAATCCCGTCATCGAACTGAACCTCTCTCCAGTGAACCAAACTCAGTCCAATACCCGCTGGCTCCATTGTGAAGGCTCTCCGGAACTTCTCTTTACCGAGAACGAGACGAACGCTCGAAGGCTATTTGGAATGGAGAATCGCACGCCGTTCGTTAAAGATGGTATCAACGACAATGTCGTGCATGGTGCCAGGGCAGCGGTCAACCCCGAACAGGTTGGTTCGAAAGCAGCCGCCCATTACAAGCTATCACTCGGTTCGTGTGAGACGGTTGTAATAAGGATGCGACTTGCCGACTTGGACTTCAAAGGAACGAACGCGTTTGACGCCTTCGACAAAACGTTCGCGCTCCGGCGGCGTGAGGCGGACGAATTTTACGCAACGGTCATTCCTCAGGATCTCTCCGCAGACGCGAAGAACGTCATGCGCCAGGGCTTTGCGGGGATGCTATGGTCCAAGCAGTTCTATCACTACGTCGTCAAGGATTGGCTGCGAGGCGACCCGGACAACCCAGGCCCACCCGAGGAACGACGGAAGGGACGCAATCATCAATGGACTCACTTGTACAACGCCGACGTAATTTCCATGCCGGACAAGTGGGAGTATCCGTGGTATGCGGCTTGGGACCTGGCATTCCACTGCATTCCGTTTGCCCTCGTCGACCCTGACTTCGCAAAAGAGCAGCTCACGCTGATGCTCCGCGAGTGGTACATGCACCCCAACGGGCAGATACCCGCTTATGAATGGGCTTTGGGGGACGTCAATCCGCCCGTGCATGCATGGGCGGCATGGCGCGTGTACAAGATCGACAAGAAGCGCACAGGCCGAGGCGACCGCCAATTTCTGAAGCGCATCTTCCACAAGTTGATGTTGAACTTCACCTGGTGGGTAAACCGCAAGGATGCCGAGGGCATGAACATCTTCCAGGGCGGATTTCTCGGACTAGACAACATCGGCGTGTTCGATCGCAGCGCTCCCCTGCCTACCGGCGGCTATCTCGAACAATCCGACGGAACCAGTTGGATGGCCATGTACACCCTGAATTTGCTGGCTATCGCACTGGAACTGGCCAAAGAAGAGCCCTGCTATGAAGACGTGGCCAGCAAATTCTGGGAGCATTTTGTTTACATTGCACATGCCATGAGCCATCGTGGCCACAACTGCATCGGACTCTGGAGCGAAGAAGATGGTTTCTTCTACGATGTGCTGAAGCTACCTGACGGCTCACAGTTTCCAATGAAGATCCGCTCCTTGGTGGGATTGATCCCGCTATTTGCAGTGGAGACTCTGGAGCCGGAAGTGCTTGATCGGCTGCCCGACTTCAAGCGACGTCTGGAATGGTTTATCGATAACCGTCCCGATCTCACGGAAAATTTCGCCTGCATGCGCAGCGAGGGGATGGGTGAACGCCGGTTGTTGTCCATCGCGAATGAGAATCAGCTTCGCCGCATTCTCCACTACATGCTGGACGAGCGTGAGTTTCTATCGCCGTACGGGATTCGCGGGCTGTCCCGGTTCCACCGGGAACATCCTTACGTACTCCACGTCAACGGAACCGAGCACCGAGTGGACTATGAACCAGGGGAATCGTTGACCGGACTGTTCGGAGGCAATTCGAATTGGCGCGGCCCGATCTGGTTCCCGGTGAATTTTCTCCTGGTCGAATCCTTGCAAAAGTTCCACCACTATCTTGGTGACGATTTCAAAGTTGAGTTCCCGACTGGATCGGGAAACATGAGGACGTTGTGGGACGTATCAGGGGAGCTGTCGCGCCGGATGACGGACATTTTTCTGCGTGACGAAAAGGGCCATCGCCCGGTATTCGGCAAATTGGAGAAGTTCCAGACAGACCCTCATTGGCGAGACTTGGTTCTGTTTCACGAGTACTTTCATGGCGACTCGGGTTCCGGCGTGGGCGCCAGTCATCAAACCGGATGGACCGGCGTGGTCACCAAGCTAATGCAACAGAGCGGCGAATTCGGTGAAGGCAAGAAAACCGAGCCAGCGCTTGTCATGGTAGGAGCAGGCTGAATTCGTGGAGCAGTGATGATTCGGTTCGAACGGGAGACATGGAGTGATCTGGAAGCTGCTCTTCGCCGGGAGTGGCTGGAAACCAATGGGCTCGGCGGTTTTGCTTCGTCAACAATCGTTGGTTTGAATACCCGCCGCTACCACGGGCTTTTGGTGGCCGCCACCAAGCCACCTGTGGGCCGAATGGTCCTCCTCTCCAAGCTCGAAGAGACGCTGTGGATCGATGGAAGGCGTTTCGATCTATCCGCCAACCGCTATCCAGGTGTTATTCACCCGCAAGGATTCCACTATCTCAAACAGTTTCGCCTCGACCCGTTTCCAGTGTTTACGTATGAGGTAGAAGGCATCGAGATGGAGAAGTCCGTGTTCATGATTCACGGCGAAAACAGCGCGGTGATTCACTATGAACTGAGGAAGAACAATCGTCCGGAGGTACCGAAGGACCTGCGGCTGGAAATTCGTCCGTTGATTGCATTCCGCGACTATCACGGCACGACCCACGAAAACGGCGTCATTAACCCAGCGGTGCAAGAACGCTCCGGATTGGCAAGTGTCACTCCGTATCACGGATTGCCTAGCCTGCACTTGGCGCACAACGCCATCGAGCTACGGAAAACAGGGGATTGGTATCGCAACTTTGAATATGACGCCGAGCGCGAACGCGGGCTCGATTGTTCCGAAGATCTCTTCAATCCCTTTGTCCTGTGTTTCGATCTGCGCTTGCACCGCCAGGCATCGATCATCGCCTCCACCCAGCAGCGTGATGTTAGCAAAGCGGTCGAATATAGACGGGAGGAAATCACACGTCGCCGAAAAGCCCTCGTGGCATCCCCCATTGAGGATGGCCTCGCCCAAAGCCTCGCTGCTGCTTCAGACCAATACTTGGTTTCGCGTGGCACTGAGAAAACGGTCATCGCTGGCTATCACTGGTTCGGCGACTGGGGTCGCGACACCATGATCGCCCTGCCAGGCCTCACGCTACCAACCGGCAAGTATGATGTTGCGCGCAGTATCCTGCGCACTTTCGCCAAGCATGTGGATCAGGGCATGTTGCCAAACCGCTTTCCTGACGTGGGCGAAACGCCGGAATACAACACGGTCGACGCCACTCTCTGGTTTTTCGAAGCGGCTCGCGCCTACCTTGCGTACACCAGCGATCTGGAGTTCATCCACGATGAACTCTACCCTAAGTTTGCTGACATCATCTCCTGGCACGCTCGCGGGACGCGCTACGGAATCAAAGTGGATCCCAGCGGCTTGCTGGCTTCCGGCGAAGCGGGAGTCCAACTCACGTGGATGGACGCCAAGGTCGGCGATTGGGTGGTAACGCCGCGCCGGGGTAGGCCTGTTGAAATCCAGGCCCTCTGGTACAACGCGCTGTGCATTATGGAAGACCTGGCCCACAGGTTTGGTGACGACGCGGCCCGAAAGCGGTATCGCCACATGGCCACGGTCGCGCAATGGAGCTTCAACCGGCTCTTTTGGAACGAAAAGCTCGGTTGCTTGTACGACGTGGTAAACGGCGGCCCGCCCGATCCATCCATCCGCCCCAACCAGATCCTCGCAGTGAGCCTCCCTCACAGCATGTTGCCCCGCGACCGCGCCAGAAGCGTGGTGGAGAAAGTTGAAGAACACCTGCTGACCCCTTTCGGACTTCGCAGTCTCGCACCAAGCGACCCGCAATACCGCGGACGATACACCGGTGGCCCTGCAGATCGCGACGAAGCTTACCACCGGGGAACGGTTTGGTCGTGGCTGCTAGGACCGTTCATTACCGCGTATATAAAGGTGAATGGAGGAAGTGACGGGGCCAGACGCCAAGCGCAAGCCTGGTTGTCTCCTCTAGAGTCGCACCTCGCGGAAGCGGGGTTGGGTCATATCTCGGAGATCTTCGAGGGTGACGCGCCTCATCGCCCGTGCGGATGTATTGCTCAGGCTTGGAGCGTGGCTGAGATTCTACGTGTCTACTTCGAAGGTGTGAGGGATCTGCGTCCGAACTGCGACCAAGTGGCCGCCCAACCCAGACCAAGAACCGGCTGATCGGTCTGGATCTCCCTCCTCCGGAGGATTTTTACAGGTTTACAGGCACGGCTTTTAAGATAAAAGTGTCCTGTATCCGTTAAGAGTCGGCACCCAAAATTGCATTTCAGCTTTAGACAAGAATCTGTGAGTTGCGATGGTGACACCGCAACTCACAAGAGGACATCGTGGAAGTTAGAACGCTGCTATTCCGTTGAAGCCGCTCAGCGGAGAAACGCCACTGGCAAACCCAACATTAAGTAGCGTCCAATCCTTCTGGACGGCGAAAATGCCAATGGCACCAGCCACGGAGTTCAAGGTGTAAATGAACTTGCCATCGGAACTGATCGCGATATCGAGATTGACAGATCCCTCGGGATTCGTGCCGACCACCGTCCCGGCAACGCAGTCAATACCCCAGTGTTCGCGATGGCAAACCCCGAGATGGTGGACGAGCCGGCGTTGGAGGTGTAAACGAAGCTGCCGTCAGGGGTTACCACGTTCCAGCAGTTCGCGGCTCCCAACGTAGGAATGCTGGTACTGATAGGAGATAGGGTGCCATTAGCTGCGATCTCATAGGATGAGATAGCCCAGCCGTTGGCCACTCCAGAAGGACCGGTCTCGGAGACCAGAGCCGCTCCGTTCGGAGCGAAACTCACGGAGAATGCGCCAGGGCCTGCACTCGGGTTCACCACGATCGGAGATAAAGTGCTATCGCCTTGGACACTGAAAACGTCAATGTCGTTGGTCGAGCGCTCCACCACAACCAGAAACCTGCCGTCCGGACTAAATGCTAACCCTCCCGCACCCGAATTATTGGTGGAAAGAAAGCGCCTGGAATTGGGAATCTGCTTAAGCTTGCCATGGTCCAATATGAAGCCCACGACATTGCTGCTGCCCCCTACGTTGACCACGTACATAAGATTTTCGTGCTGCGCCACTGCGTTCGGTTCGCTGCCTCCGGAGATCACTTTGTCCACCAGCGATAGCTGGGAGCCGTGGACACTAAACACGGAAACATTGCCGCTGCCGGCATTCACTGCGAACAGCAGCGAATGATCCTGGCTGAGGGTTAACGACCCTTGAGATTCCAAGGGGTCGTTGTTACCACCGCTCCCTCGGCCGCCGGTTGCGAACTTGCCGGCTTCCTGCAACGCGCCGTTAGAAGCACGACGGTATGCGATCACTTCATTCTTATCGATGGCGTTGGTCATAACAAACACAGCGCCTGCACCGGGTGTATCTTCCTCTTGTGCTTTGCTAAGCCCTGGCGAAGCCAAACCAATAGCGAGTCCGGCCATTAATAGCGTGCGAATTACTTTACCCATTCCATTAGCTCCCACTCTTTGAGTCGCTTGCCACCTGATCAATAAGGCACTGAAAGCAACTAGTCCTTTGCCCATGGTTCAAGCGCCGCGCGGTAATAAGACAAAGTAGTGTGAGGAAAGTTACAGAGTGTGGACGATAAAGTATGGATTACCTGGACTGATCCAGTGCATGGACCGTGGACAACCACATGCTGAGGCTTCGACAGAAACTCAGGCTGAACCAACACACGGACGTCAGACCTATGACGCGCCTTTAAACAATCTCGCAAGACCGTCGATGTCCGCAGCACTCGCGTCGCCGATTACGAAATAGCGAAGGCCGCCCTGACTCCATGTTTCCATGTTGAACGACAATTTGTCCGGCTGGAGAGCGCTATCACCCAACCTGGCTGGCAAGGACCGTTCCTGAAATACGAACACGGAAATATGGTGTTTCCGCACGTCGTAAATGAGATGCGCACCCGGCGTTTGCTCAAGATACGTCATCCGCCCGCCTAGCAGAGAGAACTCGCTATTCTGGAGTTCCGGCAAATTGAACGCGAAAGGAATCCTTCCTTGGAACCAGGGCTTTACCGTGTGCCGGTCGGTCGAGATCACATCGACGGGCGACGAACTGGCCAGTATCGCCACGTGCAAGTCTGCAATCTCGCTGAACACCTGGTCTCTGCCGGATCGGTTGCCCAAATAGGTTGAAGTCAAGGTTCCGGCCACGAGAACGACGGCTGCAGCCGCCGTTAACATCCATCCCAGCCGGAAACTGCGGCGCGGCTTAGGGGCCATATTCTGCTGCATTCGTCTCCGGAACTCAGCACTAGGGGTGAAACGTTTTCCAGCCACCTGAATCGCGCGTTTCAACTGTACGCGTGAGAGGGCATCCGCAGAGCACGAAGGGCAATTGCGCACATGAGTGTCGAAAGTGCGCAGCTCCTCCTCCGGAACCTCTCCGTCCAGGTAGGTGTCGAGTTTTGCGTTCCAGGATTCACAGACCATGGTTCGTCCCCCTAGCGGTTCGTGGTGCTGCTTCTTGTTGCGAATGTGGCCGCAATTGATTCCGTAAAGTTTGCCTGGCACGCGATAAACGGGACATTACGGTACCGATAGGAACCGCAAGCGTCTCGGAAATCTCCTGATACGACATTTCCTCTACCTCACACAAAAGAAGGATCTCTCGGAACTGCACCGGGAGTTCATCGATCGCCTTCTGCAGCAATTCGTGGCTCGATCGCGCCAACAGGAGCGTCTCTGGCGTATCGCGCTCAATGGCAGGTTCCGGTCCCTCGTCCTCCTCATCGAAATCGAGAGGTACGGTCATCGTAACTTTCAAGCCCTTGCGAGAGGTCAAGAACGTGTTGCGCAAGATGCGATAGATCCATGCCCGGAAATTAGTACCCAACTGAAAGGACGAGAACCCCTTCAATGCCTTAATGTAGGTTTCCTGAACCAAGTCTTCGGCTTCGTCGCGATTCTGCGTGAGCCAATGAGCGAAGTTGTAAAGCTGATCGAAGAGCGGGATGGCCAGCTCTTCGAACGAGTCGAGTTGGAGATGCGCTCCTGACACGTCCACATGATGAGAACTTCGGAGTCCTGGATTTATTCCCTTCAAAACCAAAAATTGTTGGGGAAAACTGAGTGGCAGGCTAAATGATTGGCGAGACAGACATTGCAATGATGGTGACCACTTCTCATAACGCCCCAAATAATCCCCGTTACTCTTAAGAACTACCTTTCCACGTAAATATTCCATTAAAGTATCAACTCGTCGTGCCGCTCGACAATTATGGAATCCAAGCGGAATAAAGCGGCAAAAAGTCCGTTATCCATAGTGAAGCTCGTTTCACAGGAGTCGGATCGTGAATTGCAGGAGAAGCAGATTCTTAGAAGGGGTGAGGCGATGGTAAATCCTTTCGATCTAAAGACCGCGCTCTTAGCGAAGCACGCACAACATGTGGTGCTGATCCATTTTCCAATCGGTCTGTTTCTTGCGGCAGTAGCGTTCGACCTCATAGCGCTCTGGACGAAGCGCCGTGGCCTCGCAGACGCGGCGTATTACAACTTGCTCGCGGCGGCGATTTCAACGCTTCCCGTTCTCGCCAGCGGGCTACTCGCGTGGCAGTTCCAACTCGAGGGCCAGAGACTGAAGGGGATCCTATTGCTGCACGTAGTATTTGCGTGCGCCTCGAGCGTCCTGATCTGGCTGCTGTGGTGGGTGCATTTCCGTGCTCGGCGACGGACGGTATTCTTGCCTAGCTATCGCTTCGCTGTGGAATTTCTGGCAGTTGGCATTGTTGCGCTGACCGGCCATTTGGGCGGCTTTCTGAGCGGCGTGAACCTCCCTAGTTAGGGTGCTCCGACGAGATCCAGCTTAGGAATACATACGGGGAGCAAGAGTCATTTATGACGGTAACTACGGAAGACACATCGCGGAAATCCCCGCTACGCACGGGCGAGGCCGAACTGGTGGAATTCTTTGCGCAAAGGCGCGCCTGCGACGACCGGGATCGTGAACTAGGGTGTTCCGACGCCAGGGCATTCGTGCGGGGAGTGAGGAATGCGCTGCTGACTGTGATGCCGTTGTGGCTAGCGCTCGCCTGGTGGTTGGCAAGGTGATGAAAAGGGCCTTATCCGTTCTGCTAGCCCGCCCCTCACGGCCACCACAAAGCCAGACCTGAATCGAGATACACGTTGGAGGTCTTCTTTCTCGGAGGCCATCCCTTCCGGGACAGTGCCACCGTTGTATTTCCGATGCAGTTTTCCCACACAAGAGAAGTCGGTAAATGCGGTCCAGACAACCGCGGAAGGTTCGGATGGGCCCTTCTATTTTTTGCCGGGAATAAAACCGACTCAGTCCAGTTATCAACTGTGAACGCTACAAAAACACCGGAGGCCAGATGACAGACAAGAACAAAGATCTTATCGATCAGAAACTGCAAGACCTCAACAACGACGGCGTCGATCGTCGGGGATTTCTGAAGTGCATGGCTTGGGCAGGCACAGGTTTGGTCTGGACTATGAGCGGCGGCATTCCAGTGTCTCGGGCCTTCGCCAAAGGCCACGGCAAGGATGCCGGCAAAGGCGGGGACTTCAGCTTTGTGCAGATCAGCGACAGTCACATCGGCTTTAATAAGCCGGCTAACCCGGACGTCACCGCTACTCTCCAGACGGCAATCACCAAGATCAATGCGATGCCCCACAAACCGGATTTCATTATTCACACCGGTGATCTCAGTCAGCTCTCGAAGCCGAGCGAGTTCGATACGTTGGACCAGGTACTGAAAGGTGTGTCGGCGAAGCAAATCTACTATGTGCCGGGTGAGCACGACATGCTGAGCGACAACGGCGAACAATTTCTCCAGCGTTACGGGAAGGGTACAAAGGGCAGTGGCTGGTACAGCTTCGATCAAAAGGGCGTCCATTTTGTGGGGCTCGTGAATGTCGCCAATCTCAAGGCCGGCGGCATGGGGTCGCTCGGTCACGAACAACTGGAGTGGCTGGAGGACGATCTCAAGGGCCGTTCTGCCAGCACTCCGATTGTGCTCTTTGCACACATTCCACTGTGGACCATCTATCCAGATTGGGGATGGGGAACCGACGACAGCGAACAAGCCTTGTCCTACGTCAAGCGCTTCGGTTCCGTGACGGTGTTAAACGGCCACATCCACCAGATCATGCAAAAGGTTGAAGGCAAGGTGTCGTTCCACACCGCGATGTCCACCGCCTTCCCTCAACCCGCGCCAGGAACTGCTTCCTCGGCCGGACCCATGAAGGTGCCAGCCGACCAGTTGCAACGGGTGTTGGGAATCACGGACGTGAACTACTTGGTGAGCGGACGCAGCCTTGCGGTTGTCGATTCGCCACTTGCGGACTCGGGATCTTCGGTTTCAGGAAGTGGCAGCGGCGCTGGTGGTCGTTAACTCAAGTCTTGCGTGGACCGCGAACGATCCGGTCCCCGAACAGTGAGAATCAAGAAAGAAAAATCAGACTGTTAAAGGAAACAGAACAATGAAACGGAACAGTGTGTGGGTTGCAAGTTTCACAGCTTCGGTAATCATTGCGATCGTACTGCTAGTCGCGGGATCACCGAGCGTCACGGCGAGTGAGCAGCCCTCGGCGGCAAACGCGGCCGTGAACATCGACAACTTCGTCTTTGGCCCGCAGACGATCACGGTACCCGTCGGAGCGACAGTCACGTGGACCAACAAAGATGACATCCCCCATACCTCGGTCAGCACGGAGGGTGTGTTCAAGTCCAAGGTGCTTGATACAGATGAAAAGTTTTCCTACACGTTTACAAAGGCGGGAACCTATCCCTACTACTGCACAATCCACCCGAAGATGACCGGCAAAGTCGTGGTGCAGTGAGCTCAAACTTCTAACTGGTGCGCAAGGGGACGACCTCCTGCTCGCAGCCACATCGGTTGCGCTGCAAAAAGGGTCTTTCTCCAAAGCGCCGTAAACGACGATGAACGTAAACTCAGCACAATTCGCAGCTAGCAACGACCTGGATCTTGTCCACGCTAGCAAGAAGGGGGATGCTGCTGCTTTCGAGCAACTTGTGAAGCGATACGACCGCAGACTTCTCCGAATCTCTCAAACCGTCACCCGTAATAGGGAAGACTCCGAAGATGCGGTCCAAGAAGCGCTCTTGAAAGCTTTTCAGAATCTGGCGGAATTCAGAGAAGACTCACAATTCTCAACCTGGGTGATTCGCATTACTGTGAACCAGTCGCTCATGAAGCTGCGAAAACAGCGCACCCAGAAAGAGGTTTCCTTGGACGAGGATTCTCAGTCGAATGGGGACGCGCTTCCAATGGACGTCCCCGATCGAGCCCCGAATCCGGAACAACTATGCTGGGCATCTGAATTGCGAGACATCCTTGTCAGAACCGTGGAAGAATTGCGCCCGATCTTGCGGACGGTCTTTGTACTCCGTGACGTCGAGGGACTCTCAATCGAACAGACCGCACAAGTGCTAAACCTAAGCCAGGCGGCGGTGAAGGCGAGGCTGTGGCGAGTCCGATTACACCTTCGCGAACGCCTTAACAAATACTTCGACGAGCAAACGCCCTTCGCGCCCGAAGAGCCAGCTCCGACGAGCCGGGTGACAAAGAAGATCATCGGTCTATTTGCCGAGTGCCTTCGCGACTCGATCCCCCGCACATATTCGACCAGTGTCGCTCGGTAACGAAATCCTTCCCCGAATAAACTTCGCGCCAACTCCCTAAGAGGCAGACTCAACGCCTATCACGTATCAGGCGCCGTCATAGTGCTGACTATGAAACGCCGGCGCTACACACGTTACACACTATCGACGTACAAGTGACAAGCAAATGACATTGGTGCTGTATCTCGTCAGTCATGAGCGCGTCCAATCTAGTGACGCTTGCATGTATGCAGATGACCGAAAGCGTGCGCGGCGGCAGATACGGAATAAAAGCAACACGAACGCAGTTATCACTAATGAAGGTGTCAACCCACATCGATAAGGAGAAGTCATGAAGAAAGCGTATTTGACAACTGTACTTATGTTGACGTGCTTACTTGGAGTTGGGGCAAGTGCCCGTGCTCAAGATGCCGATGCGGTCGTCGTGAGTGTTCCGTTCGAGTTCGTGGCGGGAGGCGCAACGCTCCCAGCGGGAGACTACAGGGTAAGCCGTGTTAATCCTAGCGTGAATCGAGAGTTAGCCATCAGTAGCTATAACACAGGGACCGCATTTCTGCTTCCTCTGGCGTTCGACGATGGTCCTTCCAATCAGCCGACGCTCAGCTTCGAGCATGTCGGCAGCAAGCACTTTCTGAGCAGGATCAAAACTCCCAGCGGCGTCTATACCATGCCGGCCTCACGGGAGATGGTCATGCTTGGCAAGGCGAACTCTCCAAGCCCTAGCACTTCATCCGCCTCAGGCGGTAAGTAGGTCGGGATCAAGATGTCGGGCGGTTGCGACAGAGATCTCGAGACCTAGGAAGTATCAATCTGATTCTCGAGTCTCTGTCCAATTCGCGTGCTCAACAGCGACCTATTATTCAAAGTCAGGTCGTACAAAACTAACAATTGGGTCTTATAGAAGACAAAATGAAAAAAGCAATCTCGTTAATCAGGCTGCTGATGACGTTGGCAATTCCCTCGGGATTGCTGGCTGAGCAGGCCGGTTATTCCCAGACCAACTTGGTCTCGAACACTACCGGCGTAGCCAGAAGGGGCGTGGACGTAAATGCTGGAATTGATGTCATACGGTCTCACAGGGTTGGTCGCAATGCTGCTCGTCGCGTTCTGTTTCGCATGCAAAGACGAATTCGCATCAGTCAGCGGCAAGCCTTCGTCCGGTCTAATGTGCGACGCAGAGTTGCGCCATCCGAAGCCTGTTGAGCGATGCACGTGCGCTGCAAAAGGAGACACAGGGCCACAGGGTCAGAAACACGAGGGGGCTATAAATGGCTAACGGTGTTGCTTCCCCCTACCCCTATATGAGCGCGCCATACCATTCCTGGCCCACTTGGAAGAGCTGAGGAGACGGATCATCTTTTCAATTCTTGGAATACTCGTCGGGTTTCTTCTGTGTTGGTCCTTCGCCGACCGATTGTTCGGTTTAATGCAGCAACCGATTATTCAAGCGCTGCGGCACCATGGCATCGGAGGGGGCTTGGTGTACTTAAATCCAACCGAGCCCTTCAATCTCTATCTGATGGTGGCTCTTGTTCTAGGACTATTTGCCGCGTCGCCATTTGTGTTCTATCAATTCTGGTTGTTTATCGCTCCTGGCCTCTACCGCACTGAGAAGCGGTATGTTCTTCCCTTCTTAATGAGTACGGTGGGACTATTCCTTGCCGGTGGGCTATTCGGTTACAAGATGGTTTATCCGGCCTCCCTGGACTTCCTGATCGGTTACGGCGAACGCTTCCAGCCGATGATTACGATTGGAGAGTATACGAAGCCGTTTGCCACAATCATCATCGCTCTTGGGCTGATGTTCGAAATGCCGATCCTAGTGTTCTTCTTGGCTTTGATGCGAGTGATTACGGCGGGATGGATGTGGCGGAATGTTCGCTATTCCGTCCTTGTCATCTTCATTGTGGCCGCCATCATCACGCCCACCGCCGACATCCTGAACATGTGTCTTTTCGCGGCCCCGATGATGGCGCTCTACGCCATCAGTATCGGAGTGGCGTGGCTGGCCGGAGCCCGTCGTGAGCGCACTAGAGCCTCCGAGACCAGCTGAATACCTTTTCTGTTGCCCTTGGTGCCTCTACTCAAGCACCTGTCGGTAACGACGTCCCAAAAGCTTTGCATGTCAGGAAAACTATTTCTCTCAGAGTGGGAATAAAACTGGACCTGAGGCGTTCTCATCTGGTTGGAGCGAAATCAAACGCCAAGGGAAGTGGAGAATAAACATGAAAGATGGTGATCGGCAGCAACGGTCGAATACCTTCGGGCAAACACACTTGCTGTTGCTATTGGTTGTATTGATGGCAGCCGTCAGAGTCGGTGCACAGACTTCAACAACCGGAGACATTGCTGGAATTGTCACGGATCCAACAGCGGCCGCCGTCTCCGGCGCGCCTATTACGTTAAAGAATGTCGATACCGCCAGTTCGACTTCCACTGCAACTAATGCGCAAGGATCGTACAATTTCTCTCTCCTGCAGCCCGGAAACTATTCGGTGTCGGTGAATGTCGCCGGCTTTCAGAAGGTCCTCAAGACTGTAACGGTCACGCTTGGGACCAGCACGACGGTGAACCTGCAACTATCTCTCTCGTCGCAAGTCGAGTCCGTCGACGTAACCGATGAGGTGACAGGCGTGCAAACCGAAGATGCCAATCTTCAGACAAACTTCAATGCCCAGCAACTTGCCCTCTTGCCGAATCCGGGAAATGACCTGAGCGCCGTGGCCTTGACGGCGCCTGGGGTGGTGATGAACACGACCGGGGGTTCTGTGTTCGGCGGCGGCAACTATGAGTTCTTCGGTTTACCGTCGAACTCCAATGTGTTCACGTACGATGGCGCCAATGATAATGATCCGTATTTCAACATTAACAACAGCGGCGCGACCAACCTGACGCTCGGTCTGAACGACGTGCAGGAGACCAGCGTAGTGACCAATGGCTATAGTGGGCAATATGGAGGGCTGGCGGGTGCGAATATCAATTACGTATCGAAGTCCGGCACTAATTCCTTTCATGGAAATGCAGAGTACTGGTGGAACGGGCGCGCTCTAAACTCTAACAACTATTTCCGGAATCAGGCGAATGGCATTGCCGGGAGCGAGGTCGACCCACGTCCTTTTGTTAACGCCAATCAGTATGCGACCTCATTTGGCGGGCCGATCAAGAGAGACAAATCTTTCTTCTTTGTCGACTATGAAGGCATCCGCCTTGTGATTCCGTCGCTCTTTTCAGTCAATCTTCCGACTCAGCAGTTTGAAAATGCAGTGGTTAGCAACGTAAACAATGTTAGCCCTGCGTCGGTGCCGTTTTACAACCAACTATTTGGGATTTGGAATGCGACTCCGGGTGCAGCCCGCTCCCAGAACACTCTCGCGGGTGGGGGCTGTTCTAACGTCACTAGCATTGCAGGAGTCCCGTTCGGTACAGGCAACCCGTGTGCCACGCAACTGCAGGGCGGAACGTCGCAGGCAACCAACGATTATCTGATTGTGGGCCGCTATGATCAGAACATTGGCAACAACGACAAAGTGTTCGTCCGAGTGCAACATGAAAGCGGCCTCCAGGCAACCTACACCGACCCTCTAAGCGCTGCCTTCGATGCCCATAGCGCTCAGCCGGAGTGGCAAAGCCAGTTGAGCGAGACCCACACATTCGGTAACAATAAAGTCAACAACTTCGTCGCGTCACTCCAGTGGTATAGCGCGCTCTTCACAATTACGAACCCCACTGCCGAATTCCAGACTCTTCTGCAGACCGTTGCGTTCGGCGATAACTCGCTATTCCCTTTGAATAATTTGGGTACCGCCTTTCCGCAAGGCCGGTCGGTGACCCAGTACAGCATTGTCGACGACTTCAGCTGGACACGCGGGAGACACGGCTTCCGGTTCGGAGTTAATTTCCGCCGTGACGATGTAAGCGACCACAATTTTACCGGCGTGATTCCCTTTGCGGAAGAAGTCTCGCTGAATGACTTCGCATTTGGAGGCGTGGCGCCTGGCAACACTGGGGTAGGGAATCTGGTGGCCCAGAACTTTCCTCTCAATACGAATGTGCCAATCGCGCTTTATCAGCTTGGATGGTATGCATCGGACGAGGTCAAGGTCACTCCCAACTTGAAATTAACGCTCAGTATGCGGTTTGACCACTTGTCGAATCCAGTCTGCCAAACCAATTGCTTCCAAAGCTTGTCGGGCTCATTTCAGAACCTGGACCGAACGGCACCCGTGAATCAGGCTCTCACCACCGGATTGAACACCGCGTTCCCCTCGGTCACGTCGGTCGTGTATCAGCCAAAGGTCGGCTTCGCATGGTCGCCCTTCGGCGCCAAGAACACTGTCGTCCGCGGGGGATTCGGCATTTTCAGCGATGCCATTCCAACGGGTGGAATCGATGACATCTTAACTAACGCGCCCAATGATCCGTCATTCGTGCTTTTCAATCGTGCTCTCTCCCCCGCGGCCGCGGGAAACTTGAATGGACAGGCGATCGCGGCCAATGCGGCCTTTCGCGCCAATTTTGCCAATGGCGGCGCGGTTCCCGCCTTCAATTTCTTCAATCCGGGCAAAGTGCAAATTCCGCGCTATGACGAATGGGACTTGGAAGTGCAGCAGGCGCTGGGCTGGCACACTACGATCAGCGCAAAATACGTAGGCAATCATGGTGAACATGAAGAGATCACGAATCCAGCGTTGAACGCTTTTAGTCCAACAGGCGCTGCGTTCGGAGGCCTGCCGGCCACCATTCCTGATCCGCGATTCGGAGTGGTTGCTCAGACACAAAATTCCGGGAACTCGAACTATAACGGCATCACTCTGACAGCTGCGCACACCTTTAATGGCGGTTTCCAATTCCAGGCCTCCTATACCTATAGTCACGCCCTGGATGAGATCTCGAATAGCTCGTTGAATCCCTTCGGCTTGAACGGCAACGGCAACGTTGACGTCGTCACGCCGTTGAATCCATTCAATATTCGGCAACTCAACTATGGCAATGCTGACTACGATATCCGGCAGTCGTTCGCAATGAATTACGTCTGGAGTGATGCCCTCCGTCACCTGACGGCTCGAGGTCCGAATGCACTGGTGAAGGGCTGGACGCTCTCGGGAACGATTTTCAAACACACCGGATTCCCGTACTCGATCTGGAGCAGTAACGAAACAGCCGCGCTACAGGGGAGCTTGTTCGGAAGCACAAGCCCTGCCACCACGACCGCGGTCCTGGCCAACGTCGTGGGCTCGCCAAACATTAACTGCGGTGCATCGGCTGCGCGACTGGTGAACGGGCAGCCGAATCCCTGCTATAACGCAGCCAATTTCGTGGATCCGACAAACGATTTCGGCACTCAACGCCGAAATCAGTTTCGTGGCCCGGGTTACTTCGACACGGACTTCAATGTGGAGAAGTCCTTCGCCATGCCAAAGTGGGAGAAGGCCCAGTTCTCCGTAGGTGCAAGGTTCTTCAACCTCTTCAATCACCCGAACTTTGCTTTCCCAAACACGAATGTAGACAGCGGCCAGTTCGGACAAATCACTCAGACGGTTAGCCAGCCGACGACCATCTACGGTTCCGGTCTGGGCGCGGACGCGTCACCAAGGGTGATCGAACTGCAAGCGAAGTTTGTCTTTTAGCCGGCACGCGAACGAAGGAGGCGACTTCCTGGGGGTCGCTTCCTTATCCGCGTGATGTAAAAGCCCCTACAAAGTAATTCCACTCTTGAACTAGGTCCCCGCCAGAAAGTGCCGAGCTAATGTGGAATAAGTGATGACCAGCAGAGTTATATCTGTAGAGGTAAGACCAGAAAAAAGAAGAAGCAGGAACACCTCATGTCTAAACATACCGAGATGCTGTTACGCCGAACTTATCAAAGAGTTGACAATCAAATGACATTCCTGATGCATCTTGGGGTATGCCACCACGGTCTAACGCACAGTACCACTGAAACACAAATCATAAGAAAACGAATCGGAGCGAAAAGATGAAAGAAAAACCTTCTCCATCTATGGTGGTGTCTGAGACAAATCCATCTGAAGCCAACCAGTCTTCGACAGAAGATGTTCAGCGTCACTGGCAAGGTGTAGTCAAGAGACGTTCATTCCTCAAGGGACTGGGGATTGCAGGAGCAACGCTTTCGGCCAGCGCAATATTGGGGACCAAAAGCAACGCGGAAACCGCCCGAAGTACAGGCAAGCTCTCCAGAGGCGACGCAGCACTTCTGCGGTTCGCTGCGGCGGTAGAACTCATTGAGGCCGATCTATGGCAGCAATACAACGAATTGGGGGGAGTTCAAGGCGGCAATCCGGCTTACATCGCGGCCCTTAGTAATCTCGATGGCGACATGCCGCAGTACATTGCCGATAACACCGACGATGAACTAAGCCACGCAGCTTTTTTGAATGCTTATTTGATTTCGAAAGGCGAAGAGCCGGTCGATCTGGATGCATTCCGAACGTTGCCCAGTAGTCAAGCGAGCGGCGCCAAAGATATTGGGAGGCTGACAAATCTGCTGAAGGTGAACGTCGATCTCACCTGGTACACACGGTACCGCAGCACACAAAATCCGGATTTTGGAGCGAATCTAAAGGGCCCGTTCACCATCGAGAACGAGCCTGCGATACCGCTCAATGACACCGATACACCTCCAGACCAGCCACAACCAGTCCCCCCAGCCACTCCCCAAGAGGCTCGCATGCAGGCAATTGCAAACACGGCCGGGTTTCACTTTGCATTTATCGAGCAAGGTGGTGCGAGCCTCTATCCTACGCTAGCTTTTAAGGCGACGGACCTTGAGGTACTGAGAATCCTGGTGAGCATTGGCGGAGTCGAGATCGACCACTTCGGACTCTGGCACGACAAGGCCGGCAATGCGGTCGCTCAGCCTTTGGCCGGTGTAGTCGATCCGGAGACTGGTCTCACGTTCCCGGATCTCAACGCCCTGAACTCAGAACTCGACCAGACGAACCTGATCCTGCCTGAGCCTTGCGAATTCATTAGCAAGACTCTGCCCCAGTGCTCTGTAATTCGACCCACATCGACAAGGGAAGGGGGAGCGGTCGCTACGATCAAAGCTTTCACAGACGACCTCTTGTTCCTTGATCAATCGCAAGCATTCTTTAGCCTGGTTAACCGTCTGGCTCTCGAGGCCGATTCGGTGCGACGCGGATTTTGATTGTTGTAGGTCCTTCCCCGTTGCAGGCGGGCACTGCCACTGATTCACCGTTGCAGCGCCTGCGTTTCCATAACACGATTTGTTGAGATTCTCGATTCAAGGAGGCTGTATGTTAGAAGGACTTTTTCAACCGATGCATCTGCTAGTGATTTTCGGAATTGCCCTGCTCGTGTTCGGGCCCAAAAAGCTCCCCGAACTTGGTAAAGGAATCGGAGAGGGCATCCGCGGCTTCAAGGCAGCCATGAGACCTGACGAAGAAAAGCCGGCTAGCATCACAACCACCGTCGCCGACGACCAAAGCATAAC
>Ga0193751_1000565_pt1 | contig 27958 bp, 30 predicted proteins | sample L1c2metaG_FD_143050 | JGI IMG/M metagenome (GOLD analysis project Ga0193751, IMG submission 143050) | Soil microbial communities from a riparian zone of the East river system, Colorado, United States - L1c2 | ecosystem: Environmental > Terrestrial > Soil > Riparian zone | place: USA: East River... | reverse complement strand
TGATCGGTGTTTATGTTGTTCATGTCGGTCCCCGTCCTACCCAACCGACTATCAAGTTAAACTTGTAAGCGTTCGGTTAAGGCGTTTGGTTAAAGTCGTCCCCCCAAACGTTTCGCGGCATGGGTGTTGATTTTTGGGGGGCGCTATGAGTGACCGTTGTGATTGTGTGGCTAGCCGAAAGTTCGAGGTCCCGTTAGCACGCGACCTACAATAGTGGCTAGCACTATTGCTGCAGTGCATGAGTCCGCTTTTGATGCTGTGGACGGCTCCTCCACCGGCACGCGAGTGCCATGAATGTGGGTGCCTGCTGAGGTCCCACGATTCGGAGGAGCCAAATCATGCAAACGATCACGACAATCGGTCTCGATATCGCGAAGTCGGTTTTTCAGGTTCACGGCATTGATGCGGAGGGCCATGTGCTGCTCCGTCGGCAGCTCAAGCGCCGCTACGTGCTCACATTCTTCCGGAAGCTGCCGCCGTGCCTGGTCGGCATCGAGGCCTGCGCCTCGGCGCATCATTGGTCACGCGAACTCCAGGCGCTTGGCCACGTCGTTCACCTGATGCCGCCGGCTTATGTGAAGCCCTATGTGAAGCGGCATAAGAACGATGCCACTGACGCCTGTTGGCTTGGATGAAAGCGTTGTAGCGGTCGAACCCCGCAGGGCTGTCGGAATCGCGCAGAACCGCCCACTCGACGAGTCTCTGAGCCACCGGATCGTCGAACGATGCCGCCAGTTGTTGCGTCACTAAACTTGTGCTGCCGCACAAGCTCAAGGGCCTTCATTAGCGCGGAAAGATCTGGCGAAAGCTGCGGCGCTGTTGGCAAATCGCCTGTTGTGTCGCTCCGTAGGGGAATTCTCGGTCCGGGTGTGCGCTCGGCGTGCTTCGCTATAGCTGCCGACCCCTGCTTGCGATGTTCTGCCTTGGCGGCCTTGATTCGGTGAGGTGGAGCTTGCTTTTGATCTGGGGCGGAAAACACATCAGTGACCGAGTGGCCGAGCATGGAAGGGCCTTGGTGCCGATTCCGAAGAGAAGCACGAGCCCGCGAGTGACGTAGCCACCTCAGCGGCGGATAGTCTGAAAGCGCTTGACCCCAAACGGCCGATTAGAGAAGCGGACATTGGCTGTGCATTGCGCAATGATTTTCCTGCCGGTTTCAGCCCCTATCAAAGTACTCGTTTAAACCGATACGATGCGCCCTCTGAGAGCTTGGGGGGCGGACATGCGGCGCCGCGAGTTCATCACGCTTCTAGGCGGCGCGGCGGCAACGTGGCCGCTCACCGCGCGCGCCCAGCAGAGCGAGCGTATGCGGCGCGTCGGCATACTCTTGCCCGCAGCCGCGGACGATCTGACATGGCAGGCTCGCGTCGGGGGTTTCCAGCAGGGACTGGCGCTGTTGGGCAGGACCATCGGCCGCAACGTGCAGATCGACATCCGCTGGGCCACGACCAATGCCGCTGAGCTTCGCAAGCACGCAGCGGAATTGGCTGCGCTCGCGCCCGACGTCATCCTGGCCGGTGGCGCGTCGACCCTGGGGCCGCTGCTGCAGGCGACCCGCACCGTACCGATCGTGTTCGCGATCGTCGTCGACCCGGTGGGCGCCGGCTACGTCGATAGCCTGGCGCAGCCGGGCGGCAATGTCACCGGTTTCATGCTTTACGAATACAGCGTCAGCGGGAAATGGCTGGAGCTGCTCAAAGAGATCGCGCCGGGGGTGACGCGCGTGGCGGTCCTGCGGGATGCCACCCAAGTCTTTGGAATCGGCCAGTTTGCCGCCATCCAGGCCGTGGCGCCGTCGCTGAGGGTGGAGGTCAACCCGGTCGATATACGCGACGCCGGCGAGATCGAGCGCGCCGTCGTGGCTTACGCGCGCGCTCCAAATAGCGGTCTGATCCTGACGGGGAGCGCTGCGTCGGTGCGTAATCGCGATCTGATCATCACGCTGGCGGCCCTGCACAAGCTGCCCGCGGTCTATTTCGAACGTTTCTTCGTCACCTCCGGCGGCCTGGCCTCGTATGGGCCTGATACCGTCGAAGTGTTCCGGCAAGCGGCCGGCTACGTCGATCGTATCCTCAAGGGCGAGAAGCCGGCCGACCTGCCGGTGCAGGCGCCGACCAAGTTCGAAACGGTCATCAATCTGAAGACCGCCAAGGCGCTCGGTCTCACCGTGCCGCAGGCGCTGCTCACGCGCGCCGACGCGGTGATCGAATAGAGATTCTGTTTGCTGCAGTGCATTGGTCGCGATTGGCCCGTCGCCGACGTAGCGTTATGTCCGCGATTTGGTCGTATCAGAGGAAAAGCGGACATGACGTCGAGCCTCGGGAGGCAACGAGACGTTATAGTGTTCAACTTGGACTTGGACGGGAGGAGCGCCGTGCTGGTCTGCGCATGATTTCTCGGCACCGCCAATGATGGCATGGTCGAGCACGCGATCTCAGGCTAGAGCAGCACGAGCTGGCGCCATTATTTCAGTTTGAATTATAATCATGGCAAAGGGAAACGAAGAATGCCAGCGCATAACGCGCTGTGTTGAGGACACGCCCATGTTCCTACGAAACTATTGGTATGTTGCAGCGACCGACGCAGAAATCAGCCACAAACTGCTTGGCCGTATGATTTTGGGAGAGCCAATTGTTTTGTTCCGTGCCGAAGACGGAACCCCTGTGGCCTTCGAGGACCGTTGTCCGCATCGTCACCTGCCCCTATCGATGGGTAGGCTTGTCGGCGATACGCTGCAATGCCTCTATCATGGCTTACGTTTCGGGCGCGACGGCCGTTGCGTTTACATCCCTGGGCAAGAGCATATTCCTCAGGCGGCCAAGGTTAGATGCTATCCGGCGGTCGAGCGCTATCACTGGATTTGGATCTGGATGGGCGATCCGATGCTCGCCGATCCCGCCGCGATCACAGATTTCCATTGGCTCGCCGATCCGAATTGGGGAGCCAAAGGCGCCTATCTGCACGTGGACGCGAACTGGCAGCTTGTCGTCGATAATCTGCTCGACCTGACGCATCTTGCTTTCGTCCATGAAACCACCATCGGCAATTTGGCGCTCGCCGAGCATGCCAATGTGAACGTCGCACGCACGCCAAACGGCGTCGTCGTGACCCGCTGGATCATTGATCAGGAGCCGCCCCCAACCTTTAAGAGGGTCGGCGGCTTCCTAGGGAAGGTAGACCGCTGGCAAATCATCGACTTCACACCGCCCGCATTCCTGCGGCTCGACGTCGGCGCAACACCGACCGGCACAGGCGCTCCGGAGGGCAAGCGCGTGGGCGGCATCAATATGCGAAACCTAAATGCGATCACCCCGGAGACGGAGACTACAGCGCATTATTTCTGGGGCCAAGCGCACGATTTTGATGTCAAGAACCCCCAAACGACCGACAAGATATTCGAGCAAATACAGACAGCCTTCCTGGAAGATGTCGGGGTGTTTTCCGCTCAGCAGCGCAATTTGAATCTGGTCGACAAGCCGTCGCAGGTCGATATCGCCGCCGATGCCGGCTCCATCCAGGCACGCCGCATTCTGGCGCGACTCTATGCCGAAGAACAAGCCTCCGCGCGTGTCGCAGCCGCGGAATGAAACGCATATAAGGCAGGTGCGTCCCGACCATCTGAAAATTACAGCTGATGAATTGGAGGACTGAATGCGCCTCATGCAACGTCGAATTTACGCGCGAACGGCCGCCTGCGGCGCGTTTGTCTTGTCACTGGTTATAGCTTTCACCGCGGCACGAGCCGACGACAAGACCTATGTAATGAAGCTCGGCACCGCCACAATTAACGAGTCGCAGCACGAATGGTGCAAGCGATTTGCGGCGATGGTCGAAAAGGATTCCGGCGGCAGAATCAAGGGCGAGGTCTATCCCGCGAGCCAATTGGGTGCGATACCGCGAGAGATCGAGGGTGTACAGTTCGGCGCGATACAGGGTTATGTCGGCCCACCCGAATTTTTGGTTGGCATCGACGAGCGTTACGAGGTCCTGTCCGCTCCTGGCCTCGTCACGGATATGGCACATGGAGTCCGCGTCGTGGGCGATCCCGAACTTCAGAAGCTGATGCTCGGGTTTGGCATTGACAAGGGTATCCATGGGACTGCGCTGTTCGTCTCGCAACCCTCTTCAGTCATTGCCCGCAGCGCGATCCGACACACCGCAGACTTCAAGGGCAGGAAGCTGCGCGTTCTGGCGGCGGATATGCAGCAGGCAATGATCAGGTCGCTCGGCGGGTCGCCAGTGGCAATGACGCTGGGTGACGTGCTGCCGGCGCTGCAGCAGGGTGCGATCGACGGTGCCGTCTTGGCAATGACGGTCGATGCGACCATGCATTTTTGGGACGCCGCAAAATATGTGACTGAGGCCAACCAGACCTTCATCTTCTCGATGGCCTTTCTCAGCAAGCAATGGTTCGACTCGCTGCCCAAGGACCTGCAGACCATTGTCGACGCGGACGCGGCCAAGGCCGCCGCTGAGATTAACCCTTGGGAGGTCGATTTCTTTGCCAAACAGCGCCAGACTTGGGCCGAACATGGCGAGGTGATCAGTCTACCCGCGGACGAACAGGCTGAGATGATGAAGACCCTCGTTGCCGTCGGTGCAGACGTAGCGAAACAGAAGCCAAGGCTGCAACAAGCGTATGATGTCTTCGCAGCCGTGGCGAAGCGGACCAAATAGCTTCGTGCGCAAGGGTTCAAGAGATTGTCGCTGATCCTTTCGGCCTTGAGCAAGGCTTCGGCTGCTTTCACGAGGCCCAATGACTTGATTTCATTGTCCTCGGCCTCACTCGTGTGTTTCGACATCGCACACTTGCGGATTCAGGCCCTGTGAGGGGCTTCTCTTCATGACCCACGCAACTGCAGTTCTTCGTGCGGGTGAGCCCGTCACCCTCGCTCCAGCTGCCAATATCAACTTTGAAATTGAAGCAGGCGATAGACTCAAGCTCACGCAACCCGAGGGAGAACAGGTCGCTGATCTGATTTCGTTCAACCGAGACGATGCTCGAGAGATGTTGTCGATGCATTCAAGCCGCGCCGTCAATCTCAACTGGAAACTGACAGCCCCGCATATACTTTACAGCAATCGCACCCGCGAGATGTGGAAAATCGAAGAGGATCTCACCGGAGAGAACTATTGCGGTGGTGGCTACTGCAGCGAGCATCTTAACGTTGTGCGGTATGGCGAAGTCGGCAAGGGCGCACCGAATTGTCAGGCCAACCTTGAAATGGCAATCCGCGACTACGGAATGGACCGGTCGAGCTTTAATGTCGACACCTGCTTCAACGTTTTTATGACGGTGGCTTATGACGCTAACGGCGTCTGGGAGATCCGGCCGCCCAAAGGCAAGCCCGGCGATTATATGATCATGCGCGCTTTGATGCCGCAAATCGTCGCTGTCTCGAACTGTCCGATCCTTTTCAACGCCTGCAACAACTTCCGCCTCAAGCCGTTGATCCTAGAAATTCTTAAATAGCGAGCGGCGAGTTCTGGCGGCTCGACGCCAACACGAGGGTAACGCTCGGCTTGCCGCCCCGATCGAATTCATCCAATGAGGGAAGAAAAACGAGTTCTCCCTAACTGTGTTTTCTGAACTCGATCTGGCTGGCGCTCGCCCTGCGTGGGCCACCCATGAACGACGGCGACCATCGCGACGAGATCGTGCGGCTCGAGGCGCAGATCGATGAGCTCGCCGCTAGGATCGAAAACTGCCGCAAATTCATCCTCGCCGGCCAGATCGCCGTGGTGGGCGGCGGCGTGGTTCTCATCGCCACCGTAGTCGGCGTGATCCAGTTCGATCCGTCGATTATGGCGGTCGCGGTCGCGGCGGTGCTCGCCGGCATCGTCGCTGCGGGCTCGAACCGCAGCACCGCGATAGAAGCCACCCATGAATTGACCGCGGCTGAGGCCACGCGGATGGCGCTCATAGAGCGGATCGATCTTCGGCTTGTATCCGACCGCGACGGCTTACAATAAGGTTCGTCACATTGTTAAATGCCGTTGCCGCAGGGCGTGCAGCACATCTACGCGCTGGCTTGCGGCTAGTCGGGCCAGTTGGGTGGGTCGCCTTTCGGTGACAAGCGGACATTCAGGCACGGATAGTCACCGCGGCACGACGTCCCGCGCCTCGACGGCGCGCTTGCGGCGTGAACATCACGATTGATGACCTTTAGGTTTGGTAGACCCCAAAAAATCGAGCAGCATCGGCCATGGCATCCCGGTGTTCGGTCCACACTCGAAACAGCGGAATGCGGTGGTCAATCTCGGCGCTCTTCCATAGCCGTCTGCCGGTTTGGCCACAGCGCCACCCTTGCAGGCGACGGAGGAGTCTTGCCTCTCGACCGGATTATGTTTCGCTGCGGCTGCGTTGAGCGACAACAGCGATGTCTGCGGAGTTGAACAATGGGCGCGAAACTTTTTGGCGCGCGCGTGAAGCGGCTTGAAGATCCGGCACTGCTTGCCGGGCGCGGGCGCTTTGTCGATGACGTGAAGCTGCCGGGCGTGTTGCACGCCTGCTTCGTCCGTTCGCCGCACGCCCACGCTAGGCTTCGTGGCATCGATATCAAACCGGCGATGGGCATTCCTGGCGTCCACACCGTCCTGACCGCCGAAGACCTGCCCGAACCGATGCGCAGCGAGCCGATGCCGATGCTGCTGCCAAATCCAGCAATCACGGTGGCGCGCACGCAAACGGTTCTGGCGCGAGACGAAGTCCATTATGTTGGCCAGCCGGTCGCGGTAGTAATTGCCGATTCCCGCTACATTGCTGAGGATGCGGCCGCCCTCCTCATCGTCAATTACGACCTGCTCGACGTGGTCGGCGACTGCCGCGATGCGATCAAGGATGGCGCCGCGCGCGCCCACAGCGACCTAGACTCCAATATTGTCGCGAGATTTGCGTTGGCCTATGGCGACATCGATGCCGCCTTTGCCGACGCCGCGCACGTTTTTGATGAATTGATCTGGCAACACCGTGGCGGCGGGATGGCGCTCGAGACGCGCGCCGTGCTCGCGAGCCTCGATCCGGTTTCGGATGTGCTTACGGTGTGGTCCAGCACGCAGACGCCGCATATCGGCCGCCGCATGCTCGCCGATCTCCTTGAGCGCGAGGTCGAATCGATCCGCATGATCGCGCCCGATGTCGGCGGCGGCTTCGGCCCAAAGGCGATCTTCTATCCAGAGGAGGCGGTGATTCCGGCGGTAGCCCTAAAACTCGGCCGGCCGGTGAAATGGATCGAGGATCGTCACGAGAACTTCCTCTGTGCGACACAGGAGCGCGATCAATATTGGAGTATGGCAATCGCCGTCGACACCGACGGCAAAATCCTCGGCGTGCGAGGCCGTTTGTTGCATGACAGCGGCGCGTTCGTGCCGTGGGGAATCATCATGCCCTATATCGCCGCGGTGACGGTGCCCGGTCCCTACGTGATTCCCGCGTACCATCTCGAAACCACTGTCGTTCTCACCAACAAAGTGCCGACGACACCCGTGCGCGGCGCTGGCCGGCCGCAGGCGGTGTTCGCGATGGAACGCTTGCTTGACCGCGTGGCGCGGGAGCTGCAGCTCGATCGCGCTGAGCTCCGTCGCCGCAACTTCATCAAGCCCGAGCAAATGCCTTACGAGGTCGGCCTCCTGTTCCGCGACGGAAAGCCGGTAGTCTACGACAGCGGCGATTATCCGAAGGGGCAGCAAACGGCGCTGGAGCTTGCCGGTTACGAATCATTTCGGGAGCGGCAGCGAGCGGCGCTCGATGAAGGAAGGTTCATCGGCATTGGGCTTGCCAATTACGTCGAGGGGACCGGTCTCGGTCCATTTGAGGGCGTGACCGTGCGAATATTGCCGAGCGGTAAAGTTGCGGTTGCCACCGGCGCCACCAGCCAGGGCCAGGGCACGCGCACCACGCTGGCGCAGATCGTCGCCGAACAGGTCGGCTGCCGCATCGAGGACATAGTGATGACGATCGGCGACACCTCGGCCATCGCCAATGGCGTTGGCGCCTTCGCCAGCCGTCAAGCGGTGAACGCAGGCTGCTCGGCGCTAATTGCCGGTCAAGCGGTCCGCACGCAGCTCATTGCGCTCGCGGCGCGCGCGCTTGGCGTGAGCGAAAGCGACATTGATCTCGATGACGGTCAGGCGGTCGCCATGACCGGCAATAAGCCAACGATTCCGTTTGGCGAGTTGGCGCGGCTAGCGCAAGGCATACCTGGCGTGTCGCTGCCGACCGGACAGGCGGCGGGGCTCGAGCACACTGCCTATTACGCGCCGTCGCAGGCCACCTATTGCTCCGGCACGCATGTCGCCGAGGTCGAAGTCGATCACATGACCGGCGGCGTCAAAATCTTGAAATACACCGTCGCCCACGACAGTGGGCGCGTAATCAATCCGCTTATCGTCGACGGGCAGGTGCAGGGCGGCGTCGCTCACGGCATTGGCAATGCCTTGCTCGAAAGGATGCAATACGACGAGAACGCACAGCCGCTCACGACGACGTTTGCCGATTACCTATTGCCATTAGCAACTGACGTGCCGAAGTGCGCCATCATCCATGTCGAGACTGTCAGCCCGTTCAATCCGCTCGGTGTCAAAGGCGCCGGCGAGGGCGGGACGATACCGGCCCCGGCGGCAATCATCGCAGCTATTGAAGATGCGCTGGCGCCGTTCAGCGTGCATTTCGCCGAAACACCGCTCACACCGGACCGGATCGTGGCATCGCTGCGCGCGGCCGGAGCATATCAGACGTTGTTTGCGGCGTGAGCGTTCGTGGACGGATTGTAGGTCGATTCCATCTCGTTATGGCTCTTCCAGTCAATTCGTTCAATTGGCTTTCGCTGACGGTGCAACGCGCACTCCGCGCCAGCCGGCGTGATCGAGCGCTCGCTGCATCAAGCCCGAAGCTTTGGCCTCCTCGACAAACTCGCTGAGATAGGCGAGTCGTCCAGCATGACCCTTTGGTACGGCTATTCCCAATGTGTTGAAGCCGTAACGTTCGTCCAGCACCCTTGAGCCTGGAAGTTGAGTGGAATACCGCAGAAGTATTTCACGGAGCGACGCGAATGCGTTCGCCTTTTCGGTGCGCAGGAGCTTAAAAGCGGGCTCCGGCATGTCAGCGTACAGGAGCGTCGCCTGTTTCAGGATGCGCGCCAAAGTCATAGTCGAGGCGTGATTGCGGACGGCCGCGATGCGGATCCCTGGATGATCCGCTTCGGCAACGCTGCGGATTGAAGAGCTGGCGGGCACCAGCAACGTGTAGTCGGCTTGAACAACAGCGGGCGTGTAGTCCACGTCAACGGCCCGGGATGGTTCGATCCCCAAAATCGCCGCATCGCAGACGCCAGCCTTGAGACTTGCCATGGCGTCAGGCGGGGTCGGATGTTCGACCGGGACACCTTCCACGCCGAGACGCGCTCCAAGCGCTGAAACAAGATCGATCGTCCAGCCGCCTAGCTCGCCGGTGATAGGGTCCTTTGTATATTGCGGGACATACAACGCGACCCGAACTCTGCCGGCTTGCACAAGGTCGGCGACCCGCGGGTCAGTGGCTGGCTGCGCGTCGTTCATGTCGCCAAGCTACAACGGTCGCTGATGCGCGCGGAAGGGAGCACAATTTCCCGTAGTTGAGCACGTTTCCGACGTTCCACCACTGTGGCCAGAGTCTGCTGTTGGCGGTAAAGCGGAAATGCAGTTGCGGCGCTGCGACTTCCGAGTCTGACCCATACCGGAAGTCGAGCGTCCCATTTTGCTGTGACGCACAAGACCGCTCTGCATCAACGATGTGGTAAGTTGTCGCCCTCGGCCTGAAGGGTAGCTCTATGAGGCGGCGCGAGTTCATAACGCTAGTCGGTGGTGCAGCGGCCGCTTGGCCCGTCACAGCCCGGGCGCAGCAAGCCGAGCGGATGCGGCGGCTTGGCGTCTTAATGGCGGTCGCCGAAAGCGATGCTGATGCTCGCAAGGGGATCAGCATCTTGCAGGAAAGACTTCAAAAACTCGGCTGGAAGGATGGCGACAATATTCGCATCGATTATCGCTGGGGCAATGGCAACCCAGATCGAATTCAAGACCTCGCCAAAGAGCTAGTCGACCTGCAACCCGATGTTCTCGTCGGTCACTCCACTCCTTCCGCCAAGGGGCTTCTAAAGCAGACCCATACGATACCAATTGTTTTCCTCTCAGTTACCGATCCAATGGGTCAAGGTTTAGTCTCAAGTCTCTCGCATCCAGGCGGAAATATCACGGGTTTCGCGGATTTTGAGGTTTCACTCGGCACCAAATGGCTTGAGATTCTCAAGCAAATTGTGCCCGGTGTTCGGCGAGTCACTGCCATTTTCAACCCCGAGACCGCGCCCTATTACGGGCTGTATTTGCAATCGATTAACGCAGGCACGTCTTTGCTGGGGATAGAGTCGATCCCAATCCAGGTGCATAGCGACGCCGACATTGAGAATGCCATTCGCAAGGTCGGAAGCGAACTAGACAGTGGCCTTTTCGTTTTGCCAGACAGTCATAATCGGGTTCATCGCAAGCGGATTATCGAACTCACCGCGCAGTACCGTGTGCCGGCAATTTACTTTCTCCGCTATTTCGCGACGGATGGCGGCCTCATCTCCTATGGCCCGGATGAGATGGACCTCTTCCGGCGTACTGCGGGTTATGTGGATCAAATTCTCAAGGGCGCGAGCCCGTCAGATCTTCCGGTCCAGCAGCCAACAAAATTCGAGCTCACTATTAATCTAACGACTGCTAAGACGCTCGGGCTCACGATTCCGCCGGGCGTACTTTCGATTGCCGACGACCTGGTCGAATGAGCAGGCCGATGTCGCTGATTGGTCGATTGTGTTGCAAAAGTCGTTTTGCGTCGTTGATCACAAAATTTCTGAGCCATAGGCGCGTTTTTCATGTAAGGATGTGGGGGGTCACATGATCTCGCGCTGAACTCACCGGTGACTTCGGTAATTGGTCTCGAGTCGCCTTTATTAGCGGTTCTCGCTTGTTTAGGTTTCAGCCGAAAAAATCACCGCTCAGCATTTAGCGACTTTTGCAACACTATCGGCCCATAGCGGACATGGCGAGATGTCCGAGTTGAGTCCGCTTTCGGGGGTAAAGCGGACGTTGGTGACTTCGCCGTATTGCTCCCCGCCCGGCTGCAGATTGAATGACAATCGCGGACGGCACATGAGCGCCGGGATCAGTTGGTTTTCGTGATGTCGTTTTTCTTTGCTCCCGCCTCCGGGAAAATCCACATGGCGACGACCATGAATAACCCCGTCGCCATGACATACGTCGAAAACTCGGGCCGGATCGGTGACCCGCTCCAAAAGGCCAGCACCGCCGCGACGATCAGCGCGAGCGCGGAGACAGCGGTCTTCACATCATTCGGCATTCCAAACCTCCGCAATTGCCCTTATTGCGCTCCGATCGGCTGCGCCGCCGCCTCGTCCGGCCGGCGCGGATGACCACGCAGGTTCTTCTTGAGGTAACGCGTGTCGTAGCCGTTGAGCAGCGTTCCGATCAGGCCGCGGTCGAGGTCGGACGTGCCGAACAACCAGTCGGCGATCGGAAACGTCAGGTTCATGTTCGTTTCCATCATCAGCCGCGCGTTGTGATGAGCGGTATGGTGGCGGCGCAGCGTGTTGACGAAGGGGCAGTTGCGCACGAACCAATTCTCGTCGACGTGGCAAGAGAAGTGCATGAACTCATAGATGAGATACATGCCCGTGGTCACGCACATGAACAGCCAACCAACATTGGGCGACAGCAGCAGCCCGAGAATGACCGCTAGGGGAAGCGACATCAGGATGAAGACGACGAGCGCGTAAGGCGGAAACACCGTTACGCGCCAATCCTTGTGATCGCGGAAGCGCATCTCCTCGTCGGAGAAGAACTGATGGTGGTTGAGCGTATGGCGCTCGTAGACCGCGCGCAGACCCTTGATGTTGACCGGCCGGTGCATGACGTATTTGTGCACCGCCCATTCGAATACGTTGGTGAAAAGGAACGTCAGCGGCACGGTCAGCCATTCGCGCCAGGTCACGTCGTGGATGTGCTCGATGTACATATAGAACGCCGCGGCGCCCATGGCGTAGATCAGCACGACGTGGAAATAGCCGTCGTACCATCCGATAATGCGTGAGCGGTATTCCTCACGGAAATCAATCTGCCGCTGACTGATCATCCTCGCTCTCCTCGACCTTTTGTCGGCGCTCTAACTAATGGCAGCGCCACTGCATCTGATATATCACACATCTATCACAGACCGCCGTCCGGCTCAACGCCCGCTGCTGCCTATACCGCGCCCTCGATCACCCGTCGCACGTCCGGGTTCCGCCGCGCCTCCGCCGGCGGCCCGGCAAAAATAACCTCACCGCGTTCAATTACATAGAGCCGATCCGTGAAGTTCGGCACGTGGTAGATGTTCGATTCGGCAATGAACACGGCGTGGCCGAACGAGCGGATATTAGCGAGACCTTCGACGATCGAGGGAACGATGACCGGCGACAGACCTTCAGTCGGCTCATCAAGCAGCAGCAGCTTGGGGCCGAGCGCCAGAGCGCGCGCGATCGACACCATTTTTCGCTCGCCGCCGGACAGCGCCTGGCCACCGCGCCCGCGATAACGCTGGAGCCGAGGAAAGACTTTGTAGGCCTCGGCGATGCGGGCCTCGGCTGAGCGCGCATTTGGGCACGTCCAGGTCGGCATAGCGATGTTCTCGGCAACAGTGAGCTCGCCAAACACTTCGCTCTCCTCCGGCGCAAAACCGACGCCTAACCGCGCGATCTGATACGGCCGCAGGCCCAGAATGTCTCGGCCGCCGAACTCAATCGTGCCGGACACCGGCTTGCGGAAGCCCATAATGGTGCGCAGCGTCGTAGTCTTGCCGGCGCCATTGCGGCCAACAAAACAAACCAGCTCACCTTCGTTCACATCGAAGGACACGCCGCGCAGCACGCGGCTTCCTTCAATGTCGACAGCGAGATTGCGGACCGACAGCATCAGTGCCGCTTGCCGATTACGGTTTCGATCAGGTGCGGATCGGCGAAGAACCTATTGGGCGGCAGATCGGCCAGCACGCGCCCTTCAGATAGCGCGATGATGCGGCTGGAATAGGCAGCAACCAGATCCATGTCATGCTCGACCAGCAGGATGCCTTTGACGCCCACGCGTTTGGCTGCCGCGATCAGCGTCGTCATCATCCCGTGCTTCTCCGCTGTCGATACGCCGGAGGTCGGCTCGTCGAGCAGGATGACCTGCGGGTCGAGCGCGAAAGCAGAGGCGACGTCAAGCAGTTTCTTCTCGCCTTGTGACAGCGTCGCACCGATGTGCTCCAACCGCGCGGTCAGGCCGAAGATCTCGGCCACCTCGTTGACACGGGCGTCCATCGCGTCGCCGGCGGTAAGCCGCGAGAACAGGCGCCAGCGTTCCCTCTGCCGCGAAATCACTGCGGCGGTGATTGTTTCTTTCACCGTCAACTTGGGGAATATGTGGATGAGCTGGAACGCGCGTGCGAGACCGCGGTCGGCAAGCTGGACCGGGCCGACACCGGCAATCGTCTCGTCCATGAACAGGACTTCGCCTGCGCTCGGTTCGAGGAGTCCCGTGAGCAGGTTGACGAGTGTCGTCTTGCCGGCACCGTTGGGGCCAACAATCGAGACGAGCTCGCCCTCGTGCACCGCCATGCTGACATCCTCGAGCACCCGGATAGGGCCAAAGGACTTGCAGACCTTGCGCGTCTCCAGCAGCACGCTCATGTGGCGCTTCGCGTGCGTCTGCGCGCAAGCTCGCCAGCGAGCCCGGCAATACCTTCCGGAAATCCAATGACAATCAGCGCCAGGATCGCCCCAAGCATGAAACGCCAATACTCAGTCAGTGATTGCAGCTGGTCCCGCAGCAAGCTAAAGGTGAGCGCGCCGATAATCGGGCCGAAGAAGTTGGAAAAGCCGCCGAGGACCGCCATGAACACGAGCTGGCCGGACTGCGTCCAGTAGACGAGCTCGGGATCGGCGAGGCCCACACGAAAACCGAGAATGGCGCCGCCCGCTGCGCCGAGCGCCGACGAAATCACGAAGGCCGTGAGTCGACATCGGTGCACATGCACGCCGAGATATTCGGCCTTGCGCGGATTATCGCGCACTGCGCGCAGGTGCAGACCGAACGGCGAGTGCGCGATCCGCCACATGACCAGCCCGGCGATAACCAGGAGTCCAAGACAGTAATAGTAGAATGGGCCGGCGAGGAACTCGATCTTGTTGTAGCGCGCGAAGTCGAGCCCGAGGATGGTCATGCGCGCCACGCGCATGCCGCTGTCGCCGCCGGTCAGATAGTAGAACTTGAACAGGAACGAGTGGAACAGCATGCCGAAGGCAAGCGTCAGCATGCCGAAGAAGATGCCGGTATAGCGCACGCACAGCGCCCCGACCGGCAGCGCGATCAGCGCGGACGCGATCATCACCGCGACGAGCGTCAGCTCGAACGACCTCACTCCGAGTGTGCTCGACATGATCGCCGCGCCATAGGCGCCGATGCCAAGAAACATCGCGTGCCCGAACGACAACAGCCCGGTGTAGCCGAACAGCAGGTTAAAGCCGAGCAGCGCGATGGCGTAGCCGTAGACGGGAATCATCAGCCCGACGTAATAAGCCGGAGCTACAAACGGCAGCAGGGTCAGCGCGACGACGCCGCAGAGCACGACCAGCGCATTTGCCGACCGGTTCATGCCAGCGATCTCCCGAACAGCCCAGCGGGGCGGAAGACCAGTACGGCAATGACGATCAAATAGATCGCGAGCACTTCGAACTCGGGATAGAGCATGATGGACAGAGCGCGGATCAGACCGACAATCAGCGCGCCGGCGAGCGCCCCGCGCATCGAGCCAAGCCCGCCGATCACCACGACAGCGAAGGCCTCGATCACGAATTCGATCGCCATGTCGAGGGAAGCCGCAGCTGTCGGCACCACCAGCGCACCCGCCGTGGTGCCGAGGACCGCGCCGAGGGTGAACACGGCGGCATAGATGCGCCGCACATTGACGCCGAGCGCTTCCGCCATGGCGCGGTTCTCGGCGGTCGCACGTAGAATGCGGCCATAATTGGTACCTTGGAGGAAGGCGCCGAGTCCGGCAGCGACCGCGATGGCGGCGGTGATCACCAGGAGATTGTAGACCGGGATGCTGAAATCGCCGGCAATGATCGTGCCGTAGATCAAATAGCCGCTGTCGAGCGAGCGCGGATTGGCGCCCCAGACGAACTTGAATACGTCCTCGAACATCAGCACCAGCGCGAAGGTCAGCAGCAGCTGAAAGCTTTCGTCCCGGTCATAGACCGTGCGCAGCAGGCGCTCAATCGGTGGGCCGATGAACCCCAGTAGAATTCCGGAAACGACGAGACCGGGCAGCAGCAGCCATTCGGAAACGCCGAACTGGTGCGCATAGCCGATGAAGGTGATGCCGAAATAGGCTCCCAGTGCGTAGAATGAGCCGCAGGCGAGATTCACGATCTTCTGCACGCCGAACACGAGCTGAAGCCCGGCAGCTACCAAGAACAAGACGGCGGCGTGAAACACGCCGCCGGCAACGATATTTGCAAACGCGGACATTCAATCCTGTTTGTCGGATCAGATGTTGAATTCTGCGGTCTTGATCCACTCCCAGAAGTTCGCGCCGGGCGGTTTCTGCAGCTCGGTGGTGTAGCGAGTCTCGAACGTTCCGAGCGTCACGAAGTCGTATGTGTTCCGGTGCGTGGTGAAGCCCTGCACGAAGGTCTGCTCGGCGATGTGATCCTTGCGCCAGCCGCTCTTGCCGCCGAGGCTTTCGATTGACAGGCCGACCAGCGCGTCGATCACATCGTCCTGCGATGGCCAGTTGCCGCCTTTGGCCTTCATCGCCTTCTCCACCGCCGCCTTGTAGGAGTCGATGGCGAAATAGGCGCGGTCTGCCTCCCATTCTGGATAATCGTTGTAAGTCTTTTCGTACCAGGCGACGAATTCCTTCGCGAGCGGGGAGGCGTTCGGGTTGGCGAAATAGAGCGTGTTGTGGCCAAACAGCATGCCTTCCGGTGTAAACTCCTTCTTCATAAGCGTGTGCTGCCAGCCGGCCGCGGGGAAGACGAGCTTGGTGCCCTCGGTAAGCCCCGCAGCGTGCACCTGTTTCATAAACACTGGCAGATCGGCAAACAGCAGCGAGGAGAAGATGAGATCGGGCTTTGCCGCCTTGAGCGCGGCGACGTGGCTCGTCAAGTCCATGGTGCCAACCTTCGGCCACTGCTCGGTGACGACCTTATGGTCGATGCCGAAGCGCTTGAGGATGGCGACGAAAGCCGCCATGTTGTTGCGACCGTAGGAATAGTCCGGGTTGATACCGGCGACGGTGACGAACTTGCCTTTCCAGTACTTAATCGCGAGCAGCGAGGACATCACCGCCTCGCATTCGTTATCGGTCGAGCGGAATAGATAGCGCGGATTCGGGATCGTCTCGTCGACGCCGTCCTGGGTGGTGCCGTCCCAGTAGATCGTGAGCGCGCGCGCCTCCTCGACCACCGGCCCGAGCGCTAGCCCGACGCCGGTCGAGATGATGCCCTGCACGCAGTCGACTTTCTCCTGCTGCACGAGCTTGCTGAAGCGCTCGATCGTGTCCTTGGGCGATGATTCGTCCTCGATCACCAGCTCGACCTTGCGGCCGCCGATGCCGCCTTGCGCGTTGTAGCGCTCGACCGCCCACTGCGTGGCGCGGATGCCGTTGAGGCCAGGCGCCGCGGCGATGCCGGAGCGCGGCGCGAGGATGCCAATCCGTAGCGGGCTGTTTTGCGCGATTGCGGGCGTGAAGACGCCCGACGCCGAGACGGCGGCTGCGGACGCCACAAACCTGCGGCGAGAAAGTGCCATTACTTGCCCTCCCTTTTGCGGCCAATGTTGCTTTGGGCCGCTGGTCTTCATTTTGCGATGATATATCAGACGCATGTCAGCACCAAGCGCGCCCCACGCGAAGTGGGCGCGCTATGCCGCCGCGGCGGTACGTAAAAACGCGTCGATCTGCGCACCTGTTAGCGTCCAGTCATTGTCGAAATTCGCGACGATCTCCTTCATGAACGGCTGCGACAGCGTGATCGCGCGCTGCTTGTCGCCGAGGTAATCGTAGAGGATTGCCAAAGCGAGCTGCTGCGGGCTTTCGCCTTCATAGGTCCATTCGAAGCCGTACCTGGTCAGACGCTTGACCTCGTAATGCTCGTCAAGGTGCTTGCCATCGATCGTGACGACGAGACCGTCGATCGTGCGCTTCCCCTCATATGTTTTCATGGCGCTAGACCGTCACCGTTGCCCTTGTGAAGTTTTCCACATAGTCCATGAGCTTGTCGCAGGCGCGGGCCGCCGCTTCCCCATTGCCTTGCGCGATCGCGCGCGCTTGGTTGGCATGCAGCCGCGCGCACAGCGGCAGATCGGCCGCGTCGCGATAATGCATGTACCAGAATCGGCGGGAGAGACCCTGCAACAGCTTCATCGAGCGCGCCGCGTAATCGTTGTGCGCGGCTTCGATCATCAGCCGGTTGAGCTCGCGGTCGAGCCGCATGAAGACTATGTCGTCGTTGCTCTTGGCGGCGCGATCCATACCCTGCGCGATCTCGGTGAACTGATCGCGCTGTTGCTGGTTGGCGCGCTCGGCCCCCGCCCGGCTCAGCAGGCGCTCGATCTCGCGGCGCACTTCCAGCACGAGCAACTGATTGCGCGGGTTGATGTCGGAGACGAGGATGCCCTTGCGCGGCAGGATGGTGATGAGGCCCTCGCGAGCGAGCCGCTGCAACGCCTCGCGGATCGGCGTCCGCCCGATATTAAAGGTAGCGGACAGCATCTGCTCGGAGAGCACGTCGCCGGGCTTGAGCCGCAGCGTCACGATCTGCTCCTCGAGCAGGCGGTAGGCCTGCTCCGTCAGCGTCTCGGGCGCAAGGCCGCGCTTGCCTTTGCGAGCCGAGCGCGCCTGCCGCACAGCTAGCGGTGATCGCGCCACGTCAGATCTGCCTGCGCTTGGCCACCATGGCGGCGAACTTCTCGTATTCGGCCTCGTTCACCGTGTAGGAGTGATCGTCGTCGGGGAATGTGCCTTCTTTGACCTCTTTGACGTACTGCATGATCCCGTTCACCGCGACTTCGGTCAGTTTGGCGTAGCGCTTGGTGAACTTCGGCTTGAAATCCGTGAACACGCCGAGCAGGTCGTAGCAGAGCAGAATCTGTCCGTCGCAGCCGGCACCGGCGCCGATACCGATCGTCGGAATCGTGAGCTGCTCCGAGATCAACCGCGCGATCTTCGCTGGTACCGCTTCGAATTCCAGCATGAAGCAACCGGCATCCTCGATCGCCAACGCGTCCTCCAGAATTTTCATGGCGGCGTCCGCGGTGCGGCCCTGAATCTTGAAGCCACCGAACATTGCGATCGTATGCGGCGTGAGCCCGATGTGCGACGCCGTCGGAATGCCGGCGTCGACCAGCGCCTTGAGGATCTGCGCCTGCGACTTGCCCCCCTGCGGCTTTACTGCATCGCATAAGGTTTCCTGCATGAAACGCGAGGCGTTGGCCAGCGCGCGATCGACCGTGTGATAGCTCTGATAGGGCATGCAGCCGAGCACGAAAGTGTTCGGCGCGCCGCGGCGCACGGCTTGGCCATGCATGATCATCATGTCCATGGTCGCGGGGATAGTGCTGCGGTGGCCGTGTGCGATCATCGCCAGGCTGTCGCCCAAAACGGCGACGTCGATGCCGGCCATCTCCGCCCACTGCGCGGAGGTGTAGTCCGGCACCGACATGTAGACCATCTTCTCTCCGGTCTTTTTCGATTCGCGGATTTCGGTAATGGTGCGCTTTTCGCGCTTGCCGTCGGTTTTTTTCGGCTCCGCCTTGGCCTCACTTGCCTTGCCCGCGGCTTTAGCGGTCGCCTCCGCTATGGACATCACGCTCCCCTTCACCAGCCATTGCGTAAGGATTGATATATGTGTCGTATATTACGGACATTCGTTTTTACCGGTCAAGCCAAAGCTGCCCGTCTCGCTCGAAACGCGCAAATGCTAACAACCGACGCGATCCCCCCGCTTGTCCTTTTCACGTTGCTGATGCTGGTGCTTAGTCTGTATGGCCTGTCGGCAAGCGGCCACTTCCCGCGCGAGCATCGCGCGACAGCGCTGAACTCGCCACGCGGCGCAGTGATCCTCTACAGCACCATCCTCATCGCGCTCGCATCGCTAATTGCCGGTATGTGGGCAGCCTGGCGGCTCGTCCCATGGTATGCGGCGGTCATCGCCAGTGGCCTTGGCATTATCGCTGCGCCATTAGTGCTGCGGAAGTTTTCCGATAGCTTCGTTGACGACCGCAGCTCCTTGTTGAGTTTTGCCGGCGCAAGCGTGGCGCTTGCGACTATACTGGTGCTGCTCGCTACAAATCGGGTGGTGCTGTACTAGCCTTTTCTGAAAAACCGTAGCAGCTTCGTGGGAGCGACAAACATGATCGCCGTCATCTTCGAAGTCTGGCCAAAGCCGGAGCGCAAGAAAGAATATCTGGATATTGCCGCGCAGCTGCGGCCCATCCTCGAGATGATCGACGGCTTTATTTCCGTCGAACGCTTTGAGAGCCTGACCGAGCCCGGTAAAATCTTGTCCTTATCGTTCTTCCGCGACGAGGGCGCGGTACAGGCGTGGCGCGCCATGAACGAACACCGCCTGGCGCAAGCCAAAGGGCGCCGCGAAATTTTCGCCAATTATCGGCTACGGGTCGCCGTCGTCGATCGTGATTACGGCATGCGTGAGCGTGCACAGGCTCCGCGCGATAGCCGCAGCGTGCATGGGGGATAGAGTTGCTCTTTGCGATCCAGTTTCCCTTGGTGTCGTATGCACTTTGTGGGCAAAGAAAAAGAGGTCAGCAATCTGAGACAGTCGGCAACTGGGGACCGGCGTTGCTGACGATCGACCATTCGTGCGCTGGCTTAGCGGGAAGCAGGTCGGTCGCATTGCTGAAACGATCCATGATTCCAGCAGCTGGGTAGGCCAAATTGCTTGGCCGCATCGGAAATTGAGGCGCCAGCAAATGAGGTAATGGCACAGATGGGGCAATTGCAAAATATCGACCACATCGTCGTCTTGATGCTGGAGAACCGCTCGTTTGATTGCCTCCTTGGCAAGCTCTACGGCAAATCAGCAAGTTTTGATGGCTTAAGCGGCACGGAGCAAAACCCCGACGCGCACGGCACCCCAGTTGTAGTCTGGAACAATCCCGGCACCGCCGAAGCGACGATGCGGATTCCCAATCCGGATCCCGGCGAACTATGGACCGACATCAACACCCAACTGTTCGGTAATCCAGCCGCGCCGCGCCCCGGCCAGTCGCCGAGCATGGATGGCTTTGTCAGAAACTATCTCGCCCAACAAGCGCTCAATCTGAACGAGTCCTATGACGCCAAAAGCGTGATGCATTATTTCACGCCGGATCAGGTGCCGGTTCTATCAACCCTCGCCAAACAGTTCGCGGTGTGCGACCGCTGGTTTGCCTCAGCGCCGTGCCAGACCTGGCCGAACCGCTGGTTCGCTCATGCCGCGACCGCGGACCGCCAAGAGAATAATAATCCGCGGCATTTTTTTGAGGTCATGACGATCTTTAATCGCTTGGAGCTCGCCGGCATCGATAACTGGAAGATCTACTTTCACGATTTTGCTCAAAGCCACACGCTGCTGCAGCTGTTCTTCTTGGGTAGCCATTTCCAGTCCTCCGGCAGTTTCAGGCCGACTGCCAGAGCAACACCCTGCCGGCATACTCATTCATTGAACCGCAATATTTTAATGACTTTAGTCATCCGGAGAATGATCAGCATCCGCCGTCGGTGGTCACGCTCGGCGAGCGGCTCATTGCCGATGTCTATAACTGGCTGCGCGCTAGCCGGGCGTGGCGCAAAACCTTGCTCGTCATCACCTATGACGAGCATGGCGGCTGCTATGATCACGTGCCGCCGCCGGCTGCGGTACCGCCGGAACAACCGATCACCAATCAAACCTTCGCCTTCGATCGCTATGGCGTGCGCGTCCCCGCCGTGATCGTGTCGCCCTATGTCGCGCCGAATGCGATTTTCGGACAGTCGAGTGCGGTGCCGTTCGACCATACCTCGATCATTGCAACCCTGCACAAACGCTTTGGCACCCAGGCGCTGACACCGCGCGACGCCAAGGCGCCCGATCTCGACAGCGTGCTCACCCTGGCGGCGCCCATCAATATCGGCCCGCCCCGGCTCAGGGCGCTGCCGTATGCGCCAGCTCCCGCCACGGCAGCGGCGGCGCAGACAAAGCCGCTCAACTCGATGCAGAAGGCGCTGGTCGGCGTTGCCGCTAATCTGCCGCCCGCGCCAGACACTGACCTGCGGGCTCACTTGGCGACGCTGAAAGCAACAGGACCGCAGGCACCACCGCCGACCGCGTTGACCAGCGTACACGACGCCCGCGACTACGTGAAACGACAGGCCGGGAACTATTTCCAAAGCCGTTGAAGACAGGGATCGCTAAGCAGCCCTGTGCACAAAAGCCAAGATAGACGGGCTTTTAAGTCAGGCGAAGGCCTGGCGCGAGGCGAAAAACTTGCGTGAATTCATTCACGTGGTCGAGATGGCGCTTGGCGAGCGAGCGCGGACTGAGCAGTTTCGGGCTTGGTCGACTTGGGCGCTTAGCCAAGCTGACAAGCTTGATCCAATCCGCTCCGGCCTCTTGTCGTTTTGAGTTAAGCATGGCGCACAGCGGCTTGGCGTTGGCAAAGACTCGTCAACCACAGCTGCCGGCGCGCGGCGCGAGGTGGCCGCGCGATTCGCATAATGTGCTCTTCTGGAACGAGATGAACGCGACGCGGAAATTCGAGTCCAATTTTAGCAACGCTCGGGCCCCGGATCTTGACCGGACGCTTTGGGCGCCTCTCGCGGCATGCCTCGGCCAAGCGGCCCACCTTGCGCATATCTAGGTTACCTCAGCGCTCTTCGCCAACCTGCAGCTTCCGCCTCCCCTGGGGTGCAAAACCATCGCTTGCCCTTACCGACAGTCCATTCTGACCTTGGCGTAAAATTCTTGGCCCGGCATGTGGTAGATCCGTTCACCGTTTTGATTCACATTGCCTTTAATGATGCATTCGGCCGACGGCGCGCCGTCAGTTGCTGACCGAGGCAACAAAATCGATTGTGCATTGATAGGAACACTGAACGCTCCGAGGATAACTGTCTTGTTGTTGCGGTGACGCCAATCCCAAGGTGCTATGAATGCGCCTTGCCATAATCCGCTCTGTCGCGTTCGGGCCTGTTCCTCGACAGACACGTAAGCAGATGAATACTTCACATAAGCTAGCGCCCAGCCCTCTCGAACCATCCAGCCGTTCAAGTCCTCACCGGCGACGCTGCACAGAGCGAGTTCTCGTCCGTAGACGTCAATGTCAGTCGAAACGCATCTAATTTCTCGACCTGCGATATGTGCAGCAAGCCGGTCGCGCGCTTCGACGCCACATGTCCACTGCTGACCAGTGGCGTTGAGGCAGACCTGGTCAGTCTCGGGCGCGTCAATACCTTGGAGACGAATCTTGGCTGCACCAATGGCGAGGGTATCGCCGTCAACAACTCGGGCCATGCCCACGAATTCGGCAGCATTCGCGCTGCTAGCGATGAGTACCATCGCCGTCAGCGCTACGAAGCACAATCGCATTCTAGCCTCTGATCTAGAATAGCATCGAACGGCAATCTCTATGTACGCCGAGTCATAATTATCAGTTACGTTGATGTCACAGCGGCGGCAAAATCAGTAATACCAGTCTTTCGGCAATGGCCGATTAACCGCCGTTCTTTGATAGCATCAAAGCGAGTTTCGGGGGGTCGGCAATCATGGAGGGTTCAATCGTGTCAGGTCAGTTCCCGAATAAGGTTGCGGTGGTCACTGGTGGCAGTCGTGGCATCGGACGGGAGATCGCAGCCGACCTCGCTCGGGCTGGCGCACAGACCGTCATCGTTTGCGCACGCTCGATGGCTGTCAGCACGTGTTCGACAGCGTCAAGGATAGATTTGATCGCTGCGACATATTGGTTTGCTCGGCCGGCGCCACCCGCGCGGGCAATTTCACCGAGCTGCCGGATCAGGCTTGGATAGACGGCTATGCCCTGAAATTTTTCGGCTGTGTGCGCATGTGTCGGCTGTTTTGGCCAATGCTCAAGGCGGCCCAGGGCTGTGTCGTCAATATTGGCGGCGGCGCTGCCCGTTCGCCTGGCGCTGACTTTTCAATCGGTGCATCGGTCAATGCCGCGATGGGAAATTTCTCGAAAGCACTCTCTCAACTTGGCAAACGCGATGGTGTTAACGTCAATGTCATCCACCCTGGCGCGACCGAGACCGAACGCTTCTATCAGCTGTTAGAGCAGCGCTCGAAGGCATCCGGCAAATCGGTCGAACAGTTGAAACAAGAAGCGACGGCCAAGGATGGTCTGCGTCGGCTTGGCAAGCCCGCAGACATTTCCGCCCTAGTGTTGTTTCTCTGTTCAGAGAAAGCGCGCCACATTCAGGGCACCGCGATCGCGGTCGATGGGGGTTCGACTGTCGGGTACTATTGAGCAAAACCATAAAACAATAGCACGCACGAACCCCGGATGAATGCGATCAACATTATTGCGCCGTATAAGTACCACGGCCAGTGGGTCTTTGACGATCCGCGCGTTGGGCTGTCACAAGAGCCTTTTGTCGCTGGCGCCGACACTTGGATCGACCGTGTGGTGGCTGACATCCCCGATGCTGAGCGAGGGTTCACTCTCATCTTTTCCGGCGCACCTTTTCCGGGGCATCAATACCGCCTTGATTGGCAACGCGAGGAAGGCGGTGGGAACTGGTATCATTCGGCCGACCTCGATATGGAAGGGTGGCTGTGTCCGGCGCTTTTCAAATATTTCACGGAGGCGCCAAAAACGCTCTACGCGCAGATCAAAGCACGGAGCTAATCGCGCCGTGGCGCCGCGATTCGTAAAAGGTGCTCTTATGAAACGGAGTGCGCGACGCCAGAGGTCCGCAGGAATTTTGCGCTAGTCACTCATGCGCGAATGCGATCAGCCTCTTCATGTCGACGCGTCGCATCTTTACCATTCCATTACCATAATGACGACGCCAGTATCGATATCCGTTCGCTTTCCGGAATTTGCGACGTTGGCCCGTTAAAATTGCCATAAAGAAGCGTCTCAGACTCGTAAATGGGGCGAGCGCGTCCGTTGACGTGCTCAGACGAGCGGTCGGGTGAGACAGTTGCGTTTCAGTCAAATCGCATCCGTTTTCGCAAGAGCTTGCGTTTTTGCCGTCATCGCCGCGACGCTCTGCGGTTGTGCGAGTACAGTCTATGCGCCCAAAATCGCGGTCAGGGCCGGCACCGTACGAACGGCGACGTTGAGGCAAATGGAAAGGCTCAATATGGAGCGTGCCGCGCCGGTCCTTATTCGCATCTACAAGGAGGAAAGTACGCTCGAGGTCTGGAAACAGGATCGGTCCGGAAAGTATGCGCTGCTCGACTCCTATCCGATCTGCAAGTTCTCAGGAAATCTTGGACCCAAGCTGATGCAAGGGGATCATCAAGCCCCCGAAGGGTTCTATGACATCACTCCAGATCAGATGAATCCCAACTCGAGTGAGTATCTTGCCTTCAATACTGGTTTCCCCAACGCTTATGATCGTTCTCTAGGACGAACCGGCAGTTTTCTGATGGTGCATGGCGGCTGCCGATCCGTTGGTTGTTACGCTATGACAGATTATGCCATGGAAGAGATCTACGGCCTTGTTGAGGAAGCGTTCAAGGGTGGACAACAAAAAGTTCAGCTGCAAGCCTTTCCCTTCCGCATGACGGCGCAAAACCTCGCGCGGCAGGCCGGTGATCCGAATATGCCGTTTTGGCAGATGCTCAAGGCAGGAAGCGATGCATTTTTGACGGTGGAGCAACCCCCGCGAGTCGCTGTTTGCGATCGGCGCTATGTCTTCAATCCTGTCGTTGGTGCCGACCTCGATCCAAGTGCCCCCTGCCCGGCTGGCATCGATTCGCCGACTGTCGCCGAGGCCATACAACCAGCGCGCACGGCATCTGTCATTGCCGCCCCCATGAACACGGGAGCTGTGGCATATCACGCCAATGACGGGCAACAAATCAGTGCAAGCCTGCGGGGGCTTTACTGATGGGCCGACGGCTCCCACCTGAACCGCTACGTCGCCGAAGATTCTATTCAAATTTCTGCGTCGCGTTCATCGCGTTCCATAATTGGAAATTATGCGAATCCAGGTGCAAACCGGCGCAAGTTGCTAAGAAATGCCCGTTGTGGGCCAGCCTCTATAGCAGTTTCAAACAACACAGCGCCTTGCCAACAATTTCAATCTCATCAAGCGCCGCCTCTTCCGTCGCATGCTTGGGATTATCTGAAATGATCTTTACCCGCGGCGGGCGCGCTGCGCGTAACAGCTGCAAGCGTCGGATTATGACGTTCTCGGACGAATCGCGAATGGCATAAAGGCCATCCGTAGATGGTGTCCTATCTGCGGTGTCCACGATCACCCGCTCGTTGGACATGATCGTCGGCGCCATGGCGTCGCCTTCCGCTTCGACGACCAGAAGCTGCTTTGCCGAAGTTTGCAATTGTTTGCTCACGAAACTCGCCGGAAACGACCATCCTTCCGACCTGACGCGGTCAACGTGGGGTCCGTCTTTCCGCTTCTTGAGTTTTGATTGGTCCGCTGCTGAGCGCGAGGCGAGCTCGGGCACCTGCTCACTTGGGCGCACAGCTTCAACTTGGATCTCATCGCCAGATGTCCCGGGATAGCGGCCCCAAAGCAGAATTTGCTCAGGCGAATAGCCGAGCGCGTTGGCAAACGGCTTTAGGTGATCGAGCCGTAACCTGATCAGGCCGTTTTCGAGCCGAGACAGCTGCTGCTTGGAAACTCCCGAGCGCTTCACCAACTCGGTGCGGCTCATGCTGCGCGCCTCGCGGGCATAGTAAAGGCCAGTTTTTTTCGACCCGGATTTTGCCTGGCGTGCCATCCGGGCATTGTCACCGATTCGGTGAAGCATTTCTAGGACAACGGCTGCGGATGCGTCTCGAGCCACAGCGCTCGCGCCACCCCGGTCGGATCCAGACCGAGCTTTTGCCACCACGCCGTTTCATCCCCGTGACGATGCAGTTCGCGATGATGTCCCCGGCATAGAGGCACCGTCAACTCGTCACTGGCCTTGCGGCCGAGTGCGCGGCTTTGCGCAAAGCGCAGATGATGAGCATCGCAAGGCTGACGTCCACAGACTAGGCAGGTTTGCTGGGCGACAAAACGCACATGCTCGCGGTCGCGAATGCGCCGCGGCTCGGGATGCGTCAGGACGGACTTCTCGACCGATGGCGCCTGCTGCTTCCTTTTTCTGCCAGGCCCATCGGTCCCGCCTGCGGTTTGTGCATCGCCTTTCGGCGCCGGCCCTGCTTCCGATTGGTGGATGGCAAAGCTCAACAGCTTGGCCCGAAACGCCTCCTCAATGTGCTTGGCGTCTGTTGCATTGAGTTTGTTCTTCTCCGATAGCCGCCGGTGGGCCCATTTGGTGGCTTCATTCTCGCTGCCGATCTCATTTAATTCGCCGAGCATGAGGTCACGCAGCCGAGCTGAGGCAAACTCGTCAAGGCGAACGGCCGCAAGCACCCGCGCTTTGGTATTGTTGTCAGCCGCAGGTTTTGGGGGCCGCGCGATGGGTGTTCGCGCCGCAAGACTTGCAACCTGGGCGTCCAGCCGGCCATTGCCTCTGTTTAATCTTCGATTATGCCCTGATGCGGGTTGTGAGGGACTGATCAGATCCGGTGCATCGAGATCATCCTCGCCAGCGATGCCGACCAGTGTGAACAAGGCGTAGCGGCGGGCATAGGTCAGCGCCGCTCCCATGCGGTGTGGCGTTGCGGTCTCGGCAACCGGACAGACCGGCCAGTCCGAGGCGATCCATTCGCCCGACGCATGGGCCAGGATCGTGGTCAGATTGACGATGCCGGCAGCCTGGTCAACTGCGGTGGTCTGCACGGTAGCGATCTCATGCTGGCCGAGAGTCTTGCGCACGATCTCAAGCCCGCTTGACAGCGGCGCATAGCGAAAGTGCCGTGCAACCCTCCCCGCCTTGCGGCTCGATTGTGCCGATGAGTGATTTTTCCGGATTGGCAAGCTCAATCTGTGCTTTGGCCAGCGCCGTGGCGAGCGCGGCAATCGATGGGCTAGACCGCTGCATGGCCCGCCTCCTGATTAGGAGTGGTCAGAATGTCGAAACTGACCGCCCCGGATTTGGAGCGCTTGGCGCGGACGCCATGGCCGATCGCCTCCTTGGCATCCTCGGGCACTAGGCTTTTGAGCTCGGTCTTCGCCTGCTCGTGTTCGAGATACGCCGTTCGGGTCCGGGCAAAGATGCCGGCAAACTCGGCCCAGGCATTGGATGACGTCATATCCACAATCCGCACCGCCTCAAGCCGCGGCTGCGGCGGCTCGACGCCGAACAGCTGGGGCGGTTCGCCGCTCTCGACACAGCGCCAGAACTTGCGTTCGGCGGTGACGATCAGATGCTGATAGAGCGGATCGGCATGGGCCAGGATCTCGACCCATTTGCCGCCCCCGGTGATCACGGAGAGCACCGCGGTCCGTGCCGCCACCACCCACATATTATGTTGCAGCTGCGGCATGTATTTCTCGGCCGCCGCTTCTTCCGAGAACGACCACGGCAGCATGAACTTGGCCTCGAACACCGCGTCGCTGCCCTGGACGCGACCATCCAAAGTGGCGCCCATCCAGCGGATCACCGGGTGCCGTATGCGCCGCTGAACATCGGCGATTACCTGCCCGGTCGTGACCTCGTACCAGCGCCGATTAAGCTCCTCGGTGGCGAGACCGAGCTGGACAATAAGATTCCCCGACAGGTCCTCCGGCTCAACTTCCCCTCGTTTCTCCCGCCACAGC
>Ga0193751_1000564_pt1 | contig 27962 bp, 26 predicted proteins | sample L1c2metaG_FD_143050 | JGI IMG/M metagenome (GOLD analysis project Ga0193751, IMG submission 143050) | Soil microbial communities from a riparian zone of the East river system, Colorado, United States - L1c2 | ecosystem: Environmental > Terrestrial > Soil > Riparian zone | place: USA: East River... | reverse complement strand
GATACACTAGCGACACACCATCCGCGCGCGCCACCTGGTTCATTTTGGCGGCGTCGACCCGCGCAACCCCCATTAGGTGAAAGACATCCCTCCCGTCGCGGAGTAGATAATCGGCGACAAAGCGCCGATGACAGCGCCACCAGACCGCTTCCGAACACATGATCGCGCACCGCCGCTCACGGCTCAGTTCGGCCAGGCGCGAGAAGCCGACGCGAAACTCGTCGGACAGTGCGTAGTCCGCGTAATTGTGGAAGCTCTGGTTGGTCCAGAAGCCGTTCACTTCCGGCGGGACGGTCTTCGACTTGCTTCGTCGGCCGCCCAGTTCCTCAATCCGTGTATAGCGGATCTGCCAGGGGGCGAGTGCTTGCGGAAGCGCGCCAAGGTTGAATTGGGGATTGGTCCGCGAGCGTCATGCGAACGCGCGTTGGACGGCGCAGCGTAGCGCGGGAAGCACGTCCGCGTCGAACCACGGGTTTTTCCCTGCCCAATGGCGTGAGCGCCAGGACGGATGCGGCAGCGGGAACACGTCCGGCAGGTGATCCTGGTACGCCATCACCCGCTCCGCCATCTTGCCGCGTCCCAGAGCGTGGACTTGGGCATGGGTGCCGACCAGCAGGGTCAATCGCAGATTGGGCATGTGCGCGAGCAGGCGGTTACGCCACAGCGGCGCGCATTCGGAACGCGGAGGCGCGTCGCCGCCGTCTTGCAAACGCCCAGGATAGCACAATCCCATAGGCACGATCGCCACCCTGCTGGCGTCATAGAATTCGTCGGCGGACACGCCCATCCATTTGCGCAGGCGAACCCCCGAAGCGTCAGAAAACGGAATACCGCTCTCGTGCACCTTCGTCCCTGGCGCCTGACTGGCGATCAGGATGCGCGCGGTCGATGACAGTTGGAGGACCGGCCGCGCTCCAAGCGGAAGGACATCAACGCACACCCGGCATGCGCGAACATCCGCGAGCAGGGAATCAAGGTCTTTCACGCATTATAGATGGTGTCTTGCAGTACGCTTGAGAATGGTCGAGCGACAGTCGCGTCAGGAGACGAGCAGATGACTGAGCGATTCAAAGTGGGCGATCGGGTCGGCTGGAACTCCGAAGCCGGCCACGTCACCGGGACGATCATCCGGATCCACACCCACGACTTCGACTATAAGGGCCACACGCATCGGGCCAGTCCGCAGTCGCCTCAATACGAGATTAAGAGCAGCAAGACTGACCACGTGGCTGCGCACAAGGGTTCGGCACTCACCAAGCTTAGCGACTGACGCGTCTGATGCTGTCCATCGCCATCTCCGGGGCGGCGCTCGCATTGATACGGATAAGGTCAAGAGTTACGGCTTTTCGCCAATGCGGGGCCCCATAAGATCGGTCGATAAACGATCACGAACAGCAGCAGGCCCGCACCCCAGAACACGCCGGCCAGCTCGAGCATGAGCAAGTAACGGCCCACGCCCAGCGAGGCGACCACGCGCAGGAGCGCGCCGATCGTGACGCAGGCGTAGGCAGCGACCGTCATCGGCGACGCTTTTAGTTCCCGCCCCGTGTGGCCGAGACTGGCGCGGGTCATTACCGCGAGGATCATCGTGGTCATTGCGCCTGCCGTGAGGGCGTGGACGCCTGCACTCTGCGGAATGTCCAGTCCTGCAATCGACAGGCCGAGCAGGAGAAGTCCGATCGGTATCCAGATGTAACCAAGATGGAGGACGAGCACCAAGGGATCACTGCCCGTTTGATGTCCCCCCCAGCGGGACAGGCGGAGCGCCTGGGCAGCCGCGGCAAACATGAGCATGAAACCGGTGAGGCGGTTGCCGGGGAAGATGAGCCAGAAAAGAAGTGAGATCCCCGTCGCGGCAATGACGAGGAGATCGAGCACTTGCGGCTGGGTCGGCAGCCGCCCGGATCCGCCGCGTTTCATCATCCAGTTTCTGGTGAACGACGGAATGATGCGGCCCCCGATCACCGAAATCATGACGGTCACCAGCCCCGCCAGCCCAAGTCTCCTGGAATGAGACCGGCTGATCCGGCGTAGTCCGCAGCGTCCGCAAGACCGAAGGCAAAAACGAGACCGACGATGGGCAAATTGCGGTGATTGCTCGCGACAACCTCGCGGGCAGCGAGAATCGCCAGTGACACGAACAAACCGACATCGAGGATTGCGGTGGGCCAGAAGCCGATCCGTGAGGAAAAGAACACTGCAAGGCGCGCCGCGGCCCACACGCCGAAGAGCGAGAGCAGCGGTTTGCCGGCGATCGGAAGTCGGCCCGTCCAATTCGGAATGGCGGTCAGCAGGAAACCCGAAACGGCTGCGCCGACGAACCCGAACAGCATCTCGTGGCGATGCCATGCGACGCCTTCGAACCGGCTCGGAAGATGGATGCCGCCGGCGAGCACGTAGAGCCAGAGCGCAATCGCAATGACTGCCCAACCCGCTGCGCCGAAGAAGAAAGGTCGGAACCCGCCCCGAAGAAACGGATGCGACGCAGCCATCCGTCTCTTTCGAAGGGCGAGCAGATGCTCGCCCCGCGTCACATTCGGGCCTTCGGGTCCGTCACTTCACTGTGGCTTTAATCATCACATCATTCCGCAGCGACCTTGTGCCAGCGCCATGAGCCCCGCGGAGCGCGCTGCCAGGTTCTGGCTCACGACCGCACTGGCACTCCGGGCCGAACCAGCCTTTATGCGGACCAACCACTTTGCGGCAACGGACGCACCAGGTGAGGTCAGGTGGCTCGGGCGGCTTGGGCATTCCGCGGCGATAAGCGAGGCGGAGCCATTCGGGAACATGGCACACTGTTGATGTCGGGGAAAACTTGCGCGCTCTAATGTCCGCTTTCCACCCAAAGCGGACATTAGACCAGGGGCAGCATCACTAGCCGCTCCGAGAACGGCGTCAGGGACCCGTCACCTAAACACAATCGAACGTCATATTGTCCTGCAGATCGTTCTGGCTGCTGACGCGCGCGTGCTTCCCATAGCGTTGGCAGTATTCATCGGCGACCATCAGCGCCTTGTTGGGCTGCCAGCCATAGCTTGAGACGATCCCGCCGGCCGGTGTGGCGCTAGTTATATGCGGAGTGACGGAAGCACAGGCGGACAACGACAAAGCCGCCAAAGCAATCAGAGTACGCATGCTTTTCCCCATTTGAACTGTCGCTTTCGATAGTGTGCCTGCGGCACAAAGGGGTCAACCGCGCGGCTTAAACAGGCAACAGTACCGGCAGCCGCATCCCTCTACTCGTTTTCCCGGTAGTCGATAGACCCGAGCCATTGCGAGAGCCGCTCAGCTTCAAAACCGATTGGTATCCTGCCGTCGCCCAGCCGCCTTTCTCCGAGAGCGAGACGATAGCGTTTAGGCGCGCGTAACAGGTCCGTTTTGCGCCCGCGCGATGATGTTCTTGAGCGGACCTGAATACTAGCAAACAGCACATTCAGCCCATGTGCACGCCGCTCCTGCAAGAACCTCAACTGGGTCGCCGTGCGTTTGCTTGGCGTATCTTGTTTTTAACATAAGGAGAGTGGCAATGAGGGCTGTTTCTAAAATCCTGGTGGGCGGCGTTGCAATCGCCGCGCTGGCCAGTGCGGCACCTGCGGCCGCTCAATACGGTTACGGCTATCCCAGCACGGGCGGCGTGATCGGACAGGTCGTCAACCAGATGCTCGGCAGCAATCAGTACGGCTACGCTAACCAGTATGGCTCTGGTTACGGCGGCAATAGCCAGATGGCGGTCCAGCAATGCACGGCCGCGGTCCAGCAACGTCTCAGCCGCAGCTCCGGCTATGGTTCGAACGCGTATGGTTACGGCGGCTACGGCGGGTATGCCAATAACGGCTATGGAGCCGGCAGCGGCCGCGTGCTTGGCGTGACGAGTGTGGAACGCCGTTCCAACGGACTTCGCGTCCGAGGTGTTGCTACGGCCAATGGCAATTCTGGCTATGGCGGCGGTTACGGTAGCTATGGCGGCTACGGCGGCTACGGCGGCTATGCTCCGCAACAGACTGGAGAGCTGACCTTCAAGTGCAATGTCGATTACCGCGGTTATGTTAGCAGCGTCGATATCAACCGCAACAACAGCTACGGTTCTAATGGCTACAACGGCTATAACGGCCAATCATACGATAATGACCGGGACAGCCGCGACGATCAGGAACGTCAGCAGGATAACAACGACCGAGACGACTAATTTCGGATTCTTAGTGAATCAGGCAAAACGAATGTCGGATAACCTGCGAGGGGCCAACCGGCTTCAGCATTGGCGCACGCGCGGGCGCCAGTGTCCGCTTTCGACCCAAACCGGACATTAGCGGCTTAGGTCCGCTTTCCACCCAAAGCGGACGTTAGCGGCTTAGGGCCGGTTTCGCTCCATTGCGAACATAAGGCTATCGGTTAGTGGGCTGCGAGCCACGCATCGCTGCAGAGCAGGATGAGTTCTCTTCTCGCGGTCGGCTCAGTCAGGTGAGCTTCGAGGGCTTCTCGGTCCTGCGGCGGCATACGGCGGATGATTTCCGAAACGCTGCGGCACTGACCGGATCTGGCCAATTCAAACGCCCGATCGATGGCCGATCCCTTCGTCACCATCGCTTCCTAGCGCAAGTAGAGACGGGAAACGAAGGACTGCTTTCCACCCATTCGCGACGCTACCGGCTTACGTCTGCCTTCGACCCATTGCGGACGCGAGCCACCAGGTTGAGCGACCGTTCGGTTCAGTAGCCATGACTCACCGGTAGAGTCCTGATATCCAAGGTGGAAGGGGATGTCAGACGTATTCGTCTCTTATGCGCGCCCCGACGAGGGACAGGCTGTGCGCGTGGCTGAGACGCTGCGCTCCGCCGGCTATAATGTCTGGCGCGACGATGAGCTTCCCGCGCACCGCGCTTACGCTGATGTGATCGAAGAGCGACTGAAGGCCGCACAAGCGGTCATCGTACTGTGGTCGGCCGAAGCGGCGAAATCGCAATGGGTGCGCGCGGAAGCAGATGCCGCGCGCTCGGCGGGAACGCTGATCCAAGCGACGCTCGACGGAACTGTTGCGCCGATGCCCTTCAACCAGATCCAGTGTGCGGATTTGAGTCGCTGGGACGGGAGTGCCGACGCGCCCGGCTGGCGCAAGGTCGCCGCGAGCGTCGCGACGCTCGCTGGCCCAGGCGAGAGCGGCGCCAAGCAGGAAGGGCGACCGGCGCGGCGCAGCAACTCCATTTGCGTGCTTCCGTTCGCCAACATGAGCGGCGATGCCGAGCAGGAATATTTCAGCGACGGCATCAGCGAGGACATCACCACTGATCTTTCCAAAATCTCAGCGCTCGCAGTGACCGCGCGGAACACATCGTTCATGTTCAAGGGCCAGTCGATCGATGTGAGCGAGGTCGCCCGCAAGCTCGGCGTAACCCATGTGCTCGAAGGCAGCGTTCGCAAGGCGGGCAGCCGCGTCCGCATCACCGCGCAGCTGATCGACGGAGCGACCGGCGATCACCTCTGGGCCGAGCGCTACGACCGCGACCTCACCGACATTTTCGCGATCCAGGACGAGATCTCCAAAGCGATCGTGGCGGCGTTGAAGATCAAGCTGCTGCCGGAAGAAAAGAAGGCGATTGAGCAACGCGGCACCAGCAGCGTCGAAGCCTACGACCTGTACCTGATGGCGCGGCAGTATTGGATCAGTGGAAATTGGGGAGACATCCGCCAAGTCCAGATGGTTATTCGTATTTGCCAGCGGGCGGTGGAGATCGATCCTCATTATGCCAAAGCGTGGGGGCTAATGTCGCTCATGCAGTCAATCCTGCAATATACATTCGGTGCAGGCGACGATGATGGCCTAACGGCCGCCGACCGCGCGCTGTCATTGGATCCGACGATTGCGGAAGCATACTGTGTGAGGGCGCGGCACCTGTATGAGGCTGGCCAGTCTGAACAATCGGATCAGGCAATAGCCCAAGCACTCGAGCTTGAGCCGAATTCCTGGGAGGTCAATCACGAAGCCGGCCGGCTTTTCTACCTCCAACGACGGTTGGCCGAGGCAGCTGGTTATTACGAAAAAGCCGTTTTGCTGGACGAGACCGACTACCATACCTGGTCGATGCTCAGTTCTGTCTATGAGGCGCTTGGTAACCGCGAGGGTGTTTTGCGCGCCGCGAAAATGGTTGTGAGCCGTTCTGAGCGGGCGATCTCGCAAGATCCGACCAACGGTGCAGCCTTCGGCAGCGGGGCGGCGGGACTAGCTGCTCTCGGAGAGACCGAGCGCGTCAAAGAATGGATCCAGCGGGCGCTGCTGATCAATCCAGACAATCAGATCATGCGGTACAATTTCGCATGTCTCACGGCACTTCACCTAAGTGATCCCGAGGCAGCGATCGATCTGCTCGAGCCGATTTTTGCTGATCCGATTCCCGTTCTGCTGAAGAACGCCTTCACTGACCCTGATCTGGATAGCCTTCGCGACAATCCTCGGTTCCAGAAAATGATCGCAGAAGCTTGCGACCGGGTGGGGTTCGACGCCGCGGAATTCGCGCGCGCCATTCCGGCTGCTGCAACCTGAGCGCGACTTCGCTCATGAAGCGTGCGTCGTCGCCGGCCCGCAACGCGCTGCTCGAGCTCCCAATTGGTGAGTGTCCGCTTTCCACCCATTGCGGACAGTCTTCCAGGCTCAGCTCCCGTGGAACCAATCGATGGTCGAATAGATTTGCTGCACGGAACAGGGACGAGAGGAAAGCGGTATGCGTTCTGTGCTGTTGTGGCTCATCGGCGTGCCAATCCCGATCATTCTTCTTCTGGCGCTGTGCACGCATCATTTCTGAGCTTCTCGTGCGACCTGCACGAACTGCCGAGATGCTAACCAAGAGTCAGGAGAAGGCACATGGATCAGCTGGATTGGGTGATTATAGTGGTCGGCGCGTTCATTGCTCTCGTGGTCGCTGTTAGCGCCTACGAGAACGAGAAGCGCCTCAACCAGATTATCAAGCTGCTGGAGCGGAAACCCTAGCCGGGTCGACGCAAGCTGGGCAGCGTGACAATTCCAGCGATTGCGGCCGCTGGCTTGAGCGGACACAAGCGACGCTCATGATTGACGAACAGGACATTCCGGGCGGCGTCGTCCATGATCTTCCGGGAGATCTGATTAACGCGCTGAAACAGGATCCAGCAGCACTTGCGACCTGGACGGATATTACGCCGCTGGCCCGCAACGAATGGATCTGCTGGATTGAGTCCGCAAAGAAGCCGGAGACCAGGCGCAAGCGCGTCGCTTGGGGTTGCTCCAATCTAAGGGATGGAAAACGCCGGCCGTGCTGTTGGCCCGGATGCTCTCATCGCTGAGGCCCGCTAACAGAACCCTGCGTCCGCTTTCCACCCATTCCTGCCATTAGCGACGGCGCGTCAGAGTATCGCACGCGTATCGCAAATCGCGCGATTCCTACTTCAGAACTCCATTTTTGCTTGTTTTGATTGGATGCCGCCCCAGGGCAACCCTTACGGACGGCGCGAACATCCTGCAGCCGAACGCGCGGCGGGCCTAAGGGTGGACGGCATCTAGATACCAGATGGCGACGATGAAATTCGGTCAAAAAGTACGTAATTGGACCGTCGGCCAATATCGTACCAGCGAATCACGACGCAGGGTCAAGGAGCATGCTCGCGTGAAATTCTCCGGGTGCCTTCAGGTCACCTTGCGTGAGAAATTCAAGCGCGACAATATATTGCCGAGCCATCTTTTGATAAACGCTGGCCAAACACTCAGGTGCCTAGCTTTTCGCAAATGAATGAGTCTTCTCTCCCGCAGAGCGATGCGGCACGGCGCGCCGAGACATTTCGCACTTGTCGAAGAACGCTCGAGGCATTGGCCGCGATGCTCTGTATTGCCGCGCCGGCGAGCGCGGTGACGGACCAGGCATTCGTTCCAGTGTTCAGAGAAAATTTCGCCGATCCGTTCGTGCTCCCGCACGACGGTGCGTTCGTCGCTTATTCAACCAATAGCGGCGCGAACGTGCCGATGGCGATCTCGAGCGACCTCGTGCACTGGAGCTACGCGGGCGATGCGAACGGCAAGCAGCGTGACGCGCTGCGGCAGTTGGGGAGCTGGGCGAAGCGCGGCTCCACCTGGGCGCCCGAGGTCCTCCAGCTCGGCGGGCGCTACTTGCTCTATTACGCCGCGAGCTATCGCAAGAAGAATATCGAGTGCATTGGCGTTGCGGAAGCGACGGACCCGCTAGGTCCGTTCATCGACAGCCGGCCGGCGCCGCTGGTCTGTCAGGAGAATCTCGGGGGAAGCATCGATCCCGACGTGTTCCGAGACGGGGATGGCAAGCTCTACCTGTATTTCAAGAACGACGGGAACCGGGTCGGCAAGCACACCGCAATCTGGGGCCAGTCCCTTGCGCCTGACGGCTTGTCGCTCGTCGGCGAGCCTGCGGCGCTGATCCATGACGACCAGCCGTGGGAGCAAAAAGTGATCGAAGCGCCAACCATGGCGCGCTCGCCGATCGGCTATGAGCTGTTCTTCTCGGGGGCCTATTTCGGCTGGAACGACGACCAGGCGCGTTCTCCCTATGGCATGGGCTACGCGAGCTGCGCTGGGCCGCTCGGCCCCTGTACCAAATCCCCCGACAACCCGATCCTTCACAGCTTCTATGACCGTGACGCCGGCTGCCTCAGTGGGCCGGGCCACCAGAGTATCTTCCGTGTCGGCACCAGGGCCTTCATGAGCTTCCACGCCTGGGCCGTGACGAGCGGCTGCCGGAAGGCCGACGACAAGCGCTACCTCTACATTGCGCCGATCTTTTGGAAGGACGGCAAGCCGCAAATCGGCCCGAGCCTGCGGCCGAGCGCAGGAGACAAGCGCGGCTAGCGCCGCTGCGGCCCCAATCACGCCAGATATTGCGAATAGTCCGGGACGTGTTCAACGGCCGCTTCGATTTCGCCCACCAGCCGCTCCATCGCCGTGACCGTTTTGTCGAGCGGAACGGCGCCAGCCTGCGGATCCACGTTGCGCGGGACAATGCCAAGGCCGAGCAGCGCCGCGGTCCAGCTTTCGCGGGTGACGCTTTCGTCCTCGTGGAACGGCATTCGGCCGCGATGCTCATACTGGTCGACCGTCCGAGCGAGGCTGTCGGGCGGCTCTTGCCCGGCGAATTCGCGCCATGGGCCGCGCATATAGTGGAGCGCGACAAAGTCCCGCACCCGTCGAGTCACTTGCTCGGCGCGGCGGTTGTATTCCTCCGTTTCAACGGCATGGAAGTCGCGGCTGGGCAGGAGCTCGAGCGCGAGCAGAATGGCGCTGTGGGCGGCGTCGAGGTTCGTGCCCTGCAATGGATCTAGCGCCGTCGCTGCATCGCCGAGCGCGAGCACGTTTTTCACCCAAGGCCGCAACCGTCGACTGCGCGTCACCATCACATCTCCCGTTTCACGAGCGAGCGTAGCCATCAGCGTCTTTCCGCGCAGCGGCAGGAACGCGGTCCAGCGATCGTCGCTCGTGCGAATCCGGCTTGCGGGTGCCGGAACGTCATCGGATGGCTCTTCGCTAAGGGTCAGCCAGCCGAAGGGGAGCCACGCGCTCCAATCCTCAACGCTGTCGTCGAGCGCGCCGATCAGCCGCGCCGACGGGCCGGTGCAGTCGACGAACAGGTCCGCTTCGACGGATCTGCCGTGCGCGAGCCGCAATGCGGAAATGCCGCCGGTGTCGCTGCGCTCGACTTCGGCGATGTCGCCGGCGCGGAACGCAATTTGCGCCGCGGCGGCCTTCGCCCGAAGCAGCTCGCGGTAGCGGTCCGGGTCGAACCGTAGGCCATAGAGGAAGCGCGAGCCGATAAACTCCGGGTCGGGCGATGGATGCACGAACTTGCCCGCGCGAATGAGCGCGGCACCGACCGAATAACAGCCGTATTGCAGCGCCTTACCGAGCTTGTGCGCGCGCACCCAGATCTGATCGAATGGAATGGCCCCCGCCGGCTTGCCGTAATCGCCGAACGCATGAACCCACGGCTCGCCGGCGGCCGACCAATTGTCGAACATCGTACCAAGATGATGGCTCGCGATTCCGCCGCCGATGAGCTCTGCCTCAGCAATGCCGATGGCTGAGTGAAACCGCTCCACTCCGGGCAGCGCCGTAGGTAGTCGGTCGGCGAGCGCCGCCGGGTCCGGCGGAGTCTCGATGACACTGACCTGCGTGCGCGCCAGCGCGCGAGCGAAGGCCAGCGCCGCCGACAGGCCGACGATGCCGCCGCCAGCGACCGCGATCGACCGGATCCTGCGTCGGTCGTTCACCCAGCCGGCTTTTCGATCGTCGCGTTGTGGCGACGGATGAACTCGGAATGGTCGGGCATGGCGTCGACCGCGTCGCTGACCCGCGTGCGCAGCCGGGCTACGGCCGCTTCGAGCTGATCACTTCCCGACAGGTCCGCACGCTGGTCCCAGCCGTGCGGAATGACATTCTGACCGATGTAGACCGCGACCCAGCTCGGCTCGAAGAACAGCCCCTGGCTGTATTTGGCGACGCGCGCCGAGCGGCGCCACAGCTCCATCTTGCTGAGCAGCGTGTCAGGCACCTCCATGGTGCGGGTGTGATTCCAAAAGTCCGAATCGTCGCGCGATGTGGCGTGGTAGTGCAGGATGAGGAAGTCGCGGATGCGGTCATATTCGACGTCGACCGCGCGATTGAACTCATCGCGGTCCTGGTCGCGGATACCGCCGATCGGGAATAGCTCGACGAGTTGCGCGATTGCGCCCTGCACGAGATAAATGCTGGTCGATTCCAAAGGCTCGAGAAAGCCCGACGCGAGGCCGATCGAGACGACGTTCTTCGACCAGCTGTTCGTCCGACGCCCGGCGCGGAATTTGAGCACGCGCGGCTCCGCCATCAACGTGCCCTCGACCGCGGCGACCAGCGCATCCGCGGCATCCTGGTCGCCGATGTGCGCGCTCGAATAGACGTAGCCGTTGCCGACCCGATGCTGGAGCGGGATGCGCCACCGCCAGCCGGCTGTCATGGCGTGCGCGCGGGTATAGGGCTCAATGCCGCCAGGGGGTGATGTGCACGGCATCGCCACCGCGCGGTCGCACGGCAGCCACCGCGACCAATCCTCCCATTCCTCTTTAAGCGTCTGTCCGGTCAGAAGCGCACGGAAACCCGAGCAGTCGACGAACAGATCGCCTCCGACGCGCTCGCCGCTTTCCAGCTTGAGCGCGACCACGTCGCCAATCTCGCCATTGACTTCGACATCGACTACTTTGCCTTCGGTGCGCACCGCGCCACGCGCCAGTGAATAGGTCCGCAGATAAGGACCGAACAAGGTCGCATCGAACTGATAGGCGTAATTGTAGAGCGTGCTTCCCGGCGGCGGCGGAGCGAAGCGTTTGCGATCCGCCATCACGTTGCAGATCGAGCTCTGCCACAGCTCGCCGCCGCGGCCCTCGGCATGAAGCCTCAGCCAGTAATGATGGAACGGCACGTCGTTAAGCGGTGCCCCGAAGCTTCCAAAGGGATGCAGGTAACGTGTGCCGATCTTGCCGAAATCGTGGAACTCGATGCCGAGCTTGAAGGTCGCGTGGGTCGCTTTCATGAAGTCGGTTTCGTCGAGGCCGAGAGCTTCGACGAAATGGCGGATGTGCGGCAACGTCGCTTCGCCGACGCCAACAATGCCGATCTCTTCGGATTCGATCAGGCGCACCGAACATGCGTGGCCGAGCTGGTTGACCAGCGCGGCGGCGGTCATCCACCCGGCGGTGCCCCCGCCGAGGATCACGACGCGAGTCTTGGGCGGCGGCCCGGTCATTCGGCGATCTTAAGAAACTGGCCGGAGAGTGGAAGCTCTCCGGCCGAGACTCTTGCCAGCTCCTGCCCGATTCGCCCGCTCAGCCCCGTTCCGGCGCTGAAGGCGGAGGAGGAGGAGCGGGTGCCGGAGCCGGCTCGACGACCGACGGCGGCGGCGGCGGCGGCAGGGGAACATAGGCGGGCGGCGGTGCGGCGGCGACCCTCGGCTCGCCGCCACCGAACCGGAAGCGGATGCCGAGCGACAGAATCCGTTCCTGGTAGCGATACTGGAACGGGAAGACCGTGGTCGGCGCGTTCGGGTCAAAGCGCGCACCGCTTGGCTCGATTCGTACCAGATCCGATGTCTGCGGATTGGACAGCACATTCGTCCAGTCGCCAAATAAGGTGAAGCGATCCATGAATGTGTAGCTGGCCGAAAGGTCGAGCCGCGCGCCTGGCCGGACTCGCTGCTGGAGCACGTACGGCTGCCCATTGCTCGAGAAGTCGGCCTGTTGGGTCCAGTCGGCCCAGTACGGACTGCGCCAGTTATATGCGACGCGGACCGAGGCCGGTCCACGTTCGAACATGCCGATAATGTTGTACGACCATCTCGAAACGTTGAGCAGCGGTCGGGTGATCTGATCGGTTGGGTCGACCGTAAAGGCGCCGGTAAGCGGGTCGAGGATCGGGCGCGGATATTTCGCGCTGGCGTTGAGCCGAGTGACGTTCGCCTGGATCCCGAACCAGTGCATCCATTCGGGAGTCCCGGCGAAATCGAAGAAGGTGTTCACCTGCGCCTCGAAGCCACGCACGTGACCCTTGCCGGAATTGATCGGCGCGAAAACCCGTACCGGGAACCCGCCGACGATGGTGTTGGGCAGAATGTAGGACGACGGCGTTACGAAGCCATCCAGCTCGTGGTCAAAGGCTGCGAAGGACGCGTAGCCGGTACGCGAGAAATAATATTCCAGGCTGGCGTCGTAATTGGTGGACTTGAGGTCCTTCAGGTAAGGATTCCCGCCGAACGCCGGAGTTTCGCAGTGTGTAATCGTCGGATCGCAACTGCTAGACGGCGGTTGGCCGATCCCGATTGACGGATTGAGATCGCCAAACTGGGGCCGGGTCCGAGTCTTGGTCGCGGCAAGCCTCAACTGCACCTGCTCAGTGAAGTGGACCGTTGCATTGATGTTCGGCAGCAGCACCGTTTCTCGTCTCTTGACGTCAACCGGCTCATCGCCAGCGGCACTTCGCTGCGTGCCGCGGATATTCCGGTTGACGTTCACCGCGCGCACACCGAGCTGACCATCGACGATGCCGAATTGGTAGTTGAGTTGCGCGTATCCCGCGAGGCTCTTTTCGTTGGCCTGGTAGCTTGCCAGCGGGTCGTAAGGCGGCGGCCCCGCGGGATAGCCGGCAAACGTCCTTAGCTGATCCAGATTGTCCTGAATGCTTTGATAGGTCGGCGCCGGCCAGGTGAGCGGCCCCGGCTTAATGGCTGCGCCGATGAATCCGGCCCTGAACAACTCATAGTCGAGCGGCACCAGGCTGATCGGCGTGCCTCCGTTCATCGTGCTGTAGCGGCTGCCGTAAAAGCGGCTGGCGTCGCGATCGACGTAGCGGACGCCCCACTGCAGCTTCGGCAACGCCGGAATCGAAGTCTGATACTCGAAGTCGAGGCGGCCCTGCCAATCCTTGCCCTTAGCCTGCTGGTTCTCTTCGAAGAAGCCGCGGTAGGAATAATTGGCGGGATTGGTGTAATCGAAGTTTTCGATGTTGAAATAGGGCATCTGCCCCGGTTTGCCGATCACGAAATCGACGGTCTGCCCGCAATTGAAGTTGCCGCCGCACAGCGCCCAGTCGATGCTTTCGGTGTGACCGGTGAAGGTGCTGTTGGTGCGCGCGAGGTCGCCGGTTATCCGCAACGGGCCGTGATCCCAGCTGCCGCCGCCGGCGAACTGATAAGTGTTCGTCGAATTGTGCGTGCCGCCCTGCCACCCTTGGCCGCGGAACGCGTTGAAGACCGTCCCGCTCTCGACCAGGTTCGTTGAATCGCGCAGCTGGATGTTCGTGTAGCTCTGCCCGCCCCAGATGGGCTGTTCGAAGTGCCGGTCCTCGATCTGATGGCGAAAACCCTGCCATAGACCCTCGACGTAAAATTCGAGGTCGGGCGACGGCCGCCACTGGATCGCGCCGTTCAGCGAGGGACGGATCCGGTGCGCTTCGTCATATTCAACGTACGGCCAGTCCGGTGTCCGGTCCGGCAACGGACCGAGTCCGGGCGCTACGAAATAGGCATTCGAGGAGATCGAATCCTGGTAGTGGAGGCTGGTGTAGGAGAAGTTGAGCAAAGCGCCCATTTCGCCATCGCCGACGTTCCACCGGTCAGTGATCATGATATTGCCGTTCGGGTCCCAACCACCCGCCTGGCGCGGGTGAAGCTCCCAGAACGAGCCATTGAGCTCGAATCCTTTGAAGTCGAACGGCCGTCGCGAACGAACATTCACGAGACCGGCAATGCCGGGCTCGATCAACTCGGCAGTCGAGCTTTTGAACACCTCCAGAGCCGCAATGGCGCCCGACGGGAAATCCTGCAGCGCAACCGAACGCGTTTCCGCCGTGAAAATCTCGCGGCTATTATAGGTCGTCGTGTAGAACGGACGATCGAGTCCGCGGACGAGCACGAGGTTCGCTTCACCGCGCTCCCGCGTGACCTGCACGCCGGGAATGCGCGCGGCCGTGTCGGACACGGCGATGTCGGGCAGCTTGCCAATGTCCGAAGCAACGATCGCATCGACGATCTGCGGGCTGTTGCGCTTGACGTTGCGCGCCGATTGCATCGCGCGCCTCTGCCCGGTCACGATGATCGAATTATCGCTCGATCCGCCCGCGGCTGCGGGACTTTGCGGTGCATCGGCGTTCTGAGCCGGCTGAGCAGGGTTGGTCTGGGCGGTGGCGCCGGGGTTAGGCGGAGCCGCCGGCTGGTCCTGCGCGGCGGCAGGGGATGCAGTGAAAGCGAATGCAGCAAGTGCGGTTGTCGACCACAAGACATTCCGAGCACGTCGCATGTTTGAGCCCCCTCAAGCGACAAACACCGAATTTATAGAGTGCTTTGTATGACTTTTGCTGAAAAAGTTACAAGCGGCAATCGAGCAACACCGATCTATGTTGCGTCAGTCGACCTGCGCCAACAAGTCGTCCACCCGGCGGTCGGCATCCCGCCGCGTCAATAGGCGAATTGCGGCACCGCCCCCTTGGGTGCGTCGCTCAGGCGCCGGATGAGATCGGTTTCCGCCTTGCGGTACGGCGTGCCGTCACGGTGGAATACCTCGTGAAACCAGATCGGCGGCTCGTCCATCGTATACGGCTTTTTCCAGCTGTCCCACGGAAGGCGCGTCTGTGTCTTGCCGTCGACGAACCCCCAGTTGATCATGGCGATGTTCAGCTTCTTGCCGATGGGCAGCGAGCCATCGAAGGTCGAGCCGTTTCCGCGCGCCATATATTCGGTGCAGAGTACTGGCCGGCCGTAACTCAGCATCTGCCGCACGCGCCTGGCGAAGGTTTCGGGCCAGCTATAGTCGTGGAAGCTCAACACGTCGGAACGGCTCACTTGAATTCGCTCAATCGAATCGAGCGTTTGCATCTGGTCCCAATGGTCGCCGATCCAAAGGCCGCTAGTTAGCGGCTGTTCGGGATCGACCGACTCCGCCCAGTCGAATACTTTCGGCAGGAGCTTCGTCACCAGTTCCTGCTTGTGGGGCGTTGGCGCATAATTGCCGCCGCCGCCATTGTTCGGCTCGTTCCATAGGTCCCAGCCGAGCACGCGCTTGTCGTGTGCGAAACTGCCGACGATGTCCTTCACATAGGCTTCGAGCCTGGGGTAGTTCCGCTCGTCCGCGAGTCGGACCGCGCCCGGCGCCTGGACCCAGCCGGAGTTGTGAACCCCCGGGATGGGCGGATGCTGAGGTCCGAGGCGGGGGTCGGGGTCCCAGCAACTGTCAAACAGGACGAACAGCGGCTGGATGTGATGCTTCGCCGCGATCGCGAGAAAAAGGTTCATCCGCTTCTTGAGCCCCTCCGGGTCCTGTTCCCAGAGGAGGTTGTGGAGGAACACCCGCATGGTCGTCATGTGCAACTGTTCGGCCCAACCAAGTTCCTGGTCGATCCTGGCGGGATCGAAGGTATCGGCCTGCCACATCTCGAGCTGGTTGATTGCCGTAGCCGGCGTATAGTTGGAGCCGACAAGCCAAGGCTGGGAAGCGTACCAGGATTTGGCCTCAGCCTTTGTCCACTGGTTGCGGGCTGGGACGGGCGTCGCGACGAGCACCAACCCGGCGGCCGCGGCGGCGAAAAGCAGGCGCAACTTCATTGACGTCTCCGACTATTTGCGCGCCTGGCCGGTTGTCAGGCGATAGGTGATGATATTGTGATAGACCTCGCCAAGCCCGAGACGCGCCGATCCGAATTCAGGACGGTTCGGCGTGTCTGGAAAAATCTGCGGCTCCATGACGATGGCATCGCCCTCCCGGTAAAGACGGCGTGACTTGCCGAAGCTCGAGCCGTCGAGGAAATTGCCCGAATAGAATTGCAGCCCCGGTTGGTTAGACCATAGTTCGAAGCCCCGCCCGGAAAGCGGATCGCTGACCCGCGCCATGAGGTGCATGTCTTTCGTGACATGACGGCCTATCACCCAATTGTGATCGTAGCCGCGGCCAAAGACGATCTGCTGGTCGGAGGCGTCGCGGACGCGCGCGCGGACAGGATGGGGCGTTCGGAAATCGAACACAGTTCCAGCCACTGGCCTGAACTCCCCTGTTGGGATCGCTGTCGCATCGGTCGGAAGATAGGTGTCGGCAGGGATGGTGACGAGATGCCCCATCGCGCCTCCCGGCGAACCCTCGCCCTGCAGATTCCAATAAGCGTGATTGCTGATGTTGACGATGGTCGGCTTGTCGGTCGTCGCCCGATAATCGATCGTCAGGTTGTTCCGCTCGTCGAGTGAATAGGTGGCATCCACCGTCATCATACCCGGATAGCCCTGGTCGCCGCTCGCACTGACATACCGCAAGGTTACCGACGCAGTTGGGCCGGAGGAGACGCCGGTCACGCTCCACAGCACCTTGTCGAATCCGACCGTACCGCCGTGCAGCGAATTCGGGCCGTTGTTGATCGGCAGGCGATAAGCCTTGCCGTCGAGTGTGAACCGACCGGCGGCGACACGATTTGCGAACCGGCCGACGGTGCCGCCGAAATATTCCGGCTTGTCGAGATATTGTTGGATGTTGTCGTAGCCGAGCGCGACATCCGCTCGTTTGCCCCTGCGATCGGGCATTATGACCGATTGGAGCGTGGCACCATAAGCGATGATCGTTGCGGAGATGCCGTGCGAGTTGCTTAAAGTCACCGCCGGAACCGAGCGGCCGTCCGGAAGAATGCCGAAGATGGACTTCCTAGCCTCACTCGCGTGCGCCGGTATCGTTGTCATCAGCAGAATTGCCAGGCCCATGGGCGCGCATTTGCTAGCCAATGGCCATTCCTCCCTCTCCATACGGAGGAGCAGGATCCGCGCTTCCGCGCAAGGTTCCGCTACGGCTCTGCGTCGGCTGCTCCTGCCGGTGGCCCAAGGACTGGCTGGTCGATCCGACATTCGTCAAGATAAATATGACATAAGGTCTGGATTCGGCGGACGGGCGATTGATGCTCGTGGAGGCCGCGCCTAGTGCGGGCTAATGTCTGCTTTGGGTCGAAAGCGGACATTGGCCCGTCGCCAAAAACTTTGGTGAGGTTTCCCCCAGGAGCGATTAGTAGGGCATTAGTAGGGCGTCTGCTTCAAAGCTGATCGGACGGGTTCCGGCTCCTGCGAAAGGCAACGATCGATGATCAGGAGTAAATCCAGGCTCCTTCAATGTCACTAAAGGTCGTTCAAAATCAAAGACTTAAAATTCGTAATGATGGGGTCGCGTGTTCGAGTCACGCAAGCGGCACCGGCTTTGCCCGCAGACCTGCGCGAAGCAGGTCGGGGACAAGGATCAAACCCGTCGGAGCTTCTTCCCATGAGCGACCAGGACGCGATCGGCGCGGCAATCGACGAAATGTACGCAATGATTTCGGGACCCGCAGGGCCGCGCGACTGGTCGCGCCAGTCCAATTGCTTCCTTCCCGAGGCGCGTCAGGTCCGCACCTGGGTCGACGAGCGCGGACGGCCGCAAAAGCTCAGCATGACGCTCGAGGAGTATCAGGCGGACACCACGCCTTTCTTCGCCGCCAACGACTTCTACGAGGTCGAAACCGACCGGCGGATCGACCTGTTCGGCAATATCGCCCATGTGTGGAGCAGCTATGAGGCGCGCCGCTCACCGGACGACGACCAGCCCGAGCGGCGCGGGTGCAATTCGATCCAGCTGTTCAGGGATCCTGAGCACGGCTGGCGCATCATCCACATGATCTGGGACAATGAGCGTTAATCCACGAATCTGCGTCGTCGGCGCCGGCGCGATCGGCGGCTGGATTGCGGCCAAATTGGTGATTGCCGGCGAGCAGGTCAGCGTGCTCGCGAAGGGTGACACTCTGAGCCTCGTCCGGGCCGAAGGGCTTCGGCTCGATGAACAGGGCGAGGAATTCGTCGCGAACATCGAGGCCGCGGAGGACGGGGATACGCTCGGCCCGCAGGATGTGGTCGTAATTGCGGTCAAGGCGCCCGCCCTGCCTGAGCTGGCGCCGACCCTCAAACCGCTGATCGGGCGCGAAACGATCATCGTGCCCATGCTCAACGGAGTGCCCTGGTGGTTCGTCGAGGGAGAGCCGCTGGACTCGGTCGATCCCGGGGGCGGCATCGCGCGCGCGCTGCCGCTCGGCCAAATCGTCGGCTGCGTCGTCCACGCCTCGTGCAGCCGCTCCGCGCCCAACCGGATTGCGGTGAAGCACGCCGACAAGCTGATCTTCGGCGAGCCGGGCGGCGGCGCGAGCGAGCGCATTTCCAGGTTGTGCGATCCGTTCGAGCGCTCGGGAATCCATTGCGAAGCGAGCGACAACGTCCGCCGGTCGATCTGGTACAAATTGTGGGGCAATGCGACGATCAACCCGCTCTCCGCGCTGACCCGCGCGACCGCCGACACGATCCTTGCCGACGCCGAATGCCGCGCCTGGATGCTCGAAGGAATGGCCGAGCTGGCCCAGGTCGGCGCCGCGATCGGTTGCCCGATCAGCGAAAGCGGTGAGGATCGAATGAAGGTCACGGCCCGGCTCGGCGCGTTCAAGACCTCGATGCTCCAGGACGTCGATGCCGGACGCCCGATCGAGCTCGAGGCCTTGGTCGGCGCGCCGCGCGAGATCGCACAGCGGCGCGGCATCCCGACGCCGGCACTCGACCGGCTCTACGGAGTCACCCGGCTGATGGCGGAGAGTCTGGGGCTGATCTAGCTGGCGGCAGCGACCACCCGGCCGACGCACTCACCGAAACCGATCCGCACCGCGCCTTGGGCCTCGCACCAGCCGCGCAGAGTCAGTTCGTCACCGTCCTCGAGGAAGCTGCGCGTTTCGCCCGTTTCGAGCTCGATGGGCTGCTTGCCGCCCTGGCTGATCTCGAGCAGCGAACCCAATCCGCCCGCGCTGTCGGTCGATAAGGTGCCAGTGCCGATCAGGTCGCCGGGCTGGAGGTTGCAGCCGTTGCTGCTGTGATGGGCGACGATCTGCGCCGCGCTCCAATACATCGCCGCATCGGCCGAGCCGCGCGAAAGGACATGGGGAGCGAGTCCCGCGGCGCGCATTTTCTCGGTCGTGAGCGTGACTTCGAGCTGGATGGCGAGTGCGCCCGTCTCGCGGTCGGATTTGTCGTCGAGATAGGGCAACGGCTGCGGGTCGTCCGCCGGTCGCGGCGGCATGGCTTTCCGGAACGGCGCGAGCGCCTCGCCGCTGACGATCCATGGGCTGACGCTGGTCAGGAAGTTCTTGGCGAGGAACGGTCCCAGCGGCTGGTATTCCCACGCCTGGATGTCGCGCGCCGACCAGTCGTTCAGCAGGCAATAGCCGGCGATGTGCTCGCCGGCTTCGCGCAGCGGTATAGGCTGACCGAGGTCGTTGCCGCGGCCGATCCACAGCCCAAGCTCGAGCTCGTAGTCGAGGCGTTGGCTGGGCCCATATTCGGGCGCGTCGGCGTCGGGTGCCTTGCGCTGGCCGTTGGGGCGGATCACCGGCTCGCCCGAGGGCCGCACCGAGCTCGCGCGGCCGTGGTAGCCGATCGGCACATATTTATAGTTAGGGAGCAGCGGATTGTCGGGGCGGAACTGCTTGCCGACATTGGTCGCGTGATGAATTCCGACGTAGAAATCGGTGTAGTCGCCGACCAGGCACGGGACGTGCAGCCGGACCTCGCTCTGGCCGATCAGCTGCGGCTCGACATCGTCGCGATAGCGCTCATCGCTCAGGATTTCGGACAGGCGAAGGCGCAGCTCGCGCTGGAGCTCGGAACCGCGCGCCAGCCAGGCGTTGAGCACTGGCTGCGAGAGGTCCGCGCGCCAGTCGTCATCGAGAAGGTCCGATATTCCGGCAAGATCGAGCACATAATCGCCGATCGCAACGCCCGGTCGCCGCTGTCCTTTGGCTTCGGAGAAGATGCCGAGCGGCAGGTTCTGGACGGGAAAGTCGCTGCCGGGTTCAGCTCCAGAAACCCAGGTGGTGCGCGACGGATCGTGGGTTTCGTCGATCACGGCAGCTCGGCTTTGGGAAAACCGGCCCAAGCTTCATCGTAATCCGGCTGCGCGCGATCGAGCGCCCATTCGGTCGGTCGGTATGGCCAGCAGGTTTCGACCATGAACGCCATCGCGCCCTCGATCTTCGTCGGCTTGAGCTCGGCCTCGCTTGCCTTGCGCCAGCTGTCGAGGTCGGGACCGTGGCCACTCATCAGATTGTGGAGGCTGAGGCCTCCGGGCGCGAAGCCCTCGGCCTTGGCGTCATAGGCGCCCGAGATCAGGCCCATCGCCTCGCTCATCACGTTGCGGTGGAACCAGGGCGGCCGAAAGGTGTCCTCGGCGACCATCCAGCGCGGCGGGAAGATCACGAAATCGGCGTTGGCGCGGCCCGGCACGTTGCTGGGGCTGGTGAGCACCGTGAAGATCGACGGGTCGGGATGGTCGAAGCTGACCGTCCCGATCACATTGAAGCGCGACAGATCGTAGCGGCAAGGCGCGTAATTGCCGTGCCAGGCGACGACGTCGAGCGGCGAATGGTCGAGGGTCGTCGTCCACAGGTGGCCGAGCGATTTCTGGATGACTTCGGTGGGCTCGTCGCGATCCTCAAACCACGCGATGGGCGTTTCGAAATCGCGCGGATTGGCGAGACCATTCGAGCCGATCGGCCCCAATTCGGGCAGGCGAAACGGAAGCCCGCAATTTTCGGCAACATAGCCGCGCGCTTCCTTGTCGAGCGGCTGGACGCGGAATTTCAGCCCGCGCGGGACGATCGCAATCGACCCCGGCGCGACCTCGAGCCGGCCGAGCTCGGTCTGCAATTCGATCGCGCCGCGCTGCGGAACGATCACCAGCTCGCCGTCGGCGTCGACGAACACGCGCCCGTCCATGGTCTTTTGCGCGCGGTAAAGGTGCACCGCGACGCCTTCGAGGTCCTCCGGCCGGCGCGCGTGGAGCATGGTCGCCAGGCCGTCGACGAAATCCTTGCCGGCCGGCAATTCGGGCGGATCCCAGCGCAACCGGTTCGGAGCCAACGGCTTGGCGGAAGGCGGGGCTGCGAACAGAGGCGCGCCCTTGTAAGCGGTGAATGGTCGGTGGTCCGCTGTTGGGCGCATCCGGTAGAGCCACGACCGGCGGTTCTCGTGCCGCGGCGACACGAACGAGCTGCCCGACAATTGCTCGGCGTAAAGGCCGAAGGCGGGGCGCTGCGGTGAATTGCGGCCCCTGGGTAGAGCGCCGTCGACGGCTTCGCTTTCGAAATGGCCGCCGAAGCCCGTCATGTAGCGCAGGGTATCGTTCATGCGCGCCGGTTAAAGCGTCAGGCGTGCACAATCAAACGGGCGCGGCCCCAGTGGGAGGCCGCGCCCGGGCCCGGACGGGGACTCGCGACCCGCCCGCGCTCTTCCTGACCCTCTCCGGTCAGTTGTGGTTGACGTTGACGTCGATCTTGCTGGGAACGTTGACCTGGGTGGTCTTGCCGCCGAGGCCGAGCTGCCCGCGGAACAGGAACAGCAGCACCAGCACGACGATGATCAGCAGGACGACGGCCAGAACTCCGCCTCCCCCGCCGCCGTTGCCGGTTTCGACCACGGTAGTGTGTTCGTGTTCCGTGTCGTCGTTATCGGCCATGGAAACTCTCCCTGTTGTCGCCTGTTATCGTGGCGAAACGAACGAACCTTGCTGGCCGGGGTTCCGCGCAAAAAGGGGTCTGGGATGCGACTGACGATCATGGCCATTTCCGCAGTGATGCTGGGCGCGTGCAATCAGCAGCCGGCGCAGAACCAGTCGGACGCGAATGCTCCAGCACCTGCACCAGCACTTCCGGCGATGAACGCGGCTACGCCCGAACCCACGGCCAACACGCCGGCGCCCGAGAACCAAACTCCGCTCGCCGAGCCCACGGGCCCGATCGACCCCAAGAGCGTCGAGGCCGCGGGCCAAGTCGTGCAGCATTACGCCGCGCTGATCGAACAGAGGCGCTTCGCCGACGCGGAGAAATTATGGAGAGATCAGCCCAGCGCTCGAAACTTCAGCGTCGAGCTTCGCAAATATTCCGAGGTCGACCTCGAGATCGGCAAGCCGGGCGATGAGGAAGGCGCCGCGGGGTCGATCTTTGTGACGGAGCCGGTGACTTTCTACGGCAAAGACTCCGGCGGGAAGGCATTCAGGCATGCCGCCGATGTAATTCTGCGCCGGATCAACGATGTCCCCGGCTCGACCGCGTCACAGCGCCGCTGGCACATTGAACAGGTTGAATGGAAGGACGCGACCTAGAAGCTGTTGAGCGTGTCGGCGAATTTCTTCTCGTCGTCGGGCGTGACCGGAGCACCGGTCGCATCGGTCGCCTGCTCGGCATTGGTGGTGTTCGAGGCGTCATCCGACGGCGCGGCGAAATCATAGGCGAACCAGATGATCCCGGCGGCCCACAGGAGCGCCATCCAGCGGCTCTTAAAGATCGTGCTGTGCTTCATCGGGATCATGCGCCGATTGTCGCCGAAGCGGCTTAAGAATCGGTTGCCTGGTCCTCGTGGGTCACTTCGCGATGGCGGAAACGGTCACGGATCCGGGTGTTGAAATAGACGCCTTTGGAGAATGCGGTGCGGAACGTGGTCGCGATCTCCTCGGGCACGTCCTCGTAGACGTAGCGGCGGCCGCTCGTGAACTCGACCCATAGCTGATGATCGGTCTGGTCGTAGACGAAGCGGCGAATGACCGTCGAAGGCATGAAAGCATAACGCTTCAGGCGGCGTCGGGAGCCGCGACCGACGAGCGGCTGCGGCTCAAGGCGGCCGCCATCCCGCCGAGCGCGAGCGCAGCGCCGGCGACGGTCAGCACCGTCCAGCGGTAATTCTCGAGCCAGGTCGAAAAGCCCATGGCGATGATCGGCACCAACACGCTCGAATAAGCCGCTTTGGCCGGGCCGATCCTTCGCACCACCGGATAATAGAGGCTGAAGGTCAGCACCGAGGCGGCGAGCGCGAGATAGATGAGGCCAGCCCAATAAGCGGGGCGCGGATCGAACGCCGGCGGCCCGGTCATCAGCAACGCGATCGCGCCATCGATCGCCGCGCCCGCGGCCATCGACCAGAACAGCAGGCCGAACAATGGGTGGCGCCGGATCTCGGGGCGCGCTTGGGCGACGTTGGCGGTTGAGGCGCCGAGCATCCCGATGAGCGTCAAGCCGATCCCGGCTGCGATCTGGCGGCTGTCGGCGGGATGCTCCTGAAGCTCGTGAACGAACAGCAGGACGATGCCGGCGACCGCGACCAGCGAGCTCCAGGCAAAGCGCGCGGTCGGCCGCTGGCCGAGGAACGCCCAGCCCAGGAGACTGCTGGGGATCAGCAGTAGCGCGAACACGGTCGCGACTACGCCCGAGGTGATGTGCCGCTCGGCCAAATAGACCGCGTTGAAGTTGAGGCAGAACTGGGTGAAGCCGAGGAAGGCGGCCGCGAGCAGCCCCTTGCGGCCAATTTTGAGGCTGTCCCCCTTGATCAGAGCGACTAGCGCCATCGCGGCACCGGCGATGATGAAGCGATAGGTCACCGACCATTGCGGCGGGACCGGGCCCAATTGGCCGCGGATCACGATCCAGGTCGAGCCCCAGATCGCAGTGAACGTCATAAACGGAATGACGACGGTCCGAAGTTCGGACCCGTGCAATCGGCTCACAGCGCGGCGATCGCGGCGGCGAGCTTGGCGACGTCCTCGTCAGTCTGGTCCCAGCTGGTGACGAGGCGGATTTCGCCCGGGCCCCAGTCGTAGAAGTCGAAGCCTTGGCCGCTCAGCCGCGCAGCCTCTTCGGTGGTGACTTTGAGGAACACCTCATTGGCCTCGACTGGATAGACCAGCCGGTCGGACACGGCCCGCGCCAGAGTTTGCGCGGCGGCATTGGCGGCGCGCGCATTGTCGAGCCACAAATCGTCTTCGAGCAAGGCGAGGATCTGCGCCGCGAGCATCCGGCCCTTGGACGACAGATGCCCGGCACGCTTACGCCGGACCACGACCTCGTCGGCAAGCTCGGTCCTGAACAGGATCAGCGCTTCGGCATTCAATCCGCCATTCTTGATGAAACCGAACGACATGGCATCGACGCCGGCGCGCCAAGTGACGTCAGCGGGACTCTCGCCGGTCGCGACCAACGCATTGGCGAAGCGCGCGCCGTCCATGTGCAAGGCGAGACCGCGCTGTTTTGCGATCTCGCCCAGCGCGGCGACCTCGGCCGCGCGATAGACCAGGCCATATTCGGTCGCGTTGGTGATCGAGATCGCCGCCGGCTGGCCCTGGTGCACGTCCTTGCGGATGAGGTCGCAAGCCGCCGCGACACGATCGGGCGTGATCTTCGCGCCCGGTCCGTCGAGCAGCATGAGCTTGGCGCCGCCGGTGAAGAAACCCGGAGCGCCAGCTTCGTCGACCTCGATATGCGCGTCCTTGTGGCAGATGATGCTTCTGTATGGCGGGCACAGAGCCGCGAGCGCGAGGCCATTGGCGGCGGTCCCTGTCGAAACCCAGAAAGCCCTTACTTGCGCCCCGAACAGCTGGGAAAAGGCGCCGTCGAGCCGCTTACTCCACTCGTCGCCGTCATAAGCGGTGTCGACCCGGTTCGACGCGGCGATCGCTTCGATCACCCGGGGGTGCGCGGCGGCCGCATTGTCGGAGAAGAAGCGCATGCCCGCCGAATGGCGACGGCAAGGCGGGGCGTCAATCGGCGCGATCCGGCTTGTCTTCGTCGATTTCCCGCGCCTGAGCCTTGCGCCGCCTGAGGTTCTCCCTAAGGGCAGCCGCCAGCCGCTCCTCGCGCTCCTTGTCTTTCTCAGTCATGCCAACCGAATGGACGCGGGTTGACAGCGCGCGGGCGGCACCCTCATAGGCGCGCCACTCCGGACAAAGTGCTGCCGTAGCTCAGTGGTAGAGCGCATCCTTGGTAAGGCTGAGGTCGTGAGTTCAATCCTCACCGGCAGCACCATTCCCGTCTGACTAGCGCGGCTTGTGGGTCGTGCCCTTGCCCGCGGTAATAAACAAGGCGACCACCGGGCCTTCCGCGTCCGCAGTATGCCACGCGCCGGACGGATTGACCGCATATTCGCCCGGGCCAAGCTCGTGCGATTGCTCGGTGCCGTCGGGCAACTGCTGGTGCAGCGTCATGTGGCCCTGGATGCAACACACGACCTCGTCGCCTGCGGGATGCATCTCCCAGCTCGTCCACGGCTCATCGAAGCGGTAAAGCGCGACCAGTCGGCCTTCCGCTCCATCAGCACCGTGGCGCTCGCCGTATTCCTCGTACCATTCCATTCCGCCGGTAAATTCGGGCTGCGGCACGGCGCGGCCGCCGAGGCCGAGATGGATCTGGTGGGTGAACAGCGACTTTTCCGCCATGCCTAGACCTCGATCGGCGCGCAGGCCGCCTGTAACCAGGCGCGGTCCGTGGGCGGAAGCTTCGACCCAATCCGCGCTAGTACGTGGGCGTGATAGCAATTGAGCCAGACCAGCTCCTCGGGATCGAGCATCTCGGCGTCGATCAGCCGCCGGTCGATCGGCGCGAAGGTCAAAGTCTCGAAGCCGAGCATCTCCTTCTCCTCACCCTCGATCTCGCGCGGCACGACCAGCACGAGGTTCTCGATGCGGATGCCGTATTCGCCGGTCTTGTAATAGCCGGGCTCGTTGGAAATGATCATGCCCGCCTGGAGCGGCTCGTCGCCGCCGCTCTGCGCGCTTCCGACGGGTGATATCCGTTGCGGCCCTTCGTGCACCGCGAGGAAGCTGCCGACGCCGTGACCGGTACCGTGGGCATAATCGAGGCCCGCTTCCCACAACGGCCGGCGGGCGAAGCTGTCGAGCTGCGATCCGCGCGTGCCCTTGGGGAAGACCGCGGTGGCGATCGCGATATGGCCCTTAAGCACGCGCGTGAAGCGGTCGCGCATCTCGTCGGTTGGCTCGCCGATCGGGACGGTACGGGTGATGTCGGTCGTGCCATCCACATATTGGCCGCCCGAATCGATCAAATAGAGCGTGCCCTTCTCGAGCTTGCGGTTGGTCTTCTCGCTCGAGCGATAGTGGACGATCGCGCCGTTCGGCCCGGCACCGGAAATGCTGTCGAACGACAGGTCGCGAAGCTCGGGCGATTCACGCCGCAGCGCTTCCAGGTGATCGGACGCCTTGAGCTCGTCGACGTCGCCCTTGGGTGCTTCATCGTCGATCCAGTGGAGGAAGCGCACGATCGCCGCGCCGTCGCGTTCCTGGGCTGACTTCTGGCCGGCAATCTCGGCCGGGTTCTTGAGCGCCTTGGGCAGGATGGTCGGATCGCGCAGCGGAAGGATCTTCGCGCCGGCTTTCTCGAGCGCGTCGAAGATCGCCGCGACCGCCCGTTCGGGATCGACCACCACGGTCTTGCCCTTCAGGTCGGCGAGCGCGCTTTCGAACTCGGAGCGCTCGTGCAGCCTAACGCCATTGCCGAGGTGCTGGCGCACGTCGGGGCCGATCTTCCCGCCGGCCACGAACAAATCAGCGGTGCCGTCGGCATTGACCAAAGCATAGGCCAGCGCGACCGGCGTGTGGGTCACGTCTGCCCCACGAATGTTGAACGCCCAGGCGATCGAATCGAGCGCCGACAGCACCGCTGCATCGGCGTGCTGCTTGGCGAGCCAGTCGCCGATTTCGGTGCGCTTTTCAGCCGCCGACTTGCCGGCGTACTGGTCGGGCTGGACGATCAAGTGCGCCTTCGAAGCCTCCGGCCGGTCCTTCCAGATCTCGTCGATCGGATTCTTCTTGACTGGGACCAGCTCGGCGCCGCGGCTGGCGAGCGCTTCCTTGGCCTTGGTCACCCAGTCGCGGGTGTGCAGCCACGGATCATAGCCGATGCGCGCGCCTTCGGGCGCATGCTCCTTGAGCCAGTCGGCGACGCTGGTCTCGGGCACCGACTGGTAGCTCCATTCGGTGGGTGAGACCTGCTGGCGCACCTGCAAGGTGTAGCGGCCGTCGACGAAGATCGCGGCTTCTTCGGGAAGCACCACGGCCGAGCCCGCCGAGCCTTCGAAGCCGGTCAGCCACGCCAGGCGCTGGGCGTAGCTTCCGACATATTCGCTCATATGCTCGTCGGTTAAGGGGACTACAAAGCCGTCGAGCTGGTCGGCTTTGAGTTGTTCGCGAAGGGCCTTGAGGCGGTCGGCGTAGCTGGACATGGGCGTTACCTAAGCCTGCTGGCAAGCCGGAACAAGCGTGGCCGCGACCCGGTTCGGCGGCTCAAAATTTCCAACAACGAAAAGGGCGTTTCCTATTTTTTCCACTGAGCGAAGTTGACCAAATTGACCGTGCCACGCGATTTCGTGTTGGATTCGGCGCGGCTCCAGCACCTCGCGCCATCAATCTGCCCAGGGGCATCAAACACAATCGCCGTCCTGTAGGACAGCGAAATCTGCAACGACTTCGAATGTCCGCTTTCGACCCAAAGCGGACATTAGAGCCTCAGCTACATTCGTCGAATGAACGGCTGCAGAGTGCTGTTAACCTTTTCGCCTAACGCATCCCTAACTTTAGATAGCCTAAAT
>Ga0193751_1000563_pt1 | contig 27963 bp, 30 predicted proteins | sample L1c2metaG_FD_143050 | JGI IMG/M metagenome (GOLD analysis project Ga0193751, IMG submission 143050) | Soil microbial communities from a riparian zone of the East river system, Colorado, United States - L1c2 | ecosystem: Environmental > Terrestrial > Soil > Riparian zone | place: USA: East River... | reverse complement strand
GTTGATTCTCAAATTGGATCCCGAATCCTCAGGTAAGACGCCGGGCATGCAATATCGCGGCTTCCGCAGCATGCCGATTCGAGTGAGTGAAACCTATAATTTGTACGTTGATGCGGCTATCAATGGCTCACCGGCACGGCTGATGGTCGACACGGGCGCGTTTGCAACCCTGCTCAATCGTGGGTTCGTGCGCCGACTACACGTTCCGCTTCACGAAACGGAGTTTACCTCATCTGCGGTCAACTTGAAGCAACGCGGCGTGCAAATCGCCCGAATCAAGCGGCTCTCCGTCGGGTCGGTGGACATTGTTGGCAAGGATATTGGTGTAGTCGACCTGGAGGGTCTGATTCACAGTGATCTGCTCCGAGGTTCCCAACCGGTGGCGGGGTTGCTTGGGGAAGAGATCCTGCGGAGCCATCACGGGATCATCGACTTCGGGACCCGCACGCTTTACCTGAAGAACTGATCGCGCCAAGGCGTTCAATAAGGCCCGGTTGGTCGGTTGGCGAGCTGCCATTCCCTGAGTTGCGAATGGCGGACAAATATGCAACCATTTGGTTGCATATCGCTACCCACATGGACGCTGTCTTTAAAGCTTTGGCCGACCCAAACCGGCGCGCCCTCCTCGATCAGCTGCATCTCCACAATGGCCAGACTTTGAACCAGCTCTGCCGGCATCTTCGCATGACGCGCCAAGGCATCACCAAACATCTCGGTCTACTGATCAAAGCGGACCTGGTTGTTCCTCTCTGGCGGGGCCGCGAGAAGCTGCACTATCTCAACCCAGCGCCGCTGAAACAGATCTCCGAGCGTTGGATCGACAAACACAAAGCGGCCTGTCTCCGCGCCTTAACCGATCTGACCAAAGGTTTGGATGCGCTGAAACCCGAGCCCAATTGACCGCGGTTCACTCGACGTCGATTTCGCGAACGCCCTTTTGCTGACGAATAATTTCGACTTGGTTTCGGATTTTGTCTCCCAATCCGACATGGTGCGGGATCGCTTGGATAAGAACGAACGGCGAAGAACTGTCCGAAGTGTTGAGCTGGACGTTTTCGATGCCGCACAGGCGATAGACGAACGGCTGCCGAGTCTCGATGTCCTTCACCCGATACAACTCGAGCGTATCGGTCACTTTGCTAAAAACGCCCTCACGCATCTTCAATCGTTCGCTGGTTAGCTCGTAGATCTTGCATTTCGTTTGGAGATAACGCTTGCCAGCGATAAAGATTGGCACCGCAAGAAGAATTAAAATGTACGGCGCAAAATTACTGATCTCCGACGATTGCCGCTGAACCATCACGAAGATGACGACAATTGCCGCAGCCAGTAAAAGTTGGAGAACGAAAAATCCGAAATTTTTCCACTGCGAAACGCTACCGCGCCAAACCGTTTCCTCGGCCATACCGGATTTCTAAACCCATGGCTCGGATCAAACAAGCATTCGTCCTTGGCGCCGGACTTGGGAAACGGCTGCGCCCGCTTACCGACGACTTGCCAAAACCGCTGGTCCCCATTTTTCATAAGCCCCTGATTACTTTCGCACTCGATCATTTGATCAACATCGGCATCCAAAACTTCTTCATCAACACCCACCGGTTGCCCGAAACTTTTGCGAAAGCATTTCCGGGAAATAGCTATTCGGGCACTCCACTCACCTTGGTCAACGAACCGGTGCTCCTTGAGACCGGCGGCGGAATCAAGAACCTCGAGGCCGATTTGGGCCGTGAGTCCTTCATCACTTATAGCGGGGATGTTTTGACCGACATTCGGTTGCAGCCTTTGATCGACGCGCATTTCAACCGCGGAGACGATGTTACCCTCGCCCTGCGTCACACCGGCCTGGGCTCGGCCATCGCCTTGCGCGAAAATCAGGTGGTCGATATTTCCAATCGCTACGGCGTTCCGGGCGAATACGATTTTGCCAACATCGCGGTGTGGAGCCCGGCGGTATTCGCGCGCATTCCCGAAAAACAAAAGATCTCCTTCGTTCCAATTCTCGGAAATTGGATCGCTCACGGCGGAAAGATCGGCGGCGTTGTTCTGGAAGAGGGAAAATGGTTCAACCTTGGCTCGCGCGCCGAATATTTCGAAGTGCATCGCGTGATTTCGAAAGGAGGCTGGCGGCCGGCGCAGGTGAAAGCGTCGGAGTGGTCGGCGCCGATTCATCCGAGCGCCATGGTAGATCCGACCGCGCAGATTCGCGGCTGTTGCGTTGTGGGAAAGGATTGCCGTGTCGGAGAGGGCGTTCTGTTGGAGGACACAATCTTATGGCCCGGTGCACAAATTGCTTCCAAAAGTGAGCTCGTTGGTTGTATCGTCCGCGCCCGAAAAACTGTCAGTGGCATGCATCGCAACATCGACATCTGATTCATGAGAACCGAGCTCCTTCTCCGCCAGACGCGGCGACACTTTCCGCGATTCAATGTCGATGAAATAAAGATTGCTCCGATCGAAAAGGGCGGGTCGGACCGGAAATTTTACCGGGTCCGTTGCTCGTCCGATCAGTCGCTCATCCTGGTAAAATACAATCTCGAGCGGGAAGAGAACCGTCACTACGTCAAGATCGCGCAATTTCTGGAGACGCACGGCATTCATGCTCCCAGAATTTATTATCACGACACTGACGAAGGCCTGATCTGGCTGGAGGACCTGGGGGAGCGCGATTTATTCGGCTATCGAAATGAGCCATGGCTCGTGCGCCGAGCCTTTTACGAATCGGCTCTGGATGAGGTCCGCAAACTCCATCAACTGCCGGAATCGGTGTGTATCGAGATGCATCAGCATTTGCCGGCGGAATTCAATGCCGCTCTTTACCTTTGGGAGCAGAATTATTTCTTCGAAAACTGTCTCGGCCGCTATTTTAAGATTGAAACGGGCACGATCGACAACTTGGAGACGCTGCCGGCATTACACTGCATCGCCGAGAAATTAGCGGAGCTGCCTCGGGTTTTGGTGCACCGCGATTTTCAATCCCAAAATATTTTGCTGCGGAATGGTCAGGCCTACTTGATCGATTTTCAGGGAATGCGACCCGGTCTCGCCCAATACGACTTAGCGTCTCTGCTTTACGATCCCTACGTCCAACTCACTCAAGCTGAACACGACGAATTGCTGGAGCATTACTGCGGCGAAACGCCGAGTCCCGATTTTCTGGAAACGCTGCGGCTCTGCGCGATGCAGCGGTTGATGCAGGCCTTGGGCGCGTACGGATTCCTTGGCCTAGTCAAAGATTACCAACATTTCCTCCAACACATTCCGAGAGCAGTGCAATCGCTTCGTGAAGTCGTCGGCAAAATCGACGGACTCGAATTATTCGGAAAATTTCTGGCCGAGCTTGCGTAATTTTACGCCCAATCGCTCGAATGCGCGGCAATGCCTTACGTCGAACTCTGCAAACAGATGGAGTTCGCTATGAAGAAACTGGTATTAGTCATTGTGTTGGGCTGAGTCTGGGAAGCGTTTCGGCGTTCGCTTACGATTATCGCTACGATAACCGCACTGCCTACGTTTCAAGGGACGAAGCGGGTTGGATTGGCGCATCAATCGCCTCAATCGGATGCTCTCGCACGTCCGCTGGGAGTTGAGCCGTTATCGCGGGGATTGGCGTTTGCGCCGCGAAGTCGAACGGATTTCCGGTGAGGTGAATCGGGTGAACTGGCGTTATCGCCACGGGTTCGATAGCTGGCGTCTGCGCCGCGAAGTCGATAACCTCCGTGCGGAATTGCATCAAATCGAAGTGCGATTGCATGTCCGCGGCGGCGATTACTATCGTTGGGACTAATCGGAACGAACGACTAATCAGCTCACAAACGGATTCGTTAGGCGTTCGGTCCCGATTTTGGTCGGCGGTCCGTGACCGGGCAGAACCGTCACGTCGTCGCCAAGCGGGAAGAGTTTCTGCCGGATTCCGCTAAATAGAAGATCGACATCTCCGCCGGGCAAATCCCATCGACCGACGCCGCCGGCAAAAAGCACATCGCCGCCAATGAGCAGATGGTCCTTGCGCGAAAAGAAGCAAAGGCTGCCTGGACAATGGCCGGGTACTTCGAGCACCTGAAATTCGGCTCCAAGAAAATTTCGAGCCGGCGTTTCTTCGATAAAAAAGTCCGGCTTCGCCGGTTCCACCTCTAATTCGAAGCCGAAATTCCGAAAAAACTCCCGGTCCGAAATCATCGGCGCGGTTGCGGGATGACAGCCGATCTGACAATTGAACCGGCGTTTGATTTTGGCGACGTCCTGGACGTGATCGATGTGGCCGTGGGTAAGCAGCAGCAATTTTAGATCGACATCGCGCGACTGGACCCAGTCGCAAGCGCCTTGGGGCGCATCAAAGAGAATCCAGCCTTCGGGCGCTGAGACCAGATAGCAGTTCGTCTCGAAAACACCGCCGCAAAACGCCTCGTAATTCATCTGATTGACTCTAACCGATAGGTTGAATGCCAGCCACCTCGCCAGGTGAGGAATTCACCGATGCCGGTCTCAGGTGGACGCCGAAAGCAGATTTTGAATGTTTCCGCAGGCAAGCTGTCTCATCCTCTTACATGTCGATTCTTCCTGGTTGTTTGCGTTTGGGCACAAAGTCTGCGAACCTGAAGGCCGCGCTTTTTCCGATGAAATTACGTTTTCCCCTTCTCTCAGCGATCACAGCGGTCAGTTTGATCACCGCCACGCCGCAAGCGCTGCAGGCAAAATCGGATGCCGAGCAGATCTGCGTCTCAGTGGGTCGCCTTCTCGAAGAGGGCCATTACACCCATCAACAGCTGAACGCCGAGATGTCGCAGAAATTTCTGCGCAATTACCTCGAGTTGCTCGATTTCAGCCACCTCTTCCTCACTCAGAAAGATGTCGACGCGTTGACCGCAAAATACGGGACGGCTTTGGCCGACGATGTTTTGCTCGGAAATCTCAAGCCGGCTTACGAGATTTACGACCTTTACCAAAAGCGAGTCGACGAGCGAGTCGGCAAGATCAAAGAGCTGCTCAAACAACCGATGGATTTCAAAACTGACGCAACCGTGGAGTTGCGTCGGGAAAAAGCGCCGTGGCCAAAAGATGAAGCGGAGGCCGATCAACTCTGGAACGGCCGCATCGCGAGTGAATTGTTGCAGGAGAAGCTAAGCGAACACCCGATCGAACCCGGGCCGCAATTGGTCGGCCGCCGCTATGATCGAATCGCGCGAAACGTCCACGAGGAAGATCGCGAAGAGCAGGTGAAACTTTATCTGGATGCGCTCGCCCAAACTTATGACCCGCATTCGGAGTACCTGAGCAAGGCTGACTTTAAAAATTTCAACATTCAGATGGGGCTGTCGTTGGTTGGCATCGGCGCGATGCTCCGGACCGAAGACGGTTACGCCAGAATCGAAAGCCTTGTTACGGGCGGTCCTGCCCAAGTTGACGGCCGGTTAAAGGTTGGCGATCGAATCACTGCCGTCGGTCAGGGACAAACCGAGTTCGTCGATGTTCGTGACATGCGGTTGGACAAAGTGGTCGAGATGATTCGCGGCAAGAAAGGGACCAAGGTTCGGTTGCTCGCCATTCCCGCCAACGCTCCCGATCCGTCACAACGCAAGAGTGTCGATCTCGTGCGCGATGAGATTAAACTGAAAGACCAGGAAGCGCGCGCCGACATTATTATTAAGAAGGACGAGAACGGCAATCCGGTGAAACTCGGGTGGCTCACTCTTCCGTCGTTCTATGCCGACATGGATCGGCATTCCAAGAGCACGACGCGCGACGTGCTCGCCTTGCTGAAACGCCTCAAAAAGGAAAGTATCGGCGGGTTGGTTATCGATCTTCGCCGTAATGGCGGCGGCTCACTTGAAGAAGCGATCTCGCTCACCGGTTTATTTTTGAAATCGGGTCCGATCGTGCAGACCAAAGGTTCCAATGGGAACATCGTCATCTCCAGCGATCCTGATTCCGGGATCGCTTATTCCGGCCCGCTTGTTGTTTTGACGAGCCGGCAAAGCGCGTCCGCCAGTGAGATCTTCGCCGCTGCGCTCCAGGACTACGGCCGGGCCGTGATCGTCGGCGACAAGAACACATTTGGCAAAGGTACGGTCCAGACAATTCTGCCGATCGGCCGCTTCACCTCGCTGCTTGGAAGTCGTTCCGATGATGATGGCGAGCTCAAACTCACGATCCAAAAGTTTTATCGAGTCGCCGGCGGCTCGACCCAACTGCACGGCGTCGCTTCCGATCTCGTCTTGCCGACTCTGACTGATCTTCCCGAGTTTGGTGAAGGCGCGCTGAAGAATTGTCTGCCATACGACGAAGTGCCAAAAGCGCGCTATACCAAATGGTCGGATGGTCATCCTTTGTTTGTTGAGGAACTGAAACGGCGCTCGGCCGACCGCGTCCAACACGACACCGAATTCCATTATGTGATGGAAGACATGGAGCGGCTCAGACACAAGCTTGATGAAAATCGCATCACCCTGAATGAGGACGTGCGCCGAAAAGAAATTCAGGACGAGAAATTGCGCAAAGAAACGCGTTCGAAAGAGCGTCTCGCCCATCACCAGGAAGAGCCGAGCATTTACCGACTCACGCTCGATACCGTCGACAAACCAGATCTCCAGCTAATCATGTTCCCCGGAAAATTGGCTCAAGCCAAAGCGAAAGACGGCGCAACCAAAGTCTCGCCCGAGGCAGCGCCGGATGACGACACCGATACAATTGGCGCCGCCGACGACACCAAGGAACCAGCGATTGATCCGGAGCGTGACGAAACGCTGAATATTCTCGCGGATCTGGTCGATCTCTCTCGCGGGCCGAAGACCGCAAGCACCAACGTTAAGAAAACGGCTGAGCAGCGGCCGTAAGTTCTCTGTCTGGGGAGCTGCCTCGCCGATCAGCCTTGAATCTTGAATCACCCGCTTACGGATAAACCGCGCGCGACTCGTAAATCTGCGGGCGCGGTTCGTATTGCGGCCCGATCGGCTGCCTAGACCACGGCCAGGGTCCGCGCTGCGGTTGTGGACCAAATCGAAAAAATTGATTTGTTCGCGGCGTCCGGCCGAACACCTGCACCGGTGTCCCGACTTCCACCGCGTTGAAAAATGCGACCGCTAATTGTTCGGGCATTCGCACGCATCCGTGCGACGCCGGATAGCCCGGTAAATAGCCGGCGTGCATGCCGTCTGCGCCATGGAACCGCATGAAGTAATGCATCGGCGCGGGAATAAATTTGCCGCCGCGCGGCACTTTCATATCCACATCGGCATCGGCCACAACTGTTTGGCCGTAAGCGTCGACGATTTTGCCGTAGATACTCGAATGATGGTTGAGTTCTTTCTCGATCACTTTGAACGAGCCGGTCTCCGTGAGATGACCGTAACGGCCGCTCGAGATCGACGATTCCATCACCGCCCGGCGCCCGCGGATTAAGTAAGCGCGTTGCTGTTGCAGATCGATCTCAACCCGATATGGGCTTTCATCTTGCGCCCACGCCGAAGACGCGACCGAAAGGAAAATTAGTGCTCCCCAGAGTCCCTTCACATCTTCTTCAACCCACGCCCGAGGAAAAAGTCGCAGAGTGCAGTGGGCGCATTTGAGGTGGATCGGCCGCTCCGTCGGGCGATGCAATCGCTAGACTGCAATCGGCGCTTTGATCGACGGGTGCGGATCGTAATTAACCAGTTCGAAATCTTCGAATTTGAAGTCGCGGATGTTTTTGATCGCCGGATTCAATTTCATTCGCGGCAAAGGGCGATACTCACGGGTCAGCTGTTCGCGCGCCTGGTCGAGATGGTTGTTGTAAAGGTGCAGATCGCCAAAGGTGTGAACGAAATCGCCCGGCACCAGATCGACAACGTGTGCCACCATCATCGTCAGGAGCGAATAGGACGCGATATTGAACGGCACACCGAGAAATAAATCGGCGCTGCGCTGGTAAAGCTGGCAGCTTAGTTCGTCGCCCTGCACATAAAATTGGAAAAGTACGTGACACGGCGGCAGCGCCATCTTCTCGATCTCAGCCGGGTTCCACGCGCTCACGATTAATCGCCGGCTGTTCGAATTTTTTTTGATCTGGGCGATGACATTGTGGATCTGATCAACCCGCACGCCATTTTCGCCGCGCCAATCCCGCCATTGCGCGCCGTAGACCGGTCCGAGATTTCCTTTTTCATCGGCCCACTCGTCCCAGATCGTGACGCCGTGCTCGTTTAGATACTTGACGTTCGTGTCGCCGCGCAAGAACCAGAGCAGCTCATAAATGATCGATTTGATGTGGAGCTTCTTCGTTGTCAGCAACGGGAACCCCGGGCCGCTCGGCCGCAAATCGAAACGCGCTTGCGCCCCGAAGATCGACAACGTGCCAGTGCCAGTGCGATCGGTGCGCGGCTGACCTTCGTCGAGAACGAGCCGAAGAAGATCATGATATTGCCGCACGCGAAAACGTTATCGCGGGTCCTGACAGTTGCCAGAGCAAAAGGTGGATCGGCCGCTCCGCAACTGCCAGTGCGGCTCGGACCGATGTTAAAAAAGTCTCGGCTCCGCCGACATTATTTTGGCATCGAGGTCCGAGCCGGACTGGCATCGGATTGTTCGATCCGCGTTACGCCTTGTTGCCGCCCAGCTCTTTTTCGAGCTGTTGCTTGCGCTCGTTCAGCGTCTGCAAACGCAATTGCCAACGATGCAATTGGATCGTGAGTTGATTGATGTAACCGGTCACTTCGGCGCGCTGCGATTCGTTTTCGGTCAGTTTTCCTCGAATTTCTTCGGCGTAGGCCAATGCGCTCGGCTCCTCCGGTTTCGGAACGGTCGTTAGCTGGCCGCACTTTTGGCAGGTTAAACTGAGCCCCGCAGCCGATTTATTCACGACCAACGCAGCTTTGCAGTGCTGGCAATGAAAGAAGAGGTCGGGATCGGCTTCGACTTTTCGCAGAGAATTTTGCACGGCACCGAAACGAGCAGGCGTTGTGCCGCCGCGAAGCGGAAGCTCCGAATCCCGGATCACGATCCAAACACCAAACTCGAAAACGCTTCGGTGCAGATTTTGAGTATTGAACATCGGCGTTTCCTTGGGTTTGGAGTTTCGGATGTGCGCCGCGTTGGCGCGGCTGGATGGCGTGGTAGCAGGCAGACTGTGACGCGTTGTCTCGAATTCGACGGCAACGTAAGACACGATTTTAGACGTTATTCCCTGATCGTCAGCACCTTGTGCGTCGGCGCATGCCCGTGGCTTGGTGCGTGCTAAAGGAGCCGACAGGTCGAAGTCTCTTTCGACCGGAAAGGAAATTTATTTATGGCTAAAGTTTTAGGTATCGATTTGGGCACCACCAATTCCTGTATGGCCGTGATGGAAGGTGGCGACCCGGTAGTTTTGGAAAATTCTGAAGGCGCGCGCACGACGCCCTCGGTCGTGGCGTTTTCGAAAACAGGCGAACGCCTAGTCGGCCAGGCCGCGAAGCGTCAGGCGGTGACGAATCCGCAGAACACGGTTTTCTCAATCAAACGTTTTATGGGCCGCAAGTTCGATGAGGTGCACGAAGAAGAGCATCGCGTTCCGTACAAAATCGTGAAGGCAGCGAACGGCGACGCCCACGTTCAGGTGGAAGTCGCCGGCGAGCGCAAAACTTTTTCGCCTCCGGAAATTTCGGCAATGATCTTGTCGAAGTTAAAAGCCGACGCGGAAGCGAAGCTCGGCGAGAAAATTACGCAGGCGGTCATTACCGTGCCGGCGTATTTCAATGACTCGCAGCGGAACGCGACCAAGGACGCGGGCAAAATCGCAGGCCTGGAAGTTTTGCGTATCATCAACGAGCCGACCGCGGCGTCGCTTGCTTACGGTCTCGACAAGAAGAAAGACGAGAAGATCGCCGTTTACGATTTGGGCGGCGGCACGTTCGACATTTCGGTTCTCGAAATCGGCGATGGTGTTTTCGAAGTGAAAGCGACCAACGGCGATACTCACCTGGGCGGTGACGATTGGGACGCGAAGGTGATGGATTGGATCGTGGCCGAATTCAAAAAGGACAGCGGCATCGATCTGACCAAGCAACCGGACGCGATCCAGCGGATCAAGGAAGAAGCCGAGAAAGCCAAGATCGCGCTTTCGAGCTCGCAGGAATACGAAATCAATCTGCCGTTTATCACGGCAGACGCGAGCGGTCCGAAACACATTCAGAAGAAATTGACGCGCTCGAAACTCGAGCAGCTCACTGACGATTTGATTCAGCGGACGATTCCGCCGGTCAAAGCGTGCTTGAAGGACGCTAAACTTTCCGAGCGCGATGTGAACGAGCTCGTGCTCGTCGGCGGTATGACGCGCATGCCGAAAGTTGTTGAGACCGCGCGCAATCTGGTTGGCAAGGAACCGCACAAGGGTGTGAACCCGGACGAAGTCGTTGCGGTTGGTGCGGCCATTCAAGGCGGCGTGCTCCGTGGCGACGTCAAAGACGTGCTCTTACTCGACGTGACTCCGTTAACACTGGCGATTGAAACCGCGGGTGGCGTGGCCACGCCGATGATTCCGCGCAACACCACGATTCCGACCCGGAAGTCGCAAATCTTTTCGACTTACAGCGACAACCAGCCGGGCGTGGAAATTAAAGTGTTACAAGGCGAACGCCCCCTTTCGCGCGACAACAAAAATCTCGGCACCTTCCATCTTGATGGAATCCCGCCGGCCCCGCGCGGCGTTCCACAGATCGAAGTGACGTTCGACATCGACGCCAACGGCATTCTCCACGTCTCGGCCAAAGATCTCGGCACCGGCAAGGAGCAGAAAATCTCCATCACCGGTTCGAGCGGCTTGAGCAAGGATGAAATCGAAAAGATGCGCGGCGAAGCGGAAGCGCACGCCGACGAAGACAAAAAGGCGAAGGAAGCGATCGAGATCAAGAACAACGCCGACACGCTGGCGTACCAGTCCGAGAAACAACTCAAGGAGCTGGGGGACAAAATCCCGGCCGAGAAACGCAAACCGGTCGAGGACGCAATCGCCGCGGTGCGGGATGCGATCAATCGCAACGACACGGACGCGATCAAGCGCGCTTACGACGACTTGCAGAGCAAGTTCCAGGACATCAGCGCCGAGCTTTACAAACAGGCCTCCGCGGGCCAAAGTGCAGGTGCACAAGCCGGTCCGCAACCTGGCCCCGAGACGCAATCACGTCCCGGCTCGCAGCCGCAAGGCGAAGGTGCGCGACGTGACGGTGACGTGGTCGATGCTGAGTTCGAAGTCGTCGACGAAGATAAGAAGAAGTAACCAAAAAATTTGTCGGTGGCCCCGAAAGCTTTCGGGGTCGCCGGCTCAACCAAAAACAAAAACCAACTAGGAGTTAATTAACTTATGGCAGGAGTGAACGTAAAACCGCTCGGCGATCGGGTGCTGGTGCAGCCGCTCGAAGAGCAGGAAACAAAAAAAGGCGGGATCATCATTCCCGACACTGCGAAAGAAAAACCGCAGGAAGGCAAAGTGGTCGCTCTCGGCACCGGTAAGGTGAACGAAGAGGGCAAGAAGGTGGATTTCACCGTGAAGAAAGGGGACAAGGTTCTCATTTCGAAATACGGCGGCACCGAAATCAAAATCGATAGCGAAACTTTCCTGATCATGCGCGAGGACGACATCCTCGGTATCATCGGATAAACGAAATCGGCTCAACATTTCAACAACTCAACTACTCAACTAAAAAATTATGGCAGCTAAACAATTACAATTCGATGAAGCCGCGCGGCACACCTTGCTGCGCGGAGTCGAGAAACTGGCGAAGGCCGTTAAGGCGACCCTCGGACCGAGCGGTCGCAACGTGATTCTCGACAAGAAATTCGGTAGCCCGACGATCACCAAGGACGGTGTGACGGTCGCGAAAGAAATCGAGCTCGAAGATCCGTATGAAAATATGGGTGCTCAGCTCGTTCGCGAAGTCGCTTCCAAAACTTCGGACGTCGCGGGCGACGGCACGACCACGGCGACCGTTCTCGCGGAATCCATTTACCGCGAAGGTCTCCGCAACGTCACCGCCGGCGCGAACCCGACGTCGTTGCAACGCGGCATCATGAAAGCCGTCGAGGCAATCGTCGAGGAGCTGAAGAAAATCTCCAAGAAAGTCAGCGATCGCACCGAGATCGCTCAGGTCGCGACCGTTTCGGCCAACTGGGACAAGACGATCGGCACAATCATTGCCGACGCCATGGACAAGGTCGGCAAGGACGGCACGATCACGGTCGAGGAAGCGAAATCGATCGAAACCACGCTCGAAGTGGTCGAGGGCATGCAGTTCGACAAAGGTTATCTGTCGCCCTACTTCGTCACCAACGCGGAGGAGATGGAAGCCATCCTCGAAAATCCCTACATCCTGATTTACGAGAAGAAAATCTCGAGCTTGAAGGACATGCTTCCGTTGCTCGAGAAAGTCGCGAAGGCTGGACGGCCGTTGCTGATCATCGCGGAAGACGTGGAAGGCGAAGCGCTCGCGACCTTGGTCGTGAACAAATTGCGCGGGACGTTGCAAGTCTGCGCAGTTAAAGCCCCGGGCTTCGGCGATCGTCGTAAGGCGATGCTGGAAGATATCGCGGTGCTTACTGGTGGAAAACTCATCAGCGAAGATCTCGGGATCAAGCTGGAGAACATCAAGCTGGAAGAACTCGGCAAAGCGAAGCGCGTCACCATCGACAAGGAGAACACCACCATTGTCGAAGGTTCTGGCAAGAGTGCCGACATCCAGGGCCGCGTCGCTCAAATCCGTCGTCAAATCGAAGAGACGACCAGCGATTACGATCGTGAGAAACTCCAGGAGCGACTCGCGAAACTCGCGGGCGGTGTGGCCGTCATTAATGTCGGCGCAGCGACCGAGACCGAGATGAAAGAGAAAAAGGCGCGCGTCGAAGACGCGTTGCACGCCACACGTGCGGCGGTCGAGGAAGGCATTGTCGCGGGCGGCGGTGTCGCATTCATCCGAGCCCAGAAATCGCTCGAGAACATGCGAGGCCTCGATGCCGATGAAAAAGTTGGCGTCCAGATCGTGCGTCGCGCGATCGAAGAGCCGATGCGGCAGTTGGCCAACAATGCCGGCGCGGAAGGCGCGCTCATTGTCGAGGAAGTGAAGAAGCGCAAAGGCAACGAAGGCTACGACGTGGCCAAGGGTGAATATGTCGACCTGGTAAAGGCCGGCATTGTCGATCCAACCAAAGTCACGCGAAGCGCGTTGCAAAACGCCGCGTCGATCGCGGGCTTGTTGCTCACCACCGAAGCACTCGTAACGGAGATACCTGAAAAGGAAAAAACTCCTCCGATGCCACCGGGTGGAATGGGCGGCATGGATTACTAAATCGACAGCCGAAACAACAATTAACAAACAGCCGGACTCGAAAGGGTCCGGCTGTTTTGCTTAGTAAGGGCAGTCATAAATCAAGAAAGCAGGAACGCAGGAGATCTATTTCTTTAATTTCCTGTTTTCCTGACTTCCTGATTGCAGTCCGTTCTTCCTCTGTGACCTCTGTGTCCTCTGTGGTGAAGTAATTGCTCGCGTTTGCTGAATGGGCAGTTTTCTGCAAGTGTTCCCGCCACCTGTGGAAAGTTACGTTTCGAATTTGATGGCCAAGGTGAAGGCCAAGAACCCGAACGAGGTCGAGTTTCACCAGGCGGTGCAGGAAGTGGTCGAGTCGCTCACCCTGGTGATGGATCGAAATCCGCATTATCGGAAAGCGAAAGTCCTCGAGCGAATCATTGAACCGGAACGCGTGATCATGTTTCGGGTTCCGTGGCAGGACGATAAAGGCGAGATTCACGTTAACCGCGGGTTCCGTATCCAGATGAACAGTGCGATCGGCCCTTACAAAGGCGGGTTGCGCTTTCATCCCACGGTCAATCTCGGCATCCTGAAATTCTTGGCGTTCGAGCAGGTCTTCAAAAACGCGCTGACCACTCTGCCGATGGGCGGCGGGAAAGGCGGTTCCGATTTCGATCCGCATGGAAAAAGCGACGCCGAGGTGACGCGGTTTTGTCAGGCGTTCATGTGCGAACTGTTCCGCCACATTGGCCCGGACACGGACGTTCCCGCGGGCGACATCGGCGTTGGCGCGCGCGAGATCGGATTTTTGTTCGGAATGTATAAACGTCTCAAAAACGAATTCACCGGCGTGATGACCGGCAAAGGTTTGACCTGGGGCGGCTCCGTCATTCGTCCGGAGGCGACCGGTTACGGCGCGGTTTATTTCGCGGAAGAGATGCTCAAGACGCGAAAGGAAGATCTCAAAGGCAAGACTGCGCTGGTCTCGGGAAGTGGGAACGTGTCGCAATACACGATTGAGAAATTGATCACGCTAGGAGCGAAGCCGGTGACGGTGTCCGATTCCGGCGGCTATATTTTTGATGAGGAAGGGATCACGCGCGAGAAACTCGCGTTCGTGATGGACCTGAAAAACGTGCGGCGCGGCCGAATCTCAGAATACGCGGACAAATTCAAAGGCGCGGTGTTCACGCCGCTGAATCCGAAGCTCGATCATAATCCGCTTTGGAATCACAAGGCGGAGTGCGCGTTCCCGAGCGCGACCCAGAACGAGATCAACGGAAAAGACGCCGCGAATCTGGTGAAGAACGGCGTTTATGTCGTCTGCGAAGGCGCGAACATGCCGACGAACATCGACGGCGTGAACCAATTCCTCGACGCGAAGATCCTTTTTGGGCCGGGTAAAGCGGCGAACGCCGGCGGCGTCGCGACTTCAGGTTTGGAGATGGCGCAGAACAGCATGCGGATCCGTTGGACGCGCGAAGAAGTCGATGCCCGGCTGTTCAATATCATGAAAACGATCCACGAAGTTTGCGCGCGCACGGCCGAGAAGTACGGCACGCCCGGCAATTACGTGAACGGCGCGAACATCGCCGGCTTCGTTAAAGTGGCCGACGCGATGATGGACCAGGGACTGGTTTGAGTCTTCCTGTCATTCCGAGCGAAGTCGAGGAATCTGTGACTATTTCTGTTTGTGTCACGCGACTACGATTTCTGGGTATACGTCATGACGAATCAGACTGATTCTGTCCTGTATATCGGAATGACCAACGATCTTTTACGACGCGTAACGGAGCATCGGTCGGGCGAGGTTCCAGGATTCACCGCAGATTACCGGTGTCACAAGCTCGTTTACTGGGAGCATTATTCCGATGTTGAGGAGGCAATTGCGCGAAAAGCAGTTGAAGAGATGGTCCCGCAAAAAGAAGGTTGAGTTAATCGATCGAATCAATCCTCGCTGGTTTGATCTGTTTGACGAGATATCCGGAAATATCTAGAGATGTCTCGACTTAGCTCGCCATGACAACAACGACGTATCCGAAGAGCCCGAAAGAGAAAACGAAAAACGGGATGGTTTATTTCCCGCGGATGCTGGACAAGATTCGGCTCCACGCGCGCGGTGAGTTGCACGAGGACTATCATAAGAACCTTGGCGCAATGAGAGCGGCGGACGGCGCCTGCTGCAATTTTTTGCGGGTCAATTATGCCGATCTTCGCGAACGGGTCCGGCAAGGCGGAAGCGACGAAGAAATTCTGGAATGGTGCTTCGAAAAAGGCCGCCGGCTCAACGAAGGCGACATCGTGGTCTGGAATGGTTTTGCTTCGAAGCTTGGCTGGCGCGATTTTATGACGTCGCGGTTTCAAGAATTAAAGGAAGTGCAAGGCGTGGCCGATCGCCACGATATCGCGTGTGTTCCCGATCTGATGGATTTCGAAGAAGGAAGGCGCAAATAGCGCGGAGCTACAAACTACGAGCTACGAGCGAGGAGCAAGGAGTGGGGAAATTCTTATCAGCATTGTTCTGTGCCTCGTGGCTAGTAGCTCCTTGCTCCTGGCTGTGGGCCGGTGATGCGGTGGCGGTTGGGTAATTCCGGAATGGCAGACAAAGTCTGCCTTCAACAGCGTCTTATCCGTGAATGACTGCCAGAAGAAGGGACCGGTTTTTACTTGTGATTGGACTGGCGAGTATCCTGTTGGGATGCAGTCGCCATCCGTTGACGGTCGATGATGTGATTGAGCGCAACACTAGAGCGATGGGTGGCCGCGCCGCGATCGAAGCGATTCACTCGATTGAGATCAATCTTCACATTACGAATCCGGGCTTTGAAGTGGACGGCATTTATCGCGCAGCGCGGCCGGGCCGGATGCGGATCGACGTTCAGGCTGGCGGCAAGCACATTTTCACCGAGGCATTTGATGGACAGAATGGCTGGCAGCGGAACGGAAAAGGCAACCAGGAGCCGGCGTCGCCGAAAGCGGCGGCGGCATTGCGTCACGGCGTCGAGCTTCCGGGAAAGCTCTTTGGCTTGCATGAGGTCAAGCAACGCGGCCATCAAATCGAGCTTGTTGGGCGCGAGAAGGTTGATGGCACTGATTACTACGTGCTTCGATTAACCCTGAGCGACGGTTATACCACGACGCTTTATGTCGATCCGCAAAGCTGGCTCATCACGCGCCGTCGCGATGTTCGTCCGCTGCATGTCGATGTCGATCCAACGCCGACTACGATCGAACAGCGCAGCTCAGATTTTCGCGAGGTTGCCAGCGTGCGATTCGCTTTTGCGTCGACCGAGATCGATCTCAAGACCGGAAAACAACTCGAACGTGCGAAGATTAACCATATCCAAGTTAATCCGCCGTTCGACGAATCAATCTTCGAAAAACTTTAGGGCCTTAGGTCGCGAATCGCGCGTTGATTGCGGCAGGCTTTCTGACAAGGTTCGGCATGCGCGTGTGGCCCGTTAAAGTCCTGGGAATTTTGTTGTTCTTCGGCGGTTTACGGTGCTACGCGCAAAGCGGCAGTCCGCAAGAACAGTCAACGCCCACACCCACGCCGACCGCGACGCCGGTTGTTTTCTCGCCGCAAACACTGGCTGATCTAAAACGTTTGCAACAAGCGGCGTTGAGTAGCGATTACGCGTATCGGCAGGTCGCGCATCTCGCGGACAACATTGGGCCGCGCTTGACCGGATCGGCCCAGGCCGCGAAAGCGGTTGAATATGTCGCGGGCGAATTGAAAGCGATCGGCTGCGAAGTGCAGCTCGAGAAAGTAATGGTGCCGCATTGGATCCGCGGCGAAGAAACCGCCGCACTGGTCCAATGGCCCGGTCAGGCGGAAAACACGACCCAGAAAATCGTGCTCTGCGCGCTCGGTGGAAGCGTCGCGACTCCGAACGATGGAATTAGCGCTGAAGTTATTACCGTTAAAAACTTCGACGAACTGAAAGCGATGCCGCGCGATAAAGTCGCGGGTAAAATTGTCCTCTTCAATTATCCATTCGATGAACGAATCGCGGCGGAAGGGCGTGGTGGCGAAGCTTACGGCGAAGCGGTTGTTTATCGGAGCGACGGTCCGAGCGCCGCGGCGCGACAAGGCGCGGTCGCGTGTTTGATTCGGTCCGTTGGCGGTGCGGATTATCGGATCCCGCACGCCGGGCAAACCAAATATGCCGATGACGCGCCGAAAATTCCGGCAGGCGCGGTTACAGCGGAGGACGCAGACCTGATTGTCGATCTTGCAAGGCAAGGACCGCTGAAAATGAAACTGGTCCTAACGCCGCAGACGTTGCCGGACGTGGAAAGCGCGAACGTGATTGGCGATATCAAAGGCAGCGAACATCCCGAACAAGTCGTGATTGTTTCCGGACATCTCGATTCATGGGACCTGGGAACGGGCGCGATCGACGACGGCGCGGGCGTAGCAGTTTCGATGGAAGCAGCCAACTTGATTCAGAAACTACATTTGAAACCGAAGCGCACGATTCGGATGATCGCGTGGATGAACGAAGAAAACGGATCGGCTGGTTCAAAGCAGTATGCAAAGGACCACGAGAAAGATTGGGCGAACCATTTCGTGACGATGGAGACCGATAATGGCGCTGGACATCCGATCGGGCTCAATATCAAGGCGAAAGCGGAAGTGAAAGCAATGTTGAAACCCGTCGCCGCGATTTTACAGGAATCGGGCGCGGGCATGCTCAGTCTGGCCGAGCACGCGGGCGCCGACATTGAACCGATGGAAAAGGCGGGCGTGCCGGCATTCGCGCCGATCCAGGACAGCCGGTTCTATTTTAATTATCACCACACGCCGGCCGATACGCTGGATAAGATTGTGCCGAAAGAGCTGGCGGAAAATTCTGCGGTGGTCGCGGTGTTCGCCTACGCGATGGCGAATTCAGAACAGCCGTTGCCGAGGTGACTTCTGTAGCCGCTTCGCTCTGCGAAGCGCGGTGGGCAATTCAGTTTGCTCTGCGAAACGCGTCGCCCAGAGGGCGACGGCTACAAACTAAGATCGACATCGTCAGGGTTGATCGCTTTTGTTAAACGTCGGGCGTGAAGTTGGAAACCATCAACGCGATGGCACAATTGGTCGCAGCGATCGGCGTAATCGAGCTTCCTTCCGTCGCCCAACTTATCCGGGGCCGGCCGTGATTGTATGGAAGGAGCTTTTCCAAATCGCGCCGAAGCCGGCCGAGTGCTTGGGCTAAAGCTCTCCAAGTACGCTGGGCGCGACGACGTGATTGTGCTCGGTTTGCCACGGGGTGGGGTTCCCGTCGCCTACGAAGTCGCACAAGCACTTCGGGTTCGGCTCGATGTTTTCATCGTTCGCAAACTGGGCGTGCCGGGTTTTGAAGAACTCGCGGTTGGCGCCATCGCGTCGGGCGGTGTGCGGGTGCTGAACGAAGATGTCGCGCGCGCGTTACCGAATGCGGAAGAGATTATCGAATCGGTCACCGCGAAGGAAACCGCTGAATTGCAGCGAAGAGAACAAAGTTACCGCGATGGAAGGCCGGCGCCGGAGCTGCGCGATAAGACGATCATTCTGATTGATGATGGCCTGGCGACCGGCGCGACCATGCGGGCGGCGGTGAAAGCGTTACGCCAACGCGGCGCCGCCAAGATCGTGATTGCGGTCCCGGTCGGACCACCGGACACGTGCCGCGAGTTCGAGGACGAAGCCGATGAAGTTGTGTGCGCGAGTGAGCCCGAATTTTTCCAGGCGGTCGGTCAGTATTACGAAGATTTCTCGCAAACCAGCGACGAAGAAGTGCGCGAACTACTCGCGCGCGCAGCGCAAAGAACTTGATCCGTTATTCGGGCGACGTTTCGGGAGCAGGAGTAAAGCGCCCTGGCCCGTGATGTTGGAACCAACGTCGATGCCGTTCCTCCATCTGTTTCAACCGCTGCTGTTGTTCCGGCGTCAGAAGCGGCGCGATCTCTCGGTGCGCTTCGGCAATGGTTTCGCGAACGCGGCGACCGGTGTCGCCTCGAATTTCTTCGAGCTTGGTCCCCGTTTTCTCGATGATCGGCGAAATCTTGGTCATCTGTTCGTCGGTGAGGCGGAGTTGCCATTGTAAACGGTTCTTCATCGCTTGAGCGGCAAAACCGTGACGATGTGCACCGAAGAAGTAATGCGCAGTAGTCGCGCTCACGAACAGGCCAGTGGCGCCGCCGGCTAGAAACACCAGCACGAAACCGGCGATCAATTTCCATTTCAGCGCGTTATTCATTGAGCAACCTCATCTTGAATGGCCGAATCGGCGATCGCGAATTCGTTCCCGGAGGCCACGATTGCATCGTCGTTCGGGTCGAACTCGAGCCAGGCGCCGGCGGTTGCTAAAACAAGCACGGCTGCAGCCGCAAGCGCGACCCGGCGTAGAAGCTCGCTGAACGCCGCGCCATTTCCATTCCGACGCGAAAGCGCGATCACGCGGGTATCGAAACCAAGGGGCGTTTCCGCCGGCGTCTCGTCTTTCTCTTTGGCGGCGGCCCGCAGCAACCGATCAAGATCGACATCGCGTGCCGCGCCGGAGGTCCGAGCCGGACCGGCATTATGCGAAGGCGGGTTCATAGGTCTTTCTTGGCCGACATCTTGGTGAGCTGCGCTTTCATTTTCTGGCGGGCCCGAAACGCGCGGACTTTAATCGCCGCCGTGCCCAAACCCGTGATCTTGTGAATTTCTTCGACGGAACGGCCTTGCAAGTAAAGTAAATCAATCACAAGGCGTTCAACCGGCTTGAGCAGTTGAAGCAAATGTTCGACCAGCTGGCGTGACGCCAATTGCCGGTCCGGCGCGAGTTCGTCGGACGAACTCGCGAGATTTTCCACGACTGCCTGCTGCTCTTCGGTCAGATCGGCGTGACGCAGCTCCGGGCGCACTTTCTCGGCTTCGATCTGACTCAGGCAGGTGTTGACGGCAATGCGCGAGACCCAGTGCTCGAGCGGCACTTTGCCGGAGAATTGGGAAAGCTTTTGAAAAACTTTGATGAAAATCATTTGGCAAAGATCCTCTTCACTAGTTCGTCGCGGTCGATGTGAGCGGACCATTTTCGCGACCAGCGGATAAAGACGGCGAACCAATTCGCGAGCCGACGCATCGTCATGGCGCAGCGCGCCCTGAACCAGCGCATCTGCGTCACAATCATCCATGTTGTCGTCGAAGCCGTATCCACACTACTGACAATGACGGGAGTGGATGGGTGGTGGTTACAAGTTTCATGGCCGCAGCGGATAAAAATTAAATGTAACCAACGCGGGCGCCGCGCGGTCACGACTTATGAAACAGTGCGAACCATAGAAATGAAAACAAATATGAAACGAAACTTACTTACATTCGCTGCCATCGGCGTGATCGCGCTCGCCGGCTACGCTTTCGCCCAATCCCAGAACGGATTTGGTGGAGGCCACGGTGGCTGGCACGGTCAGGGATTCGCGATGGGACATTTGACCAAGGCCTTGAACCTGACGGCCGAGCAACAGTCGAAGGTCCAACCGCTGATCGATCAGGCCCGGCCGCAGATCGTTGCGATTCACAAGGACGCGATGGACAAAACCCATGCGATCATCGACAAAACGATGTCGCAGATCCGTCCGATCCTAACGTCGGATCAACAAAAGAAATTCGACGATCTGCAAAAAGCGCGGCAGGACATGCGCAATGCCATGCAGGAGTTGCACAGTGCGATGGCCGAATAACTTCAGGGGTCATAAGGGAGGGAAAATGGCGGCGGCCGGAAACGGTCTGCCGCCATTTTTGCAGCGTCTGAACGCTCTGTAGTGGCCGCCGTCTCGGCGGCTTGGCCTGCGCGTAATTGCCGCTGGGGACAGCGGCCTCTACAGTTCCACCAAAGCGCGTGAAATTGTTTCATTCACTTCGCATCGAACCCTTCCTCGCCAAGATCGACAACCGGCGGTTGCGCGAGATTCAGCGGCGGTATGCGGGCTCAAGCGATCGATACGCAAAGTATGCCGACGTCGACCACTGGCTGAAGATCAACCTTCCGCGTGTTCAGGAACTGAAATTAGACCGCTCACCGCCGAAACAGATTCTCGATCTTGGATGCGGCGCCGGTTTTTTTCTATTTCTCGCCAAACAGTTCGGTCATAAATGCCTTGGCCTCGATGTCGAGGATTTCTCGCTTTCCAACGAGTTAATTGAGCTGTTTGGCTTGGAGCGCGTTACCGGTAGAATCAAAGCGTTTCGGCCGTTGCCGGATTTTGGGCGCAAGTTCGATTTGATCACGGCCTTTTCCGCTGCTTTCAATCGCAGCGAAGACGAATCGCGTGGATGGAATCCAGAAGAGTGGAAGTTTTTCCTAGACGACGTGAATCGACATCTCAGGCCTGGTGGCCAAATCTTGCTTGAGATCAACTCCGGCAAAGACAAACGCTACTTTCCGGCGGAAGTCAGCGACTTTTTTTTGAAGCGCGGTGCGCGCGTAGACGGCGAGCGCGTCTATTTCGGGCGGTAGCTAGCCGCGACGCTTGCGCAACGAGAAAAGGAAAAGCACGACTGCGAGCGAGGCCAGGATTGCCGCCACTACGAATCCGGCGGTCGAAAGTTCCATGCGATGATGGAAATTCATTTTCATCCGCGCGGCCAGGCCGAGGAGGAAGAAAAGCAGCGCGGTATAAATCAAAATTACGCTGATCCCCTTTTCGTCGTCGGCTTTCATCAATAACCTATTCGCAACTGAATCCGCGATTTGGCGGCAAAGTTCAAGCTCGCTTTCAACCTGAAAACGGAAGGAACCTCGCACCACGGAGGTCACAACGATTGCTAAGATAAAATTGATTCATGGTCTGCCGTGTCCGTTGTGGCCGTTGTGTGAGAAATGGCTTCGATGTTCAATCCCAACTCGCTCAGCAATGCAAGGTCGACATCGACCCCGGGATTTTTGGCGGTGAGCAGTTTGTCGCCGAAGAAAATGGAATTGGCGCCGGCGAAAAAGCAGAGCGCCTGGCCTTCGCGTGAAATTCGGGTGCGTCCAGCCGCGAGCCGCACTCGCGCTTTCGGCAGCGCGATTCGCGCGACCGCGATTAGTCTGACGAGTTCAAAAATGTCGACCGGCGGCTGGTTTTCAAGCGGGGTCCCGCGCTGCGGCATCAGGCAATTGATCGGCACACTTTGCGGCTGCGGATCCAGCTCGCTTAAAATCTCGATCATTCGCAACCGATCCTCCTCCGATTCGCCCATCCCAATGATTCCGCCGCTGCAAACCGACATTCCGCTCGCTTGCACAGCTGCGATGGTGTCGAGCCGGTCTTGAAACGTGTGCGTGCTTACGATCTCCGGATAAAAATCGGGCGAAGTGTCGATATTGTGATTGTAAGCGGTGACGCCGGCCGCCTTCAGTTTGCCCGCTTCAACCGGCCCGATCTCGCCAAGGGTGACGCAAACTTCCATTCCGAGCGCTCCGACTTCGCGGATGATCTCGAGCACGCGCTCGAATTTCTCGGTGCCATCGCGCACCCCCTGCCAGGCCGCTCCCATGCAAAAGCGGGTCGCGCCTTGTGTGCGGGCACGGGTTGCAACATCGACAATCTGCTCGATCGACAATAAGTCTTCGCGTTCCACGCCAGTCGAGTAGTGCCCGCTTTGCGCGCAGTAGGCGCAGTCTTCGCAGCACCCACCGGTTTTAATGCTGAGCAGACTGCAGCGCTGCACTTCTTCTCCACGCCAATGCTCGAGATGAATTTGGCGGCTCTGGGAAATCAAATCGAACAACGGCTGACGATAGAGCGCGCGCAGTTGTTCGAGTTTCATTGGAGCCACAGAAACAGTGAGAGATTCCTCGACTCCGCTCGGAATGACAACAGCGGAAATCCGAAAGTTAGTTTGTCTTAGTCGTGAGTTTCTCCGGCGCCGTCACCCATTTGCCACCGGGCGAAGTGAGGATCGGCAATTCTTCCATCATGAACTGCGTTTTGCCGAGGGCGCCGATCATCTTGGTGCCGGTGGCGTGATACCACCATGCGCTCATCTCCTCGCCGGTATGGCAACCCCAGCTTTGGATGTAGGCGTTGCGCGCGAAGATCCAGCCGTTGATTTGGCGCAGCTGCGACTCGTGCAGGAACGATTTGGAGGCACTGTCCACGTTGCTGCTGTAATCGAACATGAAGCAGGCCCGGTTCGAGTGGCCGAAATATTCAAAGCCCGCCACTTTCTGGCGTTTGCGATCCATTCCCTTGTTTAAATAATTGATGACGTCGTCGCCATTCCGGAACCAAACCAGATTGAGATTGAATTTGTCGCGCACGGATTCGATGAAAGCGATCAGGTCCTGGTGTTCCTGCGGTGCGCGATCGAGATAACCCTGCTTGTAAACCAGCCAGGTGATAGGCGCATCTGGCCCGAGACCATCACGCAGCTGTTCCGTCCGCAATCGCGCAGCCCGGACAAAATTGGCCCACCAGTGATCGTGCGGTTGCGCTTTATATTGCTCCCATTCCTTTAATGAAGGCCCGCCGGCGACGATAATCCATTCGCCTTTCGGGACGTTGTCGCCCGCCTTGGCTGCCAGGGCCAGGATCGACAGCGACGCAATGAGGAGGAAGCGTTTCATCGAATTCGAGGGGAAGCAGTATTTATGCAGGAAACGAAAATCTGCAACTCGCGCGCTCACTCCGCCTCGTCCCGAACCAAATCCTCCCAGGTCTGCCTTTTTCTGATCAATGCGAGCTTACCGCCTCGCACCAGCGCTTCGGCGGGCAGCGCGCGCGAATTATAATTCGACGCCATCACGAATCCGTACGCGCCCGCACTCATGATCGCGAGCAGATCACCTTCGTGCACTTCGGGCATCTCGCGGTCGAGCGCAAAAAAATCTCCCGATTCACAAACCGGCCCCACAACGTCGATCTTCTCGATCTTCCTGTTCCGTTCACTCTGAATCTTCTCCTCCACCGGGACGATCTCGTGATAGCTGCGATAAAGCGACGGCCGGATCAGGTCGTTCATTCCGGCATCGACGATTACGAACTTTTTGACGCTGGATTCCTTGATGTAACGGACGCGCGTGAGCAGGACACCGGCGTTGCCGACAAGGAAGCGACCCGGTTCGACCAAAATGCGAACATTGAGGTCGCGCAGGGGCGGTACAATCGCGTCAGCGTAATCGCGGACACTGAAAGCGGACGATTCGCCGCTGTGATCGTCCCACCACTTACCTGATCCGCTTTCCAAGGCGCGGCGGTAAATGATTCCCATCCCCCCGCCGATGCTGAAGAATTTGATTCCGCATCGCGACTTCAGGTGCCTAACGAGCGGAGCGACTTTCCCGATACCGTCGGCGAAGGGCGCCGATTCGGTGATCTGCGAACCGATGTGCATCTGGACGCCAACGATGTCGATGTTCCGCATTTTTGCGGCGCGCTCATAGACTGCCGGGGCCTGACCGAGCGCGATGCCGAATTTGTTCTCATGCGATCCGGTCGCGATGTATTCATGCGTGTGAGGATCGACATCGGGATTGACGCGCAGCGCAATCGGCGCGCGCAACTTCTTCGCGCCTGCGATTTTGTCGATGTATTCCAGCTCGGCTTCGCTCTCGACGTTAAAGCTATAAACGCCTTGGTCGATCGCATACTCGATTTCGTCGCGCGCTTTGCCGACACCGGCGAAGGTGCATTTTATGGGATCGGCCCCGGCTTTGATTGCGCGGAAAAGCTCGCCGCCGGAAACAATATCGAATCCTGCGCCGGCTTCCGCGAGCAGTTTCAAAACTGCACGATTAGAATTCGCTTTGACCGCGTAGCAGACGAGATGATCGAGCGGCGCGAGCGCGGCGTTGAGGCGATCGAAGTGATCGAGAATCGTGTCTGCGCTATAAATATAGAGGGGCGTGCCGAAGCTCTCCGCCGCCCGGGCAAGATCGACATCGTCGCAGTAGAGTTTCCCGTCGCGATACCGAAACGAATGCACCAGCAAATGTAGCGACGTTTACGTCAAACGCCGAATGAAACATCAGGCTTGTCATTCCAACAAAGTGAGGAATCTCCCAGTCGAAGGAGAGATCACACTTAGTAGGTTGTGTAACGCTCATGTTTGTGAGAGATCCTTCTCCCGCAACTGCGGGATCAGGATGACCACGCATCGGATATTCGGTTCTCTTTTTCTTTCCCTGATTTGTGCGGCCAGCGCTGTCGCTCAGCTCCCGGAACTTCGCGAGCTCGAACTGGTCGGCTGGGATTGTTTGCAAAAACCAGAAGGCGCGGCCAAAACCGAGGACGGCAAGGAACGTAACGTGCAGAAGAATCGGTCCGCAATCGAGCTCACCGGCATCAATATTCTATCCTTCGACACCGCGACGTTTCTGGCTCGCGTGGCGGAGTACGATCGACAAATCGGACGAAAACACCGGGGCGAATTGACTCCGGCTCAAAAAGAACAAGTGACCGTGCTGGAGAAAGAAGTTTTGTCGCTGATTGGCTGGCTGGTGCTCGCTTATCAAGGCGTTCCCGAGTCGACCAACTGCCGGAGCAAAGATTTTCTCGATTGGCATTTGGAGTTGTCGCCCGCGCCGGCAGATCACCCGGCGCAAGTCGGTGATCCGACGCCGATCATTTGTGAAATCACACCGCGGACACAGGCTTTGCTCTATCGCAGCGGTGTCCGAATTCAGAAATTGGCGGCGTTCCTGCGATTGCCGGACAACAGCTTTGCCGCGACCGGCAGCAAACCACACAAAATTCGCGTGACCGGTTATTTGATGTGGGATGACGAACATAACAAAGCCGATACCGACGTCGGCTCGTTTATCGGTTGGTTCAGCAAAGAAGGTTATCATCATCCGTGGCGCTCGACCGCTTGGGAAATTCATCCGGTGATGGAAATCGAAGACCTCGGGACAGAGTAATCGCGCCGCTGGACAGTCTTGGGCGGTTGGATTACGAATGCGCTAGAGGCGAACATGGACACGACCAGGCTTTATTTCCTCATCTTTGGAGCGCTCACGATTCTTGGCGGCGTTATCGGCTACGTGAAAGCCGGCAGTGTCCCATCTATCATCGCCGGAGCGATTACGGGCGTCTTGCTGCTCGTCGCCGGCGCGCTGCTGCCGGAACATCGCGCCGCCGGACTGGCCACCGCTTTTATTGTTTCTCTTTTACTCGCGGCTCAATTCGTGCCGAAATTTATTCGCACCGGTAAAGTGATGCCCGCCGGCCTGATGTCGATCTTGAGTGTGATCGGTATCGTTGTCGCAGTTGTCGCGTGGTTGAAAAAGTAATCGCGTGGCAAAACTTCGTCTGAGTACGTTGCGAAGGCTGGTCCTCCTTCTGGCGGCAGCGATTTTCGCGGTGATTTTGTATCGCTGGATTTCGCAGGAACGATTGCAGTACTTCGCGCCCCGGGAGACTCCGACGACAACTTCGCCAACGCCTGAGCCGACGCCGTCGCGTCCGCCGCCGATCGCCGGCAAACTCGATACCGGCCGCTTGTTCAACGGTATCACCCTTCATTCCAGCGTCGAAACTACGCCTGGCGCAGACGCATCGACCGAACGCGTCGATCCGGAGAGTTATGTCCTGGATTTGAAATTGAATGCACGCGTTCCGACACCGAATCGAACACTCGAGGAGCTGGCAAAAATAACGCCGCGATTGCCGGAGTTGTTGCCCGGTCTGGCCGCGATGGCTGGTCCCGAGTCCGTTTCGCCGCTTTTTACCGACCTTTACAATACCAAGATCAGAATGCTTCGTGAAAATCTTGTCCGTTTGGATCTGCTTCTCTCGCGTCACAATTTTTTCGATTGCCAGACTGTCTTGCAATTGCAGACTCCGCAGAGCCACCGCAAGGCGGTGTTGTTGCAGGCCGACATGGATGTCGACGCGGACGGTTCTGATGGCGACCGGATGCCGATTGGCACGGGCGCGCCGACTAACTTCAAACCGTTCACCAGTTTCAAGTGGGCTAAGAAAACGGTGGCACCCAATCCTTACCTTGCCGGAACCGAAGAGAGATTGAAACGCGCGGAAGATGAATCCGCTGCCAAGACCACTTCGCCCGATCGCAAGCGCGATCTGCGCAATGCAATCACCCAATTGCGCGCGGAAGTCGCGACGCTCAAGAAGTTCAGTTTCCTCATCGGCGCGACTGATCCCTACATTGTCATTCCAGGTGCGTTCACGCATGGACACGACGCCCCTAAAACGGGCGATTACGCGCTCGTGATTTTTGGCGACGGAATTTATCCCGCAATTGTAGGCGACATTGGGCCTAACGATAAAGTGGGCGAAGCCTCCTTTCGGATTGCGAAACAAATTAATCCACAGGCGACGCCGTATAACCGTCCGGTGAGCGATCTGAAAGTGACTTATCTGATTTTTCCCGGAACGGCCGATCCGCAGTTTGGTCCGCCCGATTTGGAAAAGCTCCAGGCGACCTGTCAAAAATTGGTCGACGAAATCGGGGGCTCGACGGTGCCGCTGCATCATTGGGAAAATATTATCCCACCGCCGCCAACTCCGACGCCGACGCCAACAGTTTCGCCATCGCCAACCGCAACATCGACATCGTCGCCTTCGCCTTCTGGTTCGCCGGCAGCATCACCCTCGGCGACGTTCGCGTTTCCGATCGCGAGCCCGAGTCCAGGCAAGTAAATACGTCTGCGGCGGCTGGAATTACTTTCGAAATCTCTCGGAATGGCTGCCCTGCTTGGATTCGAACCAAGAATAACGCCTCCAAAGGGCGCTGTGTTACCGTTACACCACAGGGCAA
>Ga0193751_1000562_pt1 | contig 28193 bp, 28 predicted proteins | sample L1c2metaG_FD_143050 | JGI IMG/M metagenome (GOLD analysis project Ga0193751, IMG submission 143050) | Soil microbial communities from a riparian zone of the East river system, Colorado, United States - L1c2 | ecosystem: Environmental > Terrestrial > Soil > Riparian zone | place: USA: East River... | reverse complement strand
AGCCTCCGCGCCGCCGCTTCGGCCGTTTTGTAGCGCATGGTCATCCCAAGATCGTCTGCGTTCCACAGCATGGCAATCTTGCGCATGTTCGGAAACGTATCTTTGAGGACCTCCAGACGCTTGGCCGAAAGCTCCGCTGCAACTTCGCCGACCCCGGTGACATTGCCACCGGGGTGAGCCAAGCTGTCAATCAAGCCCATCGCAACCGGGTCGGCACCTGTGATCGCAATCACAGGCAAATTTGAGCGATCTTTGACGACCCGAGCCGCAGCGTAGCTTTGCGTGATTATTAATTCTGCCTTGTTCTTCAGGTCGTCAACGAGCTGCGGCAGTCGGTCCGGTTGTGCTTCAGCTGCCCGCCGCTCGAAAATCAGAGAGCTTCCGACAACATATCCACGCTTGGAAAACCCGGCCGTAAGCCCGACGACGACCGGGTTTGTGTCAGTGAGCGGCGCTGCAGAACTCAGCAATCCCACACGGCGAACCTTGGCCGTCGTTTGGGAGAACGCTCCACGGGCCAGCAATGGCATCGACCCGAGCGCCAGAATAACAGACCTTCGCAAGATCATTTTGCGTACCTTGATGATCTTTGACCGGGACGGAAGAGGAATATAGCTCAACGAGCCGTTTTGGACAGAGTGCCTAAAGTCGGCTTCGGGTCAGGGACAGACATTTAACAGTGTCCGCGTCACGTCCGCTTTGCCCCTCATAACGGACTCAGAGCGGACATTGAGGGACGTCAGCTACGGTCCAATCGGCGACATTCGCACCGCTATTCGATCACCTCGTCGGCGAGCGAAAGCACATTATTCGGCATTGCGAAATTCATTGCCTTCGCCGTTTTCAAATTGATGACGAACAGGTAGCGCGTCGGGATCTCGACTGGCAAATCGGCGGGCTTCTCGCCCTGGAAAATACGCGCAGTAAGCGCGGCAGCGCGATCGAAAGACTCCGCAGCGTCGGCGCCATAGGACATCAAGCCGCCATCCCGTGCAATGAAGTCCTGCTCATAAATCGCTGGCAGTCGGTGCTCGAGCGCATAATCGAATACACGCTTGCGATTGAGGAGAGTGAGCGAGTCAGTGACCATCAGAATCGCGTCCGGCGGCTCACGATTCATGGCGGCGAAGGCCTCGTCAAAGTCGTTGGGTTCGCGAACCCCGAGCGGCTGCACGGTGATGCCAAGCTCCCGCGCGGCTTTTGCCGATGCGTCATAGCGCTGTGTCATGCCACGATCGTCTTTATTCCACAGCATGGCGACCCGGCGAAGCTGAGGCGACGCGGCCTTCAATAAGCCAAGGCGCTTGGTGGAGAGTGCGGCAGCATCGTCGGCTATTCCTGTCACATTACCACCCGGGTGCGCCAAGCTCGCGACCAGTCCGGTCACCACCGGATCGCCCGAGCCGCTGGCGATCACAGTTGCGACGCCCGATGCTTTGGCGGCTGTCGCGGAGGGATAGCCAATCGTGACCACCACATCGACACTGGCAACCTTCAACTCCTGCATCAGGTTTGGCATTTGGCCGTTTTTGCCGGCTGCGCCGCGCGCTTCATAGGCAAGGTTCTGTCCGAGGTTGAAGCCGCGCTTAGCCAGTCCATCCACGAGCATTTTTCCAGTGCCTGCCGTGGGCGGAATGGGCGGCCCGACAGTGAGCGTCCCAATGCGATAGGTTCTTACCGTGGTCTGTGCAGAGGCTCGGTAAGTCACGATCGTCACAGCGCCGGCAATGATTTTTAGAACATCGCGACGTTTCATTGTTTGCCTCCTTAGTAGTCACGCGAAGCGCAAAATGAAGCACCGATGTGAGTCCTGTAACACCGAAACTTAGCAAGAATTCCGGCCGAGCCTTGGCCCTGGCCGAAGATTACTAGAAAATTATAGCAAGGTTTGGAGCGGTTTGGTGCCGTGCATCACAGCAAAAGCTAGGAGCTAGATGGCGGCCGAGGAGTGCCAACGCTAAACGCCGCCGCGTCGCGCTGTAACAACCCTCAACCGCGCCCTGTCGCTCCTGCCAGCACTTCTGGGTTGACAACGTTGATCGGTCGACCCGTCGCAAATGCAACGATTTGGTCGAAAATATCTATGAATTGCGTCTCGTATTCCTCTCGGGTGACATAGCCGATGTGTGGCGTCGCGACGATCTGCTGGAAGTGCAACAGCGGAAAATCGGGATCGCGCATTGGCTCGTCTTCAAACACATCGACGGCGGCGTATCCTGGTCGACCGGCGCGAAGCGCAGCAACGAGCACTCCTGGTTCAATCAGTGGGGCGCGGCTGGTATTGACCAATATGGCGTCTGCTTTCATCCGCGCCAGATCATCGGCTTTGACGATATGGCGCGTCGCCGACACTAACCGCATGTGCAGTGAGACGATGTCACAGGTCTCGAAGAATTCTGCCTTGCTGCGGGCCGTCGCGTATCCGTCCAAGCGCGCCCGCGCGAGGTATTCATCGCGTGCCCACGCCACCACGTTCATGCCGAACGCCTGGCCGTAGCCCGCGACCGTCGCACCGATGCGACCATAGCCGAAAATACCGAGTGTCTTTTCGCGCAAAGTCGTGCCCACGCCGATCTGCCATTTGCCGGCTTTGAGTGCCGCCATCTGCTGCGGTAGCTGCCGTGCCGCGGCGAGAATGAGGGCCCAAGTCAGCTCGGCTGCGGCGTAACAAGGGCTGCCGGCGTGTTGGCTCGACGAGACGACAACGCTGAGGTGGGTACAGGCTTCAATGTCAATATGTGGATAGACGCTGCGTTGGCTGATGAGTTTAAGTCTGGGCAGCCGTTCGAGCAAAGCTGCTTGGATTTTTGTGCGTTCGCGAATGAGCACCAGGCACTCGGTGTCCTTTAAGCGGGCAGCGAGGATATCGGTGTCCTGCACATGATCGTTCCAGATCTCAACCTCATGACCCTTTAGTTTCTGGAAGCTGGGAAGGGTGCGCAGCGTGTCAAAATAATCATCGAGGATCGAGATCTTCATGACCCGTCCCTACACCGGCCGAAATGACGATTTTGCATCTCTACACGCTGCGCGGCAATTAGTGTAGCCTGGACGTGAGCAAAGCCATGAAATTTCGCCGCAGACAATTCTTGCGGTTGGTTGCTAGCGCTGGTGCGTTGCCGATCCTTCCTCGGAGCGCAAGAGCACTCGATTATCCGGTGCGTCCGGTTCATATCATTGTCGGCTTTCCCGCCGGTACTTCGTCTGACATCACCGCGCGGCTGATTGCCCAATGGCTGTCGGAGCAACTTGGTCAGCAATTCATCGTCGAAAATCGCACCGGGGCGGGCACCAATGTTGCCGCCGACTCCGTCGTGCATGCGTCGCCCGATGGCTACACACTTCTCTGGGTCACTCAAACAAACGCAATCAATGCGACACTCTATGAGACGCTCAATTTCAACTTCATCCGTGATATCGAGGCGGTCGCTAGCATTCTCCGCGTTCCGGCCGTGATGATGGTGAATCCATCAGTGCCAGCCAACACCGTCCCGGAGTTCATTGCCTATGCCAAGGCTAATCCGGGCAAAATCAACATGTCGTCCCCGGGGATCGGTAGCATCAATCACGTCGCCGGCGAATTATTCAACATGATGGCGGGCGTTAAGCTGGTTCATATTCCTTATCGCAGCAGTCAGTTCCCAGATCTGCTCAGCGGGCAGGTACAGGTAACCTTCAATCCGCTGCCATCGTCGCTTGATTTTATAAGGGCTGGCAAGCTACGTGGGCTGGCGGTAACCAGCACGACACGCTCGGATGCGTTGCCGAACGCCCCGACCCTAAACGAATTTTTGCCAGGCTACGAGGCGACGGCATGGTTCGGGATCGGGGCACCTAAGAATACGCCGTCCGCGATTGTCGAGAAGCTGAACAAAGAGATCAACGCGGCACTTAATGATTCTCAGTTCAAGAATCGTTTTATCGATCTTGGTGGCGCGCCGACGCCGATGTCGACCGCTAATTTCAGTAATTTTATCGATGCGGAAACAGAGAAGTAGGCCAAGGTGGTCAAGTTCTCCGGCGCGAAGGCGGAGTGATTCCGCATTTTGCGTTACGCCGACCCGGGGCTCATGTCTCCTATGGGTCATTAGCAGACACGGCAGCTTCAAATCGTGATGTCCGCTTTACCCTGGAAAGCGGTCATCACCCCAGGCTCATTTATGAGTGCACGCCCTAGACATAATCGGGCAAGCACGCCGCCGTCGGCGCTTAAAACGCTAAAACTCAGCGCGCGTCGCGTTGCAGAATCTCGATGTGTCGCGCCACTGACTTGGCGGTGACGTTCGTCCCGTCGTGCGCAATGACGCGATCCCAGAACGCGCCATAGATGACGTCGTATCGCCAACCGTCGAGGCGCTTGGCAATGGCGCGCATGGCTTTCTCGCCGAGCGGTATGAAATTCGGATAGCTCCACATGAAGCTGACGAATTTCCGGTCGGGCGCTACTTGCAACAGATCGCCCGACAGCAGCGCGCCTTTGTTGCCGGCGCCTTGCGCCCAGTGCATCACCGTGCCGCCTTCGAAGTGACCGCCGACACGGATGAGCGTGAGGCCAGGCGATATTTCTTTGGTCTCCTCCGACCACAGCTTGAGACACGGAGCGGATCGCATGATCCAGCTCTTGTCGGCGGCGTGCAGATAGACTGGAATGCCGCCAAACGCCGCGCTCCAATCCACCATCGCCGTGTAATAGTGCGGATGCGAAATCACAATCGCCTTGAGTCCGCCAAGCGCCTGGACGATTTCGACGGTCGCATCGTCGACCAGGCTGATGCAGTCCCACAGCACGTTGCCGTCAGGCGTGCGCACCAGTAACGCGCGCTGACCGATTCCGAAGGCCGGCGATGTGCCGATGCCGATCAGCTCGGCCTCGCGGCGAAACGTGGCCATATGCGACTTTCGCAATTGCGCCAAGGTCGTCCACTGCTGACCGGTCGGCAGCACATATTGCCGCTCTTCATCGCAGATCGAACACACGGCCGGCGGCTGCTCTGCCGGCTCGTATTGCGTTCCACAGGTCGGGCAAATCCAGGCTTGTTTCACCGGCCGCCTCTGATTGAGCTGCCGCGGTTCCCTCCCCGTAAGCGGGGGAGGGCTATGAAGTCGGCATGCGCGCTATTGCAAATTCAAGGCGACAAAGCGCGTGTCGCCGTTGGCGTTTGACACCAGCAGTACGGCAAGCTTCTTGCCCTGCGCCTTGAGCGCATCGAGCCGCTTCTGCAGGTCGGTGGGGCTGCCAACGGCCTCGTATTGCACCTGGACAATGACATCGCCCGGGGCCAGCCGCTTGTCGGGATCGGCCGTCGCGACGCTTTGATCCACGCCAGTGACCAGCACGCCATTGACGCCGCTTTTGACCTTGAACTTCTTGCGCAGATCGTCCGACAAGGCGGACAGTTCGAGCCCGAGCGTTTTCTGCACCACCGATTTGTCGGCAGGCGGTTCCTGCTTGGCGCTGGCTTCGGCGACCTTCTCGGTGTCCTGCAGCCGGCCGACCGTGACCTTGTGGGTCTCTTGCTTGCCTTTGCGGATAACGACGACGTCGACCACCTTGCCGACCGGCGTATCGGCGACGACGCGCGGCAGGTCGTGCATTTCCTTGATGTCGCGGCCGTCAAATGAAACCACAACGTCGCCCGGCTCGATACCGGCCGGCTTGGCCGGCCCTTTGTCGTCCACGCCCGCGACCAGCGCACCGCGCGGCGGTGTGATGTTCAGGCTCTCGGCGATATCGTCGGTGACCTGCTGGATGCGCACGCCGAGCCAGCCGCGGCGCGTCTCGCCGAATTGGCGGAGCTGATCGATCACGGCCATCGCGCTGTTTGCCGGCACGGCGAAACCGATGCCGATCGAGCCGCCGGACGGCGAAATGATCGCGGTATTGACGCCGATCACCTCGCCATTGAGGTTGAACAAAGGACCGCCGGAATTGCCGCGATTAATCGCGGCATCGGTCTGAATGTAATTGTCGTAAGGCCCGGAATTGATGTCGCGGTTACGCGCCGAAACGATGCCGGCGGTCACGCTGCCGCCGAGACTGAATGGATTGCCGATCGCGATGACCCATTCGCCAAGCCGCAGCTTTTCGGAATCGCCGAATTTCACCGCCTTGAGCGGTTTGTCGGGACGCACGCGCAACAGCGCCAGATCGCTCTTGTTGTCCTTGCCAAGGAGCGTTGCCTTAAGCTTGGTGCCGTCATTGAGAATGACATTGATCTCATCCGCCTCGGCAATCACGTGATTATTGGTCACGACCACGCCGGACGGATCGATGATGAAACCGGAGCCGAGCGAGTTGACGCGGCGCGGCGTTTGATCGGTGCCGCCCGGGCCGCGGCGGTTCTTGAAGAACTGATCGAAGAACTCCTCCATCGGCGAGCCCGGCGGCAAGTCGGGAAGCTCGGTGACGCGCGGATCGATTTTCTGCGAGGTCGAAATATTGACCACGGCATCGATCACCTGCTCGGCGACGTCGGCAATGTTCTCGGGTCCGCGGGCCGCCGCCGGCTGGGTGGCGCCGAAAGCGAGCATTGCCGCCAGCGCCGCGGCTTGCGCGAGGCGAACCGATAAATCGCCGGCGGAAAAGCGACGAGCTTTGAAAGCATCAAATTGGAACGGCATAGTGGGCATGGAAATGGCGGCTCCTGATCTTTGACTCACCGGTCTTCGATTCATTCGAGTTAACCGTTCGGCAAGGTGCTCCTGTCGCGGCTGAGACGCAAGGCCGCATCAAGGCCGCACTAATTTCGCACTAACTCCGCACCACGCAGCGCGATGACTAGGGTCAAAACCCATTAATTCCATGAGCTGCGTTGCAACCAAAATCGCCGCTCGGGCAGGAGAAAGGCGAAGAGCGTATCGGGCATACGGTCGAGCCTTTCGACGAACCCCGGCGGCGATTTTCGTTGCAACCCGAAGGGACGCGGATCTTTTGGCCGCTGGCGTTGTTACTCGTCGCTCATGATCATGTAGATCACGTCGCTCCTCGCGCCTAGCCAGCGGCCAAAATTTCCAGCGTCGCAACCATGGAATTAACGGGTTTTGACCCTAGCTGCCGGATTGGGGCGGAAAAGCGACTCTCGCTTCGCAAACGCTGGAGGTTGCCTATTTGCGGTACAGCCACCACACCACAGCACAAATCGCCAATACGGCGACCGCGACGATAATCGGCGTTTCGATCATGCGTTGTTTCGCCTCTGTAGCGGAGGCAGGTTAGCTCAGTGTCCCTATTCCGAAGTTCGCACGCTTTATCGGCACGCTCTCGTGCGAACTTCGGAATCAAAGGGACACTACCAAATATATAATTCTAGTGCGGTTTTTGGATTTGAAGTTCCTATGAGAGTTTCCGACCGAACTGTAAGAACTTCAAATCCCCCGCACTAGTCCTCGTTTCTTTTCGATTATCGCGGCGCGATGAACTGCTATTCTGCCGCGTGCTCGGGTCGCGCAAAAGCAAGATGAAGGAAAACTGTCATGACGAGTGCTGACCGCGACGGCAAGATCTTCGTCGGCCGGGGCGACCACGATCAATTTCTGGCGCTGGCGCTTGCCAATCGGCACGGCCTCGCCACCGGGGCGACCGGCACCGGCAAGACGGTTACATTGCAGGTGTTGGCCGAAGGCTTTTCGCGTGCCGGTGTGCCGGTCTTTGCCGCCGACGTCAAAGGTGACCTGTCCGGGATCGCCGCGCGCGGCGAGGCCAAGCCCGAACTGGTAAAACGCGCCAGGGACATGGGTTTCGATTACGAGCCCGAAGAATTTCCCGTTGTGTTCTGGGATTTGTTTGGCCAGCAAGGCCATCCGATCCGCGCCACGGTGTTCGAGATGGGGCCGCTGCTCGTTTCGCGCATGCTCAATCTCAACGATGTGCAGGAAGGCATTATCAATATCGCGTTTCGCTTCGCCGACGACGATCCCGAGATCAAGGCCACCGACGGCGAGGGCCTCATCGACCTTAAGGACCTGCGCGAGCTGCTGAGCTACTTGTCGAAGAACGCGAAAGACATCAGCAGCCGCTACGGCAACGTAGCGACAGCCGCGGTCGGCGCAGTCGAGCGGCAGCTTCTGGTGCTGGAGAACCAGGGCGGCACCAAATTCTTCGGCGAGCCGGCGCTGGCGATCGGGGATCTAATGACGATGCCGAACGGCCGCGGCACCATCAATGTGCTCGCGGCGGACAAGTTGATGTCAAGCCCGCGGCTCTACGCGACCTTCCTGCTTTGGCTCTTGTCCGAACTGTTCGAAAAGCTGCCGGAGGTCGGCGACCCGCCGAAGCCCAAGCTCGTTTTTTTCTTCGACGAGGCGCACCTTCTGTTCAACGAAGCGCCCAAGGAATTGCTCGACAAGGTCGAGCAGGTCGTGCGTTTGATCCGGTCCAAGGGCGTCGGGGTTTATTTTGTCACCCAAAATCCCGTCGACGTGCCAAACAACGTACTAACTCAACTCGGCAATCGCGTGCAGCACGCTTTGCGCGCATTCACTCCGAGCGACCAGAAAGCAGTGAAGGCGGCGGCCGAGACATTCCGGCCCAATCCCAAGCTCAATAGCGCGCAAGTCATTATGGAGCTCGCTAAGGGCGAGGCGCTGGTATCGTTTCTCGAAGGCGGTGGCACGCCGAGCATGGTCGACCGCGCGATGATCCGCCCGCCGTCGGCACGGATCGGACCGATCACGCCGGATGAACGCCAGACCGTGATGGCGAAAAGCCCGCTGAAGGGCAAATACGACACCTCCGTCGATCCGATTTCGGCGTTCGAAATATTGCAACGGCGGTTGGCTGGCGGCAGCGCACCGCAGCCCGCTTCGCCACATGGCGGGGTTAGCGCGTCCAATGGTCCCGCATCGACCGGATCCGCTTCGCCAGCGCCGCCGGCCGAAGGCGGTATCGTTCACCGCATCGGCGAAAAATTCCGCGGCATATTTGGTATCGGCCGGCCGCGCGGCGCCGCGCTCACCACGTCGCAGTCTGTCGCGCGCAATGTCGCCCGCGCCGTCGCCGCCGGCGTCGCCACTCAGGTCGCAGCGGAATTCGCCAAATCGACCGGCAGTAAAACGGCCGGCGCCCTTGGCAAGGCCGTGGTGCGCGGCGCGCTCGGCGGCGTGTTGCGGCGGTGAGATTTATAAAAGCGGCTCGTCGCGTCTGATCTAGGCCGCAGTTTGCGCGCCGTTCACGCCGCTGCCACGCTCGCAACGTCGCTCTGGGACCTCCGAGCTTACCGACCACCCCGTCGAAATCCGCAAATCCTCTCGACAGGGGTCAAGAGGTCATAACCGATTTTTAACCAATGTCGCGGAAGAGTTAATCGTTAGCGCGCGTTAAGCGCCTGCCTTGGGGAGCGGGGCGTGACGAAGATACCGTTCGCGATAGCGATTGCCGCTGCTGCATTAAGTATCGTGCCAGCAGGGGCTGCCGATTTGAGTAGGTTCCCGCCGGCGGCGCGATTCTATCCGCCGCCGCCACCGCTGCTGCGGGTGTACAACTGGACCGGATGCTATCTGGGCGCTCAGCTCGGCGGCGCCTTTGCCGATAACAAGATCAACGGCGACTTGGCGGGATTTCTCTTTATCGAGAACGACAGCGCAGCCGCTGTGGTTGCCGGCGGCCAAGTAGGCTGTGACCTTCAGTTTGCCCGGAATTGGGTTATTGGCGCTCAGATTGATGGAGCTTGGACCCATCTGACCGGCAGCGAAGCCTTGACCGGGTCCCAAGGCTTGCCTCCAGTCGGACCCCCCCCGGCACTAAGCGGCAAACTCACCTTGTTAGGAAACCTGAATTTTAAAGCCAATGTCATCGCAACTGCGACCGGTCGGATCGGTTACGCCGTCAACTACGACTCCATCGCAGGATTGTTTTATCTGAAGGGCGGCGGTGCATTCGTGGACTACGACACGTCCACCTTTAACGGCCAAGTCAACGCATGCTCCGCTTTCGATGCCACAAAAGGGACTTGCACGGGTACATCGGTGGGTAGCGCCGTCACTTTCAATGCTCCATCGGCAAATCGTTTCGGCTGGACAATTGGCGTGGGGACCGAGTGGGCGGTATTCGATAATTGGTCAGTCTTCGGCGAGTGGGATTATATGAATTTTGGCACTCATAATGTGACTTTTACCGATCCCAACCTTGGGTCGACCCCAGTCACCGTCAAGCAGCAGATCAACGTCTTGAAAATGGGTATCAACTATCGATTTGGTAACACGCTGCCACAGCAGTACCCTTAAGCTCTCGAATTCGACTTTCACGTTCCCCAATCTGCCGCAATATCCAAACACTCAGCTCAAAATACCGACCGCACGCGACGCCACGAGTGCAATGGTCGCAAGCGAAATAGCGGATTCAGCCATCATAAGCAGCTTCGCTCTTACCGTGAGCGGAAATGTGTCGGCGGGTGAAAATGCAGTTGCGTTTGTGAACGCCAAAAACAGGTAATCGATAAAGCCAGGAGACCAATTAGCAAACTGTTCGCGATCAACGGTCGACTGTTGTTGCGTGAATAGAAAATCGTTCTTGCGTTCTGAAACCAGTCCCCTTGCGGCGGGACCGCCACGATCCAAGGCCCAGAACCAGAGTGCGAAGATTACCACGTTCGTCACCCATATATTTATCGCATCTAACAGCAGCGTTTGGCCGCTGCCGGCATTCCCGGCCAATATTGCTGCAATTAACCGAGCGAGGGCGCCGAAATTCATCAGCGTGGTGACAACTGTCAGAGCAATGGCCAAGCGACGGATCATCCTTCTATCGCGCCCGACCAGATTCCATTGGTCGTCCGTTGCTGCCTTGCGAGCGCGCTTTTGCGTCCACGCGGTCGCGATTGATAGTGGAATTAGAAGCGCAAGCTCCAGACAAGGCGCGAGCCAGCGTGGTCCAACCGTAAGATCGTTGACAATTCCAATTTGAAGCGCCGCGATAACTAAAACGGCGCCACGCGCCAGCCAGAAATCGATGGGCTGGGTCGTCAGGTGTTTGTGAGGATTAAGCATTTGTATCGCCGCGGTCCCTCCGAGTGCTGGCTTGCGCAGCAAGCCCAGCAGTTTAGCCGTGGGCCGCTTCTTGCCAATCTGGCTGGTTCCATCGCCGCAAAAAAACCGCTTGAGCGCGACCTTGCCGGCACGGTCTAGATTGGGAGTGTGTCTTTCCAACACTAGAGGAGAACGGCCTTCGCCCGTACCGTTAGCACGTCATGACGGGAGTACTTTCATGAAGAAACTCGCTCTACCAATGGCTGCGGTGCTGGCTCTCCTGAGCATCGCTGCCTGTGCGCAGTACGTCGGCAAGGGCAAAGCCCCGCCGCCAGTCGTTACTAAAGGCTAGACAAGCGGTCTTGAGGGAACCGGCCATTGTGCCGGTCCCCTTTCTTTTTTGTTTCACTTTTTCTTTGTGTTGCGATCGGCATCCACGACTCGCACAGGCTACGAGCCGCAACGTATCCCACACGCGCGACCGCGGCGACGCGTGCGCAATCCTCATCTCGACCATTTCGCGTTGACGGCGGTAAGCGCCTCCGTGCCCAGGGCAAGAGTACCGCGGAGCTGCGCGGCGGGCGAATGCTCGAAAGAGCCGGCTTTGGCTCCAATGCGGCGCGCTCTCAACACTTCTGTATCCTTAGCTACTCGCCCCAACTGCTCGCATAACATCGAATTTAGTTTTTTGAACGGGAATTTCATCGTCCCCAGGCAGGTCATCCATTAACTGATTGACATAGCCACGAATGTGCGTGGACCCATTGCACCAAATATAATGGAGGTCTCAGATGACTATCACCAAGTTGTCCCTGGTCGCCGCCCTTGCTCTGTTGATCGCGTCGCCGGCCACCGCTCGGCAGTTGGCAACCGGGGCGTATTCTTATGCCGCTACGAACATGGTCGTGCGGCAGCCGACGGCTGTGCAAAATAAGCAAGCGAACGGGCGCGACTATCGCCTCAAGCAGAGGGGCTATTACGGAACGCCCTACGGTAGCGGACCCCAATATGGCAGCGGTGGGGGCGACCAATACGGCTACGGACCTGGTTACAGCTACGCCCGTCAGGCGCCAAACTGAGCATCACGCCAGCCAGGACTGAGAGGAAGAATGTTCGTTAGGATGAGGCGGCCGGTGCTTCTACTATCGTGTGCGTGTACTCGACGCTGTCATACACAGACACCTGAACAATCGGATAACCGGTCTTGATGGCGATTGCCGCCGATTGGGCGGCTTCCGATGTCGTGTAGGAGCCCTTCGTTTGCCGGTCTACTTGGAGCAAATATCGGCCGCGCTCCGGCCGCGCACGTTGTGAAACGACCTCCTCGACTTCCTTTTCGGAATTATCCTTTACAGGCATTTTGATTTGGCGCGAAGCCATTCGGTACTCCTTGGTTGGGGAGGAAGCCCTTATCTAGTTCTTCTAGGCGTCGACCGCTAGAGCCGTTTGTGCTCGGCGCGCTCACTCGATGACTTCGTCAGCGAGCGAGAGCAGCCTATCTCACGTCCGCTTGTGACCGATGCGCAAACCTTCAACCCGATTTATTCGCGGTCAGCTGCCGGGACTGTTCACGAGATTAGGTTGTGCCGCTCGCAACCCCGGGCTTTGCGCGCTAACATCCGACCAAGCACAGCCAGGAGCGCAGCATGATCTCGCATGTTGCTCAGAAGATTTCCCCTCGGTTAATCGGTTCGAGCCTTGTCACTCTCATCGGCCTCCCACCCAAAGACCCTAACCGGGACGATGACGAAAACGAAGACGACGAACAGGGTGACAATGAGGAAGAAGAGGAGCCAGCGGTCATCAGAGAACCGGACGAATGTTGATACGCCAGCCCTACCCGCGCACCAACCAGACGATGAACAGGCCGACCAGCGCCGAGACGATGCCGGCGATGCGTAACGGACCGTCCGGCGTGTCGAGCACCGTCGTCATCATCCGTTTGGCGCTGGTAGGAAAAGCGGCAAGCACAATGCCTTCGAGGGCAAAGAACAAGCCGAGCGCCACGATGAAGTCAGACATCGGCGGGTCTGTGGCTCGGCGCGGTCGCGCTACCTGTTGGCGTTGCTTGCGCGCGGCGGATTTGCTCCGGGAGCCGCCGCCGCGCCGGGCGCGGGTGCACCCTCCGACTGGCCTTTGCCGCTTGGATTGCCGAAGAACCGGAAGAAATCGGAGTCCGGCCGCAGCACCAGATGCGTATCGTTATGCTGCATGCTGCGCTCATAGGCCTGCATGGTGCGATAGAAACTGAAGAAATCGGTGTCCTTGCCGTAAGCCTCGGCAAAAATGCGATTGCGCTCGGAATCGCCCTGGCCGCGGATGTTTTCGGCTTGCGAAGTTGCCTCGGCCAACAGCACCGTCACGTCGCGATCCGCCCTGGCGCGGATTTCCTGGCTCTTCTGGCTGCCCTGGGCGCGGAACTCGGCCGCTTCGCGCTGCCGCTCGGTTTGCATGCGCTGGTAGACCGCCTGGCTGTTCTGTTCGGGAAGATCGACGCGGCGGATGCGTACGTCGACCACCTGGATGCCGAATGGCTGCGCGTCGCGATCGAGCTGATCGCGCATTTGCGCCATGAGATCCTCGCGGCGGTTGCGCACCGCATCGGCCAGCGTGGCGGCGCCGAGCACGCGCCGCAGGGCCGAGTTGAGCAAGTTTGAAAGCTGCGAGCTGGCGCCGTCCGGACCGACGGTCTGATAGAACTTCAGCGGATCGGTGATGCGGTAACGCGCGAAGGCATCGACCACCAGCCGCTCTCCCGCCTGTACGGCACGTGCGACACCGGCGCTCGATTTTTCCTGGCTCGATGCGATCACCTCTTGCGCCGGCGACTCGATGTTGAGAATGCGCTTATCGATATAGATGACGCTGTCAATGAACGGAATTTTCGCATTCAGTCCCGGCTCGGTGATCACGCGCACCGGCTGGCCGAGCCGCACGACCAGGGCCTGCCTCGTCTGATAGACGGTGAATAAAGTGCTGTAGGCGACGATCAGAACGATCAGCAGCACTACGGCAAGCGCGCCGCCGGCGAGACTCGGCTTCATTGATTGCCTCCCGACGGCTGCTGTTGACCGGAGCGTTCGCGCGGTAGGCTGGTCAGCGGCAGATAAGGCACCACCCCTGGGCCGGACTGTCCGCCGGTGTCGATGATGGTCTTGTCGGTGCCGCCGAGCACGTGCTCCATCGTTTCGAGATAGATCCGCTGGCGCGTCACGTCGGGCGCCTTCTTGTATTGTTCGTAGACTTGCGAGAAGCGCGACGCCTGGCCCTTGGCTTCGGCGACGGTCTGTTCGCGATAGGCTTCGGCGTCCTGGGTGATCTTGGCGGCGCGGCCGCGCGCTTCCGGCACCACCCGATTGGCATAGGTCTGGGCTTCGTTTTGTGCGCGCTCCAGGTCGGAACGCGCGGCCTGCACGTCGCGGAACGCGTCGATCACCTGCATCGGCGGATCGACCTTCTGCAGCTGCACCTGCTGCACGACGACGCCGGCGCCATAGTCATCGAGCGTCTTCTGCATCGTTTCCTGCACGGCGGTCTCGATGGTCTGCCGCGCGCCGGTGAGAATGGCCTGGATGTTGGAGCGCCCGATCACCTCGCGCATCGCGCTTTCGCCGACCGCCTTCACGGTGGCTTCGGGGGCTTGCACGTTGAACAGGTAATCGCCGACGTGGTTCGGCTTGACCTTCCAGAACACCGAGAAATCGACATCGACGATGTTCTCGTCGCCGGTGAGCATGAGGGCTTCTTCCGGCACGTCGCGCATCGTGCTGCCGCGGCGCAGGTCGAAACCGATGTCGATCTTGTTCACGCGCAGCGCTTGCGGCGTCAGCGCCGACTCGATCGGATAGGGCAGATGATAATTAAGCCCGGGCGGCACTTCGCGGACGAACTTGCCGAACCGCAGCACTACACCGACCTCGTCGGGCTCGACGCGGAAGAAGCCGGAAAAGCCCCACAAAGCGACCACCGCCAGCGCGATCAAGGCAAAGCCGCGACCGCCGAGATTGCCGGGCAACAGGCCGCGCAGCCGGTCCTGGCTGCGGCGCAGGAATTCCTCGAGATCGGGCGGCTTGGGGCCCTGCGATTGCGGCCCTGAGCCCCACGGACCGCGCGGTCCCGACCCCCACGGGCCGCCGGATTGGTTCCACGGCATGACGTTGCTCCTACAGCATGATCCCGAAAAAGCCTGCCCCGGACCTGATCCGGGGTGGATACCGGTTTCCCGCCTGCGCGAAGCCTCGGTAGTCCTCTGACATTCTCATTTAAGTGCTCCGGCGGGCGAAGGCAGGTCGGAAAAGATCATGCTCAAATAACGATGGCCGGCAGTGCTGGCCAGGGACCCATTTGGGGCCAAGCTTGGCTGCGGGGGTTATAGGGTAGCGAGCTTCCGCTTACAACGCGCGGTTATGGCGCAGTAATAGCGCAGTTATGCCGCACTTTGCCGCCGCGCGCTTTCATTAACGGCGCATTCATACGTGACGAAAGCGAACTTGGCTTCGTCTTGCGGTCCGGCTTGTTGTTCGCTGCGCGCACTTTCGCGCCAGATTTGACGATCGATGACAGGAAACTGCGCGTCGCCTTCCACCGGCATGTGCACCTCGGTGATAACGAGACGCGTCGCGCACCGCAGCGCTTGCGCATAGATATCGGCGCCGCCGGCAATGATGATTGCGCCGGCGCCGCGCCGGCGCGCATCGCCGCGCGCACAGGCAAGCGCCGCATCGAGACTCGGCGCGGTCACGATTCCCGGCGCGCTGAAAGAATGGTCGCGGCTGATCACGATGGTGGTGCGGCCTGCCAGCGGTTTGCCGATCGACTGATAGGTCTTGCGGCCGAGCACGACCGGCTTGCCCATGGTCAGGCTGCGAAAATGCGTCAGGTCCGATTTCAGCCGCCACGGTAGCGCATTGCCGCGGCCGATGACGCCGTTCTCGGCCACGGCGGCGACAATAATAATGTCCATCGCTATACCGCCACCGCGGCCTTGATGTGCGGGTGCGGCTCGTAACCTTCGAGAACGAAATCCTCGTAGCGCAGCGCGAATAGATCCTTCGCCGCCGGATCGATACGCAATGTCGGCAGCGGCCGCGGCTGGCGCGTGAGCTGCAGCCGCGCTTGCTCCAAGTGGTTCAGATAAAGATGTGCGTCGCCGAGAGTGTGGATGAACGTTCCAGCTTCGAAGCCGGTGACGTGCGCGACCGCCATCGTCAACAGCGCGTAGGAGCCGATGTTGAACGGCACGCCGAGGAAGACATCTGCCGAGCGCTGATAAAGCTGGCATGACAGCGCGCCATTGGCGACGTTGAACTGGAACAGACAATGGCACGGCGGCAGCGCCATGCCTTCGATATCCGCCGGATTCCAGGCGCTGACGATCAGCCGGCGCGAATCGGGATTGCGGCGGATTTCGTCAACCACATTGGCGATCTGATCGATGCGGCGGCCGTCCGGCGTCGGCCACGAGCGCCACTGATGGCCGTAGACCGGACCCAAATCGCCGTTCTCATCGGCCCACTCGTCCCAGATCGTGACGCCGTGCTCTTTAAGATACTTGATGTTGGTGTCGCCGCGCAGGAACCAGAGCAATTCGTAGATGATGGATTTGACGTGCAGCTTCTTGGTGGTGACCAGCGGGAAGCCGCGGCGGAGGTCGAAACGCATCTGGTGGCCGAAGATCGAGCGCGTACCGATGCCGGTGCGGTCGCGCTTTTCGGCGCCCTCGGAAAGTACGCGTTCCATCAAATCGAGATATTGCCGCATCTGGCTGCACCGTTCGGCCGATTCGGTTTAACGAGTCTAGCTTCAAATGAGGCGCGGACGAAACCCGCGCAACCCCGCCGCCCACTACCGCGGAGGATCGGTACGCCCCGTCAGAGCACGTCCATGACCGTTTCGCCCAGCCCGTCAACCGTGAATACCGCCCGCTGGCCGGCGGCGATCGAAACCGTGGCGATGAGGCTGCCGGTGATGACCACCATGCCGGCTTTGAGATCGCGGCCACGCTCGGCGACATGATTGGCGAGCCAGGCCAGCGTGGCGCAGGGATCCTCGGCGCGACCTTCGCCGACATTTTTGCCGCCGATGCTGAGGCGGCCGGCAATCCCGACGAGATCATCGACTGGTACGCGCTTGGCGTTCCCGACCACAACCCCGCCATTCCAGCAATTCTCGACGATGAGCGTCAGCGCTTCGGTCGTCGCATAATCGGCATTGCGGTCCTCGATCAATTCGAAGGCCGGCATCGCCGCCGCCACCGCCGGAGCGACCGTTGCCCGCGTCCATGGCGCGCCCGCGACCGGCAGATCGGTGCCGAGCTTAAGCGCGATTTCGCTCTCGATACGCAGATTGACGAAGTCGCCGGCGCGGAGCTTGGCCGGCGAGTCATGAATGGTGCGGCTGAAGATGGCGCCGCCGCAAGGGTGCGTGATGCCCATCAATTGCTGCATCACCTTGGTGGTGGTGGCGATCTTGGCGCCGCCGACCGCGCCAAAAACTGGCTCGGCTAGGCGGTAATACGCTTCCTGCGCCGCATAGGCCTCGGCGATCGAGGCCGGCCGCAATTCGTCGGGCAAGTTGCGATAGGGCAGGCGGCGCTGTCGCGCCTGCCACAGCCATTGCGCCATTTTCTCAACTTTGGCGTCGAGACGAGCGCTGTTGTCCATGACCCTTCCTGGAAGTCATTGAATTCGTTTAGCGGAAGGCTGATTTTCCCGCCAGCCACCTCTCCTCCGGGACCCCTTCGGCGGTCTTTTTTCGACAACCTTTTACGCTTATATTCCTTTGTGCCGGCGCAAGCCGGCTATGGCAATAAACGGGCGTCGTAATAAACCTTTCGGACCCGGGGGCAGTACCCGGCGACTCCACCAACGGGGTCGAAATAGGATCGACGAGGGCGTAAAGGGCGTGCTTTTGCCCGGCATGGTTCCGGCGTTATCGGGCCAAATTCATAGTTGCAAACGACAACTATGCTCCGGTTGCTCTGGCTGCGTAACGCAGCTCGAAAGACCGACTTAAAGTCCTAGCGTCTTAGCAGCGCTAGGCGGGGTTCGGAGGCACCTGGCAACAGAAGCCTCCACTTTTCCAGGAATCAGCCGTCAGTAATCGGTGATCAGAGGGCATGAGCGGTTTGTCACGCTAGGATTCCGGCCTTATCTATTGTCTGATTACCGATTACTGACACCTGATTCCTGAAATGCCCGAAGACCACATCCGCTATGACCTTCTTGCTCAGCAAGCCTTGCGCGGCGTCGTGCGCACGGTCTTGGCCGACGTCGCCAAGAAGGGCCTGCCGGGCGAGCATCATTTCAAGATCACCTTCAATACCACGGCGCCGGGCGTGCGGTTGTCCGACCGGATGCGCGCGCAATACCCGGAAGCCATGACCATTATCCTGCAGCACCAATTCTGGGACTTGACCGTGGGCGACGACGCTTTCGAGGTCGGCCTGTCATTCGGCGGCGTTCCGGAACGCTTGACGGTGCCGTTCGACGCCATCGTCGCGTTCTACGATCCGGCCGTGCAGTTCGGTTTCCAATTCGAGCCGATCGATGCTGCGGCGGCGGACGAACGGAGCGATGTCGACAAGCTCACTGATAAGGACGCTGAAAAGGGCCCCGAAAAGGGCGCACAAAAGATTGCGGCCAAGGGTGCGGCAAAGCGCGGCGAAAAAACTGGGCCTGCTCCGGCGGCCTTGCCGGCAGGCAAGCGCGCGGGCGTTGTGCCGCCAGCCGATGAACCGCCAGCGCCGCCGCCCGGAACCGATGGCAACACCGGCGGTGGTGAAGTGGTGCGGCTCGATCGATTCAGGAAGAAATGAAGACAGAGGACCGGCGGCGGCGGCAAGGCAACAACGGAAATTCCGTTTCGTCTGGCGTCCGTCATCCGTCCTCTGCCGTCGGCGGCCACACGCGCACTGAAACCGATTCGTTCGGCCCGATCGAAGTGCCGGCCGAAGGCTATTGGGGCGCCCAGACCGAGCGCTCGCGGCATAATTTCCCGATCGGCGAACAGGCGATGCCGCGGCCGCTGATCGCGGCGCTCGCCATCGTCAAGCGCGCGGCGGCGGAGACCAATCGCACGCTCGGCCTCCTCGATGCGCGCCGCGCCAAGGCGATTGTCCAGGCGGCGCAGGAAATCCTCGAAGGCAAGCTCGACGCTCACTTTCCGCTGTCGGTCTATCAGACCGGCTCGGGCACCCAGACCAACATGAACGTCAACGAAGTGATCGCCAATCGCGCCAATGAGATTCTCGGCGGCGCGCGCGGCGCCAAATCGCCGATCCATCCCAACGATCACGTCAATATGAGCCAATCGTCGAACGACGCTTTCCCGACGGCGATGCATATTGCCGCCGCGCAGGAAATATCGCGCCGGCTTATCCCGGCGCTGCAGCATTTGCACACGGAACTCCAGCGCAAGACCAAGGCCTTCGCCTCGATCGTCAAGATCGGCCGCACCCACACCCAGGATGCAACGCCGCTTACGCTCGGCCAGGAGTTTTCCGGCTATGCGGCGCAAGTCGCCTCCGGCATTGCGCGGATCAAGCTCGGCTTGCGCGAGCTTTATCCGTTGGCGCAGGGCGGCACCGCGGTCGGTACTGGGCTTAATGCCGATCGCCGCTTCGCCAAACTGTTTGCCCAGCGCGTCGCCCGCATGACCGGGCTGCCGTTCGTCAGCGCGCCGAACAAATTCGAGGCGCTGGCTTCGCACGGCGCCTTGGCGTTCGCGCATGGCGCGCTCGATTCGCTCGCCGCCGATCTGTTCAAGATCGCCAACGACATCCGCTTGCTCGGCTCCGGTCCGCGCTCGGGCTTAGGCGAATTGATCCTGCCGGAGAACGAGCCCGGCTCCTCGATCATGCCGGGCAAGGTCAATCCGACCCAATCCGAGGCCTTGACCATGGTGTGCTGCCGCGTGTTCGGCAATCACACCACGATCACGGTGGCCGCGAGCCAAGGTCATTTCGAGCTGAACGTGTTCAAGCCGGTGATCATCGATGCCATGCTGCAATCGATCCGGCTCCTTGCCGATGCGGCTCATTCGTTCGCCGAGCGCTGCGTTGCCGGCATTCGCGCCAACGCGCCGCGCATCCGCGAGCTCATGGAGAAGTCGCTGATGCTGGTCACCGCACTGGCGCCGAAGATCGGCTACGACAAGGCGGCCGAGATCGCCAAGGCGGCGTATAAGAACGGCACGACCTTGCGCGAAGAAGCGCTGCGGCTGGGTTATGTGTCAGAAAAAGAGTTCGATCGCCTGGTGCGGCCGGAGCGCATGACGCGGCCGGGTCGCTAAGTAGGGGGCGCATTGCTCCTGGTGCGACAATGAAATCGCCGGTGATCAAGCGCTCGATCGTGATCGCGGGGCACCGCACCAGCGTCAGCCTGGAAGACGCGTTCTGGAAGGCGCTCAAGGAGATCGCGCAAGCACGGCATGCGAGCCTGGCCGACTTGATCGGGACGATCGACGATCAACGTCAAATTGGTAGCCACACCGGCAATCTGTCATCGGCGATCCGCGTCTTCGTGCTTGATCACTACCGCGGACGCTAGATCAGGGATGGCTACCCATCTCCGTCACCCTGAGGTGGCCGCGCAGCGGCCCTCGAAGGGCGACGGCCGAGGCGCACGGGCCGTGCATCCTTCGAGGCTCGCTTCGCTCGCACCTCAGGATGACGGATCACCCAGCGGAATCATAAAACGAAAATCTTCCCGGGATTCATAATGTCGAGCGGATCGAGCGCGCGCTTGATCGCCCGCATCGCCGCCAGCGCCGGCTCGCCGTGCTCGGCGGGCAGATATTTCATCTTGCCCTGGCCGATGCCGTGCTCGCCGGTGCAGGTACCGTCCATGGAAAGTGCGCGGTCGACCAGGCGTTCCAGAAAAGCCTTGGCGCGCTCGACCTCGTCAGCATCGGTGTGGTCGATCAGAAGCAGCATGTGGAAATTGCCGTCGCCGACATGGCCGACGATCGGCGCCAGCAAGCGGCTCTCTTTGAGGTCGCGCTGCGATTGCGTGACGCATTCGGCAAGTCGCGAGATCGGCACGCATACGTCGGTCGAGAGCGCACGGACGCCGGGACGTAGCCCCATCACCGCCCAATAAGCGTCATGACGCGCCTGCCAGAGCCGGCTGCGATCTTCGGCCTTGGTCGCCCACTCGAACGGCCCGCCGCCGAGCTCGCGCGCGATTTCGCCGAAGCGCTCCGACTGCTCGGCGACGCTTGCCTCGCTGCCATGAAATTCCAGAAACAGCATTGGCGTCTCCGGCAGCGTCAGCTTGGAATAGGCGTTGCTGGCCTTCACCTGCATTTCGTCGAGGAGTTCGATGCGCGCGACCGGAATGCCGGATTGGATCGTCAGGATGGTCGCGTTACACGCCGCTTCGACGGTCGGGAACGGACAGGTGCCGGACGCGATCGCTTCGGGAATGCCGGACAGCCGCAGCGTCAATTCGGTGATGATGCCGAGCGTGCCTTCCGAGCCGACCATCAGCCGGGTGAGATCGTAACCGGCGGAGGACTTCTTGGCGCGGTGCCCGGTCGATATCACCTCGCCGTTGGCGAGCACGGCTTTAAGCGCCAGCACGTTGTCCTTCATGGTGCCATAGCGCACGGCATTGGTGCCGGAGGCGCGCGTGGCCGCCATGCCGCCGAGCGAGGCGTCGGCGCCGGGATCGATCGGGAAGAATACGCCCGTGTCGCGCAGAAATTCGTTGAGCTGCTTGCGGGTGATGCCGGGCTCGACCACGCAATCGAGATCCTCGGCATGCACGGCGAGCACGCGGTTCATGTCGCGGAAATCGAGGCAGATGCCGCCGCGCGGCGCATTGAGCTGGCCTTCCAGCGAGGTGCCTTGGCCGAAACCGATCAACGGCACGCGGTGTGTCGCGCACAGCCGCACGATGTCCTGCACCTCGTCCGTCGCTTGCGGAAACACCACCGCGTCCGGCGGCTGGTTGTCGATCCAGGTGGTGGTGTGGCCGTGCTGTTCGCGCAGCGCTTGCGAGGTGACGAGACGGTTGCCGTAGCGCGCCGCCAGCGCGGCGATCACGGTCGCGGCGGCCTTGCGGTCCTCTCTGCTGCGTTCCGGAAGGTCCATCAGAACCATGATGTTCACAATTATTTAGTTGCGCATGATCTTATCCGACCTGCCTTCGCCCGCCGAAGCATCAGACGAAAGTACAAACGGTTACTAAGCTTCGCGCAGGCGGGAAACCGGTTCCCACTTTTCGGGATCATGCGCTAGCAACGTGGCGGCGACGCCGGGGAAGGTCAAGCGGCCTCTCGTCATTGCGAGGAGCGACGCGACGAAGCAATCCAGCGTTCGAGACAAAAGACTGGATTGCTTCGCTTTCGCTCGCAATGACGAGGGTTAAATTACCTGCGGAATGCTCGAATTGTTCGACGAGCGCATCTTGCCTGCCGCACCAGGAATCCGCCACAGTCCGTGCAATGCTCGAGCGCCGCGATCCCGAACCCGTCTTCTCTGCGCCGTTTCTGTCCGCGCCGATGCCCGTCGAGCCGGGCTGGATCGACTATAACGGCCATCTCAACATGGCCTATTACAATGTGCTGTTCGATCGCGCCGTCGACGAAGTCTATGAGCTCATCGGCTGCGGCCTCGCTTACCTGAAGGAGACCCGCCACTCCTGCTTCACCGCCGAAGTGCATGTGCGCTACCTGCGCGAACTGCACGCCGGCGACGCGGTGCGCGTGACTTTCCATCTGCTCGAATTCGACGCCAAGCGGCTGCACTATTTCGAAGAGCTGCGCCATGCCGAGGCGGGCTGGTTATCGGCAACTTCGGAGAACATGGCGCTGCATGTCGACATGGCGGCGAGAAAGACCGCGCCGTTCCCAGAGCGGATCGCGGCGCAGCTCGCGCGCATGAAGACGGCGCACGCCGCCTTACCGGTGCCCGAAGGCCTCGGCCGCCGCATCGCCATGCCGGGACGGTAACCCAAAGCCTCGTAAAAGCCCTTTCTAGATGCCATCTTCACCGCGTGAGAATCACCCAATCCAACGCAGGGAACGCGTAGGGGTGCCTGAACCCTTCAAGCGCACATTTGAACCGGCCGAACCGCCGACGCCGGCGCCCGGCGGCATTGCCGCGCGCGCCCAAGCCGCGGCCGCGCCGGCGCCCTATCTCGCCGGCTTGAACCCGGAACAGCGGCTCGCGGTCGAAACCCTCGACGGTCCGGTCCTGGTGCTGGCCGGCGCCGGCACCGGCAAGACCCGCGTGCTCACCGTGCGCATCGCTCATATCCTCGCGACCGGCCGCGCCTGGCCCAGCGAAATCCTCGCCGTCACCTTCACCAACAAGGCGGCGCGCGAAATGAAGCATCGCGTCGGCGAGATTGTCGGCGGCGTGGTCGAAGGCATGCCGTGGCTCGGCACCTTTCATTCGATCGGCGTGAAAATCCTGCGCCGCCATGCCGAGCTGGTCGGGCTCAAGCCCGATTTCACCATCCTGGACGTCGACGACCAGATCCGGCTGATCAAGCAGCTGCTCGAGGCCGAGAATATCGACGAGAAGCGCTGGCCGGCGCGCGTTATGGCGATGCTGATGGACGGCTGGAAGAACCGCGGGCTCACCCCCGAACAGGTGCCGGGCGGCGAAGCGGCAGTGTTCGCCAATGGCAAGGGGCTCAAGCTCTACAAGGCCTATCAGGAGCGGTTGAAAATCCTCAACGCCGCCGATTTCGGCGACCTGCTGCTGGAAAACATCCGGCTGTTTCGCGAGCAGCCCGAAGTGCTGCGCCAGTATCAGTCGCGGTTCAAATTTGTCCTGGTCGACGAATACCAGGACACCAATGTCGCGCAGTATCTCTGGCTGCGGCTCTTGGCGCAGCGGGCGAGACAGCCGACAAGCGGCACCCACCCTCCCCTGGAGGGGGAGGGTCGGAGCGCCGAAGGCGCTCCGGGGTGGGGTGACACCAAAGCCGCGCTTGCTGCGCCGATGTCACCCCCTCCCGGCCCGCTAACGCGGTCCGACCTCCCCCCTCCAGGGGGAGGTGATCAACCCGAGATGCAATCTGGAGCAAAAAACATCTGCTGCGTCGGCGACGACGATCAGTCGATCTACGGCTGGCGCGGCGCCGAGGTCGACAACATCCTGCGCTTCGAGCACGATTTTCCCGGCGCCACCGTGATCCGGCTGGAACGCAATTACCGCTCCACCGGCCATATCCTCGCCGCCGCCTCGCACTTGATCGCGCATAACGAAGGCCGCCTCGGCAAGACGCTGCGCACCGAGGACGAATTGGGCGAGAAAGTCGCGGTCACCGGCGCCTGGGATTCCGAGGAGGAAGCCCGCGCCATCGGCGAGGAGATCGAGCAGTTGCAGCGCCAAGGTCAACCGAACCAAGGCCAATCGAGCCCACACCCGCTCAACGAGATCGCCATCCTGGTGCGCGCCTCGTTCCAGATGCGCGAATTCGAAGACCGCTTCGTCACACTCGGGCTGCCGTATCGCGTCATCGGCGGTCCGCGGTTCTATGAGCGCGCCGAAATCCGCGATGCGCTCGCTTATCTGCGCGTGGTCAATTCGCCGGCCGACGATCTCGCCTTCGAGCGCATCGTCAATGTGCCCAAGCGCGGCCTCGGCGACGCCACCGTGCAGCTCTTGCACGATCACGCCCGCAAGCGCCGCGTGCCGCTCACCGAAGCGGTGCGCGCCATGGTCGCGACCGACGAGCTCAAGCCGAAGCCGCGCGGCGCCTTGCGCGGCCTGATCGAGGCGATCGACCGCTGGCGCGGCCAGCGCGATAGCCTGCCGCATAGCGAGCTCGCCGAAATCATTCTCGATGAATCCGGCTACACCGAAATGTGGCAGAAGGACCGTTCCGCCGACGCCGCCGGGCGGCTGGAGAACCTGAAAGAACTGGTGCGCTCGATGGAGGAGTTCGAAAACCTGCAAGGTTTTCTCGAACACATCTCGCTGGTGATGGACAACGAGAAGGCCGCCGAGGCCGATGCGGTCAATATCATGACGCTGCATTCGGCCAAGGGCCTGGAATTCGACACCGTGTTTCTGCCCGGCTGGGAAGAGGGCCTGTTTCCGCACCAGCGCGCGCTTGACGATGCCGGCCGCGCCGGGCTCGAAGAGGAGCGCCGGCTCGCCCATGTCGGCCTTACCCGCGCGCGCAAGCGGGCAAAAATCTATTTCGCCACCAACCGGCGCATGCACGGCTTGTGGCAGACCAATATTCCGTCGCGCTTTCTCGACGAATTGCCGGAGCCGCATGTCGAAGTGACCGAGGCGCAGGGAGGGTTCGGCGGCTATGGCGGCTACGGTTCGTCGCGCTTCGACGCCGCTACCTCGTTCGGCTCGAACTACACCACGCCCGGCTGGCAGCGCGCGCAGGCCGCGAAAGAAGCCAAACGCGGCGCGGCTGGCGCGGCTGGTTTTGCGGAGGATGGATCACGGTACGAGCTGGACGAAAACGAGGAGCTACGACACCTCTCCCCGTTGGGGAGAGGTCGCGCCGAAGGCGCGGGTGAGGGGCCCCGGCGTCCGAGCAACGCTCCGCGCCGCGTGCCGCTCACCATCGAAGGCGAACTGGTCGCGAAATCGACCGGCACGGTCTCCGCCTTCACGCTCGGCGACCGCGTCTTTCACCAGAAATTCGGCAACGGCAACGTCACCGCGATCGACGGCAACAAGCTCACTATCCAGTTCGACCGCGCCGGCGAGAAGCGCGTGGTGGATAGTTTTGTCGAGCGGGTGTGAGGGCGGTACGCTCCTCCGCGAGCTTTAAATTTCGTTTGGCGTATGGATTCGATGTGCAGTTTCCTCGCGCATTCGGGAGCAACGCATGTCCGGTCCCACCATTCTGGATCATTTAGGCCCCTTTACAGCGCATTCTCCCGTTCAAGCATTGATTTTGCTAACGCAGCGAACATGGGAGCAATTTCACTCTCTCGCTGGAGGTCATGAGCGAGTAATTAAGACTCAGCGAGAGTATTTCGTGACGCGCATGATGAATATTTCGGAAATCATGAGCCTTGGTATTCGGAGCAACGCGAGCTGGGGCTTGGTCCACGCAGCCATGTCGCTCCTGAGGGATCGATATGAGCAAACTGTTCGCTTTTCCTGGTTGGCGCGCCAACAGGACGGAGCAGAGCACGATAAATATCTTCTGCATTTCTACTCGAAGGTGAGATTGTTGATGCGCTGCTCATCGGTTCGCGCCGCTTACGAAAGAGATTTTGGCCCGCTGCCGACTTGGGTAACGGAAAAAGTCACTAAGGAGCAGCGCGATAAAATGCGGCAATGGGAGAACTTGGATCTGCGAACAATGGCCGCCAAGCGCGATGCACTTCAACCGTTGACGGAGATGCCGATTGGCAATGAGAAATTGGAGCCTTCTTACGAAACAATTTACGCACAATTCAGCTCGGTTTCGCACTTTGACAGGTACAGTCTCGAGCTGATTCGAATCCGCGAAACAGCCTCCGGCCAGCTTACGATGGATACTGAGCCGTACTGGCCAGGCCTTTTGGTGCTTAAAAATTGCTACTTCGATATTATACAATGCTTCGAGGCAACGCGTACTTATTACGAAATCGATACGGCTCAATCATTCAACACGCTACTGATTGAATGGTACGAGCACTCAGACCAGTTCACGAAGAAAATCCGACCGACTTGAATCCCATCACCATCTACATCGACGCCGACGCCTGCCCCGTAAAAGAGGAAGTCTATCGCGTCGCCGAGCGTCACGCGCTCAAAGGTGTCGACATCAAAGTTCCTCGTCGTCAGCAACAGTCCGATCGCCGTGCCGCGCGATAGTTTTGTTGAGCGAGTGGTCGTCGGTGCCGGCATGAATGAGGCGGACAATTGGATTGCCGAGCGCGCCCATCGCGGCGACATCATCGTCACAGCGGACGTGCCGCTCGCCAGCCGCTGCGTGAGGGACGGCGCCGCGGTCATTGCGCCGAACGGCAAGCCGTTTACGGAAGACTTCATCGGCATGACGCTGGCGACCCGCAATCTGATGGACTCGCTGCGCAGCGCAGGCGAGATCACCAGCGGGCCGAAGCCGTTTGCGGCGCGCGACCGCTCGGCGTTTCTCTCGGCGCTGGACCGGGCGATTGTCCGCCTGACGCGCGAGGGATTCGGATTTGAGGCACCAAGCGGATAGTGTTATGAGGCCCAGCTAATTGTAGTCCGGGGCAATGCTCACCAATAGCCGCGATATCAAGCGTCACCTTGAAAGCGACGGATGGATGATGCCATGACCCATTACGTCGCTATTGTTGAAGATGCTGGGACGGACAAAGCTATCGGTGTCTGGTTTCCCGATCTTCCCGGCTGTTTCTTAGCTGGCGACGACGTTGACGACGCGTTGCGCAATGCCCACGAAGCTCTCGCGCTTTATGCCGAGGCAGAGACGCAAGAAGGCCGCTCGTTGCCGAAACCGCGCACGATTTCCGCATTGAAGTCCGACCCGGGTGTCGTTCCCGATCTGCGCGATCATATAGTGGCGCTGGTCGCGCTGGATGCAAGGACGGTCCACGCGGCGGAATAGCTACGGAACGAAACGCTTGCGTGATCTTTGCCTCGTAAATGCCGCGCGTTTACGGGGCTCGCCATGATCCGCAAACTCGCCTCCGGCAAATACCGGCTCTACTCCCGCAAGAAAGATCCGAAGACCGGCCGGCGGCGCAATCTCGGCACGTTCTCAAGCCGCGCGGCGGCGCAAAAGCACGAGCGCGCCGTGCAATATTTCAAGCGGCATTGATTTGCTTTCCTCTCCCCGCTGCGCGGGGAGAGGTCGCGAGCGAAGCGAGCGGGTGAGGGGGCCTGCCCGCGATCTGAGCGTAGCGGCAGGACCCCCTCATCCCGACCTTCTCCCCGCAAGCGGGGAGAAGGAGCGCGTGCTGCGCCCCCTCACCCGCTTCGCGCGCAGTCGCTCGCGAAGCACCCTCTCCCGCCAGGGGAGAGGGGAAAATAAGCGTCACCGGTCTATTGACAACTGTCTCCGTTTTCGTTACATTTAGGCCGAACCTCGCCCATATCGGACGCGGTCCGGGAGGCATTCCCGAATTGCGGGGCGAGTGCGGTGCCCGCGGGCGGACTTGCAACCCGCTCCCGGGCGGCATCGGGCATCAGCCTGCCGGCACTATGACCGGCGCGCGAGGTGCAATCGCTGGACTGGGACAGGTGAGGGCGGGTAACGCCCGCAATCAACTGCGCAAGGTCTTCGCCCCCGGTTGGGGCGAGCGCA
>Ga0193751_1000561_pt1 | contig 28276 bp, 25 predicted proteins | sample L1c2metaG_FD_143050 | JGI IMG/M metagenome (GOLD analysis project Ga0193751, IMG submission 143050) | Soil microbial communities from a riparian zone of the East river system, Colorado, United States - L1c2 | ecosystem: Environmental > Terrestrial > Soil > Riparian zone | place: USA: East River... | reverse complement strand
TGCCAGACGTGGATGCGCCCGCTCAGGGTGAGCCAGGCCAGAATTCCGGCGAGGATCATGGAGCAGGTCTGCGTCGCGATTACCAGGCGCTGGCGATTGACGCGGTCGGCGGTAATGCCTCCGAAGGGGGCAAACAGGAAGACGGGAATCTGGCTGGCAAAGCCGACTGTGCCCAGCAACAGGGCGGATTTCGTCATGCTGTAGACGAGCCACGCCTGGGCCACGCTCTGCATCCAGGTGCCGGTTAGGGAGATGAGTTGTCCGCTGAAGAAGAGCTGAAAGTTGCGGTGGCGCAGGGCGCGCAGGGTTGTCGCCCATTTCGGTGGGGTGGCGGTTTTCGCGCCTCTCTTGTCAGCCGCGGCCGATTTTCGCGCTCGAGTCACCCTTTTAGAACTTTTTCACATCTTTGAGTTGACGGCAAGGGACGACGGCAAGGAGATGACGGCATTTGGAACTTCCCTCCGGGTCCGATCCGCGATAGAGTTAAGGTGCACTGGGCACTGGTCACTGATCCGCGAACTGGATCCGGGAGGGATGGACGATGAGCACAGATCCTGATCGTGTTGAGCATCGTCTGGAACATCGTCTTGAGCGACGGGGCGCGCAGCGTTTCGAAATGCACCTTCCGTTGGCGGTTCACTTCGAAGGACGGACTGTGCACGGATTTACTCAAGACTTGACTGGCCGGGGAGTTTTCTTTTACGCCGAGACGACGCTCCCGGAAGGGGCGGTCGTGGAACTGACCTTCACCATGCCATCGGAAATCACTTTGGGGGAAAACATGCCTGTTCGGTGCCGTGGGCGGGTGTTGCGCGCTTCCTCTTCCCAAGCCGATCATTCGCATGTGAGTCAGAGAAGCGGAATCGCGGTGCAACTCGATTCCTACGAGTATTTGCCCTCGAACGAGCCTGACGCTCACTTCGTGCGAGTTTCGTCCCCGGGTGCCGCGGGAACGACTTCCGGCCCCCACCCGCGCTGAGGCCTGATTTTCCGGGCGTTTTCCGGGCGTTTTCCGGCCTGTCTCTTAGTCTTTTCAAGCGCGGGCGTTTGCCTTACAATCAAGTAAACCAGCAGTCTGGCGGGTTGTCTCCCGTGATTTAGAACCCGTCGGCGACCTGCCGCTTCGTCTGAGGTCTCCTTCGATTACGAAGGTCATTTGGCCTCGGCGTTGGAAGTTCGTAGCATGACAATGAACACTGAGAATCGAGTCATGCCCGGGATCGCCGTCGCCCTCCTGACCGAGGATCGCGAACAATCCGTCGTACTGAACAGCCGGGTCGAGAGCACCAATCTGGCCCGAACGGTATTGAGCCATGTCGGGTTCCCTGCGGGACCGGGCGATACTGTTCTGCGTCAATTGCTGGATCAGCGCGCCGAAGTTGTTCTGGTGAATATCGATCCGCAGAATCCGCAGCGAGCGATCCGCACCATCGAACTGATCCACGGCAACATTCCCGGAGTCACGATTTTTGCCATTGGCGAAATGAATCAGCCGACGAACATTGTTTCCGCCATGCGAGCCGGAGCGCGTGAGTTTCTGGATCATGGTTCCAGCCGCGAGGCCTTGATCGAAGCCTTCACCCGATTCTCGGCCACACTGAGCCGCGCGCAGCGCAGTGCCAGTAAGGCGCGCGTCCTTACTTTTCTAAACGCCAAGGGCGGAGCCGGCGCCACCACCACCGCGGTGAATACCGCCGTCGCGTTGCAGGAGACTCATGGGCGTGTGGTGCTGGTGGATTTCGCTCCCATCGGCCACGCTGCCCTGCAACTGAATCTGCGGCCGCAGTTCACGATCATTGATGCATTGCAAAACCTGCATCGCATGGATGGTTCGCTGCTCGATGGCCTGATGACGCCGTATCGTAATGGCCTTCATTTGCTGGCGGGGGCGCAGCAACCGCACAACGCAGTTCCGACCGCGTCGGAACTGGCTCGCCTCTTTGACCTTCTGGTTAACCAGTATCACTTCGTCGTGCTCGACTGCTCGGGCCGGATGGATGGCACGATGCAAATGATCTGCGACCTCTCGAATGCGGTGCTGCTGGTCACGCAGACCGATGTCGTTTCGCTGTGGAGCGCCGGCCGGATTTACGCGTTCCTGCAGGAAGGAGCGGGCCGCGATCGTCTGCGGATCGTGATCAACCGTTACAAAAAGATTCCCGGCTTTACCGACGAGGATGTGGAGAAAGCTACCAACTGTAAAGTGCTCTGGAAGGTGCCCAACAATTTCCAGCTGGTCGCGCCCGCGATTGACAAGGGCAGCCCGGTGGCTGCGCAGGGGAATCACGAAATCGGGCGGTCTTATCAAGGATTAGCGGCGGCACTCGCCGGCGCGACTACGACCGCTGAAGGCGCTCTCTCGCTGCTCTACCAGCATGATAAGGGCGACGGCAAGAAACGTGGCGCTGGCCATCTGGTGGTCTCGCCGCTGCGCGCCGGGCAGTAGATTCGACTCGCGGTGTTTCCTTTTCAATCTCGGCCACTCTTCGTTCTACTTCTGCAATCTGACTTCTTACCTCTGCAATTTCCGGGCTTTGTTAGAATCAGGATTCATCGAATCATGCTTCACCGAATCAGTGTTCACCAATGACGCCGAGAATCGTTGAAATTCTTTATCAGATGATCGCGTTCCTGTTTGCCATCAGCGTGCACGAGTCCGCCCATGCCTGGACCGCGTCGCGCTGTGGCGATCCGACGGCTCGGATGCTGGGACGGGTATCGCTGAATCCGATTCGCCACATTGATCCGATTGGCACGATCGTACTGCCGCTCGTCGCGGCCATCAGCGGCATACCGTTGCTTGGCTGGGCGAAGCCCACACCGGTGGACCCTCGGAATTTTCGCCATCCCGTGATGGACGACATTCTGACCTCGGTGGCGGGGCCAGTCAGCAACTTCATCGTCGCGACTGGGGCGCTTCTGCTGCTTGGCGGCATCTCGCTTTCCTCGGCCTCCGGACATACTCTTGTCACGGGATTGGTGGGGGGAGACAATGGCGCTTCTTCCGATTCGGCGTTGGCGCCAGTCGCTGTGCTGCTGTTTGAACTCATGTTCATCAACATCGTTCTGGCGGTATTTAACCTGATCCCGGTACCGCCGCTCGATGGCAGCCACGTGCTGCGGCATTTCTTGTCGGAGCCAGTGCGAATGGTGTACGACCGCATTGGTATCTTCGGGCTGCTGGCGCTGGTATATCTGGGCGGAGGACTGCTCAGCAGCTTGCTCCGCCCGTTTGTCCACTTCTACCTCTGGATGCTGGTGAAATTCTGAATGGCAACTCCTTCAACTAAGAAGCGCGTACTGAGCGGAATGCGCTCGACCGGCAAATTGCACCTAGGAAACTATGTGGGCGCGCTCGAAAACTGGGTTCGCATGCAGGAGCAGTATGACTGCTTTTTCTTTATCGCCGACTGGCACGCGCTGACCACCGACTACGCGGACACGTCGCGTCTGAAAGAAAATTCGGTCGAGGTGCTGCTGGATTGGCTGGCTGCGGGGCTTGATCCCGCGAAATGCGTGATGTTCATCCAATCTCATGTGCCAGCGCACGCGGAATTGCACTTGCTGCTTTCGATGATCACTCCGCTCGGCTGGCTGGAGCGCGTCCCGACGTATAAAGAGCAGAGGGAAAACATCAAAGAGAAGGACCTGGGCACGTACGGGTTTCTTGGTTATCCAGTTCTGCAATCGGCGGATATTTTGATCTACAAGGCGGACGTCGTGCCGGTCGGCGAAGATCAGGTGGCGCACGTGGAACTGACGCGCGAGATCGCGCGGCGGTTCAACCAGTTTTACGCTGGGAAGCGCGAATATGTTTTCCCCGAACCAGCATCCCTGCTTACGCCTGCACCCAAGCTGCCGGGTACCGACGGCCGCAAAATGTCGAAGTCGTATGGCAACACCATCATGCTGACCGATCCAGAGCCGGTAGTGCGGCTGAAGTTGAAGACGATGGTCACCGATCCCGCTCGCGTGCGGCGCACCGATCCGGGCAATCCTGACGTGTGTCCGGTGGGCGACCTGCACAAAATATTCAGCTCCAAAGAGACGATGGCGAAGGTATACGAAGGCTGCCGGTCGGCGGGAATTGGCTGCATCGAGTGCAAGAACTGGGCCGCCGATGCCCTGGTGAAGATTCTCACTCCGATGCAGGAGCGCCGGAAAAAATACGAGGACAATCCGCGCCTCGCCTGGGATATTCTGGAGGCTGGCTCGGCTCGGGCTCGTGAGGTCGCCGGCGGCACGATGGACGAAGTTCGCAAAGCGATGGGCTTGGACTATAGTCCGGACTTTATTCCGAATTCTGAGCCGGCGAAGGGTTCTACGAAGTGACTAATTTGCCTCAACGCGTATCAGAACAGGAGCCGGTCGAGGCTTCTCGGCGGGACGAGGCTCGGATGGCGCCGGCGGAGACGCGGCAAGCCGCGTCTCTACGGGATAGCAATTCAGGCGCACAGGAGAGCAATTTCGCCGCGACTAAACTCGGCAAAGACGATGGCAGCGATTTCCCGTTCGCCATCGCGCTTGGCGAAATTTATGAAGGGCCGCTTGACCTGCTGCTCGACCTGATCCGCAAGCAGGACATCAACATCTACGACATTCCCATTGGCAGGATCACGGCGCAGTACCTCACTTATGTTGAGCGCATACGTGAACTCGACGTGAACGTCGCCTCCGAGTTCATTTACATGGCGGCGGTGTTGATTCATATCAAGTCGAAGATGTTGCTGCCGCGCGATCCGCTCGCTCCCGCCGACGCGCAGGAGGATCCTCGCAACGAACTCGTCAACCGCCTGCTTGAGCACGAAAAGTTCAAATCTGCCGCGCAAATGCTTCTGCAAAAGCAGCAGATTGAAGACGCGGTGCTGAGCAATCCCTCAATCAGTGAGTTCATGGACGCCGACGGCAGCGAGCCTGAACTTGCCGCCGATGTCATCGACCTGGTCAAGACCTTCCAGCAGATTCTGGACCGGGCGCGCTCCCGGCCGATCCTCGAAGTGGACGAAGAGACGGTAACTGTTGGCCAGATGATCCAGTACCTGCACCGCCGGCTCTCTCTGGAAGATCGCCCCATTCGCTTGAAGCAGATGCTCCGCAATGTGCCGTCGCGACAGGCGCTGGTCTGCATATTTCTGGCGTTGCTGGAACTGGTCCGGTTGCAGGCGATTCAAGTGCGGCAGGACCACGTCTTTGGCGAAGTGCTGGTGCGCAAACATTCTCATTTTGAAGAAGTCATGACGGAGCAAGCTGCGGTGCGCGATGACTGGAAGTGAAAAGAAGTTCTCAGTTCCCAGTTCTCAGTTCTCAGTAAACGCCAGCGACCGATTGACTTTTCTGAAAACTGAGAACTGAGAACCGAGAACCGAGAACTGATTCATGAGTCTTAGAGCCCAACTCGAAGCCATCATTTATGCGGCGGAGACGCCTATTTCGCTCGACCAGATTCTTTCGCTCGTGAAGGAGTCCCTGCTCGCGGAAGCTCCGGGAATCGATGCCACGGAAATGAAGTCGCGCATCCGCGCGACGCTCGAAGAACTCATCGCGGATTACTCAGGGGCGGGCCACGGAATCGAAATCCGCCAAGTTGCCGGCGGATACCGCATGTCCACCAAGCCCGAGCAACACGACGTGGTGCGCGCCTTCGCGAAGAGCCTGAAACCGCCCTTCCGGCTGTCGCTTCCGGCGCTCGAAACTCTTGCCGTCATCGCCTACAAGCAGCCGGTCACGGTGCCCGAGATCAGCGAAATCCGTGGCGTCGATGCCGGCGGAGTCATCGCCACCCTGCTCGACCGCAAGCTCATCACAACTGCCGGCAGAAAAGCCGTAATCGGACGCCCCATTCTCTACAAAACCAGCAAAGAGTTTCTGCTGCGCTTCGGGCTTAAGGACATCCAAGAGCTGCCGAGCATGGAGGAATTCGAGAAGCTGCTGGCGGAGTCGTTCCAGAGCGATCTGCTGACGGTTGAAGAACAGACGAAACAATCAACTGAGGGTTCGCCGGCAACCGCACCGGATGCGGACAAAGCAGAAATATCGGAAGGGTCAGAAGCTACGTCATCCGCCGAAACAACATGAGAGGTCGATCAGACAAGATTTCCGAATGGATTCTAACTATTCTTCCGATTCAATATAGCAATCACAAGAATATTGATCGAGTGAAACACTCCAATCACAAAGATGGAAATACCCAGCCGCAACGCGGCGTCTTCGATTCCTAGAATCGTCAAGTTTCCCGGAGGCACATAACCGTTCCCTCCAACACCGATGTTCCACAAAAACAATCCTGCGCTGAGGAGATAGAACCCTAAGTTCAGTAACAAACTCACGGACTGAACAACATCTTCGTTGGATCTGAAAGTGTGGTTCAGGAAACGCCTACCGTGCTTCCCCAGAATACGGGCGAGGATCACAATCAAGGGGACAAAAACGACAGTAAAGATTCCGCGTCCGATTAAGCTCACGATCGTTGCGGCGTGATTATCATTCATATCGTGGGTGAGACTAATTGCTGCGGAATCGTCTATAGTTAGTTCGTCTTCGTGCGAAGATAATTCTGTCGCGTTGATTTTAATCCCTTCATGCTGGAACGTCTGCAAAAAATTATCGCTGCTGCCGGAGTTGCATCCCGCCGCAAATCCGAAGAACTGATCGTGTCGGGCCGCGTGCTGGTCAATGGGCAGGTGGTCACCGAGCTCGGCACCAAAGCTGATCCCGAGCACGACCACATTCGCGTGGACGGCAAACTTCTGCAGGGCCCCGAACGCTTCACCTACGTCGTGTTGAACAAGCCCAAGGGGTATGTGACCACGGTGAGCGATGAGAAAAAACGGCCTACGGTGATGGACCTGGTGCAGAAGGTGAAAGGGCGCGTGTATCCTGTAGGCCGTCTGGACTGGGCTAGCGAAGGCCTTTTACTGATGACCAACGACGGCGCGCTGGCCAACGCGCTGATGAAAGCGGCTTCCAACGTGGCGAAGACCTACGTCGTGAAAGTCGCAGGCCAGCCCGACGAGGCAAAGCTCGACAAGCTGCGGCGCGGAGTCTCTATCGCCGAAAAAGGCGGCCGCCGTGTGCGGACTGCTCCGGCAAAAATTCGCCTTATCCGCGAAGGCGATAACCCATGGCTCGAAGTGACCATTATTGAAGGTCGCAACCGCCAGGTCCGAAAAATGTTTGAGGAAGTGGGGCACCACGTGGAGAAAATCCGGCGCGTGCAGTACGGTCCTCTCGCGCTCGATGTGCCGCCGGGAGATTGGCGCAACCTTACTCTGCTGGAGGTGGCGAAGCTGAAGACCGCTGCGTCGGGAACGAAGGTTGCCAGTCCGCCAAGCCCATACATACCTCTGCGCGCACCGAAGGCTGCGGCTATCAGGCCCTCGCGCGTACCGAGGACGGCGAAGCCATTGAAATCACCTCGCGCACAGAGGCCGTCGCACTCGGAGAAACCGTCGTTCGTTCCGCGCTCACCCAGACCGACCCGCTCATCAAGACCTGGAACTTCCAAGCCTTCTCGCTCACCGAAGCGCAGGCGCGACTAGTTCGCTGGTGGAGAGCCGGGCGTCTTGCTCGGCGGACGGGCGAGGACGCCCGTCGCTCCACCGAAGCGTAAGGGCGATTAACGCCGGGCTTCCGTAATCATCGGCAGTCGTGCCGCGCCGTACAGGCCGGCATCGGTCCCCAACAGCGCGCGGGTGACGATGGTCTTGTGGCCGGGGCCAGCCTTCACATGCGCGGAAGCGCCCTGGTGGCTGGCCGAAGGATCGGGCGGCGCGGTGGCGGCATACACCATGGAGCGAAGCCGCAACTCTTCGAAGATCGCGGGCGAGAAAGCTTCCCACGCGCTCGAAACTCCGCCGCCAATCACATAAATCGGAAGGTTCAAGGAATTCACCATCGACGAAAGCACAATGCCCAAACAACGGCCCACGTACCGGAAAATGCGGCGCGCATCTTCATCGCCTTGAATCGCGAGTTGGTAAATCGATTTCGCGCTGAACTCCGGATCGGAGTTAGCAGCGCTGGCCAGTGCCGACCGACTGTTGCTCGCGATCGCTTCCCGTGCCAACCGGACCACAGCGGTCGCCGAAGCATATTGCTCGAGGCATCCGTGATTCCCGCACCCGCAAATGTGCCCCTCCGGCTCAACCGTCGTGTGCCCGAACTCTCCGGCCATGCCGTTCGAGCCGCGCCAGATCGAGCCGCCCAGAACCAGTCCACCGCCAACACCGGTACCAAGGGTCAGCATCGCCATGTCGTCATAGTCCTTGGCCGCGCCCAGCCATTTTTCTCCGAGTGCCGCTACATTGGCATCGTTTTCGAGGATTACGACCGTCTTCAGGCATTGTTCAATGGCGGCGCGGGCTGGATAGTCAACCCAGTCCGGCAAATTGGGCGATTCGCGCACCAGGCCAGTTTGCATGTCGATGATGCCGGGCACGCCGATGCCGATCCCGAGCAGCGGGGCGGAGTTTTTAAATTTCTCCGACATGCGCTGGATGGCGTCGCACATGTCGCCGATGACATGATCGCGTCCGAGGGAAACCTTGGTGCCGAGGGTGATTTTCTCGACGAGTGCGCCTTGCTCGTCCACGGCTGCGATGCGCAAGTTCGTGCCGCCGAGGTCTACTCCAATTGAGAATTTATTCATAGAAATTATTCATGATGATCTATTTATGATGACCGACTCGGTAGTTCCGTCCGCGAGGGCATTTAAGCCCTGACCTTTTTTACAGTGCGGGTGTCAATCCGTCAATATTAAATCGTTCTATTAGGGCTATTTTTGACAATTTGCACAGTAGTGACTGCTGCGGCCGGCCAGTACAATGCGCCGGATCGCGGTCCCGCACACCAGGCACGGCTCGCCCTCACGGCCATAAACGCGATGCTGGAGCTGGAAGAATCCTTCTTCTCCATCCGAGTCCACGTAATCGGAAATCGAAGATCCGCCCAGCGCGATCGCCTCGCGGAGCACTTCCCGCACGGCTCGGTGCAGCTTGCCCAACTGCTCCCGCGTGATGGTCGCCGCCCGCCGGCGGGGACGGATGCCAGCCCGAAACAATGATTCGTCGGCATAAATGTTGCCGACGCCGCGCAGCAACTTCTGATTCAGAAGCGCGCTCTTGATCGGAGTCTTGCGCCCGCGAAAAAGCGCGATGAACCGTTCCTCGCTCACCTCCAGCGGTTCCACTCCACCGGGATCGAAGCCGCCAGGATGAAGATGAACGCTGAGCTTGCCGAACATCCGCGGATCGATAAACCGCAGTTCGCGCCCCGAAGCGAGCTTCGCGATCAGGTGCGTGTGCTTTGCGATCTCCGCCGCAGGTTCGCAAACGACCAGGCGCCCGGTCATGCCGAGATGGACGATCCACTGCGCCGTCTGAACATCGGACATCTGTAGAGACGCGGCTTGCCGCGTCTGAGGGTGAACTTTGCTCTTGCGTTTGCCTTTCTTTGTCCGCAACGCGGGCGTCTGCGATGCCTGAGATTCTCCCTCAAGATCGAATACGATGTGCTTGCCCGCGCGATGTACCCGTACGATCCGCTTGCCCTCAAGCGTGGCAGCGATGACGGCCGCAGGTGACTTGAGCGGCTGCTGCCTGGAACCGATCCAGACAGACTCGACGCTGTCTCCGGCTACGCGCGTGTCGAGGCCGCGCGCGATGGTTTCGACCTCGGGGAGTTCGGGCACGCTGTCAGGATACAAGATCGACGCTGCCAGGTTTTGTCGCGGGCCTTGACGGCGTCAAGTGCAAGATCAACCACTGGGAGCACAGGGGAAGCACAGAGGGACGTTCCGCTGAATTCCGGTTTGCTCCTCCACAGCCTGATTCGGTATGCTAGAGCGTACACACCAAGTTCCGCCGATCTTCCCAGTTTTCCAGTCTATCCAGCAGCGGCGCGGCAAGTGTGTGCGACCCTGGGGCGGACCTCGATTTGCGGCCGCGCAAAATTCCAAGTGGAGTTTGAATTGACTAGAGGTAAGACGAGTAGAGGCAGAACTGCGGTCATTGTCGGAGCGCAGTGGGGCGACGAGGGCAAGGGCAAGATTGTCGACGTGCTCACCCAGACATTTTCAGTGGTGGCTCGCTACGCCGGCGGCCACAATGCCGGACACACCGTCATCATCAACGGGAAAAAGTTTATCCTGCAGCTCGTGCCCGGCGGCATTCTGCGGCCCGAGTGTACCAGCGTCATTGGCAATGGCGTGGTGATTGATCCATTGGCCTTCCTGAAGGAAGTCGCTTCCCTGCGCGCCGCGGGCGTGAAAGTGGATGGCAACCTTTTCATCTCGAATCGCGCGCAGGTTATTCTGCCCTACCATCGCATGATGGAGCTGGGGTCGGAAAACGCTCCCGGCCGCGTGAAAATCGGGACCACTTCGCGCGGCATCGGCCCAGCTTACGAAGACAAAATGGGACGCCGCGGATTGCGCGTCGCCGACTTGCTCGACATCCAATTGCTGCGAACCCACATCGAGAACGCATGCCGCGAAAAGAACATGATCGCGCATGCGCTGTTTAACTCCGACCCACTCGATGCCGACAAAATGTTCCGGGAATATGCCGACGCCGCTGAACAGATTCGGCCCTTTGTCCGCGACACGGCGCTCCTGCTGAACCGCGCTTTGGCCGAGGGCAAATCGATCGTCTTCGAAGGCGCGCAAGGCACGATGCTCGATATTGATCACGGCACTTATCCGTTCGTGACCTCTTCGAGCGCCACTTCTGGTGGCGCCGCAACCGGAACCGGCGTGCCTCCGACGTCGATTGACACGGTCATCGGCATCACGAAAGCCTATTGCACCCGCGTTGGCAGCGGCCCGTTCCCGAGCGAACTTCTGGACGCGCAAGGAGAAGACCTGCGCAAGCGCGGCAACGAATTCGGCGCCGTCACCGGACGTCCCCGCCGTACCGGCTGGCTCGATTTGCCTCTACTCCGCTACGCTGGCATGATTAACGGCATCTCCTGGCTGGTGGTTACTAAGTTGGATGTGCTCGACCACCTGACCGAGATTCCAGTCTGTGTGGGGTATAAGGTGGACGGCAAGGAAACGGACGAAGTTCCGGCTCAGGCATGCGGATATGAAAAAATCGAATGCATCTACCGCAACATGCCGGGGTGGGCCAGCCCAACTCATTCTATTCGGACGATCGATGGATTACCCAAAGCTGCTCGCGAATACCTGGCCTTCATCGAAAAGGAAACTGGAGCGCGGGTGGGGATGATTTCCACGGGCCCCGATCGTGAGCAGACGATTTTAGTCTCTGAGTTTATCAGTGCGCTGGGCCTGAGCCCGGCGGCGCGAGCCTGAATCTGTAGGGGAACTTTAACCAGCGACTCTAATTAGAAAGAGAAACGGAGCGACGGATGGTGGTGTTGGCCGTAACCTGGATGGCAAAAATCGGACGCGAGTCCGACGTGATGGCAATCTTTGACAAGCTCACAGCCGAATCGCGCAAAGAGGCGGGATGCCTCATGTATCAGGTGCATAAGCACAAGACCGATTCGCGCCGGTTCTTCATCTACGAACAGTACAAGGACGATGCTGCCCTCGAGGGCCATCGCACCGCTCCGCATTTCCTGCAGCTGGCAAAAAAAGATCTTCCTAAGATCGCCGACCGGATCGAAGGACATCTCTACGAACCGTTGGGCTAATGTGGCGCGGGCACTCTTGCCCGCGAAACGCTGAAGCAGGCACCGCTGCTGGGATTCCCCTGGCGCTGTCGACAGGGCGCTCTCCGCTACTTCTGCTGCTTGTCAGCCATCAGCTCGCCACCGGAAGCATAACTTTCCTTCGACACTTCCAGAAATGTCACCACGATCCCTTCTCGGCGAGCCCCGGCTTCTTCCACCATTGCATCGGTAATGCGCCGCACGATCTTTCGTTTCTGATCGGCCGTGCGGCCTTGGAGCATGGTGATTTGAACTAATGGCATGAAAGTTCTCAGTTCTCAGTTCCCGGTTCTCAGAAACACCCGCCCTCAGATCGATCGTACTGAGAACTGGGAACCGAGAACTGAGAACTGCTTTTATTGCGCCAATTCATATCCGGCGAAAAAGAAGCTTAACTCGAAGCGCGCCGTTTCATCCGCGTCGGAGCCGTGGATCGCATTGTGTTCAATGTTACTGGCCCATTTCTTGCGAATGGTGCCCTCTTCGGCATTGGACGGATTGGTGGCGCCCATCAGCTTGCGCAGATCGGCGATGGCGTTTTCCTTTTCCAGCGCCAGCGCCACGATCGGCCCACTCGACATGAAGTTGGTCAGCGAGTGGTAAAACGGCCGGCTCGCATGGACCGCGTAGAACTGCTCCGCCTGGTGCTGGGAGATTTCGAGCATCTTTATAGCCAGAATGCGGAAGCCATTCTTCTCGAACTGTTCAATGATGTCTCCGATCGCGTTCTTCTTCACCGCGTCGGGTTTGATGATGGTCAGCGTGCGTTGCAGTGTTTTCATAAGTCGGCTCTTAGCATTTAGCAGTTAGCACTTAGCCAAGCCCCTGGCTCGAAAGCTAAATGCTAAGTGCTAAATGCTAACTGCTAACTGCTGCCTACACTCGCACTCCCAGCGCGGCTGCTAGCGTTTCGCCGATCTCAGCCGGCGATTTCGCGACTTTGAGGCCAGCCTTTTCCATGGCAGCAATCTTCTCGGCCGCGGTGCCCTTGCCGCCGGAGATGATCGCGCCGGCGTGGCCCATGCGGCGGCCGGGAGGCGCAGTCTGTCCGGCGATGAAGCCTACGACCGGCTTCTTCATATGCGTCTTAATGAAGTCCGCGGCAGTCTCTTCTGCGTTGCCACCGATTTCCCCGATCATGACAACGGCTTCGGTCTGGGGATCGCGGTTAAAGAGATCGAGTGCGTCGACAAAATTCGTGCCGATAATCGGATCCCCGCCAATGCCGATTGCCGTCGACTGCCCGATGCCGCGCTGGGTAAGCTGATGCACCGCCTCGTAAGTCAGCGTCCCGGAGCGCGATACGATGCCGACATTCCCCTCTTTGTGGATCGCGCCCGGCATGATTCCGATCTTGCACTTGCCCGGCGAGATGATGCCCGGGCAGTTCGGCCCGATCAGGCGCGAGCGCCGGTTCTGCAGAAACTCCCAGGCGCGCACCATATCCAGCGTCGGGATGCCCTCGGTGATACAGACGATCAGTTCGATTTCAGCGTCGGCCGCTTCCATGATCGCGTCTGCCGCGAAAGGCGGCGGCACAAAAATGACCGTGGCATTCGCGCCCGTCTTGTCCGCCGCTTCTTGAACGGTATTGAAGATCGGCCAGCCCTCGTGGGTCGTCCCGCCCTTGCCGGGAGTTACACCGCCCATAACCTGCGTGCCGTAAGCGGCGCAAGCCTTCGCGTGGAAAGTGCCTTCGCGGCCGGTCAGGCCTTGCACAATCAATCGAGTTCTCTTATCAACTAGGATTGCCATAATTGCTCGCTTTTAAAATTCTTTAGCGTAGAGACGCGGATTGCCGCGTCTCCGATTGCCGACATATCGACGCGCCGCCCCTAAAGGGGCATTTGATCTCCAACTTTCGGCATCGCTAAAGCGATGCCCTGATACGAACCTTCGCGAGCGATACCCTGATACGAACACTCGCGAGCGATGCCCTGACACGGACCACTTCGCGAGAACCTGTTTTTTCTCGCTGCTGGAGACGCGGCAAGCCGCGTCTCTACACTAGGCTCTTGCCGCTGCTACCACCTTGTCGGCTGCATCCTTCATGGTTTCGGCAACCAGGAAGTTCAGGCCCGACTCCATCAGGATTTTCTTGCCTTCCTGAACATTCGTGCCTTCCAGCCGCAGCACTACCGGCAGTTGGAGATGTGTTTTCTTCGCCGCCTCGACTACCCCGGCAGCCAGCGTATCCACGCGCAGAATGCCACCAAAAATATTGATCAGCACGGCACGCACACTCTTGTCGCTCAGCAAAATTTCGAACGCGTGCGCTACCTGCTCAGCGTTTGCGCCGCCGCCCACATCCAGAAAGTTGGCCGGCATGCCGCCCGCGTATTTGATGATGTCCATGGTGGCCATCGCGAGGCCGGCGCCATTCACCATGCAGCCCACGCTGCCGTCGAGCTTAATGTAGTTGAGGTTGTATTTCGACGCCTCCACTTCAAGCGGATCTTCCTCGGTGATATCCCGCAGTTCACGCAGGTCCGCATGGCGGAAGAGCGCGTTATCGTCAAAGGTCAATTTGGCGTCCAGCGCAAAGAGCCGTCCGTCCGTGCAACTGATGAACGGATTGATCTCGACCAGCGAAGAGTCCGTCTCAAGGAACGCCCGGTAAAGGCCGGTCAAGAACTGAACCGCAGAATTGATCTGCAGCGGCTTCAGTCCCAACGCAAACGCGATCTTGCGCGCCTGGAACGGCTCCAGGCCCATGCCCGGATCGATGTACTGCTTCAGGATTGCTTCGGGCCGCTCGGCCGCCACTTGCTCAATATCCATGCCGCCCGCGGCCGATGCCATGAACACCGGCTTACCTTCGTCGCGATCCACCAGAATGCCGAGATAAAGTTCCTTCTCGATCGGCAACGTCTCTTCGACCAGCAACCGATGCACGATGCGCCCTTCCGGCCCCGTCTGATGCGTGACGAGTTTCATCCCGAGCATCTTGCCCGCGATTTCGCCGGCCTCGTCCACCGATTTGGCGATCTTTACTCCGCCGCCCTTTCCGCGTCCACCGGCGTGAATCTGCGCCTTCACCACAACTCCCGTCGCGCCGGAACCGAGGAGATCCTGCGCCGCCGCCTCAGTTTCTTCGCGCGTCGCCGCCATCACGCCCCGCGGCACGGCGACGCCATACTTCTTCAAAATTGCTTTTCCCTGATACTCATGAATTTTCATAATGATTCCAAAATCGCGTACCGGCTCGATTCCAAACTAGAGGAAACCCGCTTGCGGCTTGCACTGCAGTCCAGCAAACTCTTGATTCTATAAGACGGCGGCACAAATCGGCAAAGCACGCGAGGCACACACCTAGGCTGGGGCGCTAAACGCTGCAGCCGAATTCAGAAATCTGCATCGTTTGCACAATCGCCGTCGTCTCATTCGGATATGAAACTCGTTTCTGTCAATGTCGGCTTGCCTCGGCTGCTTGCCTCGGGAGGTGCCACTTTCAAAACCGGTATTTTTAAAAACCCAGTGGTAGGCCGAGTCATGTTGCGGACGACTAATCTCGATGGCGACCGCCAGGCCGACCTCTCCGTCCATGGAGGCCCGAACAAAGCCGTCTACTGCTATCCCTCCGAACACTACCCGGCTTGGAACGCCGAACTCCCCGATCCAGCCCGTACCTGGGGAGCTTTCGGCGAGAACTTCACCACGGAGGGGCTCCTCGAAACGGACATTTCCATCGGCGACCGCTATCGGGTCGGCTCCGCTGTGGTCAGGGTAGCGACGCCACGTCTTCCTTGCTTCAAACTCGCCGCCAAGTTTCAAAGAGAGGACATGATCGAGCGATTCGTGCGCAGCGGCCGTTCCGGTTTCTATTTTTCTGTTCTCGAAGAAGGAGAAGTTGGCGCCGGGGACGAGTTCGAATTCCTCGGACGTGAGGAGCCCACCCTCACAATCGCAGAAATAAACGAACTCTACACCGCGAAATCACCCGATCGTAAGACGCTGCAACGATCGCTCCACGTTAAGCTCCTGCCCGAAAGCTGGCGCATGCGGTTTCGAGCACGTCTGGCAGATATGGACGGCCGAAAACATGACGGCCACAGGAATCCGGTTTGAAAATAATCTCGTATCTCCTGTAGCTTGGATCCTGTGATCCTCGACGCTCTCCATCGCATCGCCAATCACCGTCAGTCGCTCTCCCGCGAAGAGGCGCGCGCGGTGATGACCGAGGTCCTTACCGGCCAATGCTCGGACGCGCAAATTGCAGCGCTGCTGGTGGCGTTGCACATGAAGGGCGAGACGGTCGAAGAAATCGTAGGATTTGCCGAAGCTATCCGCGCCGCCGCCATTCCACTCGAACTCCACACCGACTCCGTGCTCGATGCCAGCGGCACCGGACGCGACGCACTCGTCGATACCTGCGGCACTGGCGGCGATGCCAGCGGCACGTTCAACATTTCGACCGCGACAGCCTTCGTGGTCGCTGGAGCCGGGGTGCGCGTCGCCAAGCACGGCAATCGCAGCGTCACTTCGAAGTGCGGTTCCGCCGACGTGATGGAAGAGCTGGGTGTGAACATCAACCTGCCACCTGCGCAGATCGCAGCCTGCCTGGAACAAGTAGGAATCGCATTTCTTTTCGCACCCGCCATGCATTCGGCGATGAAGCACGTGCAGACCGCCCGCCGCGAGTTGCATCTGCGCACGGTTTTCAACCTGCTCGGCCCGCTGACGAACCCCGCGCGCGCCACCTGCCAGGTAGTTGGCGTGTATTCCGCCGATCTAGTCGAGAAACTTGCGGAAGCGCTCAGCATGTTAGGCTTGCGGCGCGCTCTTGTCGTCCACGGAAGCGACGGCCTCGACGAAATCACTATCACCGCCTCGACGCGCATCGCCGAAGTGCGCGACGGACAGGTTCACAGCTACGAAGTCACGCCGGAGGAATTCGGCCTGCAGCGGGCTACGCTCGAAGAAATCTCCGGCGGAGACGCCGCTCGCAACGCCACGCTGATCCGCGAAGTGCTGGCCGGGAAGAAATCCGCCCGCCGCGACATCGTGCTGCTCAACGCCGCTGCCGCGCTCGTTGCCGCAGGACGGGCTGATCATCTGCGCGACGCGGTGCCGCTGGCGGCGAAGGCGATTGACTCGGGAGCAGCGCTCGCAAAGTTGCAGGCGCTTAGCGCTTTCACCGTAAACCACACGCAGCGCCCAGCCTGATACCGCGGATCGAACTACTTGTTGCTCGCGGCCGCTTTCAATTTTTCAATCTGCTGCAGATGTCCAGTGCCGTGCCCGCCCATCCTCTCGACGAGGTCAGCAACCGTCATCTCCCGTTGCAATTCCGGATGAAAGGCCGACTTGGAGAGGTCGGAAACCTTCATGCTTCGCAGCAAGCGCAGGTTATGATGGCGCCCCAACCCATAAAACGCGACTAATTCGGAGGGAGGCGAATCCAGGTAATTCAGATTGCGGGTCCAGGCGTCCTGATCGAGCGGCGCAATAACGGGTTTAGTATCGGCGAGCATCTGGCGCAGACGGTATCCGTAGATGATCTCGACATCCGCCAGGTGGCCGAGAACTTCCAGCACGCACCATTTTTCGGGAGAAGGCTTGTAGCGCAAAACCTTTTCTGACAAACCGGAGACGGCCGCCGCAATCTCTTTCGGACTCTTCTCCGCTGCCTCGAGGTGTTTTTTTAGCTCTGCTTCTGTCATCGGCAATACTCGTCAGGGCTTTGTCATCCGGTTGAAAATTTGTCGGCCGCCAAACACAGCGTGAGAAACAGAAGGTTTGATTTTACTTCTGCAATTCGAGCTTAGCCATCGACTAGGGTGCCGAAATCTTGAATACATTATTCGTCAGATCGCTTTCCGGAACACTGCCATCGTTGACCACTATCCTGCTTGCCGTACCCGGTAATTCAACGCGCGTGGTGGCTGTGGCTTTGGCGCGCACCTCGATCCGTTTTGTGATCTCGCCACCTTCAAAGATTACAGTGAACGGGACTTCCGCACCCGCACTGCCAAGGTTCTCCAGCGTTACGGTGATAAACTGCACTCCTTTTTCCGTCTTCCACGGATGCACCGACTGCACGTGAAAATCTGGCAGGCCGCGATCCTGATATACCCAGTCGTCGAAGAACCAGCTCAGGTCGCGCTTCGCGGCGGCTTCGATCAAGTGCTCCACATATTTTGGGGCTTTGTCATTGTCGTCCTCGGCCCGATACTTGCGAATGGCCTCTTTCAGCGCATCGTCGCCGGCCATGTCGCGTAACATCCACCACACATACGCAGCTTTGCTCCGATAGTAAGTTTCATCAAACGTGATGGACAGCGGCTGGCCCGCGTTCTTCTCCCCAACGACCTTCTGGCCGACGTTCTTCTGGTCGACATTCTTCTGCAGCGCAGTCGATACTTCTTTTTCCGAATCAAGAAACGCCGCCCGGTGCAATCCAAGGAAATCGAGCGCTGCCTGACGTCCACCTTGCTCTTGTCGATACATTGCCTCTGCAAAGTGAGCCAAACCCTCATACACCCAAGGCCTCGACGATGGCAAAGCGGAATGCACTAGTTCGTGAACCAGGTTGATCCCGGCGAGCTTCGAGTCCTCCGCGGCCATCGATGCCATCAACAGGGTGCCGCTCTCAAACGGAGCGGAATTTGGATCGGCAAAATCGGCGATTGCAATGGGCGCGCTCGGCTTGCCAAACCATGCGCTTACAAACTTCATTGCGGGATCGAGCGCGTTGGAATATGTCGCCGCTCCTTCCTCGTGGCCCGGGAGGCTGAACAATTTTAAAGGCGCCTTGGAGTCGTCCACATAATCGGCCATCACAAACGTCGGAGTAACCGCCCCCAGCGGACTCCAGCCGCATTCCACCTGGAGCTCCCGATCTTTTCCAGCCTCAGCGGAAGAACTTTTAGCTTCAGCACCGCACAGTAGAGTCCGAGTTGCGCCTCCCCTCCCATCCTGCAAGCTCAGCCCAACCTTAAATTCGCTCCCCGCTTCCCGCGCCTTCCACCGGTCCACCACCTCAAACAAACTGTTCCCCTCCGAGAAGTCCGCTGACTCAGTCGTGATCGGATACCACGCCACATATCCGGCGCCGCGCACCGACGTGAACGATGGACTGATTTGATCCCAGCTCGTGTGTTTGGCGATTCCTTCCGGAATTCCGACACGGGTCAGACGGGTTGTGTCCAGCGGAATCACGCCCTCGTAGCCGATTTCGATCTCCACGGAATCTTTCGGCTTGATTTCGACGGGCAGCGTGACGATGGCTTCTGAAAGCGCGCCGGTGTGGTCGATGTCGGAGACGTAGGGTTGCGAGACAAACTGAACGGTCTTGCCGTTTACCCGAATCGAACGCCAATTGAGAGATGAAGAAAGTTGCAGGGCTACAATCTTTTGCGGATGAGCGGAATCGTTGCGCAGCGTGATCTTGCCGCGGGCACCGAGCCTCTGCTGCTCCGGCTCCAGGCGAATCTCCAAATCATATTTCGCAATGGTGAAGGCTTCGCGGTCCAAGGCCCACGCCGCTGAAGCGAAACCACAGAGAACACAAAAGATACAGAAGAACTTCATGATTTCTTGGATGCGCCCAGCCGTCTCTGGCGCACAACTTCATATAGCACCACACCCGCCGCCACCGATACGTTCAGCGACGGCACTTGCCCGAGCATCGGAATCGATACCAGGAAATCGCAGTGTTTGCGCACCAAGTCGTGCAGTCCTTTGCCTTCGGCGCCGAGCACGATGGCGCAATGCATCTTGTAGTCGACGGCATCGTAAGTTTGCTGGCCGCGCTCGTCTAGTCCAACGACCCACAGATCCTTCTCCTTCAATTCTTCCAGAGCGCGTGAGATGTTTGTGACTTTGGCAATCGGAAGGTGTTCGCTCGCTCCCGCCGAAACCTTCGCCACCGCAGCCGTAACTGCGACGGAGCGGCGCTCGGGGATCACCACGCCGTCGGCTCCAGCCGCGTCCGCGGTACGCAGGATCGCTCCCAGGTTGTGCGGATCTTCGACTCCATCCAGGACGACGACCAGCGACTGCTCGCCGCGGCGCGATGCCACGATGTCATCGAGATCGCTATATTGCTTTGCTGAAGTCGCGGCGACAAGTCCCTGATGCGCGGCGTTGCCGGCAATCTCGTCAAGTTCCTCACGCGACAAAACGCGTACGGGAACGCCGATCTTGCGGCACTCGTCAATCACCCGTCTCATGCGAATATCTTTCCGCTCTTTGGCAACGCCGATCCATTCGAAATTGCGACCGCGCGCCTTGAGCGCTTCTGTGACTGTATTAATTCCGTAGAGAATGTTCACGCCGATTAGTTTACCGCGTGCGCGTGCGGAACTTCTTTACCACAGGGGGCAGAGAGGAACACAGGGGAAGGCTCAAGGAGTTCCTCTGTGCACTGAGTGATTACTTTTTTTTGCAGTTTGCTAGACTGAAATGTCAGGGGCATTCTCTTGAACACCGTTTACATCCTGTCCGCTGTCCGCACGCCCATCGGCAAGTTTGGAGGCTCACTCGCTTCGCTATCGGCGGCGGACATGGGCGTGGTTGCCGCGAAGGCAGCGCTCGAACGCGCCGGAGTGCAGCCGCAGCAGGTTGAAGAAGCGATCTTTGGCAACGCTCGGCAGGCGGGAGGCGGCCCAAATCCCGCGCGGCAGATTTCCATCCGCAGCGGCGTCCCTCAGGAAGTTCCCGCCTACACGGTGAACAAGGCTTGCGCGTCGGGCATCAAGTCCATCGCGCTCGGCTTTCAGGAGATTGCTACCGGCAACCTGGAGTGCGTGCTGGCGGGCGGAACCGAGTCGATGTCGCGGCTTCCTTACTATCTCGAGGGCGCGCGCTGGGGATATCGTCTCGGCCATCAGGAACTCGTCGATGGCATGTATCGCGATGGATTCTTCTGCCCGATGGCCAAGATGCTGATGGGCGAGACCGCTGAGATTCTCGCGGAACAGTACAAGATTTCGCGCGAAGAGCAGGATCAGTTCGCGCTCGTGTCGCAGCAGCGCGCTGCGGCAGCGCAATCCAGTGGGCGTTTCGACGCCGAAATTGTTCCGGTCACAATCGAAGGCAAGAAGGGAACAACCGTTTTTTCCCGCGATGAACACCTATTCTCCGACGCGATGATGGAGAAGATGGCGAAGCTGTCTCCAGTTTTTTCCAGGACCGGCACTATCACTGCCGGGAATTCTTCGGGCATCACGGATGGCGCGGCGGCGGTAGTGCTGGCGAGCGAGAAATTCGTCCAGCAGAACAATCTGAAACCGCTCGCGCGAATTCTTGCTGCCACGTCTGTAGGCGTGGATCCGCGCCTCATGGGCATCGGGCCGGTGCCGGCCATCCGCAAGATGGAACAGAAACAAGGCCTCAAGCTCAGCGACTTCGATCTGGTCGAACTCAACGAAGCCTTTGCCGCCCAGGTGCTGGCATGCGATCGCGAGTTGCATTTCGATCGCGAGAAGCTCAACGTCAACGGTGGCGCCATCGCACTCGGCCATCCCATCGGCTGCACAGGGACCCGGATCACGGTGACGCTGCTCCACGAGATGGTGAAGCGAAAAGCGCGCCGCGGCCTAGCCACGCTCTGCGTCAGCGGCGGGATGGGCATGGCGCTGGCGATCGAAAATTCTTTGTGAACGAAGCGAACACCTGCAAAGAGAAGGCGGCCTAACTCCCGCCTGCGCATTCAATGTAGTGCGCCAAACTTCGTGCGGCAAACCAGTGCGGCAAACTCAGTGCGGCAAATCTAGTGCGGCAAACCGACGCGCTGCAACAATTGCTGGAAGCGGGGATCGGATTTAAGACTGTCGAAGCGCGGATTGGCATTCAGAAGGATAAGGCCGCCGTTGTGGTGCCGATATGCGCCTTCGAGCGCCCTCAAAGCGCGATCGATTTCTCCCAGCGCAACGTGGATTTCGGCAGTTCCGCTGTCATCAGGGAGAACACCGCCGGGGCTTCGATTGGCTGCTCTCCTCACGCAGTCTTCCACTTCCGTTCTCTTGCCCGCCAGAGCGTATGTGTTCGCGAGTTCCAACAACATCCAAACATCGTCACCGGAGAGCGCCACCGCCCGCTGTCCTTCGTCAATGGCCTCGGGAAACATGTGCTTCTCGTCGTAAATGCGCTCCAGCACGCGGTGCGCGTGGGCAAAGTTGGGATCCAGTTCAATGGTGGCGCGAGCTTGTTGCAGTGCCTCGTCATACCGTCGTGCGAAGTACAGGATCTCCGCCACATCGGTATTGATGATGGCCGAGAGCGGATCAGTCTGACGAGCCCGCTTCACCTCCGCCACTGCTTCGTCCATTCGTCCCATCGCCGTCAGATCAAATGCGTACCAGTGATGGGCGATCGAGTAGTTGGGATCGAGATCAATAGCGCGCTTGAATTCCTGCTCAGCCTCTCGAAATTTCCATTCGTAATGCATTTCAACGAAAGCAAGCGAGGTGTGGGCATCCGCCAGTGAAACGTCGAGCTTCAATGCTGTAAGCGCCATCTCTCTTGCTTTGGGCATGGCTATTTCGCGCGGCATCTTTGCAGTGGGCATTGATCCCAACAGGGCGTGAGCATCGGCTGAGCCGGCATACGCCTGGGCATATTGAGGATCCTTTGTCATCGCCGCCTGGAAATAGTCGATTGCTTTCAGATAACCTGCCTCGCTGCGGAGATTCCAGAAGTACCGGCCTTTCAAGTAGTCCTCGCGAGCCTGGGGATTGACGGCAGCCGAGGTCGCCAGCCGCTGCGGCGGCGGCGGTACGATTTGCTTCTGTATTTGTGTGGCGATACTTCGAGAAACTTCGTCTTGCAGGGCAACCAGGTCGCGCAGATCGCGTTCGTAAGACTCAGCCCAGATATGCTGATCAGTTGCGGCGCGCACAAGCTGTGCGGTAATGCGGACCCGATCCCCAGAGCGCAGCACCGCGCCTTCAACGATACCATCGACGCCCAGTTCCCGGGCGATCTGTGGCAGCCTCTTGTGCGAATCCTTGTACTGCATGATCGAAGTACGGGAGATGACTTTGAGGCCAGGAATCTTCGCCAGGTCCGTAATCAAAGCCTCGGTCATGCCGTCGGCAAAATACTCCTGCGCGGGGTCAGCAGAGAGATTCTGTAGAGGCAACACCGCCAGCGATCGTATGGGCTCGGGTCCGGCACTGCGGAGTTGCCTCCATACCGGCGGCGTCGAGATCAAAACAGCCAGTAGTAGCGCCAGGGCGGCAATGGCGAAGGTCGGACCCCGGAAGCGATGCCGGGGACGGATGCTTTCAGGAACTCCCGGAAACGGTCGTTGGCTGGAGGATGAATCTGACGAAGCGTTGGTATCCGGGGCAATGCTGCTAATTTCCCGAACCTCCGCAATGAAACGATAACCACGCGTGGGGACAGTTTCGATGTATCGAGAGCCGTCTTCCCTGTCCTGCAATGCTTTGCGCAACACCGAGATATGCTGCGCGAGATTGGATTCTTCGACGAAGGTATCCGGCCAGACCTTTCGTAGCAGTTCATCTTTTTCCAGCAGGTGTCCTCGATTCTCCACCAGGAGGACTAAGGCGTCGAACGCCTTCGGCGGCAGGTGTATTGGTGTTTGGCCGCGAAGCAGCAGCCGCTCGGCGGGATTCAAGCGAAACGAGCCGAACTCGAAGATCACCTTTGTTTGCGCGTACATAAGGCCATTCACAAAAGCTTTAGAAAAACTTTAGGCAAGCCTAAAGACCACTAACTGGCTTTGCGGCAATATGCGCTTTAAGAACACGGGGGAGGATGGCGACGGGGGTTCATTTGCGCCATGCCACCTACATTCTATACCCCTTGGAACCCACGTCCAATAGAGCATTTACCGTGCTCGGGAAGAAAGACTTACTGAAAAAGGAGCGTCTATATGAGGATGGTTAAGTGTGTCTGCCTGATGATCTTAATGGGTTGGGCCTTCGCCGCGAAGGCATCCAATTCCTGCGATACGTTGCTGACTTTCGGCTCTGGCGCTACCCTGACGAAAGTCTGCATTTCCAACGAAGGCAACATCGTCAAGTTCGAGTCCCCGGCCGGGTTCGACCAAATAGGGCAATTGAACACCTTCAGGGATGGGTATGCAATGTGCAGCGGTAATCTGCCAACGTGGGCGAATGTGCCTGAGGGCTATGACGCTGGGGACGTTTCGGTTGAGGCCGGGTTGGGTCCTCCAACGGTCATTCAACCTGGCGGGCCGAACACACTGCCCCTTACCATCATCCGCGACAGCTCGAGCGGCACCTACCGGCTCACGCAGAGTTTTGCGATGGACGGTTTGAGAAGGCTCATCACCGTCACGATGAAAGTCACAAGGCTGTCTAACGCCGACTGCACGTCTGCGGGCTGCCCACCCCTGAGGCTAACGCGCGCTTTTGAGGGAGACGTTGACAACAACACCAGCACGAACGCTCGCTTTGGCCGCTCGGCAGATTCTGTGTGGGAGTGGATTGACACGACGGGACATGGGCTGAAGCTCAGCAGCGCGTCCAACCCTGGAGTCTCGCCGATCACCACCGTTTATACAGTGGCTGACTACGACCCCAATGGCTCTGGTTTCCAGGCCGCAAAAGGGTGCATTGTTTTTGCCGGTCAGGTCGCTACCCCGACTGATCCCAGTGTCACGAATGCCACCAACCTGGTGGGTCGTGTGATGTATTTCCTTAACATCCCTCTCGGCGGCAGCAAGACAGCGAAGGTTGTTTACCACCGTTTCTAAGACCCGCGATTTTGGGGGATGGCTAGGCGATCGACCTTCCCCCTTTCTTCAACTTGCTTCGTCCCTGAGGGGTGTTGCGGGCGGCCGCCGTATCCACCGAAGTTCGTTCCCGCAACCCGCTGATGAATCCCGTTCCATACTGTTCACCATTCAGACTGGCGGCCTGCCCACTGCGGTAGCTATACTCATTGTTAGGGATATGGCAATCGCCGCCGCAACTGCGGGTTCCACCAGCTCGGCTCGAAACCCCATGCCCCTTTCCGCGGTCATCGTCGACGACGAACAACTGGCGCGTGACGAACTCGCATATCTGCTCAAGAACCTGGACGACGTGAACGTAGTCGCGCAGGGCAAAAACGGCCTGGAAGCGATAAGCCTGATCCGCGAACACAATCCTGACCTGGTGTTTCTTGATGTCCAGATGCCGGGCTTGGACGGGTTCGGGGTAATCAAGAAGCTGCTTGACCGCAAGGTTCCTCTCCCCAAGATTATTTTTGCGACCGCCTTCGATCAATACGCGGTGAAGGCGTTCGACGTGAACGCGGTTGATTACATCCTGAAGCCGTTCGATAAGAAGCGAGTGGCCCAGTCCATCGAGAGAGCACGGGCAAAGATTGAAGCGGGGGCCGGGCCGGAAGAAAAACTCGAAACGCTGATGCGGATGTTGGAATCGCAGAAGCCGCAGACGGCGAAGATTCTCATCAAGGCGGCGGGGAGGTTATTCCTGGCCGATCCGAAGGATATCTGCTACGCGACCATCGAAGATGGCGTGATCACCGTGGCCACCAGCGGCCATGCGGGCATGGAAGGCCACTCGAACTGCCGAACGCTGGAAGAACTTTTCGACAATCTCGATCCCAATTTGTTTTGGCGGGCGCACCGGTCTTTTCTGGTCAACATCAATCACATCCGTGAAGTCGTGCCCTGGTTCAAAAGCTCCTACCAGTTGCGCATGGACGATAAGAAACAGACAGAGATTCCGGTGAGCCGCGCCCAGACGCGCCGTCTGCGGGAATTGTTCAACCTGTAGAGAGTTCTCAGTTCCCAGTTCTCAGTAACTACCCATCATTTTTCCCAGTCCCCAGCCACTGATCCCAGCGTTTCTCACTGAGAACCGAGAACTGAGAACTGGGAGCTAAAAAAAATGGGCGGACGAGGAGACCGCTTCGTCCGCCCGGGGAGGGACCTCTCAGGCCGCAATAGCTTGCAAGGCGATGCGGTTGGGAATTACCAGCGTCGCACCCTCAAGCCGAATCAAATCTTTCCGTTTCATATCGCTCAATAAGCGGGTTACCGTTTCTCGCGACGATCCAATCATTTGGGCAATTTCTTCGTGCGTGAATTCCGTGGATACGCGAAGTTCACGGTTCCGGGGCTCGTCCGAGACCCAGGAAAGCAGCAGGCGTGCGAGCTTCTCCGTCGAACTGCGGGCGAGCAGCAGTTCGTAGACATCGTCGAACGACGTCGTGACCTCACGGGCGAGCATGGCTGCGCATGCGAGCGCGGCATGGCTGTCGTGTTCGATCAGACGCAGGAAGCTGTCGCGTTCGACGAACTTGATCTGGCAAAGCTCGATGGTGGTAACCGTAATCAGCGACGGCCCCCCGGAGACCACCGCGCTTAGCCCCAGCACCTGGCGGTCTCCGGCAATTTTCAGGATGATCGTCTTGCCATCGCGGGCTTCCACTGAGAGCTTGGAGCGGCCGGAACACGCAATATAGACGCCACGCGGGATTTGACCTTCCGTCAGCAAAGTGGCATTCGCGGGATACAGGGTCAGGTGTCCCATCGCATTGAACTCACTCATCAGCGGCTGAGGCAGATTGCAAAAGTCACAGGTCTGCCTGAGGGTGCAGCTTAGACAGTCGTTCGGGATCGCGAAGCGCCGAGGTGCACCCATAGTGCCTCCTGCTTGTTGACGAATCTGTGCTGGTGGAATCGTCCGCCGCGGGGGAAACGGGAATGCGCCACGTGAACAAATGGAGCACGCCATCTGCCACATACTGGATATGACTAAGTGGCTGTAACTGCAATGCTTAAAATGGGATTGAACAAGCAGCGCGCCAAAGAAGATGCCGTAGGACTGGCTGGCTGCCGATATTTCGGCAGGCACGAACTCTCTTAGTCTCGGCTTCCGGATGGTCTTGGGTAGGTGATTCTGGTACGTGATTCTTAGTTTTTGGTTCTTGGTCCAACGATTTCTGCCGCCGATTCCTAGTTCAGATAGTCCGTGCGCGAGATACCCAGCCTCTGCAACTTGTATTGCAGCGTGGTGCGCTTGAGTCCAAGGCGGGCCGCCGCGCCTGACGGGCCCGACAGGGCACCCCGAGTCTGGCGCAGAATTTCGACGATGTGCTCGCGTTCTTTGTCGCGCAGGGTACCGTCGGAATCGGACAGCTGCCGTGACATTTCCTCGCGCAATTCCCCGAGCGGCGCGCTCAAGCGGTTGCCTTCCGACAGGATCACCGAGCGCTCGATAAAATTCTCCAGCTCGCGGATGTTTCCCGGCCAACCCCAGTGCATCATGGCTTCCGCAGCCTCATCGGGGATGATATCGATCCTCTTGTGTAGCCGGGCTGCGCATTTTTCAACGAAATGGCGAATGAACAAGGGTATGTCCTCGCGCCGTTCGCGCAACGATGGCAGATGCAGGGGAAACACGTGCAAGCGGTAGAACAAGTCACCGCGGAATTCCTTTTCTTCGACGGCCCGAACCAGATCGCGATTGGTGGCGGCGATCAGCCGCACGTCCACCCGGATCGTCTTCGTGCCTCCCAGGTGCTCGAACTCCTGATCCTGCAAAACGCGCAGCAACTTGGGCTGCAACTCCAAAGGAATGTCTCCAATCTCGTCGAGCAACAAAGTGCCCTTATCCGCCAACTCCAGCCGGCCGAGCTTCTGGCTTACCGCTCCGGTGAAGGCTCCTTTTTCGTGGCCGAACAGCTCGCTTTCCAGCAGTCCTGTGGGAATGGCGGCACAGTTCAGCTTGATGAAGTTGCGGTCCCTGCGCCGGCTCATGCCGTGAATCAAGCGGGCAATGCGTTCTTTGCCGGTCCCGGTTTCGCCGGTGATGAGGACGGTGGAATCGGTGTCGGCGACGATGGCAGCATAGTCCAGCACACGTTTCAAGGCCGGGCTGTTGCCGACGATATCGTCGGGCCGGTTCGCGCTCCGGATTTCGTTCTCCAAATATCGCTTTTCCTGGGAAACGCGTTCCTTGAGTTGTGCGATCTCGCGATAGGCATGCGCATTCTGGAGCGCAGCGGCGATCTGATTGGCTACTTGCTGTAGATATTCAATCTCCGTCGGGCCGAAAGCATTCTCGATCATGCTACTCGGATTCAGGGCTCCCCAGATCTGATTACCCGCGATCAGGGGCACACTGCAAACCGACCGAACCCCGCCTTCATACATGGCTTTCGCCAGGGGTTCGTTCATCTCGTGTAAGTCGGCCGCGGTTAGAAATGCGACGTTTCGCCTCTGGATGGCCCTCGCCGAGAGTGATTGTTCAAGCGGAATACGACTTCCGTGGTTGACGAATGGCTCCCATTCCAGCGCATCTCCGTACCGGTGCACGCTCTTGCCATCCTCGTCCAGCAAGCACAGAATCGTCCGCTCGTAGCGCGCGATGCTCCGAAGGCTGGAAAGAATGCCCGGCAACAGCTTTTCCAGTTCGAGACTGGAACTCAGTTCCCGGCTGATCGCAACCAGGCTCTGCTGTTCCTCAAGAGCGTGGTAGGCTTTTTCCTTCTCCAGCGCCAGGGCTCCCATCAGCGCGATGCGAGCGAGGAACTCGAAGTCCTCGCCATTCAGAACCTCGGGAACGCTCTTGCCCAGGCCAAGCGCTCCAAAATGACGCGAGGGCGTGCTGATGGGAAGGACGGTGTATGATCGGACGCCGTGATTGAGTAA
>Ga0193751_1000560_pt1 | contig 28296 bp, 24 predicted proteins | sample L1c2metaG_FD_143050 | JGI IMG/M metagenome (GOLD analysis project Ga0193751, IMG submission 143050) | Soil microbial communities from a riparian zone of the East river system, Colorado, United States - L1c2 | ecosystem: Environmental > Terrestrial > Soil > Riparian zone | place: USA: East River... | reverse complement strand
TGTCGTATCGCTTGTTATCCGAAGGCGAAACGAAATAGCTCATGTTTTCAACCAATCCGAGCACGGGAACATTGACCTTCTCAAACATGGTGGCGGCCTTGCGCGCATCGATCAGCGCCACTTCCTGCGGCGTCGTGACAATGATGGCGCCGGAAAGCGCGACGGTTTGAACGATCGTCAATTGAATGTCGCCGGTGCCTGGCGGCAGATCGAGCACCAGAAAATCAAGCTCGCCCCAATCGACTTGACGTAAAAATTGTTGAGTGTAACGCGTCACCATCGGCCCGCGCAAAATGGCAGGTGAGGTGTCGTCGAGCAAAAAGCCCATCGACATCAGCTTGAGATTGTACTGTTCGATCGGGATGATTTTGTTTTCGTCGGTCGCGGTTGGTCGCTCCCGCGTCCCGAACATCAGAGAAATACTTGGACCGTAAATGTCGCAGTCGCACAAACCGACGCGCGCTTTGCTTTGCTCAAGGGCGACGGCGAGGTTTGCGGCGACCGTAGATTTTCCAACGCCGCCTTTACCGCTCGCAATCGCGATGACGTGCTTTATTCCCGGAATTCGGGCGGCGCCGACACTCGCGCCCGCGCCGGCTGGAGGCGCGTGGATATCGATCAAAACTTTTGCGCTGCGAACGCCATCGAGCTCGCGCAAGATTTTTTCCGCATCGTTTTTTATGCTCGCGGGAATATTGGGATCGTTGGTGGCAAGTGCGAGCTGCACTTTGACTTCGCCGCGATCAATCTGGACACCTTTAACGAGACCGAATGACACAATGTCGCGGCTAAATCCGGGATATCGAACCGAGCGCAGCGCATCGCGAACTTGCTTTTCTGAAATCGACATTGCCGAAACCTAGGCCGCTGGCGTGGCCAGTAAAGATGCGGCCAGGCCTTCTAGGCTTGAAAAATTCACGCGTTCCGGACAGCATCGCGGCATGAAGAAACAAATCTCAGTTGTTCTTGCTGTCACGGCGGTCGCGCTACTTGGGGGATGCGCCATGTTCGAACAGACCGGACAATCCGCGCTGGTCGGGACTTGGACGAATTCGCTCGGCACGGTTTGGGCGATCAAGGCCGACGGCACATTCGATGTCGATCTGAAGCATCATGGCAAACGTGACGCGTGGGGAACGTACACTGTCCAAGGTGATCAGGCGACGTTTCAGCGTACTGGTGGAATTAACCCAAAAGGCTGCAACGGCCCCGGTGTCTACCAGTTCAAACGGACGGACGACACACTGCAATTCACGCTGGTCAGCGACCAGTGCAAGTTGCGCCAGAAAAACGTGCTGCAGCCTTGGACGCCTTGGAAGAAAAACTAACTTCCCGTCGTTTACGCGTCACAACATGTCGATCTTGCGCATCATTTGTGCACGCCGTTAGTGAAGAAGATGCGTTCGCGCTCGATGTCGGCGCCGCGCTTGGAAAAGAAATCCCGCAGCTCCGATGTAAGATAATCGCCATTCGGTAGTGGATTGAGCGTGAGATAGATTTTGCCGCCAGGCGCGAGTCGCCGTTGAAGATCGCGAAGAAGAAAATCCCATTCGCCTGGTCCCCAGCGCAAGTTCGTCGCCCGATATCGATCAAAACCGATCGAAAACGCGGTGATCCAATCGAATTGCTGGTGAAGATTCGGGAGCGACTCGAACGGTTGAATTCTGAAAACCGTTCGTGGCACGCGGAAAACTTCGAGCAGTTCCTTGAAAAGAGACGATTCGTCAAGGTCGAGGCCAAGAACGGAATGACCGAATCGTTTCAGAATGAACAAAAAAAAGCCGCCACCACAGCCTAGATCGAGGACGCGTTGGGGCGACGAGCGATGTAGTTTCAAATCCTGGACTCGCTCACGATTAACGCGTAGCCATTGATCGATATCAGCATATTTCTCGCCGGCGTAACGTTTTTGGATTTCGGCGAGCCGGTTTTGATCAAGGCCAGCCAGAACCGGCCCCAAGGGCAATCGAAAAACCGAACGCTGCGCTCTTCGCCAGCCTCGCCGGTAGGTTTCCCGGCGCGCGAGCTTCGCGAGTTTCCGATGCAGCTTCATGGGAGTGCCTCTGCGATCTCACGTAGCAATCCGGGTCCGCGATAGATCAGGCCGGTATAGATTTGGAGAAGTCGCGCGCCGGCTTCGATTTTTTCTCGCGCGGAATCCGCGTCCATAATTCCGCCCGAGGCGATGATGGGTATTGTTGACCTGGCGGCGATCTCGCGAACAAGAGCAGCGGATTTCCCCCGCAACGGCGTGCCGCTCAATCCGCCTTGCTCGTCTTGGGCAGCGGGAATCGATGAATGATCGACGGTTGTATTAGTAGCGATAATCCCGGCGACCTTGTTGGTTTCGCACGTTGAAACGATGGCGTCGAGTTCGGATGGCGCCAAATCCGGCGCAACTTTAATCAAGATTGGTTTACGGGTGATGAGATTCTGTTCGCCAATCGCCGAGAGTAATTTGGAAAGCGCATCCGCTCCCTGCAACACGCGCAAGCCGGGTGTATTCGGTGAGCTGACATTGAGAACGATGTAATCTGCGAATTCACGCAGAAGCCGGAACGAATAGAGATAATCTTCAATGGCCTCGGTTAGCGGCGTGCTCATCGATTTTCCAATATTGATTCCAACAGGCACTTCCGGCCAACGACTGCTTCTCCGCAATTTGCGTAATCGCCGTGCGATCGCGTCGGCGCCCTCGTTATTGAATCCGAGCCGGTTGATCAACGCGTTTTGTTTGGGGAAACGAAAGATTCGCGGCTTCGAATTACCCGGCTGCGCTTTCGCCGTGACCGTGCCGATCTCGATAAAACCAAACCCGAGTGCCGCCCATGCCGGCAGCGCGACGCCGTTTTTATCGAGACCGGCGGCAAGGCCGATTGGGTTTGGAAAATTCAGACCGAAGAGTTTTTTCGGCCTGGCCGGCGGCTGAAAAAGATTCAGCGCGCGCAGGGTAAGATCGACATGCGAGGCTGCGCGCAGGCTTTCGATTGTGAACCGGTGAGCGATTTCGGCATCAATTGAAAAGAGAAGCGGCCTAACGAATCGCTCGTAGGCGTCCTTCATTTTCCGATGCAGAATTGGTCGAAGACCGAATCCAGAATTTGTTCGACACCGACCGTGCCGATGACCTCGCCCACTGCTTCCAAAGCCTCGTTCAGGTCAACCGACAAATACTCAGGTGAGAATGCTTCGTCCAAGGTCTTTCGCGCGCGATCACACGCTTCCAGAGCGCGGCGCAAGCAATCACGGTGACGCATGTTGATGGCGAGCGCGTTTTCCGGTCGCAAATTTTGTTTGCTGATCCGCGAAAGAATTTCGTTCTCGAGAGTCCCCAAGCCATCGCCGGTTACGCAAGAAACCCGAAGCGCATTGGTGCTTTTCCACTCCGGATGTTCGGGCAGGTCGCTCTTGTTCAGCACGAGGAGTTCGTTCCGATTCGCGTTCTGCTCAAAATGCGCCGGGGGCGCCGCATTTCGATCGACAATGTGCAGCCGCAAGTCAGCTTTTTGCAGGGAACGCTCGGTGCGTGCAATTCCCTCGCGCTCGATATCGGATGTCGACGTTCGAAGGCCGGCGGTATCCAGCAAACGAACCGGAACCCCGCGCAAATTGACGGTTTCTTCGATTGTATCCCTTGTTGTGCCGGGAGCATCGCTCACAATTACGCGTTCGTAACCGAGGAGGCGATTGAGCAGGCTGGATTTGCCGGCGTTGGTCGCTCCATAAATCACGACTCGGACTCCGTTGCGCAAAATGCGGCCGTGATCGGCAGTTGCAAGGAGCGCCGCAATTTGTTCACGAACTGAGTCGAGTCGCGGGCGCAATGAGTTGCCTTCGTCGGGCGCGATTCCTTCCTCTGAAAAATCGATTGAGGCTTCAACGTGAGCGAGAAGATCGACCAGAGAGTCGCGAATCCCTTTGATTTGTTCGCCCAGCTTGCCTTCCAATTGTTCCGTGGCAGAGCGCAAAGCGAGATCGGTGCGGGCCCGAATCAAATCGATGACGGCTTCGGCTTGGGTCAGATCCATTTTGCCATTCAGAAAAGCGCGCTCGGTAAATTCGCCGGGGCGCGCACCGCGTGCACCGGCGTGCAAACAGGCTTCGAGAACTTTGGCCGTCACGAGCGTTCCGCCATGGCAACTGATCTCGACAATATCCTCGCCGGTGTAACTGGCAGGCGCGCGATGGATCGACATCATGACTTGGTCGATCAAGTCTCCGGATTCGCTGACGACCTCGCCCAAATACTGAACGCGAGAGGCAAATTTCGACGGCGTTTCTTTGCCACGAAAAATTTTGTCCGCGATCGGGATCGCGTTTGAACCGGAGATTCGCACCAGGGCGATGGCGCCTTCACCAGCGGGAGTTGAGATCGCGGCCATTGTCTCGGCCGCGTTCAGTTCCGAAGCTCCTGCGGCCGAACTTGCCGTTCCTATGAGAGCAGTTTCTTCAGTGCTGCGGTGCATTTTTCGTTTTGCTCCATTGTGCCCACGGTGATGCGAATCCACTCGGGCAGGTTGTAGCCGCGCAGCGGCCGCACGATGATTTTTCGGGCGAGCATCTTCTTAAAGACGGTCGGTCCATCGCCCACATTGACGAAAACAAAATTGCCCGCGCTCGGACTAAATTTCAATTTCATCGCGCGGAATTCCTTCTCCAAATAAGCGCGGCCCGAATCCACTACGCGTTTGCTCTTGCGCAAATGTTCGTCGTCTGCGATAGCGGCCAGCGCACCACTCTGAGCGATGCCATTCACATTGAACGGTTGTCTGGTTTTCTGGAGCACCTGAATCAGCTCCGGTGGCGCCATTCCATAGCCTACGCGCAGGCTGGCTAATCCGTGAATTTTCGAAAACGTGCGTAAAATGACAACATTTCGACCATTGCTCACGTGACGAAGGGTATTCGGTGGATCGTCCAGAAACTCAAAATAAGCTTCGTCCAAGACCGTGATGACCTCGTCCGGCACCCGCGCCAGGAAGTTGTCGATCTTCTCCTGCTCAATCAAGGATCCGGTTGGGTTGTTCGGATTGGCAATGAAGATGATTTTAGTTTTCGGCGTGATCGCGTTTAACATTGCCTGCAAATCCGGCTGAAAATTTGCTGTCGGCGTTTCAATGGTGCGGGCATCAAAAAGCTGCGCGATGAGTTTGTAAGCGATAAAGGCGTACTCAGGGACAATCACCTCGTCGTCGCGATCAAGAAACGCGTGGCCGATGAACTCGATGATCTCGTTGGAGCCGTTTCCGAGAATAATATTTTCGCTGCCTAATCCCAGTCGCCTCGCGATAGCCTCACGCAAACAGGCACCGCTGCCCTCAGGATAGAGCTGCGCCGATTCAATCGCAGCGCGCATCGCTGTCACGGCCTTTGGAGACGCGCCTAGAGCGTTTTCGTTGGAAGCGAGCTTGATGATCTCGCCCGGATGCGCCCCGATCTCATGCGCTGTTTCTTCAATTGGCTTACCCGGTTCGTATACCACGAGGTCCCGCAGTTGCCGGTTTGCTCTGTCCCAGATTGATGTCACGCGATCAATCTAGACGCAATTGAGGACCGAATAAAAGCCGCCGCGCAACATAGAAGCACTCACCGGGAATGGGAGTACAGGGTGAATCCAACCGACTAACGGGCCCAGCCAAGTTTCTATCGGCGGTGGCGTGAGAAAACCCGCAAGAAGCCGGTTTTTTGCTTGCGTTTGAGGGACGGTTTCTGGTAAAAACGTGCCGGGTCACACTGGAAGTTATAGGTGGCATAGAAACCGTCATTGACGGTGAGACGCAAAATATAGTAATCATAAAAAACGTAGCCATGATAACTCGCCGCCAAGCAAAGGATAACCGCAACATGAGAACTATTAGGGTCTCTTCACTCATCGCGGTCACTTCGCTAATATTCGCAACGAGTGCTCACGCTACGGTTGTCGACTTGACCACCAGTCTGAGTGCCAGTGGCAGCATTAACAGTGCGCTCTTTTTCGCCAGTGACCAGCAAGCAGCCGGCACAGGCTTCGTTGATCCGTTTCTGCGCGTTCAGGCCAGCCCGACGGAACAAGGCTACAATACCGATGGCGGTTTTCCGTTCGACGACAAAAATCCGCACAACTTCCAGCACAGCGTGCTCCTCTCCTCTCTGATGCAGTTCAACCTTAACGGCACGGAGTATTTCAAATTCTTGTTGGACGCGAACCAGTCCGGGGCTTCGAACCACACTTTCACGATGACTCAATTACAGATCTACACCGCGAACAGCGGTTCGTTATTGCCGACATCACTAAACGCCGATGGCACAATTGCGTTGGGCAGTCTGGTTTATAATATGAATGCGGGCGGCACCACGAACACAGTTGTCACTACCGCGACGGGCAGCGGCAAATACGATGCGACTGTTTACATTCCGGTGAGCCTTTTCAACCTGTCGGACAAATACGTCTATCTCTATTTCGCAGGTCAGGGCAACGGCGGCTTTGAGGAATGGACTGCAGCCACCGGGGTCAATCCAATTCCGGAAGCGAGCACGTTTTTCCCAATCGTGGGTTTATTGGCAGCGGTCTTCTCGACCCAGTTCGTGCGGCGTCGGCAACTGCAGCAAGTTTCGAAATAGTCGAGCATTCTGCTTTCAGAAGCTCCTTGTTTGGCTGAGAAACGGAGGCGACAGAGAATTCTGTCGCCTTCGTCCTTTCGCGCCTATTTTTGTTGCGATTTTCGTTCGCCTGTCTCGATCCAATCCTTCGGTCTGCTTTGCAACCTGACAGAATCCAAGGGCGGGCTTGGTCGAGCAATTCGCCCGAAGCTTAGATGTGGCGCAACTTTCCCAAGTTGCGATCGTCACAGCGGCAACTTGGAAACTTGCCCCACATTGGCAACCGTTAGGCCAGGATCGACAATCGCATCTCTAGGGGAAGCCGCTGGCTTCCCACGGGTGGAGTTCCCAATGTGTTGAGCTGTGGTGGCAGGTGTGTCGCTGGCAAACTTATACGTCCGCACCTGCGGCGCCACTCGCGGATTTAAATCAGAACTCAGCTCCTAGTAAACAATCGCTTTGTAGTTTCCGTTCTGATCCACAGCCTTGCGGTTTACGTTTGAAGTGTCTTCGAACCAGCTGGCAAAAGAATAGGTAGCAGCAGAACTGAAGAATCCTAATTTTGAGTCAAGGGCCTCATCATAGTGGAGGTTACCGTTACCTGAAACATTCAATGTGTTGCCGAGGAGTGCTCCGACGACATTACCATTCCCAGTGTAGGATATGTCATATGCCGGAGCATCTACGACGCCAATAAAGGTGCCGTTGCCGGAGACGGTTGCCGATCGCGCACTTCCATCTTGCGGCGTCACGCCATAGACTATAAAATTTTGGGCAAGACCACTTCCATTAGTGATCGAGCCACCAGCTAGGGCAATGTTACCTTGAACGTAGAATGCCGTGTTAACGTGACTATCCTGAGTGAAAGTGCCGTTAGTGCTGCCGTTGCCGGCAATGTATAGATCTCCTGTCACCGAGAACTCAACGTACGCCGTCCCCGGCAATGGCAGGTGAGTCGCAGGGTCCAGCGGCGAATTGACGACGAAGGACGCGTTTTGGGGAAGCGAACCCTGGTAGAGAACAGGAGCCCCTTCCGTTGTTCCCGCCGGTATATTAATGGTAATTACGCCATTTGCGGCGGGCGCGGGGAGCGGAAGGGCAGTCCCTGTAGGCGCGCTGACTTGATTCACTGTTGCATTGAACGGTGTGGAGATGGTCCCGTAGATGTTTTTGGTTTTGCCCTGTAACGCGGGTCCGCTATAGGTCAGACTGCCATAGATATACGGTCCATTATTCAAATTGGAACCTGTGCTGTTGAGAATGCCAACGTTTCCGCCACTCAATTCGTTCGCTAAGTTCGTTCCCACTTGAACTAATGTCGAATTTCCACTCTGCAGGTCGTTCTGGGCACTCTGCCAGGCAGACTGCCACGCGGTTAATGTGTACTGACCGTTTGGGAAGTTACTCGTGTCGGTGGAATTGAAGCTATCAATACGGCTGCCCCCACCCACCGTGAAGGCGTTGCGCGTGACAATCCCCATGGTCCCGTTACTTTGCGTCGTCGTCGTCGGTTGCGCGACCACCTCGATCGTGCGCGTGACTTGTGAGACGTTAATGCCGCTACCTGCAATGGCAGGATGAGTTCTTTGATTGAAGCGAAGATCGAGGTAACCAAGTGCGTTCCTATTTATCGCAGGCTCATTGGCGACGCCGGTAGAGCGAATTCGATACCACTGCCCGTTGCTGCCCGGCGACATGCCCGCAGTATCGATTGTTACCCAAGCCGAGACGCCCGTTGCTCCTTCGCTCCCGGGCTGCACACTAAGAGCAAGCGCCGATGACGGAAGGTAGTTATATTGATTGGACGCGGGATATTGACTGGGCGTGGGGGACACCGCTGCAAACGATGTCGTGGCCGCTGAAGCCGCCCTGCTTTCAGTCAAATAGATGGGCGGGGCTGGGGTGGGCAGCGGGGTGTTCGCTTGCAACCAGGACACAGGCGTGCCCGAAGGGACCGGCACCGTCCAGACTCCCGTATTGAGTGCCCTCATTGCGGCGTCAACCCCGCTTTCGGCGCCGGTGAGAGCTTGTTGCCAACTGGCCGTTTGCATCCCAGCAGTGGCGTTTTGGGTAGTAATGTACAGGCTGGTTGCGCAAATTAGCGTCAGGATCGTGATCGTGAGTAGCGCGACCAGCAGGACGCTGCCTTTTTGGGTTCTAATGGAATTAGTTTTCATAAAATCGTCTAGTTTATTAAGGTTTGGGATCCTCGGGCACCGGCATTTCGCAGAAAGGTGTTACAGTAAACAGTTGTTGCTTTGACGTTTTCCACGAGTGAGTAGCTCCCTCCAGACTGGAAATAGACATTTCCGACTGTGGAAGGGTCGCTCGCGGTTGTATCTATCACGTACCAGTCGCCGTTGACTCCCGTACCGCCGCCCGGCGCGCTTCCCCCGCTTCGCCAGGTCCCAGTGCCGGTGTTGTGGAGGAACGTTGGGAAGAACATGATATAGCAGCTCACGTTCGAAATGGGAGTCCCGGAGGTCGCCGAAACCACGGTAAAAGAGGAAACGTTCGTGGCGATCGCTGTCGTGTTATCGCTAATGGTCGCGCCGCCGGAGTCTTGAATGATTACTTCCCGAGTGAAGTTGTTGCCACTCTGCTTATAGTTGATCGTCACGCTTCCATTGCCGTATGAGAGAGTGCTGCCAGATAATGTGGGCGCGATGGGAGCATTATTCGCATCGTAGTAGACTGGCAGCTTCAGCGTAAGCGTGTTGTTCACCGGCGGCAAAACCGTAAGGGCGCGCCGACAATCCATGGCGATGTAGTCGAGCACACGCAGTTGACTCCCCTCTGAATTGGAATAGCCTTCGACCGCGGCAAAGCTCTTTTGCAAGCAAACTCCTGCTGCCACGACGGCTGCCAGAATGAATGAAGCGCAGCCGACTGACAGCATCGTTTCCACGAGCGTGAAGGCGCGGCAAATGTTCTTGTCGATCTTCATTGCCCGATATTTCCTTTCCCAAAAATCGCTGAGAGGTCGCGGATGCGAGGGCGAGCGTCCGGGCCCGTCCATTTGAGCAAGATATCGACCGTTACGAGGTCATAATCACAAGCCAAGCCGGGGGTGTTAGGAGGGCAACTGGCATCATTGGGATAGGTATCGGTGCCATTGCCGGTCGGGTATTGCGAATTCCGCACCCATTGGTTCGTGTGCGTTGAGCCCGTCTTGCCGGAGGCTAAGAGATAACCACTCACCGTGATCGTCTCGGTTAGATTGCCCAGCGCTGCCTCCGAGATGCTTGGGGTTTGAAGAATATCCACGGCGGTGGGATTTTGGCTGCCCCCGGATTGGTTGCTTGCGACGCTTGAGTAAGCGATTGCCCGAAACGCTTCCATCCGCTCCTGAAGCATCATGCTCGCTGCGGTGGTCTCCTTTTGCGACTTGAGCGCGATCAAAAGGCGCTGATTGGTCGCAAACGCAGCGGCACCGAACAATACGCAAACGGCAGCGGCAATCAGGACCTCGGCGAGGGTAAAAGCGCTCTCACTTGAACGCTGCGTTTTGCAGAAAAGAGAACTCATTCGCATAGCTATGGAAATTATAAGCACCTTGGGTGCCAAAGAAGTCAAATTTACCTCTCGGCAAACCAAAGAGATATCTCCCGGTGCTATCGGACAAACCGTTGGAGTCCAGCATGTTGTCTAGAGTTAATCGTTCCTCAGTCGGGTCGTGGGCTACTTATAATCGGCGCGACAAAGCACCTGCGATCTGCAAGGAGAAGTCTGATCAGAATTCTCATCCCAAAGCTTAGATTGCGCCAGGGATCGATGGTTGCGGATTCTTTGCTCCTTAGGACCTACTGTGGCCTACGCTGCGAATCCAAATCTCGAATTGCTTTGTCGATCAAATCTTTTTCCTGCGGTAGCAAGTTTGCTTTCTTGCCAAACTCCAGATAAGCGCGCGCTTTTTCATCTCCATTGGCAGCGAGGCAGATACCGTAATAGGCGCTGACCGTCGGGTCGCTAAACTGGTCTTCAGTCAAAGAGGTCATGGTTCGAAGCGCTTCTTTCGGGTTGCCTTGGGTCAGGAGTGAATAGGCATAGGTAGCGACATACGCCGGGTTTTTCGGCGACTTATGATAGACGTCCGCTGCCAGGTGCCGGGCTTCCGTCGGATTCACATCAAGCAACAAAGAAACTTGGGCGCGATTGTTTTGCACGTCCAGGTTTGTCGCATCCAGTTCAGACAAGCGAAGCAAAACGCGATAAAGGCCTTGGGTATCGGCTGTCTTTGCGTAATTGCGGTAAAGCGCGAGGAACGCCTCCTTTTGTTTCTCCGGCCTTTTGGACAACGACCAAAGCAACTCGATGCTTTCATTTTCCCATTTCCATTCCGAAGCGGTTTGGATCAGAACACTCAGGAAATCGCTTTGCCCTGATGCTTGCTTTGCCGCAGCCCCCCATTCGCGTTCCGCCGCGGCTGCTTTGCCTTGTTCGCGCAGAGCACGAGAAAGGTAGGCGTGCCGCAAGAAATCGAAACGACCCCACGGTCCTTTCCCGGTCAAAGTCTCCAACTGTTCCCATTCGGCCAACTGCACGTAAACGTCGGCCACCGCCATCGGCACCGGCCATTTTTGGAGCCGTTCGGCCGGTAAGCTCTTAATGTAATCGAGAGCAAGCAGGTTTAATCTGCTGCGGCTCATCCATGAAAGTAAAGTGACGAGCCCCCCGGGATCGTCGGCCGCTTTCTTTTCCAATTCGGCGAGATACGAACTAAATTGAAGATCTTGGACTTCGTGGAGAAGATCCAGAAACACAAGCCGATCGGTCCAAGTCGCTTCGGGATACCCTTCCAACTCGCGCGCGAGATCGAGCAACTTGCGCGCATCATCGTGCTGCGCAACGCCGGCACCAAGTAACGCCCGGGTTGCAGCACTGCGCTGCGCTGGATCGGAACGCAAAGCGCCCAATATTTGTTCTCCCGAGGCGCGCTGTCGCTCATCTTGTGAGCGCAGTCGCAAAATTCCGAGCTGGAGTTGATACGATTTGTCGTCCGGGGCCAACTGCAGAGCCTCGGTCCATTTCGCTTCCGCCTTCTCATCCTCCTGCTTTGCTTGGGCGATCAACGCAGTAGCGGCGTGGTACGGCGCGGTGTTTCGCGCATTCTCGTCGACCACGCTCAAGGCCCGTTCTGCTGTAGCGATGTCGTTGAAGTGGACGGCAGATCGCACTAGAGCCAGAGCGTCATCGACTGAATGTGGATCCAACTGTGCCACTTTGCGTCGCCAGTCCAGGACGGAACGTTCTCCCGCGTGTTCGGCCAATTCCGCCATGATTCGGGCTGCGGCCGCACTCGAAGGCTTCATTTCCAAAATGCTGCGCGCAGCCAGACTGGCGTCACGTTCATTGCCGTGTTCGATGTCGAAGGTGGCTCGGCGCACCAACCGTTTTTCCTGCCAGCGGACGTAAAGATCGCGCCCGCCCCAGATTGCAGCGATCAGCAGAATGATGCCGAGCAGAACGCCGAACGAAAATCGGATGACTGTTCGCTGCGCTCTTTCAACAGATTTTTCCACAGGAATTAAGGATTAAATGGAGAATTTCTGAAAAGGCGAATCGGGGTGGCAAATCAAGTTGCTTCCGCCAGAAGCATGTCGTGTTCCGCCGCGGGAACCCGCCCTAATCCGGTAGTGGTACAGTTTAAACTGTACCACTACCCCTAATCCAGCTCTCGCTCATCGGCTCGCAAGTTGCTCGCGCTCGGCTACGCTATGCCCCTAATGGATGAGGCTGTTGCGCAAACCGCGCCCATTTCAGGAGCTAGTACCAATAAAGCAGGCTGGCTGGTCGCGATTGTTCTCTTCGGTCTACTTTGGCTCGAGCTCATCAATCAACTGAAAGCCGAGTGGTGGCTTAATCCTCAATACAATTACGGCCTGATTGTTCCATTGCTCGCGCTCTATTTGTTCTGGAAACGCTGGCGCAATCGACCCGCACCCGCGCCACCAGCGGCAACCGGTTTTCCGATCGCTCTTATACTTTTCTGCGCCACCCTTTTTCTTCTGATTCGGTTTCTCGCCGAAGCGAATCCAGACTGGCGCTTGTTAAGCTGGCTGCTCGGGCTGGCGGTCGTTACCATCTCCCTTTCATTCCTATATTTAACCGGCGGCCGCGCCTGGTTGCGGCACTTTGCCTTTCCGGTCTTATTTTTTCTGGTCTCGGTGCCGTGGCCGGTCCGGATCGAGCAGGTCATTATTCAGGATCTGATGCGGGCGGTTACAGGTCTGAACGTCATATTTTTGCAGCTCGCGGGAGTCCCTGCGCTTCAACACGGGAACGTGATCGAAGTTGGCTCCGGCTTCATCGGAATCGAAGAGGCATGCAGCGGGGTTCGGTCGCTGCAGGCCACGCTGATGATCTCTATCTTTCTTGGCGAACTTTATTTTTTTAGCGCAATCCGCCGGATTGCTCTGGTCATTATCGGCGCTGCGCTGGCATTTGTTTGCAACGTGATCCGGACGGCCATTCTCGTTTGGGTTGGAACAAGCCGGGGCATCACCGGCATCGAAGCGTGGCATGACCCGGCCGGCCTGACCATTTTGATCGTTTGCTTGTTTGGCCTTTGGCTGGTGAGCCTTGTCATGCTGCGTAGTGGAAACAGACCACAGATTCCGCCGCCGCCGTCCACTCAGAATGTACCGGCTCGTCTCAGTTCGAGTCTGTTAATCGGCCTGGGCATGTGGCTGCTTCTCGTCGAAGTGTCGGTGCAAATTTGGTATCGGGCTCACCAAATCGCAGCCAGTTCGCGTTGGGCCGTGCACTGGCCGGAATCAGAAAACAATTACAAACCGGTGCCGATCGCGCCCGAAGCCGAGTCGTTGCTTCACTTCAATGAAGGTGGCGGCGCCGCCTGGGAAGGCGATGATGGTCACCGGTGGATCATGTATTTCTTCAAATGGTTGCCGGGCCGGACTGCGGCGCGTTTTGTGAAGGTCCATCGCCCGGACATTTGTCTTCCGGCAAGCGGTAGAACAATGGAACGCAACAACGGTCTGCGCATGATCGCAGTCAACGGGTTGAACATGCCCATGCGTTCCTATCGATTCGACGATCGCGGTTCTCCGCTGCACGTCTTTTACTGCTATTGGGACGCGCGGTCGTCCTACGAAAGTGTGGCCGCGGCCGAGGCCGAAGATTGGTCGGCCCGGGGACGAATTCGCGCGGCGCTGCAAGGCCGGCGCGAGATCGGCGCGCAGATTCTGGAAATCATCGTTTGGGGTTACCAGGACGACGACGAGGCGAACGCGGCCCTCGCACGCGAGTTGGGCCGCCTTGTCCGGGCCGGTTGATTCTCGCACGCCGGAAAAATATTCTGCTAAAATCGCAGCAAGAAGCGGGTGGGCATCGAATGTGAGTGATGACAAACTGCCGCTATGAATGATTACGAACGAGTTGCAAACGTGATCCGGTTCTTGGATCGACATCATACTGAGCAACCTGATCTCAACCAGCTCGCGTCCGCAGCCGGTCTGAGTCCGTTTCATTTTCACCGGCTCTTTTCAGCTTGGGCCGGCGTCACTCCGAAGGATTTTTTGCAATGCCTGACTCTCGAGCATGTGAAACACCTTTTGCGAAATGGCGACAATGTTTTCGACGCCGCGCTCAACGCCGGTTTGTCCGGACCGGGGCGATTACACGATCTTTGCGTGACACTCGAGGCCGCGTCGCCGGGTGAAATGAAAAACGGCGGCGCCGGAATACAGATCGAGTACGGTTTTGCCCAGACCCCATTCGGCCAAGCGCTCATCGCCGAAACGAAGCGCGGAATTTGCCATCTCTCTTTTGTCGACGGCCACGGCCGGAATAGCGCGCGAAATCTTCTAACGTCGCAATGGCCGAACGCTAAATCGAATCGAAACGATCCGCGGATCGCGGAATTGTCCGCAAAAATCTTCACCCAGGTTCGCGATGGTGCATCGCGTCCAACTCTTCGCGCTTTTGTCCGCGGAACTCCGTTCCAGTTGCGGGTCTGGCGCGCGTTGTTGCGGGTGCCATCAGGCTCGCTCACGACTTACGGGCGCCTCGCCCAAGCAATTGGCCAGTCGCAAGCCGCTCGCGCAGTCGGGAGCGCAGTCGGCGCCAACCCGATTGCGTTTATCATTCCGTGCCACCGCGTCATTCGCGAAACGGGCGCACTCGGCAATTATCACTGGGACCCGATTCGCAAGCGCGCCATCGTCGGATGGGAGCTCTTGTCACCAAACTCGATCGGCGGGGAAGAAACCGATCGAATCAGGGCCACCGCGGCTTAACAACCAACCTAAGATCGACATCGTCGCCGCCCCGAAATATCGTAAGCGATCGCTGCTTGCGTATGGACAAGGTTTCTCTCGATTACGCCGGTTTTCGCCACGAATACATCGGCGGCGGATTGCGGCGGGGCGATCTCGATCCCGACCCGATCAAACAGTTTCAGAGCTGGTTCGCCGCAGCGATTAAAGCTGGCATTTCCGATGCCAACGCGATGACTCTGGCTACCTGCATGGACAATAAACCGTCCGCCCGCGTGGTGTTACTCAAGGATTTTGATGAGCGCGGTTTTGTTTTCTTCACGAATTATTCCAGCGACAAAGGCCGGCAGCTTGAGAAAAATCCAACGGCCGCGCTGGTGATGTATTGGATGGAAGTGGAGCGTCAGATCCGAATCGAGGGAAAGGTGGAAAAAACTTCGCGCGAAGAATCCGAGGAATATTTCCACACCCGGCCTTTCGGCGCACAACTTGGAGCGTGGACTTCGCACCAAAGCGCGGTGATTGATGGGCGGCGAGTTCTCGATGCTCGTCTCGAAGAAATGAAACAACGTTTCGCTGAAGGACAGATTCCACTTCCGCCGCACTGGGGTGGATTTCGTCTCAAACCCGACCGGATGGAGTTTTGGCAGGGACGCCCAGACCGTTTGCACGATCGATTTCGTTACACGTTGCAATCGAGCGGTTCTTGGTCGATAGACCGGCTCGCGCCGTGATATCCGACCAGCGCGGTCGCCGTGGCAGTTGCGAATCAATTGATGATGGATCCGATCGATGAAGATTTTGTGAATGACGAACCTCTCGGTGCCGAGCAAAAGGCGTCGGCGCGAAAACGCCGCCGCCGCCCGCCCAGCGTCTTGGAGCCTCCTCCGCGTCGCCGGGAACAAATTGGCAGGAGAACGAGTCGGGAACGGACCGAGCTGTTTCTTCGCGAAAATCCGGTGCCGATGATTCTTGGCGCCCTCGTTGCCGGACTCGCCATCGGTCTGGCGATTCATTACACATCGCGCTCCGAAAAAGAAGTGGAAGTGAAAACGCCGCTTGGGCGCATCAACTGGAGCGTGCTTTCGCTGCCGTTTCTCTGGCCGCTCTTCCGCGGAATGAAAGAGAGTCTCGAAGACTCCACGGATTCAATCAGGGAGGGCGTGAAGAATATCGATCTCGATCGGTTCACCCAGCCGATCCGCAAACGCTGGAAATCCTAGACCGATTGAGGGAGGGACGCTTCTCCGGGGCGGCCGACGAATTCACGGTAGCGCGATCAGCCGGGAGTTTGATAATGTTGTCGCGTGTTGCGGTCCGTTGCTTTTCTTCTCGCCGCCGCGTGCGCACAGGCCTTTGCCAAAGAGCCGCCGCAAACTCCCGAAGCCGGCGCCAAGTTCGTCGGCGCGGTTGGATGTCGATCTTCCAGTTGTCACGGCGGCGCCGGCGAAAAACGCAGCCAATACATCACTTGGTCGCAAAAAGATTTTCACACCCGCGCTTACGCAATTTTGCTGGACGCGCGGTCGGCTCGCATCGGTGAAGCGGTCGGCGTCTCGCAGCCGCAGTCGAGCGCGCGCTGCACCGTCTGCCATTCGCCTTTTCAATCGGTTGCTCAGACTCGCCTGACCTCAACCGCGCGTCCCGATGAAGGCGTGTCGTGTGAAAGTTGCCACGGCGCGGCCCAACCGTGGCTGCGCGGACACACCCGCACCGATTGGACTTACGCGACGCGGGTGGCCGCCGGCATGCATGACTTGCGAAATCTTTATGTGCGCGCCAACAGTTGCGTCGCCTGCCACCAAAATGTCGACGCTGACATTTTGAAGGCTGGTCACCCTGAACCCGTCTTTGAGCTCGATAGTCAATCGGTCGACGAACCAAAGCACTGGCGCGACGACGACTCTTGGAGCGGTGTACGGGAATGGTTGGTTGGGCAAGCAGTAGCATTGCGCGAAGTGATGTGGGCGCTCAACACTCAGAGTGCGCCTTCCGACGAACTCAAAGCTCAAGGCTGGGGGTTAGGCTGGCTTCTGGCTGAAACTACCAATGCCGTTCCGGAGTTGCCTAAGATCAGTTCCGGGATGTTAAAGGTTGCGGAGGCTACTCAAAAAGGTGCGGATGAGTTGGCGCGTGTCGCAGCGGTCTCGAATTGGTCGGAGATGTCTGTGCGTAATCTCTTGTTAGCGCTTGCCTCAACCGAAAATCAATTTAGTGGAAAGGGCGTGATGGGCCCACCGCCAGCCGCTCCTCAACGCGCGCAGCGCCTTGTTCTTGCTCTCGAACGGCTGAGTCTCGCGCTGAATCTAGCGCCGAATTTAGAAAAAGAACTGACTGCGCTCCGTGAGGATGTGACGCGGCACTACGATTTCAATGGAGCAACATTCGCCGAACATCTGCGCGCGTTTCGCGCAAAGCTGTAGGGTGGATCGAGCAGTCCCTTGCTCGATGTTAAATTGCGGCGGAGCCGCACTAATATCATCGCCCGCGGAGCGGCCGATCCACCTTCCCGTTTGAATGCTGGTTCCTCCTCGCGGAAGATGTCGATCTTCGCATGGCCCAAACAAATCGATCCGACCAGCCCGCTTGGCAGCAGAACGCGATCTTCGAGTTTTTCTCATCGCTCAAGCTCGCCGTTGTCCTTTTGGCTGTACTCATCGCGGGCGCGATCGTCGGCACCCTTTACGAATCGAGTTTCGACGCCAAAGTCGCGCGCACTTATGTCTATGGCGCGCCATGGTTTAATGCCTGGCTCGTTTTACTCGGCGCGAATTTGACCGCGTCCGCGTTCTCGCGTTGGCCCTGGAAAAAATATCACACCGCGTTTCTTATTACTCATCTCGGCATCATCACGCTTCTGATTGGGTCGCTCATCGGCCGGATCTTTGGCATCGAAGGCACAATCACACTCTTCAAGGGCGAATCGCCGACGAACCGATTGCTGGTCGATCAGCATCAGCTTCGCGTCCATGATCTCGACGGGATCATCAAAGGTTATCCCGCGGAATTTCTGCATCATCCGCCCGATCCGGAGCATCCAAGAAATCTCGGCCAGCTCGCAAGCGGCGCGCGTTTGCAAATCGTCGATTACGCTCCCGCAATCGAAGGCAAACTCAATCCCAGGCCGCTCAAAGACGGCGGCGCGCCGGCGGCGCATTTCAAAATCGAAACGGCGATGATGAACCAGCGCCTCGAAAACTGGTTACTGGCGGACGATCCGCAGCATGGAAGTTTTTCGATGGGACTGGCGAACATCGAACTTAAGCGCGGGGCCGCTTCTTCGGTAGTGGTCGGTCCGAGCCGGACTGGCGTTCTCCCCAGCGGCAAAAATGAAGCGGTTGATCTCGAGGAATCGATTTTCGCTTTCAGCAAAGCGCCGGACGAACAGATCGGTCACGTCAACAAAGGCGGCAGCACCGGGGCCAAGGTACGGCTCGAACCACCAGAGAATGGAAACAAAGGCCGTGTCCTGATTTCGTTAGGGGGAAAAGAAACAAGTTTTGATGTCGCGGAGAATGTTGGCCGCGAAACGAAAATCGAGAAAACGCCCTTCGCACTTAAGATCGACAATTACTGGGCCGATTTTCGGATCGAGAATGGCAAACCGAATTCAATCAGCGATCAACCGAACAATCCGGCGGTCCTGATTACGATTCGCGGCAAAGGCGTTCCCCAAACGGCATCGGAAACGAAGAATCCGCATGGCACAGGCGAAATGCCGACGACTGGCGGTCCGCCGACAATGCCATCCGCTGGCGAAGTAGCGCCGAATCATCTGACCCTGTTCGTTGCAAACGACGGCGCGCTCTCCTACGAATTGCTCTCGCGCAAGAGCGGTAAATCATCCGGCAAGATCGACCTGGACAAGCCGCTCATTACCGGGTGGGCGGATTGGCAACTCGTGGTCGACAAGACTTTGCCGCACGCCGAGCAATGGATGGATTTCCGGCCGGCGAAGTCGGAGGCCACAACATCGGCCTCGGGGACGGCCGAACTGCCCGACGGCGTGCGTGTTCGGGTGGAACAAAATGGCGAGACGTTGGAGCAATGGGTGCCAGCCGGCTGGCAGGTCACGGTGCCCACTTCGCCGAACGAAACGATGATTGCCTACGGTTGGAAAACGCTTCCGCTGCCGATTGGGCTCGAGCTGCTCGACTTCGAAGTGAAACGGAACGAAGGCAGCGACAGCCCTGCTGGATTCAGGAGCACATTGCGCGTAACTAATTCAGACGGCCAAAGCGCCGCCGGTTCCTGTTGGATGAATCATCCGTTCAGTTATCCGAGCGGCTGGTTGCGAACTTGGACCGGATTGACCTACAAAATTTCGCAGGCATCTTGGAATCCGGATAATCTCCAACAAAGCAGCGTCCAAATTTTGCGCGACCCCGGCTGGCTCTTGAAATGGATCGGTTCGCTCCTTGTTGTCGTCGGCGTGTTCATGATGTTCTATCTTCAGCCCTATCGGAAACAAACTGAAGGCGAACCAATCACGCCGATGGGTCCGAAACCGGCGAAGGGAGTGCAAGAGGTGGATCCGGTCGCGCGCTGAATCAGATTTATGATCGTGCATTCAAAATTCGTCAGGTGGATTGGATCCTCCGTTATGATCGCGGCCCTGATTGGCTGCGCTTCAGACAAAAAACCCGTCTGGGTTCGCTTCGCTGAAAAACAACCGAACAAATGGGGGCATTACAGCGGGTATGTCGAAGCGCGTTGGGAAAACGACGGGCGCACCATGACTTTGCTAAGCGAACTTCGCTATACTGATCCGGAGGGCGTCGTTTGGATCGCGCCAGCTGGATCAGTTGTAGACGGCGCATCGATTCCTCGATCGCTCTGGTCGCTCATGGGCGGGCCGTTTGAAGGCCAATATCGGAACGCTTCGGTGTTGCATGACGTCGCTTACGACCAGAAGAACCGCCCTCACGAAGTTTGCGACCGGATGTTTTACCACGCGATGCGATGCAGCGGAGTGAGCGCGGTGGAAGCAGGAACAATGTACTACGCGCTCCGCAAGTTCGGCCGCCATTGGAAGGCGCCAAAAGCCGAGCCGGTAAAAGTGGGCGACGAAATCGTCGCTCGGCCCGAGGAAGTGCGTCGGGCGATGCCGGTGAACCGGGGCGATATCAATGCCACTCGCGATTGGATTCGCAATTCAGAGCCGAGCCTGCTGCAAATCGAGCAACGCGCGGACGCCGAAGGACGCTGAATTAGTCTTTCCCTTTTTCGTCTGCTCCATCCGCGCTCGCTGGTTTTGCGGCGCCATCCTTTTCCAAAGCGGCGGCAAGGACTTCATCGACATTTTCGACCGGAACGAATTTCAGTTTTTGTTTCGCCTCTTCCGGAACATCGATCAGATCTTTTTCGTTCAGTTTCGGAATGATCACGGTCGAGATGCCTGCGCGCATCGCGGCCAGACTTTTTTCTTTGAGTCCGCCGATTGGCAAAACCAACCCCCGCAAAGTGATTTCGCCTGTCATCGCGACGTCCGGTCGCACCGGCGTATTGGTGAAGAGCGAAGCAAGCGCGGTGAACATAGCGATGCCGGCGGACGGTCCATCTTTCGGCACCGCGCCGGCGGGAACGTGCACGTGAATGTCCATGTCCCGAAAGTCTTCCGGTTTTACGCCGATCTCGCCGTCACGGCTGCGGACAAGGCTGAGTGCGGCTTGGACCGATTCTTTCATCACTTCGCCAATGTGACCGGTGAGGGTGACGTTTCCCTTGCCCGGATAACGAGTCGCTTCAATATGCAACACTTCGCCACCGGCCGGTGTGTAAGCGAGGCCGGTGACGACACCCGGTTTGCTCGTTTTCAGTCTCGTTTCGCGGACGTACTTGGCGGGTCCCAGCATTTGGGCGACTAATTGCGGCGTGACCGTCACGTGCTCCGTCTTGCCGCGGGCAACGCGCGACGCGATTCCACGACAAATCGCTCCGATCTGGCGCTCGAGCTCCCGCACGCCGGCTTCGTGTGTGTAATCGTTGATGATTTGCCGAAGCGCGTCGTCCTGCCACTCGCACTGTTCAGGCTTCAATCCATTTTCTTCCATCTGCCTCCGGACCAAATAGCGTTTCGCAATCTCAAGTTTTTCGCGCTCGGTGTAACCCGGCAACGAAATCACTTCCATCCGGTCGCGCATCGGTTCGGGCACGCCTTCGATGTAATTCGCGGTCGCGATGAAGATGATTTGCGACAAATCGAATGGCACATCGAGGTAGCGATCGACAAAAGTGTTGTTTTGCCGCGGATCGAGAACTTCGAGCAGGGCGCTCGCCGGATCGCCGCGAAAATCGGCGCCGATTTTGTCGATCTCGTCGAGCATGAAAACCGGATTGCGTGTTCCAGCGCGACGCAGCTCCTGAATGATGCGTCCCGGCATTGAGCCGATGTAGGTGCGTCGGTGTCCGCGAATTTCCGCTTCGTCCCGCATTCCACCCAGACTGATCCGGACAAATTTGCGACCGAGCGCGTCCGCGATTGATTGCCCGAGACTTGTTTTACCGACGCCGGGCGGTCCGAGAAAACACAAGATGGGGCCGTGTCCGGTTGGATTGAGTTTGCGCACGGCCAGATATTCGATCAGCCGCTTTTTCACTTTCTCGAGGTCGTAATGGTCACGATCGAGAATTTGCTGGGCTTGATCGAGATCGAGATTGTCCTGGCTTAATTTGTTCCAGGGCAGATCGGCGACAATCTCGATGTAACTGACGATGACGGAAAATTCGGGACTGGCCGGCGGAATGAAATCGAGCCGTTTCAATTCGCGCTCCGCTTGCTTCATCACTTCGGGCGGCGGCTTGGCCTCCTCGAGTCGCTGCCGCAATTGTTCCATTTGCTCTTCGCCACCGGTTTCGGTTTCACCGAGCTCGTGCTGGATCGCTTTGATCTGCGAACGCAAATAGGCGCGACGTTGTGCGTCGGAAAATTGAGACGCGACGTCCTTCTGCAATTTTTCCTGGATCTGCGCGATCTCGAGTTGCGCCGAGATGTGCTTCTGGACTGCGTGCACTCGTTTCTCGACGTCGTCTTCTTCGAGCAATGCCTGCTTTTGCCCGACATCGATATTCAAATTCGGTGCCAGAAAATCCGCGAGTTGTTCCGGAGTGGCGATGTTCAGAATCATCAAGCGCGCTTGCTCTGGCGCTTCCGGAGTCAGCTCGAACAATCTCGCGGCCGAATCGCGCAGATTCCGAAACGTCGCTTTCCACTCCTTGTCCCCGGGTGGCGAAATGGATTTTACCAGGTCGATTTCCGCGCGAATAAATGGCGAAGTCGCGACGATTTTGCGCAACGTAAATCGACTGAGGCCCTGGGCGATGATGAGCAAATGATCGTCAGCCTGGCGAATCATTTTGAGCACCAGCGCCGCGGTGCCGACCTGGTAAAGGTCCTGAGGTTCCGGGTCTTCCTTTGCCTCGTCGCGCTGCGTCAAAAGACCGATCACTTTTGTGCGCGGCAACGTTTCGTCGAGCAATTGAATCGAAGCCGGTCGCCGGACATTGAGCGGCACAATCGTTCCCGGAAAAACAACGAACCCGCGCACCGGCAAAATCGACAATTCCTCCGGAATCTGTGGGACACGGCTTTCGTCGGTCACGTCCGCGGCAATTGTCGGACCGGTGCTGGATTTCATTTCCAGTTCGGCCGGCACGGCGATTTGTTCTTCGTTCATCATTGTTTTAGCGGCAGCGAAATCCAGAGCAACCCGTTGCGTTGTTCGGCCCTGGCTTGATCGACCTCTACTTCGGCTGGCAATGCGACCTCGCGCTCGAACGGTCCGTAATCGATTTCCATCGCCAGCAAGCGCACCGCTCGGCCTTCGGCGTGCGTCGGTTCCGGCAACTCCCGCGCCCCGCGAATCAGAACGCGCTGCGGCTCGACTATGAGATCGATTTGCGATCGTTCGACCCCGGCGAGATCGACACAGATCCGAACGCATTTTTCGCAGCGGTAAGCATTGATTGCGGGCGCCCAGGTGTGGGGCCCGAATTGAAATTGTGAACGCGCCAGCTCGTAAGTGACGTCATGCAACGCGCCGTGGAGCCAACGCAATTTAATGCTGTCGATCGGGTCCATTTCAAAAGTGATCTCCCTCTAAATAAACTACGCGGAAGGCGCGCTCCGCGCGTGCCTCTTTCGAGGTACCGCAGTGCAAACCGCTCGCAGACTCGCGGCTACACCCTCAATTGTTCGATGTCGATCTTACGCCGCAGGCTCTCAGCGCACTTTGCCGGGACCCCACAACGCACGTCCAGGTTTCGCGCCGGTGTGTTCTCCGTCTTTGATCACTTGCACGCCGTTTACAAAAACGTGTTTCACGCCAGTCGCGTACTGGTGCGGTTTATCGAAGGTCGCGTGATCGGTGATCGTCGCTGGATCGAACACGACGACGTCGGCGAACATTCCTTCTTTCAACATTCCGCGGTGATCGAGCTCGAGATTCTGCGCGGGTTGCGCGCTTAGCCTCCGAATCGCTTCGGGAAGCGTGATCACTTTTTCGTCGCGACAATATTTGCCGAGCACGCGCGCGAAATTTCCGTAAGCCCGCGGATGCGGATTCGATTTCGTGAACGGCGGTTCCGGCGCCTGCGACGCTTCGTCCGATCCGAACGAGATCCACGGCTTCAGCAATTCCTTTTTTACGTTTTCTTCCGACATCACATAGTAAATCGTGCCGATGCGCGATTCGTCCTCGGCCACCAGGTCCATTGCGGTATCGATCGGATCCTTGCCGCGCATCTTGGCCACTTCGGCGAGCGTTTTGCCGGTGAGCGATTTCAGTTTATCGGACTTGAAAGCCGCGAGCAGAATTTTGTCGGGCGAACCGGCGCCGAGATAAAGGTTTTCCCATTTGTCGCTGTCGATCTTTACTTCGGCTTTGATCTTCTCGCGCGTCGCCGGATCGCGCAGGCGCTTGAACAAGGCTTCGTAACCGCCGTCTTCAGTCCAGGGCGGAAAACAAGCATCGAGTCCGGTGCCGGCAGCAGTGTAAGTGTACATGTTAGCACGGACGTTCAGTCCTTCGTTGCGAGCCTTTTCGATTCGAGCGAGAAACTCGTCTAGCTTCGGCCAATTCTTTTGGCCGGCGGCTTTGATGTGGTAAACCTCGGCCGGGATTTTTGCTTCCCGCGCGATCCGCAAAAGTTCGTCGAATGCTTCGAACAACTGGTTTCCCTCGCTCCGCATGTGCGAGATGTATTTGCCCTTGTATTGCGCGGCGACTTTGCAGAGCTCGATCAACTCATCGGTCTTGGCGTAAAACGCCGGCGGATAAATCAGCGACGTGCCGATGCCGAGCGCGCCCGCTTCCATTTCCTTGCGCACGAGCTCGCGCATCTGATCGAGCTCCTGCGGCGTTGGCGCGCGATCGTCAAAGCCGATCACGTAAGCGCGAACGCTGGTCGCACCGAGAAACGACGCGACGTTGCAGGAAATGCCGCGCTTCTCAAGATACTGCAGATATTCCGAGAGCGTGTTCCATTTGATGTCGTATTTGATGTCGCCCTGATTCTTCAACATGAACACGCGAATCCGGTCGTTTACCGGGCCCATCGATTCGCCTTCGCCCATGATCTCGGTGGTCACGCCCTGACGAATTTCGCTTTGCGAGCGGCCATCCTGGATCAGCGATTCGGTTGACCACGACAGCATGTTGATAAACCCGGGCGCGACCGCCAGCCCGCGCGCATCGATAACCGTTTTCGCCTTTGCGTTTTTGTAATCGCCCACCCCTGCGATGCGATCGCCGCGAATGGCAAGATCGACATGTTGCGCTTCGCTGCCGGTACCATTGTAAACGGCGCCATTCTTAATAATGACATCGAAGTCGGCGGCAATGATAGAGACGCTTGTCGCCGCCAGGAGCAAGCTGAAACAGAAAATTGCGCGCTTCATTGCGCGATTGAAAAAGCGCGATCAGTCGATGTCGATCTTAAAACTCGAGCTTTGCTCAAGTCGAACAGCATGGCGCAGTCGCATTTGCGCAGCATGAGTCTGTTTTTAAAAGCGCAATTCTACGGTCGCGCACTTTGCAGGTCGTGACCGGCGGTACCAGCGACACGCGGGTGACGCCTTGCTGTTGGGCGACCGCTTCGACGTGATATGTCGATGGAAAGAAATTATCGTCGCCGTACTCGACTCGAATTTCCGAGTCCAAATTGAGCGGGATCATGCCGCTGACTTTGTCGAAAATTTTCAGGAACGTGCCGACGGCCATGTAATCGCGATCCGGATCCGAAGGCACCCAGAGTTGCGCGATCGTTTCCTGCCACTGATTCGTCTGACCGCCGCAATCAACTGTGTGCAACGATACCGCCTTCAATTCGGTCAGATGATAGCTGCGGTGAACGACGTGGCCGTCAAGATCGACAAAGATCAACAGATTGCTTGGCGCGGCACGCAGTTCCGAAATGAATTCGCCGGTTTTCATTTACTGAAGGTTGCCTTTCTTCGGCCGACTCGGCAGCAGACCTCCCCGCGCCGGCGTCGCTCCCCGTTCATGGTGTTGTCTTCCGCCATCCACTGTCGCAGGCCTAGCAGAACATGGCGCACCAGGGGATCGGCCTGTTTCGCCCAGCGATAATGCGTCCATTTGCCGTTACGGCGCGCCTCTACCAATCCGGCCCGCTTCAAGTGAGCAAGATGTCGCGACACTTTAGGCTGCACCACGCGGAGAGTAATGGTTAGTTCGCAAACACAGGTTTCCCCACAGGCGAGGAGATTGAGCAAACGCAGCCGGGTTGGATCGGCCAACGTTTTGAAAAGAAAAGCCGGCCCGCTCTTACTCTTTCGTCTCATCGTCCATTAATATATACGTTTATCCGTATATGTGTCAATCGGCAACAGGCACTGACCAGGCTTTCTCTAGCGAATCGATTTTACGGTAAGGCAGCGACTATTTCGCCGAGTCCTTGAGCAGCTGCACCAATTCATCCTTCCAGAGCGCCGCAATCGTGTGGCTGCCGTGGCCGCGCGTTTTGTCGCTAAGTGGAATGACCATGGCGCGACCGTGCGGAACGCGCTTAATTTCTCGTTCGAGAATTCCAAGCTCTGGTGGATTGATCAGGTCGTCGGCCGAATTGATTGCGAGCAGCGGTGCCCGAATTTTTTCCAGGTTCGGGCCGGGATCGTAATCATGCGATGCTTCCAACGCGTAAAGAACATCGTTGGCGTCGTCTGCTTTCACGATTTGCTCGACGAATTTATCGAGCGCTTCGTCGGTCTTCGCGAGCGTCGGCGCTTCTTTTTGTCGCAAAACCGGATTGCTGCTCATGAACCAGAGCATCTCGGCAGCGGTGCGCAGACTCGGCGGTTGTCCCGCGGCCGCGGGATATTCGCCGCTGTTCCAAGCCGGATCGTTCCGAATCGCGTCAATGATGATGCGCCGCCAGGCGCGATTGCGGCCGGAAATTTGGGTCGGCAAACTGGCCAGCGGCATGAGGGCATCCATGAACTCGGGATGCGATTCACCCCAAAGCCAGGTGTGCATTCCGCCCATTGACGTGCCCATGACCAGCCGCGCGTGATTGACGCCGAGTCCGTCGATTAACAATCGATACTGCGCTTCGACCATGTCGATGTAACCGTAGCGCGGAAACTTCGCGTGCATGCCATCGCTCGGTTTGCTCGATTTGCCGTGGCCGATTCCGTCCGGGAGCACGACAAAAAACTTCGTCGCATCGAGGGGCTGATCTTTTCCGAAAAGTTCACCGGCAAATTCCGGGCGGATAAATTGTGCGCCGCTGCCAGTAGTCCCGTGCATGATGAGAACGGCGTTGCGCGTTTTGCCCTCGGCGTCTTTGTCGATCTTGCCGAGAGTTCGACAATGGATTCGCAACTCGGGCAAAGTTTCACCGGAGGCAAACTTGAAGTCACGAATCGTGTAATCGCCTTCCGTCGGTGTGGGATAATCGGCTGCGGCCAGCGTGCCAGCCGCAGTGATCAGGGACAGGCATGCGAAGGTTCGGATTCTCGGAATCATCTTAATGGCGTCGCCGCTCGGCCTGAACTTGCTTGAGCAGGTCGGTTTGGGTCTTTTCCATATCATGAAACAGCTTCACCGTTGCGTTCAAGCCTTCCGGATATTTCTCGAACCGTTTCCGCAGTTTCTTTGTCGCCGGATCGTAGAAAAACGAAATGTCTTGGTCGAGATTCGGTGCGATCAGTTCGTCACTCAGTTTTTCGAAATGCGCCAGCGTGCTCAAGTCGGTCCGAACGTCTGTTTCCATCTGGCGGAGGACCGTGAGAGTTTTTATATCGAGCAGCTCGATTCCACCGGATTGGAGCAAAGTGGCGATATCGGCCGGATTATAATCGGTAAAAAACGCGAACGGTCGCAACGGCGGCATTTCCCCCGCGGCCAGGGCGCGCTGAAATTCTGCAACTTGTCGCTCTTCGTTGGCGCCGTCCGTTTTCACGCTATCGATCCCGTCCTGTAACCGTTGCTCGAGATAGGCCAGAATTTGGTCCCGGCGCTGGATCTGTTCGCGATGCTGCTGGTAATTGTTCAGCCAAAACGCGGCGTAGACGCCGACAAAGACGAGTATCAATTCAGCCAGCCAGCGTCCCAGCCGTGAGAAAAATGATTTATTTCTCGTGGCCTCGTTCATGACTCAATCGGCTGGCGCAATCGTCTAACATTATCCGCACGGCGATTCCAGCGACTTGACAGGATTCGTCTGTTGAGATGAATGATTGCCGCTCCAAACAAGGAATCCATGCAAAATTCGTGGTCGCTTTCAAGCTTAACTGAGTTCGTCGCCGACTCGGTGCGAAACGCGCGTGAGGGCGGCGTTCCGTTTTATCATTTAGAGTTCGATCGTGTTTTCCCGTCCGACTTTTACGCGGAGATGTTGCGCACGATGCCGGACGAGAACGATTACCGGCCGATGTCGGGCAAAAGCAAAGTGGGAAGCAGCCGGCCGGATGGAAAACCGACCCGAACCAAGATTGATTTGTTTCCGGAATACATTCGCCATTTGCCGCCGGAAAAATTTGTAGTTTGGGACGTGGTTGGGCGCGTTCTACGTTCGGACGAAGTAAAAGCCGCGTTAATCCAGCACCTCGCGCCAGGTTTGAAGCGACGGTTTGGAGAGAATTTCGCCAGCGTCCGGATGTACCCGGTGCCAATTCTGACGCGCGACATTCCTGGCTACCGCGTTTTCAAGCACACCGACAGTCTTTGGAAAGGAATCACAGTTCAGCTTTACTTGCCGTCCGACAATTCCCATACGCATATCGGCACGATTTTTCACGAAAAATTGCCGGACGGGAGTAAACCGAAAAGAACGCAAATGCCATTCGCGCCAAACACCGGCTATGCCTTTGCCGTCTGGAATGACACCTGGCATTCGGCGAAGCCGGTCGGACCAGAGGTGAAAACGCGCGACAGCATTCTTCTGACCTATTTCGTAGATCACGGCGTTTGGAGAACTTTGCGGAACCGCGGGCGGCGGGTTGGCAACTTTTTGCTGAACG
>Ga0193751_1000559_pt1 | contig 28299 bp, 31 predicted proteins | sample L1c2metaG_FD_143050 | JGI IMG/M metagenome (GOLD analysis project Ga0193751, IMG submission 143050) | Soil microbial communities from a riparian zone of the East river system, Colorado, United States - L1c2 | ecosystem: Environmental > Terrestrial > Soil > Riparian zone | place: USA: East River... | reverse complement strand
CCTGGACGGCAACGACCTCTCCTCCGTCATGCGCGAGCTTCTCCGCCGCGGCGGCCGTCTGCCCTCCGGCCGCCAGATGCCCGGCATGCGCGACCTGCTCGATCGGCTCAAGGAACGGCGCCAGCAACAGCTCCAGCGATACAACCTCGATTCCGTGATGGATGACATCAAGCAGAAACTGGAAGAGGTAGTTCAGAAGGAGCGCGAAGGAATTGAGCGCCGCCTTTCCGAGCAGTCGACCGCCGAAAAAGACGACGGAGAAGCCGGCGTCGAGGACGACAGCCAGCAGTTCCGCGACCTGCTTGAGAGTATGGCCCGTAAGCATCTGGACCAGCTCGACAATCTCCCCCCGCAGGTGGGCGGGCGCATCCAGCAGCTTCGCGACTACGACTTCATGGACTCAGAGGCGCGCCAGCGATTCGAAGAGCTGCTCGACACCCTCAAGAAGCAGGTGATGGAGCAGTTCTTCCAGCAGCTGAAGCAGAGTCTCGGCGCCATGACCCCCGAGCAGATGGGTGAGATCCAGCAGATGGTCCGCGACCTCAACGAGTTGCTGGCCGCGCACCGGCAGGGCGACGATTCCGGCTTTAAGGAGTTCATGAACAAGTGGGGCCAGTTCTTTCCCGACGGCCTCCAAAACGTCGACCAGCTCACGCAGCACCTGTCACAGCAGATGGCGGCGATGCAGTCGCTGCTGGAGTCGATGACGCCCGAGATGCGCGGCGAGCTCGATCAGATGATCAGCTCGCTATTCCAGGACGGCGACCTCCAGAGCGACCTCGCCGAGCTGATGATGAACCTCGACGACCTCTACCCGACCGACCGCGGCGATCCGATGCCCTTTGCCGGCGACGACCCGCTGACCCTGCAAGAGGCACTCCGCCTGATGGGCGATATAAACGGCCTCGACGAGCTGGAGCGCGAGCTGACCGAGGCGGCGAGGGACAGCGATGCGACGCAGCTCGATACAGACGAAATCGGGCGGCTCATTGGCGACGAGGCGCGGCGTATGGCCGAGGAGCTGCAGCAGCTCTCGCGGATGCTCGAGGATGCCGGTCTCATCCGCCGCCGTGGCAGCGAGTGGGAGCTGACGCCGCGGGCGATGCGAAAGATCGGGGAGCGGGCACTCCGGGATATCTTCGGCCGCATCGATGGCGGCCTCGCGGGGGACCACTCGCTCAATCGCGATGGTTGGGGAATCGAGCGGCTGGAGGATACGAAAGCCTATCAGTGGGGCGATCCGTTCGCGCTGGATATGCACGGGACGCTTGGAAACGCGCTGCGGCGCAACGGCCCCGGCACACCACAGCGTATTGCGGTGGACGACTTCGAGGTCTTTCGCTCAGCCTTCGTGAACCAGTGCGCGACGGTGATTATGCTCGATATGAGCTACTCGATGTTGCGGCGCGGACGCTTCCTCGCGGGCCGCAAGGTCGCGATGGCGCTCGACAGCCTGATCCGCAACAAGTTCCCCCGCGACGTCCTGCACGTCGCCGCCTTCTCCTACTTCGTGCAGCCGCTCAAGTCCCATATGCTGCTCGAGACGTCCTGGATCGATCCACGAGGCACCGACTTTCCGGTGGCGATCCACGCCGCGCGCGAGATGCTGAAGGGCTATAAGGACGGCACCAAGCAGATCATCCTGATCACGGACGGCGAGCCGCACGCGAACGCCTACGGCTACGACTACGGCCGCTACGAGGGCGGCTGGAGCATGCGCGAGGCGATGGAAGAGACGCTGCGGGAGGTCAACCGCTGCACCAGGAGCGGAATCACCGTCAACACCTTCATGCTCGACACCGAGCCGGTGATCACCACTTTCATCAAGACCCTGGCGAAGCTCAACCGCGGCCGCATCTTCTTCGCCGACCCAAGCCAGCTCGGCGAGTACCTGCTCGTTGACTACATGAAGAACCGCCGCGCCCGGGCGTAGGGGCGCTTACGATGGAGCGGCTCGGGGAGCGGCACCTGGCTTAACATGCGGACCCAAGATTGACCGTTGATACTACGGGCAGTACTATAGTCACGTGCGCGAATGCCGCAGCTTGATAAGTTGGTGGGCCGCCTGCGGGCACGACCGCCCGAGGCGTCCTTTGCCGACGTCCACCAACTTCTCAGCGCATATGGCTGGAGCATCGCCAACGAGAAGGGGAGCCACGTCACCTTCAGGAAGGCAGGAGAGCTTCCGTTGGTTGTAGTGAAGCTGGGAGGCCGCAAGGTCAAGCGCACATACATTGCTCGCGTTCTTGAACGCATCGGATTGGACGAATAGGTATGCCTGTCACGACCCCGCGCACACTCGACGAGTACATCGCTTTGCAGTATCCCTTCAACGTCATCGCCGACCCAGACGGCGGGTACGTGATCGAATTTCCGGATTTGCCCGGCTGCATGACGCAGGCGGAGAACGTCAACGAGATTCCAGAGATGGCGGAGGAAGCACGCCAACTCTGGATCGAGACAGCCTACGACGATGGTCAGAAGATTCCGCTGCCTTCCTATCCGGAGGAGTACAGCGGGAAATTCGTCGTTCGGATTCCACGGTCGCTACATCGCTCGCTTGCAGAGACCGCACAGCGCGACGCCGTGAGTCTCAACAATTACGTCGGCTCCCTGCTGTCTAGAGGCGATGCGGAAGCGCGAATGGGCAAGCAGTTTGATGAGCTCAAAGCCGCTCTCTCGGCGCTGCAGAGGACCCTTCGCATTCACGTGAGCGGAATCCCGCGGACGTCGGCGAAGCAACAGCCGTTCCTTCGAGTGGTCGGGTGGGAGGTGGCCGCGTGACGTCGACCCCTGCACGCCGCAGTCGGCAACGAAGGTCCAGAGCCCTGTCGCCCGACGAGTACGGGAGCTTCATCGGCCAGATCGAGCTGGAGGAGATCTGGCTTGGGCATGCTGAGGTCGAGAATGCCAAGGAGCCTGGCTCCCCATTGAAGACAGCAGAGGTTGCGGTCGGGTCGGGAGCAGATTGGACGCCGGATGAACGAGGATTCCGCGCCCGGCACCGGTACACACTCGATATCAGTGATGGCGACGAAGACTGGGGCAGCATCCGCCTGGAGTTCAACCTGCGTTTTCGTTCGCAGGCGCCGATGACGGACGACATCTTCGACACCTTCAAGGACGTCAATTTGCCGGTGAACACTTGGCCGTACCTGCGCGAGTTCGTGGCGTCAATGACAGGGCGCATGGGCTGGGCCCAACTGACGCTTCCGGCATTGAAACGTGTCGAAGGAGGCTTGCGGGTGACCAACGTCGGAAGGTGGCCACCAACGGCAGGTGCCTAAGACCGGCGACGCGTACAGAAGCAGTGCGCCCCTTCGCCGAGAGGGTCGGCCGCGAGGCGACACAACAGCGGGCAAATGGAGGGCACTTATGAATGCGGCGTGCTACCCCGGTCGCGACACCGACGAATGCCAGGTCTACCCCAGGACCGGGCCGTTGGCCAGGAATCTCAACCGCTCGCTGCCCGAGCTTCAAGGTGTGCTCGCCACCGAGCGAGGCGAAGTGTACTGCCCCGTGGTCGCCAGCACTAGCATGAGATCGGGCCAACTTTGCCACTCGGGGTCCGGGCCGAATTGGCAGGGCGACCTAATCACTCTTTGCACCTGCCGGTGGCGCATGCGCAACCGCGCACCCCATTACTGGGAGGACCACAGGTGGATCGCCGGATTCACGAGCACAAGCCAAGAGAGCGGCTGTGACGCGCAATACCTGCTGTTCCTGATGAAGGTTGACAGCGCCTACCCGTCTCAGAAAGCACTGTGGAATGCGCTCGCTCCTACGGTACGAGAGGCTAAGTCTGTGGAGCAAAGCCCCGTCGGTGATGTATATCGCCCCCGTCCTGAAGGCGGCGCTCAAGACAGCCATAACGCATACTTCCCGCCTATGAAAGGACACAGCCATCGACGCGAAGCTGACGATACAAGTTGGTACAGGGACGTAAACGACTCGACGGGCAAACACCGCGGGTACTCGGGCGCCCCCTTCCTCATGGGCGACCCTCACTTCAGTTACCTTTGGCAGCACCCTATTATTTCAAGACCCTTCGAATATCCCCGCTCGATTCCAAGGATGTCGCTCTCAGAAATGCTGGGTAGTTTGAGGTGACAGCCTGAGAATCGCACTGCTGCGGGTCGGTGTCGACAGCGCCGCCGGAGGAATGCAAGGCCCCCTGTTCGCGGGCGGCGGCTTTGAGCTCGTCCCTATTCCCGACGGCTTCGGTATAGACGAGAGGACGTACGGAAACACTGTAGGCCGAAGCGGGCGTCCGCTCATCGAATTCTTCCCCGCTCGTCGTCATGCCCGGATGCGGGCGCAAGCGATGCATGTGGACCCAGAGTTCGAGACCTTCACCTATGGCGACCCGACACCCCCGAAGGCGGGCCTGCGGAATCTAACAGAGGGGGACCTGCTGGTCTTCTACTGCGGGCTGGAGGGCTGGAACTGCGCCGCCGCCCCGGCTCTGTACATATGCGCCTTCTTTGAAGTTACTGCGGTCGTAGTCGCCGCCCAGCTTGGGCCGAAGCCCCTCGAGCAGTTGTTCGGTTTGAACTTCCACGTTCGGCACCCCAGCGTACTGGAGGACCAGCGCAACCGGCTCGTCCTCGTCAAGGGGTCTCCCGGAAGCCGCCTACTTAAGAAAGCGGTGCTCATAAGTGAAACCTCACAGAACGTGCTGGGGCGACCGCTAAAGGTGCTCTCTCAGGAGGCCCAAATGATCTTCGGCAACTTCGGAGGGCATATCAGCATTGAGCGCAGCCCTACCCGCTGGGTAGCGCCTGCTTATGTTGACCTGGCAGCCGAATTCGTAAGGTCGCGGGAGTGATCCTTTGGGGCCGGCCCTACGAGCCCGTGCCGGCGGGTCAAGGGACCGCCCGCGTGCTATCCTCCTCCCGACGAGCGCTATCGTGTGGAAGGAAAAGGGGAGGATAACTATGGATCCGAAACCCATCATTGGAGTCAGGCACGCTGTCCTCAAGGTTCGAGATCTGGACAAGGCCAAGCAATTCTACTGCGGCGTCCTCGGTATGAAGGTCGGTAAGGAAGACCCCGAGCGCGGTATGTTCCTGCGCTTTGGCGACTACCATCACGACATTGCGCTGTTCAAGGTCGGCCCAGACGCGGACCCGCCGAAGCAGAATCAGGTTGGACTCGCGCATGTCGCCCTGATCGTCGACAGCCTCGACACCGTCAAGCTGTGGTACGAGCGCTGCAAGGCGATGGGCGTCGATATCGACCACACCACCAACCACATGATCACCAGCAGCCTCTACATCAAGGATCCAGACGGAAACACGCTCGAGATCTACTGCGACAACACCGACTACAACTGGCGCGACGAGGGGATGGGCTTCATGGCCAAGCCCTTCGACTTCGAAAAGGTCCCGATGCCGGTCTAGCTCTCGGGCGAGGGGGCGCAATTCCCTCTCCCTGGCGCGAGAGGGTTAGGGTGAGGGCAGTGCCCGCGCGGCCAGCGATCGCCGTGCGCGGACATCGATCCACCTTGCTGGCGCGAGGCGGCGGGGTACAAGCCACCGCCCTACGGGAATAGAGCTGCTGGGCGGAGGCTTCGCCCCCTTGGGTGCTTCCCCAGACAGACGGCGGGTCCTGAACACGTTTGCGGACCGCGGCCAAGGCCCTCAGTTCGGGTCGGCAGGGGCGCGGGGATGCAATCCCCGATGAAATTCCCAAGCTTGGGCGGGCGGGCGGGCAACCCGCGCCCAAGCTTTTGCGGCGAGGGAGGGCTGTTCCGTGGCTAAAATCGAGCTCAGCTTCGCCTCCAGCCGGCATGACGGCGTTGTGCCGCTGATGAACGGCACGGTCTCGCCGGAGGGCGTCGAGCTCGTGCCGATGCGATCGCCGCCGAGCGAGACCTTCTGGCGCCAGCTGAAATTCGGCGACTTCGAGATCTCCGAGATGTCGATCTCGTCGTACCTCATGGCGCGGTCGCAGGGCACGGACCTGATCGCGATTCCAGTCTTCCCATCGCGCTCGTTCTTCCAGAATCTGCTCTGGTATCATGCCGATTCCGGCATTAAGGCGCCGGGCGACGTTGCAGGCAAACGCTGGGGGGTGCCGGAATACCAGCAGACGGCGGTGCTCTGGGCCCGTGGGATCCTCGAGCACGACTTCGGCGTCTCGCAATTCAGCATCGACTGGTTCATGGAGCGGACCGAGGCGCTTAGCCACGCCGGAGCGACCGGTTTTACACCGCCCGAGAAGATCCGCTTTCATCGCGTGCCCGAAGATGACAGCCTTGCCTCGATGCTCGTCAACCAGAGGCTCGACGTCATCCTCGCCTTTGGCGACCCAAAACGCGGCGATGTCAGCATGATAGACCGCGGCGCCCAGCGCGCATCATCCGAGGGCGATTGGAGCAAGGTCAGGCCATTATTTCCCGACCCGATCGCCGAGGGGACGCGCTATTTCAGGGAGCACGGCTTCATCCCGGTGAACCACACCTATGCGATTCGCGGGGACGTCCACCAGCGCTATCCATGGCTGGCATTCAACCTGTTCACCGCTTTTGTAAAGGCAAAATCCGTGGCGATGGAGCGTCTCGCCGAGGAACTGCCGACAAGCCTCGTCTGGGGCCGCGAGTACCTGAAGCGCACACGCGCCGCCTTGGCAGACGACCCCTTCCCCTACGGCGTCAGTGCCAATCGGCAGATGCTGGAGACCATTATCGATTACTCATTTGAGCAGGGTCTGACCAAAAAGAAGCTCACCGTCGAGGAGATGTTCGCCCCAAGCACCCTCGATCTGTAGCGGAGTGCCAAAACCGGGGGCGCCGGCGCCTCGCCTGCACGTGCGGGACCGGCACCGCCATGGAGTCGATATCGCCAAGTTGCGCTAGGTAGTCTCGACCGTTGATCCCTTCCCTTACTACGGCGACGGCGCGCAGATCGAGCAGGCAGCTGATCCGAAGAAGGAGAGTGTCCAGCAACTCCTCGACGGCGAGGTCGACGCGATCATGACCGACGTCTCGGACGCCGGAGTCACATCCGAACGTCAAGCGCCTGTTCCCGAACTATGAGGCGATGGACGAACAGCTGTATCACGACACCAGTATCTATACGCCCATGCACCAGATGGTGATGAGGAGGAAGCGACCAGTCGGGCTTCTCAGTTGTCTATCTGCGAGAACGCATGGTGGAGCAACAGCGACGCTGGGGCGATCCGTTCGAGTACGGCATCCGCGCCAACAAGAGCACGATCGATACGTTCATTGCCTCTTCGGCATTCCGCTTTATGTCCCGAGCACTCCGATCGGGGCGCCAGGGCGGGCGTCCACCCAGTCCTTCGTCGCGGCTATCCAGTCGTCACTCTTCGGCAGGATCACGGACGCTGAGCGCCGGCGATAGAGCTCGGGCTGGTCTACGCCCGGAGGTAAGACCCCACTCTTCTTGTAGGCGTTGAGGTGCTTCAGCAGCAATTGGCGCGCCTGGATGACCACGAGATCGGCTGATCCGAGGTGCTCGGTGGTGCGGTCGAGCATGGGACCCATGCTCTCGGTCACCGCCTGGTCCTGCAGCAGCACGCCCGGTATGCCCGTGAAGGTTTGCGCGCGCTGGATCTCGGGGTCGAGCAGGTAGTCGTTGTCCCTCTGCCCTACGGGCCTCGTCCAGCCAAACGGTTGGGTCGTCGGCGGCAGATACGATCCGCCCATGGCCGGTCCCCAGCCCTGTGCCTTCTCCTCAGCGCTGTAGGGCTCGGACGGGTGGTAGCGAAAGGTCCAGTTGAGCACGTTGTAGTCGTCCACTGGGACCCACATGTGGCCGGGGATAGCTCCCTTCCAGAACACGAGCGACGGGAACAGCAGGGTGTAGGGGAAGAGATACTGGGTTACGCGCCAGTAATAGTGCTCAGCATCCTGTTCGCGACGGGCGCCGTACATGAGGCCCCAGTCGGTTGGCACGATCTCGAAATGCGGATTCCGGTCGGGATGGTGGACGCCAAGTTCGGGGTCTACCTCAGGCCGCAGCCGGCTGTGCAGGAAATAGACGTGGCTGGAGTCGAGACAGCCCTCCAGCGCCTGCAGCCAGTTGCAGTGGCGCCACATGATCTCGGTCGTAAAGCGCTGCTCCTCCGGCACGAGGTTCATCTCGAACTGCGGCAACGCCGGCGGAGTGCTGCGCGGGCCCATGTAGGTCCAGACGATTCCACCGGCCTCCTGGCAGGGATAGGCGGTTTGGCGCACCTTGTCCTTGAAGTTGCTCTCTGGCGGCTCGTTGGGCATGTCGACGCAGCGACCGGACACGTCGTACTTCCACCCGTGGTAGACGCAGCGCAGGCCGGCCTCTTCGTTGCGACCGAAGAACAGGGAGGCGCCGCGATGGGCGCAATTGTTCGCGAGCAGGCCCGGCCGGCCGTCGCTATCGCGGAAGAGGATGAGATCCTCGCAGAGCAGGCGGACCCGCTGTGGCCGTCCGTCCGGCTCGACGAGCCTGTCGGATGGCACAACGGGCAGCCAGTACTCGCGCAGGAAGTCACCCATAGGGGTATTGGGACCGACGCGCGACAGGAGCTCGCTCTCCTCTTTGCCCAGCATGTGCATTCGTCCTTTCTCGCGACCGTGGCTAGAAGATGGTACATCGCCCGGGCGCGCCCTCACCCTACCCTCTCCCCAAGGAGAGGGGACCCGGACGCTAGCCGGCCCCGATACGCTCCTCTAAAGGCGCGTACGTCAGATGCGGGAAATGGCGGTGCCAATCGCCATCTGACGGGATAACCTTCGCGATGGTGTCAATATTTGTCGGCTTGTTTCGCGCCGGATCGGTGATCAAGTGCGGCGGATCTTCACCCTCGCGGAAGCGGCGTACGGCGTCCAGCAGGTAGCGTCGCACGGCGATCACCGCGCGATCGCTCACACCCAGATGCTCGCGGCTGCGGTCGTAGACCGGGCCCATCGTCTCCGTCGCACAGGCATCGTGGTTGAGGAAATTCTCGATGCCGGTGAAGCTGTACGTCCGCTGCGCTTCGCGATCCTGCAGATAGTGGTTGGCCTGCGTACGGGAGCGGCGGTAGTCGGCGCCGATCTCGCTGCGCCGGTGTATGTCCTCTGGCCGGACGGCCCGGTCGCTATAGAAGCCGAGGTCGTAGCGCCAGGCGTGCTCGTCGTCGAAGGGCACGTAGATGTGGACTTCCTTGTTCCCGACAGGAACCCAGACCGTCACCGGCGTGACAAAGCTCGACACGCGCAGATACGTCTGCTGCGGCGTCGGATGGCGGAACGCGAGCAGGCGCAGGCCGAAGTCCGTCTCCTCGATGTCGTAGACGGGCGGCTGCAGCCACAGCGCCTGCACTCGATCGCCCGCCTCGTCGAACTGGCGGTGCAGATAGGTCAGGTGGGCCGAGTCGCACTCGCCCTCGAGGCCCTGCAGCCAGTTACACTCGAGCAGGCTCTTGGTCACATAGACGTTCTGGACCGGCACCTGGGTGTACTCGTAGTTGGGGAAGACCGGCTGCAGCTCGCGCGGACCGAGATAGGTGAAGACCATGCCGGCGGACTCGACACATGGGAAGGACGGCTGTCGCACCCGCCCTCTGAACGTGCTGTTCTCGCCCTCGGCAGGAGTATCGAGCACATTACCCTCAACGTCGTATTTCCAGCCGTGGTAGATGCAGCGCAGGCCGCAATCCTCATTGCGGCCGTAGAACAGCGAGGTGCCGCGGTGCGCGCAGTGCTCAGCCAGCAGGCCGATTCTGCCGTTTGAGTCGCGGAATGCGACCAACTCCTCACCCATTAGGCGGACCTGGACCGGTGGCGAGTCCGGCGCGGGGATCTCCTCCGAGAGCAGCGCCGGCAGCCAGTAGCGCCGCATGAACTCGCCCATGGGGGTCCCCGTGGCAGTTTGCGTGACGAGCTCGTTCTCGGCCTTGGAAAGCATCATCGACCTCCCTCATTGCGTCGCCGTGATGCTAGGCTGGCGCTCGAACGCTGTCAAGTTCGACACGCCGGAGGACCGCTACGCTATTCTGGACTGGCGCGGGCCGGTAGCTCAGCGGTAGAGCAGTAGACTTTTAATCTATTGGTCGTGGGTTCGAACCCCACCCGGCTCATCGCGACCGCAGAGGTGACCGAATCACGGGCGCGCCGGCCACGCCGGCTCGTTGTAGCCGAGCGGCACTGAGGGGCGCGCCCAGCGCGGCGGCGTCTCCGAGAGGCGCAGCACCGGCCCGAGATGGCGCAGCCCGCCGACCGGCGTGACGCTTGTCATCGACCAGCGCTCGAGCTCATCAGGGGCGAATTCCTTTGGGACGTCTTTGAGCTCGGCCTCCGGCACCTGGCCGCGACCAACGAGCCAGCGGCCCGTTTGAGCCAGCGAGATCCGCACCAGCCAGCTGCCGCCCTCGCGCGCACGGCGGGCGAGGGCCACCAACGTGCCGAACGCCATCAAATAGCCGGTCAGATAGTCGATCGCCGACACCGGATAGAACTGCGGGCCCGGCGCGTCACCGGGGAACAGCTCGCCCTGGCGGCTGGTGATGCCGCTGACCGTCTGAATCACCGTGTCGAAGCCACGGCGCGAAGCCCACGGCCCGACATGGCTGAAGGCGCACAGCGAGACGAAGACGATGCCGGGCCGCAATTGCGCCAGCGCCTCGGGTGATAGCCCGCGCTGTCCCAGGGTGCCCGGCCGGTAGCCCTGCGAGAATACGTCGGTCTCGCGGCTCAGCCCGCGCAGCGTTTCCAGGTCCTTCGGCTCTCGCAGGTCGAGCTGGGCGGAGAGCTTGCCATGGCCGGTGTCGTATTCCTGGTAGCCGATATTGGGCAGGTGCGCCGCGGTGATCTTCAACACGTCGGCGCCGTGCTCGGCGAGGGTGCGCGCACAGGTCGGCCCGGCGAGCACCCGCGTCAGGTCGAGTACCCGGACCCCCGACAACGGCCGATCGCCGTCGGGGAGCGGTTCCGGCGGGCTGTCGCAGATCTTGACGATCTCCAGCAGCGGCAGCGAGGCGATCGCGGCGGCCTGTGGGTGCTGGGCCCATTCGTCCATGCTGCGCACCATACCGCCGGCGCCGTTGGCGGCGATGATCGCCTCCTCGAGCTCGAGCGCATCCCACTGCGCGACGGCTTTACGCACCGCCTCGCGATCTTCCGGCACGCGGAGCACACTGAGGGCGGCGGCACGATGGTTGGGGAAGTTGCAGTGGAGATAGCTCCAGCGGCCGTTCTTGGCCGGATAGACGCCCATCACGGAATTGCGCTCGGTCGATACGGGCGCGCCCTCCAGATGCATGTAATGCGAGCTGCGGAGCGAGGCGGTCGCCTGGCGCGTATCGACTGCGACCTCCTGGCCGCGCCCGGTGCGCAGTTCCCACAGATCGGAGACGGCAAGGCCGATCGCCGCCAGTGCGGCGGCGCTGGTCTCGGCGATGCGGAACGGCGTCGGCAACATCGGATCGGTGCCGCCCCTGATCTCGACCGCACCGGCGCGCTCCTGGGGCCAGCCGGCGATCGGCAAGAGACTCTGCAGAGCATCATTGGTCATGGTCGGGACTCCTTTATTGGCGGCGGATCCTAGAGGCCGTAGAGACGCTTCGGATTGTCGTACATAATCCTTTCGAGCCCCACCTTGGTAATCGCCCCTTCGGCAGCCCTGTCGCCCAAGTGCTGCTGGAAATCGCGCTCCTGCGACTGGTCCGCGTGTGTGTAGTCTGAGCCGACCAGAATGCTGTCCTCGCCCACCATTTTCGTGACGTAGGCTAGGTCCTCATCGACCTGGCACGTGACGAACATGTTGTTGTCGACCAGCATGTTCTTCGTGAGGTCGTAGTTCGGCTCGCCGCCTCCTCCCGCCTGGCCCTGGCCCTCGCCCGGTCGGTGGATGCGCCGCTCCAGGTTGTAGAGCACGTAGGGGAGCCAGCTGGCGCCCGCCTCGATGAAGCCGAAGCGCAGCCGTGGGAACTTGCGCGAGATCCCATTCTGGAGCAGCGACTGGAAGGCGATCAACACCGGATACTGCAACCGGCCGACCGCGTAGGGCGCCTCCTTGGCGGAGACCCGATCGAAGATGCCGCTGCCGGTGTGAAAGCAGATGGCGAGATCGAGGTTCTCTGCCTCCTTCCACAGCGGGTAGAAATACGGATCGGCCACGTACTTCCCGGTCTCCTTGTCGCCCTTCTTCAGCACGCCGACCGCGCCGTGCTCCTTGCCCCAGCGCAGCTCTTCGACCGTTGCTTCCATGTCAAAGAGCAGCGGCAGGATGTTCCAGCGCAGCCGCCCACCCGACTGGACGCAACGATCGCCGAGCCAGCGATTGTAGCTGCGCTTGATCGCCGTGTCGGTCTCCGGATTCAGCGTCGGCTGGATCAGGAACATCGTCGGGTAGATGACGTGCGTCTGCACGCCGAGCGAGTCCATATCGGCAAGGCGGACCTTGACGTCGAGCAGCTCGCGCGCCTCGACCTTTGTGTGCGTCTTTTCGTCGCTTCGGCGCAGGCGCGGCTGGCGCTCGCCATCAATCATCCAATAGCGCGTCGGTGGCAGTTTGGGGTCCGGATTGGCTGGGAAACCCACCATCGGCTTCAAGTTCAGCTCGCTGGGCGCCATGTACTCCCAGGTATCCTCAGTTTCGTCGACGTGGGTGTCGGCATCGATGACCGGCATAAAGGGTCTCCTTTGATTCGCCTCTTTGTACTAACTCCATGATATTCAAGCCGAAGTTCCCGGCCCGTCCGGGCGCGCACTGTCCCGCCCGCCCACCCGGCAAATGTTCATCAGGGGGGCTGGGCGCCCCTGCGACCCCGCCTCGAAGACGCCGCTAACAATCGGAGCGCGTAGTCGGCGCCGCGGCTGCGCCATGGCTGATCCGCACCACTCCGTCACGCTCGAGCTGTTCAATCTCGGGATGCGCGTAGCCCAGGTTCTCGAGGACCTCGACGGTATGCTCGCCGAGCATTGGTGCGAAATTTCGGAAGACGGGCGGCGTGTCGGAGAGGCGAAACGGCGAGCCTATCTGCCGCACCCTGCCCTCCAGCGGGTGGTCCAACTCCCAGACGATGCCCCGCTCCCCGGCGAAGTCGCTCTCAAACGATTCGTCATACTCGAGCATCGGCAGGACCGTGAGGTCACGTGGGAAGAGGGCGAGCCACTCGCCGCGCGTTCGGGTCAGGAACACCGCTCTCACGTCCGCGATCAGCGCGGCCACCGTCGGATGGGTGGTGCCATCCTCCCGTCGCAGCTCGCCACGGAGCGGCAACATCCCCTTGTACTGGGGGCGGCCGATGATGTCACAGAACTGGTCCCAGAAATGCGTTTGTGCAAAGGCAGCGCTGATCAGATACTTCCCGTCCTTGCACCGGAAGCTCCGGAGGCTGGCGGCGCCGCGCCGCCGCCAAGTCTTGTGGCGAAGGTAGCCGGGCGCGCCGACACTGGCAAAGTTGGCGCCCGCCTCCACGAGCGAGATGTCGATCTTCTGACCGGATCCAGTTCGCTCGCGTGCCAGCAGTGCCGATTGAATCGCTATCACGGCCACCGTCGCTGTGTAGCTGTCGAGCGCGGTGAACAACGTATCGGCCGGTTCGCCGTCCTTGCCGCTGAGCATTGCCATCACCCCGGACATCGCCTGCCCGTTAACCTCGTTGCCAGGCAGGTCCGCGAAGCTGTTGTCCTCTCCGTAGCCGCTGAGCGTGGCATAGATAAGCCGGGGGTTGATCGCGCCGAGCGTCTCGTAGTCGGCGCCGAGGCGCTTGTACACCGGGACTCGGAAGGAACCGAAGAACACGTCCGCGGACTCGGCGAGCTTGTGCAGGATCGCCCTGCCCTCCGCCTTCTGCAGATCGATGGCGATGCTGCGCTTGTTGCGCCCGACATGGTTCCAGGCCATGGCGCGGGCTTCGATATCCGGGTCGTCGACCGTTGGGGAGAACGAGTCCCGCGCGCGACCCGCACGCGCCACCTCCATGTCCTCAATCTTCAACACGTCCATGCCGAGGTCAGCCAGCATCCAGGTTGTCATCGGACCCGGCACCAATCTGCTGATGTCCAGCATGCGAAGGCCTTCCAAAGGCAGCGTCATATGTCTTTCTCTACTTCTGCAGTAAGAGCTTGTTGAACGCGTCCTGCCATTGCGTGTAGTGTTGCTGAAACTCGGCAGCCGTAGCGAAGCTCTGCGGGTCCCAGGTCTTGAACCCGCGACTGCTCTTCTCCGTGACAGAGGGAAGATAGCCGAGGTCCTGATAGATCTTCACCGCCTCAGGTCCGAAGAGAAAGTCCACAAACAGCATGGCCGCGTGCGGGTGCGGCGCGAGCGGGGACACGGCCGGCCCGCCGCCGCCGGCGCAGGTCACCGGTTCCAGCGGCACCCATTGGATCGGCGCTCCCGCGGCCGCCTCCTGCTTGGCATGCGGCTGAAAGATCGTTGGCGAGGCCACGACTTCGCCACTCGAGATCAGATCGGACAGGGCCTTGCCGGAGATCTGCTGGACCTGGATGTTCTGTTTGGCAAACTGCTGGGCGAAGGCGTCGCCCTGGTTTGTGAGCAGGTCGCCCATGAAGTTGATCCCTGTCGAGCTGCCGGCGACGGCCATCTTGCCCTTGAGCGCCGGGCTGAGCAGGTCCTGAAGCGTCTTGGGAACCGCCGAGGCCGGCAGCAGGTTGGTGTTATAGGCGAAGCTGAAACATTCGGTCTCCGGCACCTGCCACCAGACAAGGCCGTTTGGGGCCTGCTCGACCTCGCCGGCCGGTAGCTGCGCCGTGGTAGGCGAGAAGTAGGGGGTGAAGGCGTTGGCCTCTCGCAGCGTCCGGCCGAGATCCAATCCACCGGTGTTGACCACGTCGAATCCCGCCTTGTGCGCCTTGGCCTCCTCGGTGACTCTCGATGCTATCGCGGCGGCGTCAGCGCGGTAGACGTTGACTTTCAGATAGGGGTACTTCTGCTGGAATTGGCTGACGACCCCGTCCTGGATGCCGCCGACAAGACCGGTGTACCAGGTGATGCTCGCCTCCGCTTTCGCACCCGTCTCGAGCATCACCTGCCGGTCGGCGCCCTGGTAGGCCGCGATCGCGGCGACGCTCGATGGCCAGGCGGCCGGACCCTGCTGTTGTGCGGGCGGCGCGGGCTTAGCCGCTGAACTGCAGGCGGCGGCCAGCGCGAGTGAGGTGACGAATACGACGAGTGAACTTCGCTTCCACATCATTATCCGACTCCTCTGCACGACGACGGCGACGTGCCCATCCACAATGGACGCATTCGCGCGCCCATCATGACGCCCGCGAGTGAGATAGTCAACGTCTACCGACGATTCTTCTTGGTCGCTCCGGATCGAGGTTGGGCAGGTTCGCCTGGCTCCCGCGACAATGACGCTGAGACTCCTTGAAGAGCCGGAGGTAGGGGTCGTAACGCAACGCCCAGTTCTGCCTCTACGAGGACCGGCTCCTCCGCGCGAGCCTGACACCTCCAGTTCCCGCCTACTCACGCCGAACTACATAGCGAACGGGTTTTCGATCGTCAGGCCCTCGATTCTCTGTCCCGCCTGCAGGTCCTCGCTGTAGAGCAGCCTGCAGCCGGACTCGAGCGCCGCAGCGATGATCAGCGAGTCATAAAAGCGGTAGCGATACCGCGACTGGATCGAAAGCGCCCGCAGATAGAGCGAGGCGCTTGGCATCACGCTCCAGAGCGGCTCGAGGAAGCGCCGAAAGAACAGCCCCGCATCCTCCGAGGTGATCGGCCCCGGCGCCCGGCTGATCAGGACGTTCAGTGTCTCCTGCACGACCTGGAAGCTGATGCAGGAATCGCGCGTCTCGATCGCGTCAAGGATGAGCGTCTCCGCCGCCTGCCGTCGGGAGTCTCCGGTTTCATCGACGAGGTAGATGAAGACGTTGCTGTCGATGAAACTATCGCTCATTCATCTCGTCGCGGGTGAACCTTCTGCCTCCCGTGCGGACGTAGGAACGCAGGTGGTCGAGCAGCTCCCGGGCCTCCCGCACCTGCTGCTCGCGGCGCGCGTAATCGCGTAGCCAGCGCCGGAACTGCTCGTTGAGTGTCGTGTGATCGGCCCGCGCGCGCTCCCGCGCCGCCTCGATCAGCGTTTCGTCCGCGCTCAACGTGATGTTCTTCATAGCCGGTCTCCACGCACGGGGTTCGTGTGCACGATTATAGTGCACCTCGAATGAAGGTCTAAAGGCCGGAGAGCCGGTCGAGCTCGTGCGCTCGCGGATACGTTTCTTTTCGGTCCCCTATCCTATAGGCGAAAAGAAACGAATTCGGTCTCGAGTCTCGGATAGAACTGATGAGCCCGTCCCAACTCCGGGTGAAGCTTCCCGGTGAGCGAATCGCCGATTTTTGCCGCCGGCACCACATCCGAAAACTGGCTGTTTTCGGCTCGGCGCTGCGGGACGACTTCCGTGACAAGAGCGACCTGGACGTCCTGGTGGAGTTCGAGCAGGGGTACACGCCGGGGCTTGCGTTCTTCAGTATGGAAGCGGAGCTCTCCGGCCTGCTTGGGCGGAGGGTGGACCTGAATACGCCGCAGTTCTTGAGCCCCTATTTCCGCGACCAGGTCCTGGCCGAAGCCGAAGCTCTGTATGACGCGCCGTGACCCGGACGTGCGCCTCCGCCAGATGCTCGACGCTGCACGCGAGGCCTCCGACATGGCGATGGGCAGAACACGCGGTGACTTGGACGCCGACCGTCCACTCAACCTCTCACTCGTCCGGCTGCTTGAGATCGTGGGTGAGGCCGCGAACCGGGTGCCTCGACGCGAACGTTCGCGCCTCGCGGCCGTTCCATGGGAAGGGGTTGTCGGCCTCCGGAACAGGCTAATACACGGCTACGACTATGGGACTTCGATATCCTCTGGCAGATCGTGACCCAAGACCTGCCACCGCTGATTGCCGAACTGGAGAAGGCGCTGCCGGACAGCGCGTCCTGAGTTCGACGAGTATTTCATGGATAACCTCATGGAAACGACGAACGCCATGACGCGGGTCACAACGCTGCCACTCCAGCGGGTCCGGCGATCTCGTCAGATCGACCCGCGAAGAGCGGGCCGGGCTGATCCAGGAGGAGTCTCCTCGCCAGCGATTTCGTTTCTTTTCGGTCCCCGATCCTATAGGCGAAAAGAAACGAATCCCGAGGCCGTGGGAGCCGGCGAGCATGAGTAGCGCTGCTGCCAGGCGGGGCTGCGCACGACGACTTCCATCCCCTCGGCGGTGGCGAGAGGCGCCTCCCAATCATCGGGAAGGACGTAGCCCGACGCCGGCAGGCGGGCAGCTTCTCAGCGCCTTCGCATCCGAACCACGAGTGGCCGTGCCTTGTCCGATAGTCTTAAGGTTGGCCGTGCGCCACGGCGCCGCCAAGGTAGCAAGCCTTAGGATCTACCGAACGTGTCAGAGCTACAGCCAGGCATATACGAAGCGCTTCTCACGGAGCTATTAGCGAAGCGACTCCCGGCGGATGAGCGGCTCTACCGATTGGGTTCTCTCGATCGCGCAGACGCGCCCGCGCTCTTAGCACGACACATCGCATCCATCATTGAGATAGCGCTTCGTACTCCGTCGCTAGAAGATAAGCCCGCAAATCAGGTCGAGTTCTGCAATCGCCTTATCGACGCACTCGCCGGCCAGCGAGCGGCCGGTTTTGCCTTAGACGACCTACTAGATCGTCGCGCCCAGCAACTCCTTGAGGTTTCACGCGCCCCGCAAACGCCATTGGCCCGACGGGAGGCCCTCTCGCGGCCAACTACCCCTCTTTCCCAGAACGCTTTGCTGGTCGCTTCAAAGCACGAACCCGTGCTGGCGGCAGAGCTAAAGCGAGAACTCGCGTCTGCCGACCGCGTTGATCTGCTGTGCGCCTTCGTTCGATGGAGTGGCATTCGCGTCCTCATGGACGCGCTGCGGCAGGCGCGAGACCGGGGCGTTCCGGTCCGCGTGATCACTACGACGTACACCGGGGCTACCGAAACTCGTGCGCTAGACGAATTGGCTGCGCTCGGCGCCGATATCCGAGTCTCATAAGACACTGCCTCCACCAGGCTCCACGCCAAGGCGTGGCTCTTCGAACGGAGCACTGGTTACTCCACAGCTTATATTGGCTCCTCCAACCTCAGCCATTCGGCACTTCACGATGGTCTGGAATGGAACGTCCGGCTGAGCCAGGTAGTCTCGGCTGAGCTGCTTCGGGGGTTCCGAGCAGCCTTTGACACGTACTGGGAGGATCAGAACTTCGTCGCCTACGACCGCGAGGACTTCTGCGAGGCGCTCGGCAGGGCGCTACACCGAGTCGAATCGGAGCTCGTCCCGTTCGACATCCGGCCCTATGCGTTTCAGGAAGAAATGCTCTACCAACTGGAGGTCGAGCGCAAGCGTCACGGACGCTGGCGCAACCTAATCGTGGCCGCCACCGGCACAGGCAAAACGGTTGTCTCGGCCTTCGACTACAAGCGTGTTTCCGAGGAATGGGGCGGTGCGTCGCTCCTGTTCGTCGCCCATCGGCAGGAAATCCTGCGACAGAGCCGCACGCTCTTCAGGAACGTTCTCCGTGACGGGAACTTCGGTGAACTGATGGTGGCAGGCGAACGCCCTCGCGACGCGCGGCATGTCTTCGCCTCCATCCAGTCGCTGACCGCGTTGGTCCGATCACAACTGAGCAGGTTCTCACCTATCGCCTACGACGTAGTCATCATCGACGAGTTCCACCACGCGGAGGCTCCGACGTATCGACGGCTTCTCGAGCACCTGCGGCCAAAACTGCTGCTCGGCATGACCGCTACTCCCGAGCGGACTGACGGCCTCGACATCAAACGCTGGTTCGATGGTCATGTCGCGGTGGAGCTGCGCTTATGGGATGCGCTCGAACAGGACCTGCTCTGTCCGTTCCAGTACTTTGGGGTGGCGGATGGCGTGGACCTGTCGAGATTGACCTGGAGCCGCGGCGGATACGACCTTGGCCAACTCGAAAGTGTCTATACCGGTAACGATGCGCGTGTGGCCAAGGTGATCAAGGCGCTCCACGAGATCGTCGAGGATTCGCAAAACATGCGCGCGCTCGGCTTTTGCGTCAGCGTCAAGCACGCCGAGTACATGGCCGATTGCTTCCGGCGGGCGGGTATCTCCGCGAGAGCGGTGTCGGCCAACTCGACGGGGTCGCAACGGTCCGATGCGCTTCAGGGGCTGCGCACCGGTGAGATCAATGTCATCTTCTCCGTCGACGTGTTTAACGAGGGCCTGGACATCCCTGAGATCGATACGGTCATGTTCCTCCGCCCCACGGAAAGCCCGGTCTTGTTTCTGCAACAGTTCGGTCGCGGCTTGCGCCGGACGGAGGGGAAGGCGGGGCTGACCGTGCTCGATTTTATTGGGCAGCAGCACCGCCGGTTTCGCTTCGAGGAGCGCTTCAAAGCGCTCGCCGGCGGTGACCGGCGGCACATTGTGCAGCAAATCGAAGACGGTTTTCCCTTTTTGCCAGCCGGATGCGCCATCAGTCTGGACCGGCAGTCGGAGAAGGCGATCCTCGACAACATCAAGGGCACAATGGCTCGGCTCCGGTCCCAGCTCAGCGACAGACTTCGCGAGTTAGGGAACGTCAGCTTGCGCGAATTCATCGAAACTAGGGAATTCTCGCTCGAAGCCATCTACTCTGGTAGCCGCCCCGGTTGGACAGTCATCCGCCGCCAGGCCGGCCTCGTTGGCGCTAGCGGCCCTGATGAGGCGCTGCTCAGCAAGGCCCTCGGACGCATGCTGCACATCGACGACCCTGTGCGTGTAGACGCCTACACCAAGTGGCTCAGGATGCCGGCACCGCCAGATGTCAGGCAACTCGACGAGCGACAGGTGCGTCTCCTCAACATGCTGCATTTCGATCTGTGGTCAAACAGCCCCAAGGCGACTTCCATACAGGCTTCCATCGAGCGCCTCTGGGCGAACCCAAACATCATTGGCGAATTGCGCGAATTGCTCGAGCTGCTGGGAGAACGAGCCTCCCGCCTCGCGCCCCCGTCTGGTTTGGAACCCGAAATCCCGCTGCGCCTGCACACCGCTACTCTCGCGCGGAGCTCTTGGCGGCGCTCGGGGAAACGACCGCCGAGCGCCCCGCGTCCTGGCGAGAAGGCGTAAGGTGGGTCGAGCGCTACAAGCTGGACGCTTTCCTGGTCACTCTGAACAAGTCTGGGCGGCACTTCTCACCGACCACTCGCTACCGCGACTACCCTATCTCGCCCAGGCTGTTCCATTGGGAGTCCCAGTCCACGACGAGGGAGTCATCGCCCACCGGGCAGCGTTACATTGGGCACGAGGAATTGGGCAACCGCATCTTGCTATTCGTGCGCGAGTCCGACGTCGGCGAGAGCCTTGGCGCCTCGCCCTTCCTGTTCCTTGGGACCGCGTCATACGTGAGCCACCAGGGCGAGCGCCCGATGGCGATCGTTCTGCAACTCGCCCACGAGATGCCTCCGGATTTCTTCCAAGCTGCCAGGGTTGCGGCATAGAGGCGGAGCGAGAGCTCGTTCCTCAACAGACCTCAAGAGTGCGCTCGACCTGCGAGGCCGTCCCGCTCACAGTTGTTGCGGAAGCCCGAGGATGGGGGCGATTATCCGCAGCGTTCGGGGCGCCGCCTACCCGGGGCGGCGGCGCGGGGTGCGCCGAGCGGGCGGAGTCAGCCGCGTGTCACCGTGAGGGCTCGCGAGTCGCCGCTCCAGGTCGGCGAAGGCGTCGATCAGCTCCGCTGCCTCGAAGCAGCGATCGCGGCACCGTCCCACCGTTAGTGAGGTAAGGAACCTGTCATCCCCAGAGGCTGCAGATTGGGAGCGCGAAGATTCTGTCGGAGAGCGTGAACGCGTTCGGTCCCGTATGCAAAACTGCCCCGCCGAGGAAGCGTTCTCCCAGTTGGTCCCGCAGGAAGCTCAGGTGTGCGCCGTCGCCCGGGCCGGGCGAGGCAGTGGCTTTGACCTCTACAGCTACGACATCTCGGCCGATTTCCGCCACAATATCAACCTCACGGCGCCCCTCCTTTTCTCGTAGGTGGTACAGGCGAGGCCGGAGTGAGCTAGTCTCCAGCTCGGGGCGTAATTGCGCCATGACGAACGTATCGAGGATGCGCCCGAGAAGATCCCCGTCACGGAGCACCGCGGCATCGTCGAGGCGCAACGCCGTGCTGACAAGTGACGCGTCGACAAGGTATCGCTTGGCGGCCCTTACCAGCCGCGAAAGCCGGTTGCTCGACCAAGCGGGAACGCTTTCCAAGACAAACAGGTTCATAAGCAGCTCGTCGTATGCCACTGCCGTGAGGCGGTTGATGCCCGCGGCCATGTACAACGTTTGATGCTCGGGGAGGCCGGCAGTGTTCAGAGCGAGGCCCTCGAAGTAGCGCCGGAGGCGGGCAGGATCCCGCAAACCCAGCAGGGTCACTGCGTCCCGCGTAAGCAACTGATCGAGATAGCCGTCCAACCAAGCCTGCCGCGCGGCGCCTCTGAGTCTCAGCGCCGGTTCCGGATAACCACCCCGAACAGCGAGCGCTACATACGCCCGAAGGTCCGGAACGCCGCTCGGCAGGCTGAAGACCTCGATCCTCCCTTGGGCGAGCCGATCGATGAACCCGGCACCCGCCACACGGCCCGCAAGTTCGCGCTCGGTGAATCCATAGAGCCGCATCCGTACGAGTCGCCCGGTACCGGGCCACGTCTCTGCCTCGAGCTCGGCACGAACGCTTCCGGTGAGGAGAAACCGTCCGGGCCGCGGATCGTCATCGACAGTCCTCTTGATAGCCCCGAGCACGGCCGGGACCGCCTGCCACTCATCCAGAAGAACCGGCTCGGCTTGGGCGCTGAGCGCAGCATCCGGATCCGCGCGAAAGGCCGCGGCCTCCGCATCGCGATCCAGCCGAATGACCGTGGCGGCGTGGCGGCGCGCGGTCGTCGTCTTGCCGGCCGCGCGCGGGCCGGTGAGCAGCACCGCGGGGAGCTGACGTAGCAGCTCGGAGAGCGGTCCATCGACGAGTCGCGGTAGGTAGTTGACCTCAGCCACGCACTCACAGTAACGGTTTGGCCCGTCTTCTACTATCGTTTTGGACCAGGCTCTACTATCGTTTTGGACCAGGCTCTACTATCGTTTTGGACCAGGCTCTACTATCGTTTTGGACCAGGCTCTACTATCGTTTTGGACCAGGCATGCCAAACCCAGTCCCGTTGGGATGTTCAACGGGCGCAATCGCGAGCGCGCCGAGCTTCGCTGCAGCGTGGCGGGTGTCCGGCACGAAGACTGGTTAGCCGTTGAGGCCCAGCCGGCTCAGCCTATGAGAATTTGGTGCCGTAGAAGCGTTCAGCGTTCCCGTGCAAGATCGCTTCCTTGTCCTGATCGCTCAGGTCGCCATTCTCGAGCAATTCCCCAATCTCCTCCCTGCAGGTGTTCATTGCTCACCTCGTGGGGGAAGTCGGAGGAGTAGATAAAGGGCTTGTTGCTCACCAGCTTGATCGCGTAGGCCAGCGTCAGCTCGTCGCCTTCCATGCCGACATAGATCCGGTCCTCGTCGATCTGCCGCCGGATGTAATCGCCTACCTTCTCGCCTCGCCGCAGTCGCCGCAACTCGCCGCGTGGGTCATCCATGATGTGCGAGGCGTATGAGCCCGAGAAGCGCTCCATCGCAAAGGGGAGCCAGCCGGCCCCCGCCTCCATGAAGCCAATGCGCACACCCGGATACCTGTCGAAGATGCCATTGAACAGAATCGACGCAAAGTTGATCAGAATTCCGAAGGGGTGCCCCAACGCATGGGCCTGCGGTCCCGCTACGCCCGGTCCATCTCGCCGGCCACGCGTGGCGGCGGCGCGGGGCACGCCGAACCGGGGGCGTGCGTCACGTCTCCCCGCGAGGGCTCGCGGGTCGCCGTTCCAGGACGGTGAAGGCGTCGATCAGCTCCGCTGCTTCGAGGGCTCGAACGCAGCCCCGTCCCACAACAACCTCCCTCACAACCCGCGCTCGAGCAGCCGGGCAAGCGCTTGGTTTGTGGCCCGCGGGGGTGCGGTCCGGGTCTAACCTTGGATGACCGTCTCCCAGTTCAGGCAGGCTACGTGCTCGGGGACGGCCGCATCGGAATGACATGAATTGGGAGCTTCTCTTCCACTTGGAGCTGGAGGACGCGATCGAGAACGAGATCGACGACCTGCGTGGTGTCCGGCACGTCGACCACGGTAATGAGATGAACGATGGCTGCATCCTCAGGGCTGCGCCCCACTCGGAATGTTGCCTCCGGGTATTGCTTGGCGAGCAACCGCTTCAACTCGCTGACCGCCTGTCGCATGCGCGGAGCGAGCTTTGGTTTGCGCCCGACGGCAATCATGTTCCGTCTCCTGTTCTGATGGTCGCTACAAACGTTCGTGTTCTGCGCAGAACGCGGTTGGCCTCAGTCTGTGTGACCGGATCCTCGCTGTAGTCGGCCTTCGCTCGCAAGGCGTAGGTCTGCTCGAGAGTGCCGCGTAGCTCCGAGTCGTAAAGCTTTCGGCGATAGATGAGCTGGCCCTCGAACTGAGAGGGCACAAAAGCATGTCCCCACTCGCCGCCTCGCGGTTGGATTCCGGCTCGCTCAAGCGCAACGATCGCCGCCTGGAAGCAGCCGTAGTAACAGCGGTTGGCGGTGTTATCGTAGCGTGCGTTGAGGAGTTCGCTTTCAGCGCCGGCGAGACTCTGGACGGCCTTGCGAAGGAAGAGGGAATCGTTCTCGACCATGGCGGTAGCGTAGCAGGCGTTATGAGAGCCCAGGGTTGAGAAGAATCGCGGCGGAGCTGCTTCCACCGCACTGCGAGTCAGCCGGTCGCAGGTATATCGGTCGCTGGCATTCTCCGAGATACCGTCGGTGGGGATTGGGCGCACCCGCCGCGTACCCCCGCGAGGGCTCGCGGGTCGCCGTTCCAGGTCGGTGAAGGCGTAGATCAGCCCCACTACTCGAAAGCAGCGATCGCGAGGGGCGCCCAACCCCATCACGCCCAGCCCTGAGACGGCAGCTCGAAGAGCCCCCTACGAGCAGCTCACCGCGTTGGAGCGCGCGGTGCTCGCCGGGCCTGGCGTCCGCGCCCTACCGGGTGATACTGGCGGCCGATAGGCGCAGAGTTGAACTATCAGGCGACTTTCTTCGACGGGCGACGGCGGGCTTCGAGCTCCCGCGGTATTTGTTCCAGATAGCCGCGCAACATCTCCGTGTTGAGCGTCCGATGGGCGTGGGGGTACGCTACCCGCATTCGCAGGATGGCTGCGCCCATCGACACACCGGGCCGGCTGCGGGAGATGCCCCAGCAGCGGTCGCCGAAGCCGCCTGCCTGCTTCACCGTGTAATCATCGGAAAGGCTCGCCGCGGGCAGGCTCATCGGTTCGTCATTCACGAACCACCACACAGCCTCCATTTCGTTACTCCTCCTCTGCGATTTGGCGCGCCACCCGCCGCATGACCGGCTCCGGCAGCGAGGGGAACCCCTTCAGCAGGGTCGCATCGCCCGTTTTTGTGAATACGTCGAGCCCATGGTGGAAATCCAACAACTGACTGCGCCCCCATGCCGTTGCCGGCTTGTGCTCGGGATCATGCTCGAACAGATGCTCGATCAACTCGGATTCCTGGGCTCTGGATTGCTTGATGAATCGCCGCTCGGCTGCCTTGTGCAGCCAGACCCATTTGGCCCCCGGTGACCGGCCGTGCCGCTCATAGAGACGCAGGAGCAGAAGCCACTCAGTGTAGTTCCTGTTCACCAAGCCGAGCTCTGAGAGCTTCTCGGCAAATGACAGGTTTATTCGGTCTCTGAGCGTCGCCAGGCTGTCCATGCCGCGCTCGGCCAGGAAGGCGCTTACGGCACCCCTCAGCCGGACGATCTCCAGCAGCACTCGTTCGGTCCTGTGCTTGTCCCGTTGTGCCTCAACCGTAAGCTCGGCCACCGGGCGAGCAAGGTGATTGCGGTGCCGCTCGCGGCTGTAGGCGCTCTGGATCTGCACCAGCGACAGCCGGCGGCCGCTGTCCTGCCTCACGGCGGCCTGCGTCTGGCGGGCCGTTAAACAGAATGGGACATAGTCCCTGATGCTGAGCCAGACCCCTCCCCTGCCGGCGCTGGTGTTCAGCCGCAGGCGCTGCCGGCGCTCCGCAAGGGGCGGAGTCGGAAGGTAGCCAAGGCGATAATTGTTCCGGATCGCGTCCGTGAGCCGCGTGCCGGTTAGCCCCGTCTCCCGCTCGATCACGCTCCGCGGGGAACTATCCCTGACGTAGTCGTACACGCGGCCGGCGTAGCTTGCGGGTCGCGGTGAGGGGATCGTCTGCTTGTCCGGCTGCAAGATGACGGTGGCTGGTGGCGAGGGCCGCGTGAGCTCCTTGTTCACGCGCGCGGTTATGGCAGGCATGAGCCCACTTCATTTCTATCGACGTCCGTGTCTATGCCACGAGCTGCTTCTGCAGTAAGTCCGAGGTCCGCGTGACGGCGAGCGGCGGCCGTGGAACCGGAACCGGATCGCCACGGTCGATCATCGCCTGGATGTAGCGGGCCTGCTCCTGCCCGAGCCTCGCAATCGCCTCGACAGCCGAGTATGCCTCGGCGGCGCAGCCCGGTAGCTCAGGATATTCGGCGTGCCGGAACCACTCCCCGTCGGGGTGCTCCACGGACTGCATCGCGAGCACGTAGGGAACGCTGAGATAGTACTCGAGGTCCTGGACCATGGGGTTGGTGTCTCCCCTCATCTATGCCGAGCCCCGCTTGACCGTGGCGGATGCCAGGTAACCTCATCATACGGATTCGCGAACAGCTATAACGTGGTATTAGCATACAAAGTACCGTAATTCTGTGACAAAGCGACTGTGCCATCCCCTATTGAATTTAATATCCTCGGGGCTGTAAGCACTACCCGGAGGCCACATTCCGAGTGGGGCGTCGGGCGCGAACCAAAGCTCGCTCCGCGCATGCAACAGGGGGTCAGCGAGTTGAAGCGGTTGCTCGCCTACGGCAATCATGTTCCGTCTCCTGTTTCGATGGTTTCTACAAACGTTCGTGTTCGGCAAGCAGAATACGGTTGGCTTCGAGGACAATCGCCGGCGGAGTTGGTTCCCCCGCGCTGCGAATCAGCTGGTCTCCGGCCGGACGCGATCATCCTCAAAGGCTGCAGATGGGGAGGGCGAAGATTCTATCGGAGAGCACGAATGCGTTCGCGTAGCGGTACTAACGGTTTGGCCCGTCTTCTACTATCGTTTTGGACCAGATGGCCGATCGCAGCGCCGGCCGACCACGCCGCGATGTCGCCACGGCGGCTGGTGCAAGGCATTGACGGTAAGCCGGTTTACTTCCGGCGTGACGCGGATCCGCTGCGCACCCGGCCGAGGCGCGCCCCCATTCATCCTGGAGTCGGGCGACGGCGAATCGCGGCTGCGCCAGGGTCCGCCGCGACCGTGTGACCACAGGGGCGTATGATTCGAGTAGTTCGAGAGGAAGGGGCTGCTAACCGTGGCGGTGGAGCATGTTACATGGGAGAGCCCCGAGCTGCTTCAACAGAACCGGGGAAATCTCCTGCGTGAGTGCCGGCGCAAGCTGCGCGGGTATGAGACCCGCTACGAACTCTCGTCCGCCAACGCCGAGAAAGTGCTGTCCACTGGGGGTCTGCAGGAGACGGCAGAGGTCTGCGATTGGATAATCGCCCACCACCTCTGCCTATCGCTCACGCATGAGCGATAGCACGACTGGAATAGTTGGGACAGCTACTCCTCGACCCACACGAGCCGGCTTCGCGATTTCGAGTACTTCATTGTCAGCGGCGATCTGGAAGCCATCCCCAGCGACACGCGAGTAATTTGGCGCGTTGTCCTGTACTGCTCCGACGGAATCGAGATCCACGTGTCGAAGTTGCAGGAGGTTCGGCACCGGACGGGACGACCGATGGGGAGGACGGTTGAGTACAGCTATCAGGTCCAGCGCCGCGATGCAGGCGACGTCATCCCGCGCTTTCGCTACATCGTTGGGACTCACGGTGGTGCCGATCGCCACCACTGCCATCGCTTCGATGAGAACGGCCTGCCCTTACGCATCGAGAACGTCGGACCGTAGGGCTGGCCGACGCTCGCCGACGTGATTGGTGAAGCGGCTGAGTGGTGGGTAGGGTGGAACCGAATCAGAGAAACTGGACAAGGCTCAGACGCGCCCGAGTAGAGCCGGCCATGGAGCGCGCCAACACGCCACGCAAGCGCCCGAGACGGCCCGCCCCACCTCAGCGGATGGGCTGATGCCAGCTGCTCTCACGCACTGGAGGGGCCCGGATGCGCCCGGCGTGCTCGTTGCGCGTCCAGCTCCTCTTCCATGTGGCGCCGTATGCCCGCCTGCTCCTCCGGCGTTTGCAGGACCGGCGACGACATCCGCCGCGCCCGTTCCCGCGCGAATTGCGTGTCCTCTGGCAGTTCCCTGCGCCGCAGCGGGTTCATCCCACGAAGCGTGTCGAACAAGTGACTGATCGTACCCATGACCCAGTTTCCCCCTCCGGCATCCACCAGCGTCGATGCCTTCCACGGTCATGATACGCTACCGCAGTTCGCGGGAGGGCGCTATTTGTACGCGAAACGCGTATATTGTGTGACAAATACTACCCGCCGAAGCCCTTGCCGTTCGCCTCGATCCGCTCGACCCGCCCGTTCTCCTTTGAATCGGACGGAAGCAGCTTGCCATCGGGGCCGAGCCGCTCGTTGCGCGGACCCGGCGGCGTCGCCCCGGCGCGGATGAGCACGAGGTTCTGGTCGCCGGTGCTCTCGAAGCGGTAGTACACGCCCTTCGGCAGCATGACACCTTCCCATTGGCTGACAACCTTAATGTTGTCCTCAGTGTCGACACGGAAGGTCGCCTGCCCTTCGACCACAATGAACGTGTGGTCCTCGGTCGTGTGGCAGTGCATCGCGTTCTCGCCACCCTCGGCATAGACCTTGACCATCACGGTCATCAGGTGCGTCCTGGCGCGCAGGTCTGTCGTTCGTCCCTGTGTCAGATATGGGGTCCGAAGGTTGAAGACCTCGGCCTTCGTACTCGTCGTCGCAACCATTGCTTTTCCTTTCAGTACTGTTGATTGAACTTACTACCCCTCCCCACCCCCAAGAGAAGGAAATAAACGGGGGACACCCCCGCGCCCCCGCCCTTCGGGGACTTGTCCCCTCTCCTAGGATTGGGAGGGGGCTAGGGTGAGGGCCATCCATTCATGCTGCCACCTGGCACTACCAACTGGTGAAACGAGGTTGCCTGCCAGGGCTCGTCTTGCCCACCCGCCCACCCGAGCTAATGTTTTTACTCGGGGGTTGCACCCCCGCGCCCCCGCCTTTCGGGGATTCGCCCTTCCTTCTCCCCACCCCAGGGGAAATATCGGA
>Ga0193751_1000558_pt1 | contig 28319 bp, 28 predicted proteins | sample L1c2metaG_FD_143050 | JGI IMG/M metagenome (GOLD analysis project Ga0193751, IMG submission 143050) | Soil microbial communities from a riparian zone of the East river system, Colorado, United States - L1c2 | ecosystem: Environmental > Terrestrial > Soil > Riparian zone | place: USA: East River... | reverse complement strand
CTGCCAGCGATCCCATAACTCCGTTTTCTCCGCCGCAGTAAAACCTCGACGATATCCTTGACCGATCACCACACACTCCATCTTTTTCGTTTAAGATAAAGTGTTGCGTCGACCAGTTGAGATCACCGCCAATAGCGGACGTGTCGGGTGGCTATGAGAATTTTCCCCATGCTCGCTCTGTGGCCCACCAAATGGTTTTACTGCCAGCGAGAATAAGTATGCCCAATGCAAGCCACCCATAAAAATTGGCGGCGGCGATACCAGAAACAAGTACGAGTACTGGAACGATCATCGCGAGGTAATACGGACCGGTGTAGCGACAGTGGGTGCGTCCGCACCGCCTTGCATTCAGAATGCACGCCGCGCCCATCAAGATAAGAGCAATGGTCCAGATGGTGGCTCGAATAGGTACCGGAACGGCCAAAGCAGCAAGAATAGCGGCTTGTGGAATCCACCATGCCAGCAAATTGACGTGTGTGTTGCTCAGCCAGTCACGCGAGGTTTGATTCGCAGCGTCAACCATAGCCTATCCCGTGCAACAGGAAGCGGCTCCCGTCTGGCTGGCGCGCTCGCCCTGAATAGGCGGACACGGCACTGAGCCGTAGGAACAAAACACGCAGCAGTCGCCCTCCTTCGGACGCAGCCTCGCTCCGCAGCCGGTGCATACATAGAAAAACTGGCACGCGTCGGTTGGCATGATTTCCGACTTCGCGGTGGCGCAGTGCGGACAGGTAATCACGGACTCCAGGATCATAGCGTTCAGCTTTTGGGCGCGGAAGGATAGCCCGCGTTTGTCGTGGCCGCCGTCAATTCCTTCACGTCGGCTTTGCTGTCATCGTAGGTCACGACCGCCGTCTTGTCCTTGTAGAACACCACGACCTTGGCAACGCCGGGAACGCCTTCCAAACTCTTTTTGACGAGGAACGGACAGTCTGCGCAGTACATGTTGCTCACGGCTAACGTGATGGTCTTTTCCGCCGCATAGGCTCCTGGCGAGGCAACGACGCTCACAGCAAAAACCGCACAGGCGAGGAACTTGCTCATAAAGAGTTCTCCGTTCATGTGTGAAGGAATAACGACGCGATGAAGTCAAAGCCGAGTGCGGCGACAACAAGGATCGTCGCGAGAATAAGCCCAACCTTGACGAATCGATTTGGCAGCGGTCGTGCACAAATTTCGCCGTCTGCGCAGGCGAGCTTCGAGGATTGATACACCAACCAATAGCCGTAGCCGAGGCAGGTAATTGTCGCCGCGATGAAGCAAGGCTGATAAGGCGCAAGGCGCGTCAAGTTGCCGATCCATGCTCCGCTCACGCCGAGGCCAAAAAGGACAAGCGGCAGGATGCAGCAAGAAGAGGCTGCGAGCGCTCCGAGGATGCCGCCCGCCGCCATCAGGTTTTGTCTGCGCTGCGCATCCGCAAGCTTATTTTCTTGGTTGATCGTCATGGGCCGTAGGATGCATCCTGTAGCGACTACAGGATCAAGGGCTATTTCATGCGTGCCATCACGTCTTCGCGAGCCAAAAACCTACCCATCGGCGAGATATCGAAGCAGAGCGGCGTGAACGTCGAGACAATCCGCTACTACGAGCGGGTCAAGATGCGAGGCCCACCGCCGCGCACCGCCAGTGGCCGCCGCATTTATCACTCAACGGACCTTCGTATCCTCGTCTTCACACGGCGTTCACGGGAGTTGGGGTTTTCGCTCAATCAAATCCGCGCCCTGCTTCGACTCGGAGGACCTGAAAAAGCCTCGTGTCGCGAGGTCCGCGAGATAGCCGCGCACCATCTAGAAGACATCCGCGCGAAGCTCAGCGACCTAAAGAAGCTCGAACGTCTGCTGGCTAAAACAGTGGCCCAATGTTCCGGCAGGACGGCACCAGATTGCCCGGTGTTGAACATTCTCGATATTGAACGTTCGTAATAGGGATGCATGTCCGGTAAGGGGTCATAAGCGAACGCAATGCAGGGAAATAATGATGCCCGCTTCTCCCCCGAAAGCGGACACTGTCGGCGCGTTCTATGAGAACACACCCTAATTAAAAGATGATGCAACGAACCACTCCGCCGTTTCGCGCCGACCATGTCGGCAGTCTTCTGCGCAGCGCCGCGCTGAAAGCGGCGCGGGAGCAGCGGGCGCGTGGCGAAATCTCTGCCGAAGCGTGCAAGCAGATCGAGGATCGCGAAGTCGCGGGCGTGATCGCCAAGCAGGAGGCGGCAGGGCTGCAATCGATCACCGACGGCGAGTACCGGCGCACATCGTGGAATATCGATTTCCTCGAACGGCTCGATAATGTGGAGGCTTACGCCGGCGAACGCAAAATTAAGTTTCAAACGCGCGGCCCGCAGCCGCGGCCGATTTTGTTGCGCGTGATCGGCAAACTCGGCGGCTTTAAGCCGCATCCGATGATCGAGCATTTCAAGTTCTTGCGAGCGCACACCAAACGCACGCCGAAAATGACCATTCCGTCGCCGTCCTCGCTGCATTTTCGCTATGGCCGCGATGCGGTGCCGGAAGCGATCTATCCGGCGATGGAGGATTTTTATCGCGACCTTGGCCAGTCGTATCGCAAGGTGGTGCGCGCCTTTGCCGACGCCGGCTGCCGTTACCTGCAATTCGATGAGGTCAATCTCGCCTATCTGTGCGATCCGTCACTGCGCAAAGTCCTGTCTGATCGCGGCGAAGATCCCGCGCGCTTGCCGGCGCTCTATGCCGGCATGATCAATGCCGCGATCGCCGATATTCCATCGGACATGACCATCACCATGCATCTTTGCCGCGGCAATTTTCGGTCCAATTTCGTCGCGACCGGCGGCTACGAGCCGATCGCCGAACTCTTATTCAACACGATCAATGTGCACGGCTATTTCATGGAATATGACACCGAGCGCGCCGGCAGCTTCGAGCCGCTGCGCTTCGTGCCCAAGGGCAAAACCGTCGTGCTCGGCCTGGTCACGAGCAAAACAGGCACGTTGGAGAACAAGGATGAGATCAAGCGCCGCATCGATCAGGCGAGCAAGTTCATCGATCTCGATCGGCTGTGCCTCTCGCCGCAATGCGGTTTCGCCTCGACCGAGGAGGGCAATGTTCTGGCCGAAGACGAACAATGGGCGAAGCTGCGCCGGATTGTTGAGATCGCGGAGGAAGTGTGGGGAAGGTGAATTCGAGGAGTAAACCATGAGCCAACGAAAGACGCCGCCGTTTCGCGCCGATCATGTCGGCAGCCTGCTGCGGCCGGCCGCGCTCAAGCAAGCGCGCGAGCGTCGCGCCAGAGGTGAAATCGGCGCCGATGCGCTCAAAGCGATCGAGGATCGCGAGATCAAGGAGGTCATCAAAAAGCAGGAAGCGACCGGCCTGGCGTCGATCACCGACGGCGAGTTTCGCCGGTCGTGGTGGCATCTCGATTTCCTGTGGGGACTGGATGGCGTCGAACGGCATGTCATGGATAGCGGCATCGCCTTTGCCGCAGTGACGACGCGCAACGAAGGCGTGAAGGTTATCGGCAAGCTCGGCTTCTCCACGCACCCGATGATCGAGCACTTCAAGTTCATCAAAGCCAATACCAGCCGCACGCCGAAAATGACCATTCCCGCGCCATCGGCGCTGTACGGCCGGCCGGTCCCGACTCCGATCGATAAATCGGTCTATCCGAAGCTCGATACATTCTTCGACGATCTCGGACAGGCTTACCGCAAGGCGGTGCGCGCCTTTGCCGATGCCGGCTGCCGTTATCTGCAGCTCGATGAAGTGTTCATCGCCATGCTATGCGATCCGAAATATCGGCAGCAGATGAAGGATCGCGGCGACGACCCGCAAGCGCTCGGCACGATTTATGGCGACCTCATCAATGTCGCGATTTCCGACATTCCGTCCGATATGACCGTGACCATGCACCTGTGCCGCGGCAACTACAAATCGACCTTCATGGGCAGCGGCGGCTACGAGGCGATGCAGGAAGTGCTGTTCGATCGGATCAAGGTGCACGGTTATTTCATGGAATATGACAGCGAACGCGCCGGCGGTTTCGATCCGCTGCAGCGCCTGCGCAAAGGCCGCGTCGTGGTGCTCGGCCTGGTGACGACCAAGACCGGCGCGCTGGAATCCAAGGACGCCATCAAACGGCGCATCGAAGAGGCCGCCCGCTTCGCCGATCTCGATCAGCTTTGTCTGTCGCCGCAATGCGGCTTCGCCTCGACCGAGGAAGGCAATATCCTCGCCGAGGACGATCAATGGGCGAAGCTGCGCATGATCGGCGACGTCGCGCGCGAGGTTTGGGGGTAGGAATCCCCTGCAATCGTCATTGCCGGGCTTGACCCGGCAATCCATAGGGCGGCATCGCTGCATGGACCCCCGGGTCAAGCCCGGGGGTGACGCATGACAAGGGGGCTGTTGCAAATGCCGAACATCGTTGCAGGCAAGGTCGCGATCGTCACCGGCGCGGGACGCGGAATAGGGCGCGGCATTGCGCTTTTATTGGCGCAGGAAAGCGCCCGCGTTGTGGTTTGCGATATCGGCGCCAGCCTCGACGGCGCCGGCACTGATATGGGCCCGGCGCAGGCGGTGGTCGAGGAGATCAAAAAAGCCGGCGGCGCGGCGATCGCCTCGACGCTCTCGATCAGCGAGCCGGGCAATGCCGAAAAAATCGTCGCGGCGGCGCTCGAGCATTTCGGCCGCGTCGACGTCCTCGTCAATAATGCCGGCATCTTGCGCGACCGCATCTTCCATCGCATGAGCTGGTCGGACTGGTCGGACGTCATCGACGTGCATCTGCATGGCAGTTTTGCCATGAGCCGCGCTTGCGCCACGCATTTTCGCGAGCAGAATTCCGGCAGCTTCGTGCATATGACTTCGACCTCGGGCCTGGTCGGTAATTTCGGCCAAGCCAACTATATGGCGGCAAAGATGGCCATCGTCGGACTGTCGCGCGGCATCGCGCTCGACATGGCGCGGTTCAACGTGCGCTCGAACTGCATTGCGCCGTTCGCCTGGACCCGGATGATCGATTCGATCCCGGCCGAGACCGAGCAGGAAAAGGCGCGCGTCGCGCGTATTCGCGAAATGACGCCGGAAAAAATCGCGCCGCTGACCGTTTATCTCGCCTCGGACCGCGCAGAGGGGATCACCGGACAAATCTTCTCGGTGCGCAACAACGAGATTTATTTGTTCAATCAGAACCGCCCGATCCGCACGCTGCATCGTTCCGACGGCTGGACGCCGGAAAAGCTCGACGCGCAGCTCAAGGGCGCCTTCGGGCCGTCTTTCACGCCGCTGGAGCGTTCCGGCGACGTGTTCTCCTGGGATCCGGTGTAATGACCATCGTCTACGAAAAACTGATGGCGCTCGAAGTTCCGCCGGCCGAGCAGAGCTACGGCGCCAAGGATTGCATCCTGTACGCGCTCGGCATCGGGCTTGGCCACGATCCGATGAACGAGAACGAGCTCGCCTTCGTATACGAGAAGAATTTGAAAGTGCTGCCGACCATGGGGACCGTCCTTGGTCATCCCGGCTTTTGGGCGCGCGAGCGCGACACTGGGATCGATTGGCTCAAGATCGTCAATGGCGAGCAAGGCATCACGCTGCATCGTCCACTGGCGGCAAAGGGAACCGTGGTCGGCCGATTGCGTATTGTCGAGGTGATCGATAAAGGCCCCGGCAAAGGCGCGCTGGTGCTCAGCGAACGCAAGGTGACGGACAAAGCGACCGGGGAGCCGATCGCCACGGTAACGCAGACCACGTTCTGCCGCGGCGATGGCGGCTTCGGCGGCCCGCCGCGCCAGGCGCCGGAGCCGCATCCGATCCCTTCGCGCGCACCGGATGCACTTTGCGATCTCGCGACCCGGCCCGAAGTGGCGCTGATCTACCGCTTAAGCGGCGACCTCAATCCGCTGCACGCCGAGCCGGCGGTGGCGAAACAGGCCGGCTACCCGCGGCCGATCATGCACGGACTTGGCAATTTCGGCATCGCCGGTCACGCCGTGCTGCGAACGTTTTGCGGTTACGATCCGCACAAGCTTGTCGCCTTTGCCTGCCGTTTTTCCGCTCCGGTATTTCCGGGTGAGACGCTCCGCACCGAAATGTGGCGCGACGGCAATATCGTGAGCTTTCGCTCGCGCGTCGTCGAACGCGACGTAATCGCGGTCAATAACGGCCGCGCCGAGCTGCGGTTGTGATTGTGATCGTCACATGACGTCGAACGCAACCCATGACGATCTTGCGCCGATCCGCGAATCGGTGCGGGCGCTGTGCGCGAACTTTCCCGGCGAATATTGGCGCCGCCTCGACCGCGAGCGCGCCTATCCGGAAGAATTCGTCGCCGCGCTGACCAAAGCCGGCTTTCTCGCCGCGCTTATTCCCGAGGAGTACGGCGGCAGCGGGCTGACGATGACGGCGGCAGCCGCGATCATGGAAGAGATTCAGGCCTCCGGCTGCAATGGCGCGGCCTGCCACGCCCAGATGTACACGATGGGCACGCTGCTACGGCACGGCGGCACTGAACAAAAAAAACGTTACCTGCCGGCAATCGCGCGCGGCGAATTACGCCTGCAGGCGTTCGGCGTCACCGAGCCGACTTCCGGCACCGACACGCTGAGTCTGCGCACCACCGCGGTGCGCGACGGCGATCACTACGTCGTCAATGGCCAGAAAATCTGGACCTCGCGCGCCGAACATTCCGATCTCATGCTGCTCCTGGCCCGCACCACGCCGCGCGAACAGGCGAAATCGCGCACCGCCGGCCTTACAGTCTTTCTCGTCGACATGCGCACGGCCAAGAACAAAGGACTGACCATCCGGCCGATCCGCACCATGATGAACCACGCGACGACCGAGGTGTTTTTCGAAAACTTAAGGGTGCCGGCTGAGGCGGTGATCGGCAAAGAGGGCGAGGGCTTCCGTTACATCCTTTCCGGCATGAACGCCGAACGCATCCTGATCGCGGCCGAATGCATCGGCGACGCCAAATGGTTCATCCAAAAGGCGACCGCCTATGCCGGCGAGCGCGTCGTGTTCGGCCGCCCGATCGGACAAAATCAGGGCGTCCAGTTTCCGATTGCGCGCGCTTATATCGGCATGCGCGCCGCCGAACTGATGGTGCGCGAGGCGGCCGCGCTCTACGAAGCGGGCCGCGACTGCGGCGCCGAAGCCAACATGGCGAAGCATCTGGCCGCGGAAGCATCCTGGGCCGCCGCCGACATGTGCGTGCAAACCCATGGCGGCTTCGGTTTCGCCGAGGAATTCGATATCGAGCGCAAATTCCGCGAGACCAGGCTCTACACCGTGGCGCCGATCTCGACCAATCTGGTGCTCTCTTACATCGCCGAGCACGTGCTCGGGCTGCCGCGGTCGTATTGAGCACGCATGACTCTCCCGCTCTCCGATCTCCTCGTCGTTTCGCTCGAACAGGCGGTGGCGGCGCCGATGTGCACCTGCCGGCTTGCGGATGCCGGTGCGCGCGTCATCAAGATTGAACGGCCGGAGGGCGATTTTGCGCGCGGCTATGACGATCTGGTGCACGGCGAGTGCAGCTATTTCGTCTGGCTCAATCGCGGCAAGGAATCCGCGGTGCTCGATCTTGGCAAAGCCGCGGATAAGGCGTTGTTCGCCGCGATGCTCGCCCGCGCCGACGTGTTCGTGCAGAACTTAAAGCCCGGCGCAGTCGGCAAGCTAGGCTTTGCCATCGCGCGACTGCGGCGCGAGCACCCGCGGCTCATCTGCTGCTCGATCTCGGGCTTCGGCGAAACCGGCCCGCTCGCCGCGCGTAAATCTTATGACATGCTGATCCAGGCGGAATCGGGCCTGGCCTCGATCACCGGCACCAGCGAGCCGTCGCGCGTCGGCGTCTCGGTCGTCGATATCGCCGCGGGCATGAACGCCTATGAGGCGATCCTGGAGGCGCTGATCGCGCGGCAACGGACCGACGAAGGCGCCGCGTTGTCGATCTCGATGTTCGACGCCATGGCCGACTGGATGACGGTGCCGCTGTTGCAACAAGAGGCGGGGGCGCCGCCGCGCCGGATCGGCTTGGCGCACACCTCGATCTCGCCATACGGCGCGTTCCGCAGCCGGGACGGCGTGGCGATCCTCATCTCGATCCAGAGCGACCGCGAATGGCGCGTACTGGCCGAAAAGGTCCTCGGCGATGCCGCGCTTGCCGCCGATCCGGACTTCGCCACCAATGTCGAGCGCGTCAAACGCCGCGCCGAGACCGACGGCAGGGTCGCCAACACATTCGCCATGCTCGATGCGCAGGTGCTGGAGCAAAAGCTCGCCGCGGCCGACATCGCCTTCGCGCGCGTCAATAGTCCGGCGGAGTTGGCGCACCACCCGCATCTGCGCCGCATCACCATAGGCACGCCGAGCGGGGCGGTCTCCTATCCGGCGCCGCCGCGGCACGACGATTACGGAACCCGCCGCTACGGAGCGGTGCCGGCTTTGGGTCAGCACACCGACAAAGTGCGCGCGGAATTTGCGGTTTCCGCTGGGGGCGTGACAAATGTCTAAGCCGTCACCCTGAGGTGCGAGCCAACGGGTCCGGCCCGAAGTGGCCGGCCCGATGACAAGCTCAGCGAGCCTCGAAGGGTGCCGGCCAAACGTCTGAGCAGCATCCTTCGAGGCCCGCGCTGCGCGCGGGCGCCTCAGGATGACGAACATCGAAGGGAGAACGTCATGGACATCGGCTTCATCGGGCTCGGCAATATGGGCGCGCACATGGCGCGGCGGCTGATCGAGGCCGGACACCGGGTCGTGGTCTACGACACGCGCCAGGAGGCGATCGGCAATCTTGCCGCGCGCGGCGCAATCGCGGCGCGCTCGCCGAAAGAAGTTGCCGATGCCGTGGAGACGGTGATGGCGAGCCTGCCGACGCCGGACATCGTTCTAAAAGTCGCAACCGGAGCTGATGGTGTGATCGAAGGCAAGCGCGTGCGGCGCTTCGTCGACCTTTCCACCACCGGCGCAGTCATGGCGCAGCGCATATTCAAGGCGCTGGCCGCACGCGGCATCGTGCAGATCGATGCGCCGGTTTCCGGCGGCGTGCGCGGCGCCGAGAAAGGCACGGTGGCGGTGATGGCATCGGGTCCGCGCGCCGATGTCGAAGCGGTCGAGCCGGCGCTCAAAACGATCGGGAAATTTTTCTATATCGGCGAGCGGTCCGGCGCCGGCCAGACCATGAAGCTTTGCAATAACGTGTTGTCCGCCGCTGCCATGGCGGCGACATCGGAATCGATGGTCATGGGGGTGAAAGCCGGGCTCGATCCGCGCATCATGCTCGACGTGATCAATGCCAGTTCGGGCCGCAGCACCGCGACCGAGCAAAAGTTTCCCGAAGTCGTTGTGCCCCGCAAGTTCAATCAGGGATTCACGGCGGGACTGATGCTCAAAGACGTGAACCTCTTCATTTCGGAAGCCAAGGCGCTTGGCATTCCGATCCAGGTGATCGAGGCCGTCGCCGCCATCCTCAAGCTCACTTGCGACGAACTCGGTCCCGACAAGGACATCACCCAGATCGTGCAGCCGATCGAACAGCGCGCCGGCGTGGAGGTGCGCGCGCCAAAGACGTAACGCATCCCGCGCTAAGCCAATATGCCGCGGCAACGGCTCAGTTGCTGCAAATTATCCATTCAAAACAGTAGTTTAGCTGAAAGCGCGTTTCTGTGACCTGGGTCACTTCGCGGTTTTCGCAGCCGGTTACATTGGCTGCGGTGAATGACGAAGACGAAGGCTGTGAGGTCGCGCGCAACGTTGATTGAAATTCGGTTCCGATGTCAGCGGGTCCCCCCGTCCCCAAACCTCCAATGACCCGCGTGATATCCAAGGGGTGATGCACGTCCCCCATACACCCCAAGAACCCTGCCACGGGTTCACCTCGCCCGCTCCGGACTAACGTCCGGGGCGGGCTTTTCCTTTGACCTATTCTGCCGCATGCTTTGCTGGTCGAGCGGAAAACGGATCGAGTCCGCAACAGGGCCGCAATAGGCGCCATGGCTCCTCCCCGCACCAATACGAGCTTGTTGTCGGCGCTGCCCGAACATCTATCGGCAAGCCTGTTCAGCAATACAAAGCCGGTGCGGCTTAAGGCCGACGAGGTCTTATTCCTCGCTGGCGATGCCGGCGACGGCTGCTATCGCGTCGAGGACGGACTCCTCAAAGTCACGATGGTGTCGCGTGCCGGCACCGAGCGCATTCTCGCCTTTCTCGGCCCGACGGCGATCGTCGGCGAATTGTCCATCCTCGACGGATTGCCGCGCTCGGCCTCGGTGGTGGCGGTGCGCCCTGCTCTATTGAGCTTTCTCAGCCGCGCCGCGTTTGAGGAGTTCGCCAACAAGCATCCCGAAGTTTACAAGTCGCTGGTGACGCTGATTGCGGCGCGGCTGCGCGAAACCGACGCCACGATCGCAGCCGGTAGTTTTTTGCCGCTGCGCGGCCGCGTCGCCTGCACGCTCCTCGAACTGGCGCAGGATTTCGGCCAGGATGTCGGCTCCGGCCGCATCGTCATTCGCCAGAAGATCGGGCAAAGCGATCTGGCCGCGATGGCCGGCATTGCGCGAGAAAATGTCAGCCGCATTCTCAACGATTGGAAGCGGCGCAAGCTGGTCAGCCGGCTGTCCGGCTATTATTGCCTTGAGAACAAGGCGCTGCTGCAAAACGAGGCCGAGCTGTAAAAGCTTTTTGGCTCAGCCGCGAAGGCCAAGGCCGCCGTAACTTCGCACAGGCGGCAAAGCGGTATCCATAATTTCGGCATCATGCTGTAAAAACCGGACATGAACACGCCTCGGCTTGCCGACTTCCGGCGCATCGTCGTCAAGATCGGCTCCTCGCTTCTGGTCGACGCCAAGGCCGGCCGGCTCAACGAAAAATGGCTGGCCTCCTTGGCCGCCGACATCGCCGCGCTATACGCCGGCAAACGCGACCTCCTGGTCGTGTCTTCGGGCGCCATCGCGCTCGGCCGCAGCGTTCTCAAATTGCCGGCCGGTCCTCTCGCGCTCGAGGATAGCCAAGCCGCGGCTGCGGTCGGTCAGATCGCGCTGGCGCGCACCTGGACCGAGGCGCTGTCGCGCCATGGCATCACTGCCGGTCAGGTGCTGGTGACGCTTGGCGACACCGAGGAACGGCGGCGCTATCTCAACGCCCGCTCGACGATCGACCGTTTGCTGCAATGGCGCGCCGTGCCCGTCATCAACGAGAACGACACGGTGGCCACCAACGAAATTCGCTATGGCGATAATGACCGGCTGGCTGCGCGTGTCGCCACGATGATGAGCGCCGATGCTCTGGTGCTGCTCTCCGACGTCGATGGCCTCTACGATGCGCCGCCGGGTAGCGGGGTAGCGGCACGGCACCTGCCCCGCGTCGAACGTGTCACGCCCGAGATCGAGGCGATGGCCGGCGCGGCAGGATCGGGCCTGTCGCGCGGCGGCATGCAGACCAAGCTCGAGGCGGCCAAGATTGCGACTGCTGCAGGGACGCACATGGTCATTGCGTCAGGCCGCGTCGAACATCCGCTCAGCGCGATCGAAAAGGGCGCACGATCCACTTGGTTCGTGACCGCGGCCAATCCAGTGACGGCGCGAAAAAAATGGATTGCCGGTTCGCTCGAACCTAAGGGGACGCTCACCATCGATGCCGGGGCAGTCACCGCGCTGCGGCGGGGCAACAGCTTGCTACCGGTCGGCGTGATGCGGATCGAAGGTGACTTCGCCCGCGGCGACGCCGTGATCATCCGCGGCCCCGATGGCGTAGAGATCGCGCGCGGCCTATGCGCTTACGATGCCGAAGACGCGCACAAGATCCGGGGCCGTTCGTCCAGCGATATCGACACGATCCTCGGCTTTTCCGGCCGGGCCGAGATGGTTCATCGCGACGATCTGGTGGTTGGCCGCGAATGAACGTGGTGCCGCATGGTGCCGACCGCAATCATGCCTTGGCATCCGACCCGCACAGACCCGGTTACTGCCTCCCACAAAGAGGAACCCCGGCTGCTAAATGCAGCCGGGGTTCGACGCCGGGTGATTGAGGGTGAGGGGCTGGGGGGCTTCGCCCGGCGCCTGATCGTTAACGGCACTGGCGAAGGGTTGTTCCGCCCCCGGTAACTATTTTTTTTGACCCGCTCGAACGCCGCCGTTGCGGGGTTTGCGGGGTTCGGCTGCGGGTGCGGCGGACGCGGCTCGATCCCCCGGAAACCGGGCCGAGATCGATGCGCCGGCCGCTAGGCAACACGACAAAACGCGAAAACACCTGTAACTGCCGATCGTTATCGTCGTCCCCGGCAACAGTCCGTCCTTCGATGACGAAGGTGGTTCCGACCGGCAAACGCTTCGGCAAACGATTGAACTTATGGCGTAATGACAAAGGCATGGCCCCTCTCCCGTGAGAACTGTCTGCGCAACGCCGGCAATTCGACAGAGGTTCCGGAAATTCAGTGTCAGAACTACGAATGCTGTGAATTCCTGTGGGTATTTTTCCGAGACAAGCCGCCTCGCCGGGTTCGGCGGGACATGTTACAAAGTCGCGAATGCAAGACGGATCAAGGCCATGAACGAGGCTGTCATCGCGCCATGAACGCGCCGCTCAAGGCCCTGGAAGGCTCTGGCGCCCGTCCCTCCGGCGCCAAAGGCGCAAGCGATCTTCCAGCGCTCATGCGCCAAATCAGTCGCGACGCCCGCACCGCCGCGCGGGTTTTGGCGCTCGCCCCAGCGGTACAGAAGAACCGTGCTTTGGCAGCTATGGCCAAGGCGATCCGCGCGGGTTCCTCAGCGATCTTGGCGGCCAACCGTGAGGATCAGGCCGAAGCCAGGGCCGCCGGGGCGACCCCGGCGTTCCTCGACCGCTTGGCGCTCGATCCCGAGCGGATCGCAGCCATGGCGGACGGGATTGAGGCCGTCCGCAAACTGAAGGATCCGGTCGGGTCGGTGATGGCGTCGTGGCGGCGGCCCAATGGCATGCGGATCGAGCGCGTGCGCGTTCCGCTCGGCGTGGTCGGCGTCATTTATGAGAGCCGCCCAAACGTGACGGCGGATGCCGCTGCGCTCTGTCTCAAAGCCGGCAATGCCGCGATCCTGCGCGGCGGCTCCGAGAGCTTTCGCTCATGCCGCGCTATTCACGCCGCATTGCTCGAAGGGCTGGCAGAGGCTGGCCTGCCGGCTTCATGCGTGGCACTGGTTCCGACTCGCGAACGCGAAGCGGTCGGCATGATGCTGTCAGGTTTGGACGGCGCCATCGACGTCATCGTGCCGCGCGGCGGAAAAAATCTGGTCGAGCGCGTGCAGACCGAGGCGCGCGTGCCGGTATTCGCGCATCTTGAAGGCGTCTGTCACGTCTATGTCGATGGCAAAGCAAAGCTCGGCATGGCCAAATCGATCGTGCTCAATGCCAAAATGCGCCGCACCGGCGTTTGCGGCGCCGCCGAGACGCTGCTGGTCGATCGCGCCGGCGCCACCAAACTCCTCAAGCCGCTGATCACCATGCTGCTCGATGCCGGCTGCGAGGTCCGCGGCGACGCCGCGGTCATGGCGGTGGACCGGCGCGTCAAGCCAGCCAGTAAGGAAGACTGGAGCACGGAATATCTCGATGCCATTCTGACCGCCGGCGTGGTCGATGGGATCGACGCCGCGATCGCGCATATCGAACGCTATGGCTCGCATCACACCGACGCGATCATCACCGAAGACCGCAAAGCGGCGGAAAAGTTCTTGCGCGAAGTGGATTCCGCGATCGTACTGCATAATGCGTCGACCCAGTTCGCCGACGGCGGCGAGTTTGGCTTCGGCGCCGAGATCGGCATTGCCACCGGGCGGCTCCATGCGCGCGGACCGGTCGGAGTAGAACAGCTGACCAGCTTCAACTACCGCATACGCGGCAGCGGACAGACGCGGCCATGACTGGTCGCCGAATATGACTGGTCGTCGAATATGACTGGTCGTCGAGCATGAATGGTCGCCGGCGCGGCCGGCGGCAATACGCGAGGAGGGGGCCTCGTTTCCAACATCATGAGCGGCGAGTCGCTTCCCCTACGCCGGGAGGCCAACCGGCTCGGCCGGCGCGGCCATCCGGTTCTGCCTGCCCATGCTCCCGGCATGCGTATCGGATTGTTCGGCGGCACGTTCGATCCGCCGCACGCCGCGCATCGTGCAGCGTGCCTGTTGGCGATGCGGCGCATTGGACTCGATCGGGTGTGGTGGCTCGTGACCCCGGGCAATCCGCTCAAAGATACGAGCGGCCTTGCACCGCTGCGCGAACGCGTCGCCGCCGCGCGCAAGCTCGCTCAGCACGCGCGCATCGACGTCACCGATTTCGAAGCCGATCTCGGCATTACCTATACGTTTGCGACGGTCAACTATCTAATCCGACGCTGTCCTGGGGTGCACTTCGTCTGGATCATGGGCGCCGACAATTTGCGCAGTTTCCATCGCTGGCAGCGCTGGCGCGACATCGCGCGCCTGGTGCCGATCGCGGTCGTCGACCGTTTGGGACCGAGCCTTTATTCGGTGGCAAGCACAGCGGGCCAAGCACTGGCGTGGGCGCGGCTGCCCGAATCGGCTGCCAGGACCCTGCCGCAGCGCGTGCCGCCGGCCTGGATCTATCTGCACGGCCTCAAATCGCCGCTGTCTTCGACTGCTTTGCGCGCAGCACGCGCTTTAGAGCGCCATAAATGACAGTTCTTTGAAAGAGGGTGGTTGAAACTGTTAACGCCGCGTGCCTATCTTAAGCTATGTTTCGGATTCGCCGGCCCGAGTCTTTGAAAGCCGAGTCTTTAAAAGCCGAGTCTTTGAAAGCCGAGTCTTCGAAAGCCGGTCTGCGAAGAGGAAACGATCTGCGAGAAGGAAACGATCTGCAAAAAGGAAACCCGGAGCGAAAGGATTAGGAACCCTGTCATCATTCGAAATCTCACGGGCCGAACGTCGCGTGCCCGCAGCGGTCTCCAGAATGCGCGTTGACGCCGAGGAGATCCTCCGCTTGGTCCTCCACCGCCTCGACGACATGAAGGCCGAGGACACCATCACAATCAATCTTCGAGACAGATCTTCAATCGGCGACTACATGGTCGTTTCTTCCGGCCGGTCGAACCGCCATGTGGGATCCGTTGCCGATAGAGTGCTCGAAGACCTCCGCGAGGCCGGCATCCATGCCCAGGTCGAAGGCATGCCGCATTGCGACTGGGTGCTGATCGACGCCGGCGACGTCATCGTTCACGTGTTCCGTCCTGAAGTTCGGGATTTTTATAATCTCGAAAAAATGTGGATGGTCGGGCGGTCCGCTCGCCGCGCCAGCTAGCCGTTCAGACGGGTTCCGTCGCGGCGGCGCGCCTCAAGATGACGGACGACAAGGGGTCCGGTCATGCGCGTTATCGTTGCCGCGGTGGGGCGTCTCAAGCAGGGCGCGGAACGCGAACTCGCCGCCGCCTATTGCAAGCGCGCCGAAGCAGTAGGACGCTCTGCGGGGCTTCGCCAAGTCGAAATCATTGAAATCCGCGAGAGCCGCGCGCGGGATGCGGAGCGGCGGCGTACCGAAGAATCGATTGCCATCGCCAACGTTCTCCCCGAAGGCGCAGTTATTATCGTGTTCGATCAGGCGGGGGAGAATATCGACAGCCCCGGACTGGCCGCATTGCTGCAAAAATGCCGCCAGGATAATCGGGCCGCGGTGTGTTTTATCATCGGCGGGGCCGACGGCATTACCGAGAGCTTACGCGGCCGCGCCAAGCACGTTTTGGCCTTTGGTTCGGCGACTTGGCCCCATCAGCTCGTCCGTATCATGTTGCTGGAACAGCTTTATCGCGCCGGGACGATTCTCGCCGGCCATCCCTATCACCGCACATGATTGGGTTAACGGCAGGCGCGTAACCTTAAGCGGGCAAATTGTGACAGCGGCATGCTCCACTGGTCGCATTCCCGTCGTAACCTGGCCGAGTTTTGCCTGTTTTACTTGCCTTCTTTTCTTGCCTTCCTAAGGGCCGCCTCTACCTTGCAACCGATGATTCTCCGACGGTCGAGCCGAACTGACCCGCGCTTGGTGCTCGGTTCGGCGCTGGCGCTCGTGCTGCCGCTTGGCGCCGAGCTCGGCGCTGGTTCCATCGCCGGCGCACAGGCACTGTCGCAGCCGCCCGCGGCCGGCCAGACGCCGATTTCCGCCGACGCCCTCAAGCAGCGCGATCAGGAACTCGATGCGGCTATGGCGCGACAGCGTAATTCGGCAGAGGCGCAAGCCAAGCTGCGCAGCGAAATCGAGGCGCTCGGTCGGGATCGCCGCAAGTTCAATCAACAGCTGATCGAAACCGCCAGCCGCGTGCGTGAAGTCGAGGCGAGAATCAACGCGAGCCAGACTCGCCTTGACGCGCTCAACCAGCAGGAGCGGCTCTTCCAAAAAACGCTCGACCAGCGGCAGGCCGTTATCGTTGAAATTCTCGCGGCTTTGCAGCGCATTGGCCGGCAACCGCCGCCCGCTTTGCTGGTGAGTCCGGAGGACGCTTTGCGCGCGGTGCGCACCGCGATCACGCTTGGCGCCGTTCTGCCGGAAATGCGTGCCCAAGCCGACGCTTTGGCCGGTGACCTCTCCGCTCTGTTGGACGTGCGCAAAGAGATCGTCTCGCAACGTGACCGGCTCACCGGCGAGCTTGATCAACTCGGCCGCGAACAGCTGCGCGTGGCGCTATTAGTCGACGAGCGCCAGAAAAAGCAGGCGGGCGCCGAGCAGTCGCTTAACGGCGAACGCCAGCGGGCTGCCGATCTCGCGCGCCAAGTCGAAAACATCAAGGATCTGATCGCGAAACTGGAAGGAGGGCTCGACGGCGCGACGCGCGCGGCTCGCGCCGCCGACCGAGCTATTGCCAACGACGCAACGCAGCCGGAACTTGCCGCCTTAAGCGATCCGGGCCGCCTCGCACCGGCCGTCGCGTTTGCCGATTTGCGCGGGCGTCTGCGCTTGCCGGTCAACGGTGTCCGCATTCGGGAGTTCGGCGGGGCCGATGGCTTAGGCGGAACTCAAAAAGGTCTTTCAATCGCCTCCCGACCCGGCGGCGAAATCACCGCGCCCTGCGACGGTTGGGTTGTTTACGCCGGCCGGTTTCGCAGCTATGGGCAACTCTTGATCCTTAATGCCGGCGGCGGCTATCATGTCCTGCTAGCGGGGATGGAGCGGATATCCGTCGATCTTGGGCAGTTCGTACTGACCGGTGAGCCGGTAGCGGTGATGGGTGACGGATCACAAGCGTCCCCGGCCGGCGCGTCCAGTCCCAAGCAACCCGTACTCTATGTGGAGTTCCGCAAGGACGGTACTCCGGTTGATCCCAGCCCGTGGTGGGCGACTAACGAAAGCGAGAAGGTTCGCGGATGATGCGCAAGACCTCATTGATCTTCCTCGGTGCACTGGCCGGAATTCTGACAACGCTGCTGATCACCCAGCCGCATGCCTTGCTGGTGGGCTCGGCGGCGCGAGCGGCGGTTTCGGACACCTACCGGGAGCTCAATCTGTTCGGCGACGTTTTCGAGCGCGTGCGCGCCGACTACGTCGAGAAGCCGGAGGACAGCAAGCTCGTCGAATCGGCCATCAACGGCATGTTGGCCGGGCTCGATCCGCATTCGAGCTACATGGATCCGAAGAGTTTCCGCGACATGCAAGTGCAGACCCGCGGCGAGTTCGGCGGGCTCGGCATCGAGGTCACGATGGAGGAGGGGCTGGTCAAGGTCGTCGCTCCGATCGACGAGACCCCGGCGGCAAAGGCCGGTGTCATGGCCAATGACATCATCACCCATCTCGACGACGAAGCCGTGCAGGGCCTCACGCTCAATCAGGCCGTCGACAAGATGCGTGGTCCGGTGAACACCAAGATCAAGCTCACCATTATGCGCAAGGGCGCCGATAAACCGATCGAGGTCAACATTGTTCGCGACATCATCCGGGTGAAATCGGTGCGCTGGCATCCCGAAGGCAGCGATATCGGCTACATCCGCGTTACGCAGTTTAACGAGCAGACCACCGACGGGCTCAAGGCGGCGATCAACGATCTCAATTCTCAGCTCGGGGTCGATAAGGTCAAAGGATATGTGCTCGATCTGCGCAACAATCCGGGCGGCTTGCTCGACCAGGCAATTTCGGTCTCCGACACCTTCCTGGAAAAAGGCGAGATCGTCTCGACTCGCGGGCGCAATCCCGAGGAGACGCAGCGCTTCAATGCGCGGCCGGGCGATTTGATCAAGGGCAAATCGCTGATCGTGCTGATCAACGGCGGCTCGGCATCGGCCTCGGAGATCGTCGCCGGCGCGCTGCAAGACCATAAGCGCGCCACGCTGATCGGCACGCGGTCATTTGGCAAAGGCTCGGTGCAAACGATCATCCCGCTTGGCGCCGGCAATGGCGCGCTGCGCTTGACCACCGCGCGCTATTACACGCCAGCGGGCCGATCCATCCAGGCCAAGGGCATCTCGCCCGACATCGAGGTGCTGCAGGACGTGCCCGACAACTTGAAGGCGCAGACCGATTCGAAAGGCGAGGCATCGCTGCGCGGCCATCTCAAGGCCGAAGGCGCCGAGGAAACCGGCTCGCAGTCCTATGTGCCGCCGAACGAGTCGGACGACAAAGCAATCAAAATGGCGCTCGACCTGTTGCGCGGTAGCGCCAGCAACGCCGCGTTTCCGCCTAATCCGAAAGCGGCAGTGCCCAACTGACGAAATCGATGGTCGATTAAAGCCGGGGCGGCCGTGTGCCGCCCCGATTTTTTTGCTCGTGCCGATGTCTGGCCTGAACAATGCCGCCGACCTTCGGCCGACCGAACTACGGCCCGCCACATGGACGACGTGAATGGACGGCGTGATATGCTGGCTCGCGTGATTCGCCATGCTGCAAAATTGCCCAGCGATTGGCGTGTTGGACAGAGCCGCCAAGAAACAGGGCCGCAAAGAAACAGAGCCGCAAATTATCTGCTCGCGACTCGACGGACGGGATGCCGGATGACTGCGAATGATCTCACAGCGCCGCTCGGGCAGGGTCCAAGGAAGCGCCGGCGCGCGGTCAACATCCCGGCGGCGCAAATCATCGCGGTGGCGCTCGGCCTGTTCCTCGGCCTTTTCGTGTTGTGGGCCGTGGTCGGCCGCGATCCTTCGGGAGGCGAGCCTGTCGCGGTGGCGCCGGCAGATCTGCGCATCGCGAAAAAGGCGCCGGAGCTTGTGTCAGTCCCGCAAGCGGCCGCTCCGACGGATTCGGCCGAACGAGCCGCGGCGGGAATCATATCGCCGGCACCGCAAACAAAAACTACCAATGCGGTGACGGTGACGATCATTGACGGCAAAACTGGCGCGAAGCGAGAAGTCGTCGTTACGGCACCGGCGCGCCCGGCGACCGCTCCTGATGAAGCACGGCTCGACCAGAACAGCCTCGAAACGACCGGCTCCGTCGCCGCTCCGAAACCTAGCAACGAGCCAAACCGCCCAGGCCCGGGCCGCGGCTCGTCATTGCGCTCGCCGCAATAGGAAAACGTGAAGCGACGCAAGCGACAAGCCGCCGAAAACCGGGTACCACTTTTCGGGATCATGCTCTTTGTTTGCGCATGATCTTTTCCAAAAACCGGGTACCACTTTTCGGGATCATGCTAGTTTCTGCCGTCGGCGACCCTTTCCACGATGCGCTTTGAGGATCTCCCCTATCGCCCCTGCGTCGGCGTGATGCTGCTCAATCGCGACGGCCGTGCCTTCGTTGGCCGGCGCATCGATGGGCCGGAGCATGTCGATCTTGAGCATTCGTGGCAGATGCCGCAGGGCGGTATCGATCCGGGCGAAGACCCGTGGCGGGCGGCGCTACGCGAGCTGCGCGAGGAAACCAATATTCGTTCGGTCGAGCGGCTTGGCGAAATTGCGGAATGGCTGCGCTACGACATCCCACGCGATCTGATCGGTAAGGCGTGGAAAGGCAAATATCGCGGACAGACGCAAAAGTGGTTTGCGATGCGCTTTACCGGTGCGGAGAGCGAAATCGATGTCGAACATCCCGCCGGCGCGGACGAGGCCGAATTCGGCGCGTGGCGATGGGAGGCGTTGCAAAACATTTCGCGGCTGATCGTGCCGTTCAAGCGCGCGGTCTACGAGCGCGTGGTCGCCGAATTCGCCAAATATGCGGCTTAAGATTTACAGATCGGCGGCGAAGTAAACTTTAATGAGCCAAGGCCGCCTGCAGCGCGCGCAATTGATCGAGGCGGCGGACCAGTTTGTCGCGCTGCGCGTCATCCGTGCAGTCGGCGACGTCTTCCTCGGCATCCTTGATGTCGCTGGCGAGCGACTGGAGATCGAAATCTTCCCGAGCCTCGGCACGGTCCGCGAGCACCGTCAATCCGGCCGGACCCATCTCGGCAAAGCCGCCAACAACGACGACCGCCTCGCGGCGGCCCTCGCGGATGATCGTCACCACGCCGGGCCGTAGCGTCGTTACCATCGGCGCATGCCCGGGCAGGACGCCCAGATCGCCTTCGATCCCTGGCAGATCAACCTGATCGACGTCACCAGAGAACAGCACGTTCTCCGGCGATACGAATTCAAAGTGTAATCCAGCCATTGCGCCCTACGCCGCCTCGGCGAGTTTCTTGCCCTTTTCGACCGCCTGCTCGATGGTGCCGACCATGTAGAAGGCGGCCTCGGGCAGGTGATCGTATTTGCCCTCGCACAGGCCTTGGAAGCCGCGGATGGTGTCGGCAAGCTCGACGAACACCCCGGGCGTGCCGGTGAAGACTTCGGCGACATGGAAGGGCTGCGACAAGAACCGCTCGATCTTGCGCGCGCGCGCCACCGTCAATTTGTCTTCTTCCGACAGCTCGTCCATGCCCAGAATGGCGATGATGTCCTGCAGTGCCTTGTAGCGTTGCAAAATCTGCTGCACGCGCCGCGCAACCTGATAATGGTCCTCGCCGACGATCAGCGGCGACAACATGCGCGAGGTCGAATCGAGCGGATCGACGGCTGGATAGATGCCCTTCTCCGCAATCGAGCGCGACAGCACGGTGGTGGCGTCAAGATGCGCGAAAGATGTCGCCGGCGCTGGATCGGTGAGGTCATCGGCGGGCACATAGATCGCCTGGACCGACGTGACCGAACCCTTGGTCGTCGTGGTGATGCGCTCCTGCAGCGCGCCCATGTCTGTTGCCAGCGTCGGCTGATAGCCGACCGCTGAGGGAATACGGCCAAGTAGCGCCGATACTTCCGAGCCCGCTTGCGTGAAGCGGAAAATGTTGTCGACGAAGAACAGCACGTCCTGGCCCTGATCGCGGAAATATTCGGCGACCGTCAGGCCGGTCAGCCCGACCCGGGCGCGCGCCCCTGGCGGCTCGTTCATCTGGCCATAGACCAGCGCGCATTTGGAGCCTTCGACCGAACCTTCCTTCGGGTCCTTGTTGACCTTGGACTCGATCATTTCATGGTAGAGGTCGTTGCCCTCGCGCGTGCGCTCGCCGACGCCGGCGAATACCGAATAGCCGCCGTGGGCCTTCGCGATGTTGTTGATCAGCTCTTGAATGATCACCGTCTTGCCGACGCCGGCGCCGCCAAACAAGCCGACCTTGCCGCCTTTGGCATAGGGCGCCAGAAGATCGACGACCTTGATTCCGGTCGCCAAGATTTGCGCCTCGGTCGACTGCTCGGTGTAACTCGGCGTCGGCTGATGGATGGCGCGTATTTCAACGCCTTTGATCGGGCCGGCTTCGTCCACCGGCTCGCCGATCACATTCATGATGCGGCCGAGCGTGCCGGGACCCACCGGGACGGAAATGGGTTGCCCGGTATCGGTTACTTTCTGGCCGCGCACCAGACCCTCGCTCGAATCCATCGCGACGGTGCGGACCGTCGATTCGCCGAGATGCTGGGCGACTTCGAGCACCAGACGATTGCCCTGATTATCAGTTTCCAATGCATTGAGGATCGCGGGCAGACGATCCTCGAAGTGCACGTCGACCACGGGGCCGATGACTTGGGTGATGCGTCCGACGGATTGGGCCATAACTAAATCCCTGCAAGAGTTCGAAGTGGCAAGAGTCCTGGTTTTATAATTCCTGGTTTTTATCTCGTTACAGCGCCTCGGCGCCGGAGATGATCTCAATCAATTCCTTGGTGATCATCGCTTGGCGCGTGCGGTTGTAGAACAGCGTTTGACGCCGGATCATGTCGCCAGCATTTCGCGTCGCGTTATCCATCGCCGACATCTGCGCGCCGTAGAACGAGGCGGCATTTTCAAGGAGCGCACGGAAGATCTGCACCGCGAGATTGCGCGGCAATAGATCATTGAGGATGTCCTCGGCCTCGGGCTCGAATTCATAGATCGCTCCGCCGAGAGCATCGGTGGATTTTTGCTCGAAGACCGGCGGGATGATCTGCTGTGCAGTCGGAACCTGCGCGATCACCGAGCGGAAGCGCGAGAAGAACAAGGTGCAGACATCGAATTCGGATTTGTCGAACAGCGCGACGATTTTCTCGGCAATGCCTTCGGCATGCTCGAAGTGCAAGGCGCGGACCGAACGAAGGTCGACCATTTCGACGATCTGCTTGGGAAAGGTCCGGCGCAGCTGGTCATAGCCTTTGCGGCCGACGCAAAAGAACTTGACCTCCTTGCCCTCGGCGGCGAGCGCCGTGGCACGCTCGCGCGCCAGTCGCACGATAGCGGAATTGAACGGGCCGCACAGACCGCGTTCGGCGGTGCAGACAAGCAGGAGATGTTTCTGATCGCTGCCGGTGCCGCGCAGCAGCCGTGGCGCATTGTCGAGTGCGGCGACCGAAGCCGCGATATTGCCGAGCACTGTGTCCATCCGACTGGCATAGGGCCGCGCCGCCTCCGCGGCGGCCTGCGCGCGGCGCAGCTTCGATACCGCCACCATTTGCATGGCCTTGGTGATCTTTTGCGTCGCCTTGGTCGCGGCGATTCGGTTGCGGAGGTCTTTAAGCGAGGGCATTTGCGAGCTCTATTCCGTCATCCTGAGGTGGCCGCCAACGGGTCCAGCCCGAAGTGGCCGGCCCGATGACAAGCTCCGCGGCCCTCGAAAGATACTCGGCCAGCCGAAATCGGGTTCTCGATTTCGGATTCTTAATTGTCCAAGTCGGCAACAGCCGACTTGGCTGCTGTCACCCTTCGAGGCTCGCGCTGCTCGCACCTCAAGGTGACGGCGAATAGTTTGTGTCTTAGTCATCACGCGAAGGTCTTGGCGTATTTTTCGACGACATTCTTGAGCTTACTGCCCGTGGCATCGTCCAGATCGCGCGAGTCGCGGACAGCCGCGAGGATCTCCGCATGCTGGCTGCGCAGCAGTCCAAGCAGCCCCTCCTCGAAGGCGCGCACCCGCTCGACCGGCAGCGGATCGAGATAGCCGTTGACGCCGGCATAGATGACGCAGACCTGCTCCTCCATGCGCAGCGGCGAGAATTGCGGCTGCTTGAGCAGTTCGGTCAGCCGCGCGCCGCGATTGAGGAGCCGCTGGGTGGTGGCGTCGAGATCGGAGCCGAATTGCGCGAACGCCGCCATTTCGCGGTATTGCGCGAGCTCGCCTTTGATGCGGCCGGCGACCTTCTTCATCGCCTTGGTCTGTGCCGCCGAGCCGACCCGCGACACCGAAAGCCCGACATTCACTGCCGGCCGGATACCCTGATAGAACAGATCGGTTTCGAGAAAGATCTGGCCGTCGGTGATCGAAATCACGTTGGTCGGAATATAGGCCGAGACGTCGTTCGCCTGCGTCTCGATCACCGGCAGCGCGGTGAGCGAGCCGGCCTTGTAGTCGTCATTCATCTTCGCCGCGCGTTCCAACAGCCGCGAATGCAGATAGAACACGTCGCCGGGATAAGCCTCGCGGCCCGGTGGGCGCCGCAGCAACAGCGACATCTGACGATAGGCGACCGCCTGCTTGGAAAGGTCATCGTAAATGATCACCGCATGCATGCCGTTATCGCGAAAATATTCGCCCATGGCGCAGCCGGCGAATGGCGCCAGGTATTGCATCGGCGCCGGATCCGAAGCGGTGGCCGCAACGATGATCGAATAATCGAGCGCGCCGTTTTCTTCCAGGACTTTGACGAATTGCGCGACCGTGGAGCGCTTCTGTCCGATCGCGACATACACGCAATAAAGCTTGATCTTCTCGTCCCCGGACGCATTCAACGATTTTTGATTGAGAATGGTATCGAGGGCGATTGCCGTCTTGCCGGTCTGCCGGTCGCCGATGATCAATTCCCGCTGGCCGCGGCCAATCGGGATCAAGGCATCGATGGCTTTCAATCCGGTCGCCATCGGCTCGTGCACCGATCGGCGCGGAATAATACCGGGCGCCTTGACGTCGACGCGCGCCTTGCGTTCGGCCTTGACCGGCCCCTTGCCGTCGATCGGATCGCCAAGCGAGTCGACGACGCGGCCCAGCAAGCCCTTGCCAACCGGCACTTCGACGATCGCGCGCGTGCGCTTGACGGTCTGTCCTTCCTTGATTTCGCGATCAGTGCCGAAAATAACGATGCCGACATTGTCACTTTCGAGATTGAGCGCCATGCCGCGCACGCCGCTCTCGAATTCGACCATCTCGCCGGCCTGGACATTGTCGAGCCCATAGACGCGCGCGATGCCGTCGCCGACCGATAACACCTGGCCGACTTCCGAAACTTCGGCCTCCTGGCCAAAATTCTTGATCTGCTCTTTGAGGATTGCGGAAATTTCCGCGGCGCGGATATCCATTAGCGAGCCTCTTTCATCGCATGTTTCATCGCATTGAGTTTGGTGCGTAACGAAGTATCGACCATGCGGCTACCCACCTTGACGACGAGTCCGCCGATAATGGCGGGATCGACGTTGATAGCGAGGTCGACGTCCTTGCCGGTAACCGATTTAAGCGCGGCGCGCAGTGCCTCGATGTGTTGGTCCTTAAGCTCTTCAGCGACGGTTACTTGGGCGGTGGCTTCGCCTTTATGCGCGGCGACCCGTTCGCGGAAGGACTTGATCATGTCGCGCACCGCAAACAACCGGCGCTTTGCGGCAACGAGCTTGAGAAAGTTCGCGGCCAAGCCGCGGATGCTGGCGCGTTCGAGCACAGCCGAAAGCGCCTGCAACTGCTCGTCCGCGGAGAATACCGGACTGCGCACGAGTCGCGTCAGGTCGGCGCTCTCGGCAACGAGCGCGTCGAATCGGTCGAGTTCGTCCTGCACCGCGTCAATCGCATTCGCCTCGACCGCGAGGTCGAACAAAGCAGTCGCGTAGCGGCCAGCCACGCCGGATCGGATGGGTTCTTCGCCTGCCAAAATATGTGCTCGCTGCGGATACTCGTCGGCGGTGTTCTTGAGCTTTTCCGCAAGACCCGCAGCCGGCGCGCACGCTCGGCACAAGCCACTGGCACACAAGCGGAATTCAAGTGGGACTTGTATGGCCGAAAGCGGCATGCGCCGCATCCGGAAATCGCCGGGTTGCTAACATGAAGCGAAATGTCGTGCAACAACAGGCGGCTGCGTCGACCGAACACGCGCCAAGGACTGCACAGGCGCCAAGACAGTGCCAAGACAACGCGCGGAGGCCCTGCTATCACCCGCCGCGGAAAGGCGTCAGCGACAATGGCTAATCGTCCGGCAAAATCCGCATCCCGCAAATCCAACCGCGTCAAATCCAACCGCCGCAAATCTACCGGCCACAAGTCGGCTTCTAAGGCAGTGATGCTGCCGACCGACCGGATCGTTTATTCGCCGATCCCTGATCGCCCGCCGCTGCAATTGCCGAACGGCGCCCGCATGGCGGTATGGGTCGTCATCAATGTCGAGGAATGGGATGCGACCCAGCCGATGCCGCGGACTGTGCTGACACCACCCGCCGGCGGCTCGCCGATGCCGGACGTGCCCAACTGGGCCTGGCACGAATATGGCAACCGCGTTGGCTTTTGGCGCTTCGTCGAAGTGTTCGACGAGTTCGCGATACCCGGCGTCATCGCGATCAACGGTTCGGCGCTCGCCGCCTACCCGCCGATCGTGCGCGCGGCGGTCGAGCGCAATTGGGAGTTCATGGGTCACGGCTTCACCCAGCGTAACCTGCAGAAGGTTCCGGACGAACGCGCCGATATCCGGAAAGTGCGCGAGGTCATCGCCAAGGCGACCGGCAGACCGCCGCGCGGTTGGCTTGGCCCCGGCCTCACCGAAACTTGGCAAACGCCGGATGTACTGGCCGAGGAGGGCTACGACTACGTTGCCGACTGGGTGCTCGACGATCAGCCGGTCTGGCTGAAGACCCGCGGCAGGCCGATACTCAACCTGCCTTACACGCAGGAATGCAACGACGTCGCCATGATGCTGATCCAGCACCACAAGGCCTCCGAATATTGCGAACGCGCGCTCGACCAGTTCGAGCAGATCTATGCCGATTCCGCGGGCTCGGCGCGGATCATGGCCTTGTCGATGCACCCCTACATCATGGGTGCGCCGCATCGGGTGAAATATCTGCGCCGCATTTTCGAAGTCATTCGCAAGAAACGCGATGTGCTGTTCTGGACCGGCGCGCAAATTGCGGATTGGTTCATGGCCGCCGGTCCGAAAGCCCCGTGAGAAATCCCGACCGCGCGGCCGACGCTTCGCCGCACGCCGATTTTGGCGCGCGGATGATGCTCGTCGTGCTGAGCATCATCTGGGGCATTACCTGGCCGCTGATGAAGCTTGCGCTCATTGAAATCCCGCCGCTGACAATGCGCGCGGCCGCCGCAGTGCTGGGCGCCGTGACATACTCTTTGCTGTGCGTGATCATGCGCCGCCGTTTTCGCATTCCCTCGCTTAAAGTCTGGGGCCATGTGCTGGTCGGCGCGCTTCTCAATATTGTCGCCTTCAGTCTGTTCAGCGCGTTTGCCCAGCTCGCGGCCACCACATCGCGGGTGACGATCCTCGCCTATACGATGCCGATCTGGTCGGTGTTGCTGGCCTGGTGGTTTCTCGGCGAACGGCCGAACCGCATGCAAACGACGGCGCTTTTGCTATGTGCCGCCGGTCTCGCCATCCTCATCTATCCGCTGACGGCAAACGGCATTCCACTCGGCATTCTGTTTGCGCTCGCGGTCGGCGTGTGCTGGGCGGGCGGCACGGTTTATCTGAAATGGGCGCATATCGACGCGGATCAGATGGGGGTGGGAAGCTGGCAAATGACCGTGGCGGCCGTCATCCTCGTCGCCGCCATGCTGATCTTCGAAGGCCGGCCCGAGTTCGGCGGCGCGCATCTCGATGGCATTCTGGCGACGGCGTGGACCGGAATCGCCGGCAACGGCATCGCCTATGCGCTGTGGTTCACGGTGGTGCGGCGGCTGCCCGCGGTTACCGCATCGCTTGGCGTTCTTGCCGTGCCGGTGATCGGCATCGTCGCGTCTTCGTTGATTCTCGGCGAGGTGCCGACCGTTGCCGACATGATCGGATTTGCTTTGATCTTTGTCGCGTCGTCCTGCGTGTTACTCACGCGGCAGATTGTCGTTGAGACCGCCTCGCAGCCCACCTGATGGGGTTGCAGCTTGAAAATTCTCAAGGTTTGGCTGCCCTTGCCAGCTCGGCGACCCGCGCCGCCATCGGGCTTTGCGGATCGGACAGCAAGTCAATCACAGTGAAATGGTTGGTCCCGTCGAATTCCTGGTAGCGCGTCTGCGCGCCGGCTCGCTGCCAGGTCTGCGCGATCGTCCGGCTCTGCCGCTTGAACTCGTTTGATTCGAGCCCGCCGACCACAGCATCGAACAGGCGGCCGCTCGCCACCGGCCAAAACAGCGGCGAAACCTTGCGTGCTTCGGCAGCATCAAGCCGCAGATCTTGGTTGACGCTGGTGCCGATCAGCGGCGCCAGATCGAACACGCCGGAAATCGAATATGCCGCCGGCACGAGATCCTCGGGCGCTTTCGGATAAAGCTTGCGCCACTCGGTCGCGAGCAGGGCCGCGGCGAGGTGCCCGCCGGCCGAATGCCCATAGACCGTCATGCGCCGGCTGAATCGGTGCCACAGATAGGCACACATGCGGCGCATCTGTTCGATGATATCCGCGATGGTGACGTTGGGGCACAGATCGTAGCCGACAACGGCGACGGAGATGCCTCGCTCGTTCGGCCCGCGCGCCATGTGGCTGAACATCGAAGGATCGAGCGAGCGCCACCAGCCACCATGGATGAAAATCGCAAGCGGAGCATTGTCCTCCTCCCCGGCCAAGAACAGATCGATCATCTGGCGCGACGTGCTGCCGTAGGTCAGGCCGAGCTCGGCGCGATCGTTCTTGAGCATCTCGGCGCGGTAAAGCTCCGCTTCCAGCGTCCAGCGAGCGAAAATCTCGGGATGCTCGGGGACGCGGGCGCGATTGTTATATTCAGCCTCGTAATAGATCGCGGGC
>Ga0193751_1000557_pt1 | contig 28348 bp, 22 predicted proteins | sample L1c2metaG_FD_143050 | JGI IMG/M metagenome (GOLD analysis project Ga0193751, IMG submission 143050) | Soil microbial communities from a riparian zone of the East river system, Colorado, United States - L1c2 | ecosystem: Environmental > Terrestrial > Soil > Riparian zone | place: USA: East River... | reverse complement strand
TCGCGCCGGCGCTGGCGCGCGACGGCACCGGCTTCAACAAATTTCACGCCTTCTTCAAAGTCATTCAGCAGGACCCGATTCTTTCTCAGGCGAAATTAATCGCCGAGCCGTGGGACGTCGGCGATGGCGGTTATCAGGTCGGCAATTTTCCGGTGCCGTTTTCGGAGTGGAACGGCAAATTTCGCGATGCGATGCGCAGTTTTTGGCGCGGGGACGAAGGTTTCATTGGCGAAGTGGCATATCGATTGACCGGCAGCCCCGATCTTTATCAGCACGACGGGCGCCCGCCCTATGCGAGCGTGAACTTCATCACTTCACACGACGGATACACGCTCAACGATCTCGTCAGCTACAACGACAAGCACAACGAAGCCAACGGCGACGAGAACCGCGACGGCGACAACCACAATCGTTCCTGGAACTGCGGAGTCGAAGGGCCGACTGACGATCCGAGCATCAACAGTTTGCGCCGGCGGCAGCAGCGAAATTTTATGACGGTGCTTTTCTTGTCGCAGGGAGTGCCAATGCTTTTGGCCGGCGACGAATTCGGCCGCACGCAAGAGGGGAACAACAACGCCTATTGCCAGGACAACGAGATCAGCTGGCTGAATTGGCAGTGGAATGAGAAACAGAAACGGTTGCTCGAGTTCACCAGAAAATTAATTCAACTAAGACGCGAACACCCAGTTTTTCGCCGTCCGAAATTTTTTCAGGGACGGCGCGTTCGCGGTGGCGAGATCAAGGACGCGATGTGGTTTAATCCCGGCGGCAACGAAATGAGCGAAGAGGAATGGAATTCGCCCCTCGTGCGTTGTCTCGGAATGCTCGTCAGCGGCGACGCCGTTGATTTGGTGAATGAGCACGGCGAACCGGTGCGCGACGATACTTTCTTGCTTCTGATCAACGCGCATCACGAGCCGATCCCGTTCGTGCTTCCGGGCGAGGAACATCTCGAGTGGGAACAAATTCTCGATACAACCAACGAGGACGGTTTTCTCAAGGACCCAAAGAAATTTTCATCCGGCGACGATGTCGATCTTAATGGACGAACGACATATTTGTTCAAGCTCAGCCGCGGCGAGCAACCGCGTGCGCGGCGGGAATCCTGGAAAAAGCGCGCCGTGGCCGTTCCCGCCGCAGTAAGCGCGGAAGGGGAGCGCGCGAAGAAAAAATAGCGCGCGAATTTTCGATCAACGCAAGATTGCAACGCGGCGCGATTCTATTATAGAGAAATTGAATGAGCGCTTGTTCGACGCTCCACGACAGCCGTCGTTAGTTTTATGATACCGGCTTCACTCGTCATCGTTGCAGATCGCGGCAGTTTGAAAGCTTATCAGGTCAATGAAACGCCGACGCGCGGGCCGAGTTTAAAATTGGTCCAGGCCTTCGATACCACGGATGCGCACGGGAGACTCATCGACAAGGTGACCGACCTGGCCGGACGTTTTCCGGTCACCGAGAGTGCGGGCGCGCATCGCGGCGCGGCTTCCATCGCCGAGAGTAAACTTGCAACCGAGACCGATCGCCGGATTAACAAAGAGCTGGCCGATCAAATCGCCAAGATTGTTAACGGCAGCGGCAAGGAAGGATGGGCATTCGCCGCCTCGGCTAAAATTCATTCCGCGATTGTCGATCTTTTACCGGGACGCGTGCGCGATCGCATTGTCGAGCACGTGAAATCCGATCTCGTCAAAGTCGAGCCGGCGAAATTGCCGAATCATTTTCGTTCGCTTCGTCCGGTTTAAGCTCGATAATTGATTATGCAATTGCCCGTCAACATCACCTACCGCGGCCTGGATAAGTCAGATAAGATCGACAATCTCGTGATGACTTACGCCGCGCGGCTCGAGAAATTTTGCGACCACATCAATCGCTGCGACGTCGCGATCGAGCAGCCGAATCATACGCATCACAAAGGTAATCCTTATCGCTGCCGGATCGATGTAACGGTCAGGCCGCGCCACGAGCTGGTGAGCGACGAGAAGCAAATGGACAACGGCTCGCATGAGCCGCTCAACAAAGTGATCCACGACGCGTTCAAAACGATGGAGCGCCAGCTGCGACATCTAGTCGAAAAACAAAGGCGCGAGTGATATCGGTTAAGCCGTTGAAACGGCTGTGATTCGCGTGCGGGATGCCTATCACACCGGCTTAAAAGCCGGTGTTAACGAGGTGAGACTGCAATCGTGCTTTCTTTAACACCGGTCTTTAGACCGGTGGTCACGCGCGCAAGATCGACATCAGCCGTTTCAACGGCTTACTCTCTAACGCCGATGTCCCTCCATTCGTACTCGCGTTGCTGGATTCATCTTATCTGGGGAACACTGAATCGTGAAAAGCTGCTGAACAAAAACGCTGCAGAACGCGTGTCGCGGTATCTGAATGAATACGCCAGGACCAAAGACATCTACATGAAAATCAATTATGTGAATACCGACCACGTTCATGCGCTTGTCGATCTTCCAACTGGCTTGTCAGTTGAAGAACTGATGCAGCTGTTAAAGGGAAGTTCCTCTCACTGGATTAACGAAAACAACCTCGTGCCTGGAAAATTCGCATGGGGGAGAGGATACGCTGCCTTCTCTGTGTCCGAATCAAATGTCGATCAAGTCGCGGCTTACATTGCCGGGCAAGAGGAGCATCATCACGTGCGCAGCTTTGCAGAGGAGTTCAAGGAATTTGCCGAGCGACACGGATTAGCTGTGGAGGGTCAGGAAAGCCGTTGAAACGGCTTTGCGGCCTGCGCGGTCGGGCTGACACCGGCTTAAAAGCCGGTGTTAAAGAGATGGTGGCGGCTTTAGCACGAATTCGGATTCAAGCCACTCTGATCCGATTGGAGCCTCGCTTTGACTTAGCTCAGATATGAGTTCGCTCTTCGACTAACACCGGCCTTCAGGCCGGTGAAATACGCGCAGAACAAAATAATAGCCGTTTCAACGGCTTTTCCTCGCGTATTTTTCCGCGCCGAGAAAGTGAAGCGACACGTACGGTTCATCGCCCACGACCCAGCTGTCGTGCGGAATTGGCGGAATATGGAAAAGTTCGCCGGCTCGTAACTCAAATACGCGGCCGTCGTCGAAGGCGGCGGTTGCGGTACCCGAGAGAACGAGCCCGACGTGTTCAACATGGCAGCGCGTCGCGCCGACGCTCGGACCGACGTGCTCGCTCCATTTCCAACCCGGCTCATACGTCGCGCGGCCAATCGTCATTCCGCCGATGTGCACGAGTTCAAATTTTCCCTTCTGCATCACCCGCACTTCATCCGGCGACCCGAACCGTTTCAGGATGACGGCAATTTCTTTGCTGCTCATAGTTTGCTGGAGCGATTGGTTACGTCTGTCAGCCTTTCCACTCCAATAGATCATTGCGAAATTCGTCTGCCGCTCGCCTCAGGTTCGAATCACGCGAATAACGAAACGGTTCGAGAAGGTGCAACACTCGGGGACGCGGCCACTGCGCAAGTAGATAAATGTAGGCGATCTCAACGAGTTCTGAGTCATGCGTCTTCAAGTCCGCGAAAATCTCTGGCACAACCGCTTCGGGCGAATGATGCCGAGCGTAATGTTTAAAGTGTGCGGCGACTCGCGGACTCTTCATACCGAGTTCGCTATCCCACCAACACTCGCACATAGGGCGCCAGAGATCGCGCAGAACTGGTCGCGTCTCCCATGTTTCGAAAAAGTGGACATTCTCGCCGGCAATGCACGTCACGCTTGTTACGAGCAATAGTGTTAAGCAGACGCGCATAAACCCAACGAGACGAAGCTCAGCTACGGGTTTCACCCACGCAACTTCCGCGATTGGCCGAGTGATTCCGAAATAGTAAGAGATGTCTCGATGGATTCGACTTCGCTCAGCACAAGCTTTCGCTCGACATGACAAAATGCGACGGTCATAGACCGCCGCTACAGAAAAACAAATCGCGAATGCGAGGCCGCATTCGTCAGCACGCGAAGCGCGTGCGTTCCCCAGACGGATATTAAGCTGGTGCGCCGCCGAGAGCGCCGGGGAGGGGCGGGGCCTCGGGACCGACCACGACCTGGCGCGGCGGTTTTTCGGGCGCCATTTTTTCGCCCGATGTCGGCGTCACGCTTGGCGGCGGATTTATTAATTCGCCGTGCTGGATCAGTTCTTTGATCTGCAAACCGTCGAGCGTTTCGTATTCGAGCAACGTCTTGGCGATGGCGTCGAGGTGATCGCGATTGGCAATCAGAGTTTGTTTCGCGGTCTGGTACGCGTCGTCGATCAAGCGCCGCACTTCGGCGTCGATTTGTTCCGCCGTCGCTTCGCTATAATCACGGGCGCGCGAAATGTCGCGGCCGAGAAAAACGTAATCTTCGTGTTCGCCGTACTCGACCATGCCGAGTTTTTCGCTCATGCCCCATTCGCAAACCATCTTGCGCGCCATGGAGGTGGCCATCTTGATGTCACCCGCGGCGCCGGTCGTGACATCGCCGAAAACAATTTCTTCGGCGACGCGGCCGCCCATTTTCACAGCCAGGCTGGCGAGCAATTCGTTTTTGCGATTGGTGTATTTGTCTTCCTCCGGCAACCACATGGTCGATCCAAGCGACGGGCCGCGCGGAATGATGGTCACTTTGTGAAGCGGCTCCGTGTGCGGAAGCAGTTCGAGCAGAAGCGCGTGACCGGCTTCATGATAAGCGGTGTTCGTCTTTTCTTTTTCGCTAAGCGCGAGACTGCGGCGTTCCTTGCCCCAACGGACTTTGTCGCGCGCTTCTTCCAGTTCAGAGAGGGTGATTCCTTTTAATCCGCGACGCGCGGCGAGGAGCGCTGCTTCGTTAATGACATTGGCTAACTCGGCGCCGGAATAACCGGGGGTGCCACGCGCGACTACTGCAAGATCGACACCTTCGGCAAGTTTTACTTTCTTGGAGTGCACCCGCAAAATTTCTTCGCGTCCTTTCACGTCAGGCAGATTGACGGTGATTTGGCGATCGAAGCGCCCGGGACGCAGCAACGCCGGATCGAGAACATCAGGCCGATTGGTCGCGGCGATAATGATGACGCCTTCCTGGGTGTCGAAGCCGTCCATCTCAACGAGCAACGCATTGAGCGTTTGCTCGCGTTCGTCGTGTCCGCCGCCGACACCGTGACCGCGGTGACGGCCGACCGCGTCAATTTCATCGATGAAAATAATGCAGGGCGCGGATTTCTTGCCTTGCTCGAACATGTCGCGCACGCGGGAAGCGCCGACGCCGACAAACATTTCCACGAAATCGGAGCCGCTGATGGAGAAGAACGGAACGTCGGCTTCGCCGGCGATGGCGCGGGCGAGCAAAGTTTTACCAGTCCCTGGCGGTCCGACTAAGAGCACGCCTTTGGGAATGCGGCCGCCGAGTTTTTGAAATTTTTTCGGGTCGCGCAAAAACTCGACCAGCTCCTGCACTTCGTCCTTGGCTTCCTCGACGCCGGCGACGTCCTTGAACGTGATTTTGTTTTTGTCACGCGCGAGCATGCGCGCTTTCGATTTGCCGAAATTGAGCGCGCCTTTGCCGGCCATCCGGATTTGCTGGCGGAAAAGAAAATAGAGCAGCAGGAGCAAGAGCAGAACAGGCGCAAAGCTTGCGAACACCTGGGTCCACGGATGCGATTCGGAGCGGATGCCCGGTTGAATTCCGGCAGCGGCGAGTTTGTCCTGCAAATTGCTGGTGAAATTGAGATAAACGGTGGTGCGAAACGGCACTTCCATGTTTTGCGCGCCGCCGGTGCCCTGCCTGATGTATTTGCCGCGCAATTGTTGGGTCGGCTGTCCTTCTTCGACGTACAAAGTGAGCGGCGAAATTTTGTCGTTCACGATTTGCTTGTTCTCGAGCAGCTCGAGGAAGCGATTATAAGGAACATCTTCAAGCTGCGGGTAGTTCCCGCGCCAGAAGAGCATCGCGAGGGCGAAAAAGCCGAAAGCGACCGCAATCAGGATGACGCCGCGCCAGTTAAAACTAGGCTCGTTGCCGCGAGGCTTGTTCTCGCGTTGGGAGTTACGATCGGATTGTGGCATAAGGGGTGCGATTACTCGCGAATACAGAGGCTACCATGAAGATGTGGCATTGCAAAAAAGCAGGGTGCGGGCCGCACGGGCGTTATTGAGCCGGACGGGCAGTATTTCGAAGGTGAGGTGTGACAAGTGAGCAGTGACGAGACTGTAGTCAAGATCGACAACGTAAAGCTCGGATCGGTCGCCACGTTGCGGGTGCATTGCTTAGTGACGCGATTCCTGTAAAATTGTTTTTCGAATTTCGAGATGACTCAATTGGTTTCAACGGTCGCGGAAAAACTGGATCGCGCGGTGCAAAGAGTGACGCCGTTCGCGTATCGCGTCCGGCGGCAGGGCCGGCGCTTGGTGCGGCGCGCCTTGCGCAAGCCGCGCAGCGTTTCGGAAGGTCCGAACCTGTTGCCGGTGTTGATCCAGGTTTTGGCGAGTTTTTCCAAGGCCGACGGCGTCCTGTTGGAAGAAGAAATCGATTCGAGTCTTGGATTTTTGCGGTACGATTATCCGGAAGCCGTTTACTCCGAGCTCCGACAACTTTTCCGGCAAGCGCTCTACGAGCAGCAAGATCTGTCGGCGATGGCGCAAAAGCTGAGCACGCAGTTGACCACCGAGCGCAAGATCATGCTCGGTGTCCAACTTTACGATCTCATTTCCCAAGCCGGACTGAAGCAGGAACAGGTGGTCGCGTTTTATTCGTTCATGTCGCAACTCGGCATGGCAGCCCAGGCGATCGACATCGTTTACCAATTGAACGCGTCCGAAGACGCCGACCCGTCGATTTACCAGCGCGGCGCGTCGCCTTTGGAATCGCTCTCGTTTGCGAGCAATGGAAAAGCGGACGTGCGGATGAAAAATCTGGCAGAGAGCGATCGGTTAATGGCGTTTCGCTATCATGAGCTGATCCTGCTCAAAAATTACAGCAGTCAAAATGTTTCGGTACGCGGCCGGCCGCTGGTTCGCGGTGGATTCTGCCGAATTTATCCGGGGCAGCGAATTTTGGTGGGCGATCACGTGCTGACTTATCAGGAGCTCGCCCAATATTTCAACGCCAAGAAAAACGTTTCCGTTCCACAAATTTTTGTTCGGGTAAACAAAGACGCGGACGAAGTCGGTCTCGAGCGCGCGCGAACACGCGAGAGCGCGCTCGAGATCGCCTTCGGATTGAAAGTGCGAGTGAAAGCGTTGCGCGATGTCGATGCGGTACTGAACGGCGTCAAACTCAAGTCCGGCGCCCAAGTGGAAGCTGCGCTCGACGACAAAATTCTTTTCCAAAACGACAGCGAAATGGATCTGAGCGATCTGCGCCGGCGCGCGCGCGCGTTCGGCGGGCGGTTTCAACTCAAAGCTTCGAAATCGGAATATTTGGTTTCGAACGACCCGAGCCGGCTGCAGCCGGACGACATTTTGCTTTCGCCCGGAACGAGCGGCGACGTTTTGCTGAAAATTTTTTGCGACTACGATCAGCGCGTCGGCCAATTGGAAGTGATCGAAGCCGATCGTCCGATCCTGGTCGGCGATCTGGCGGTAAGATCGACATATCCCCTCAAAGATGGGGACACCATCCGGATCGACGTCGGACAATTCCTGCGCTGCAATTTTTCCGAGCGCATCATCGAGGAGGAGCGCAACATCATTCGCACGCTCGAGGTGAGCGAGGTCACGCACCATTTCACCAGCGGCGACACCGGGCTCGAAGGAATTTCGTTTGGCCTCACTCGAGGCGAGCTGGTCTGCGTGATGGGCGCAAGCGGTTCGGGCAAGAGCACATTGCTCCGAGTTCTCGCCGGACAACTTCAACCGACGAGCGGCCAGGTTTTTTTGAATGGCCGATCGCTCTATCCGAACTTGGACGAGCTCAAAAAATACATCAGTTACATTCCGCAAGAAGACGCCTTCGACGAGCATTTGACGATCGGCGAGAATTTGCAGTTCGCGGCTGCGATTCGTTCGCCGCATCTTTCGCGGCGCGATCGAATGCGCCGGCTGGAAGCGAAACTGGTCGAGCTTGGATTAGGCGAACGCCGCGATGCGGTTGTTGGCGCCGCGATCAAAAAGACTTTGAGCGGCGGCGAGCGCAAACGGCTCAACATCGGCCTCGATATGATCGGAATGTCGGATGTTTATCTTTTTGACGAGCCGACGTCGGGGCTTTCGTCGAAAGATTCCGAGCACGTGATCGAAATCATCCGATCGATGGCGCACAACAAAATCATCATTGTCACCATCCACCAGCCGAGCTCGAAGCTGTTCCAGTTGTTTCACAAGGCGATCCTGCTCGACAAAGGCGGACGGCTGGTCTTTTTCGGAACGCCGACCGAAATGCTTCGGTATTTTGCCGAGGCCGAGCATCAACATCAGTTCGGCGCAGACCTCGGCGCGTGTCCGTCCTGCGGAACGACGCGACCGGAATTCATCTTCGATGTTTTGGAAACGCCGCTGCGCGATTTGAGTGGCGACATTATCTATGAGGAAAACAGCCGTGGTCAGCTGGTGCCAGCGCGACGTTATTCCCCCGAATTCTGGCGCGACAAGTACGAGGCGTTTCGCCTGATCCAGGACGTCAAACAAGTTTCACTTCGCCGCGAACAAGCTCCGCTGCTCCCGTCGGCGCCGGCGCAGAAGCGAAAACGCATACCAATTCGCTGGCACGATGAGTGGACGCAGTTCCGCGCACTTTTGCGGCGCTCGTTCATCAGTAAACTGCGCAACCGCGCGAACATTTGGATCACGACTTGCGCCGCGCCGGTGCTGGCGCTTTTGATCGGGTCGCTCTTGCGTTATTCGGAAAGCGGGAAATACGATTTCGCATCGGCCTTCCACATTCCGACCTATCTTTTTCTTGGATTGCTGGTGGTGATGTTTCTTTCGCTGACCAACAGCGCCGACGACATCATTCGCGACCGGCCGACACTCCAGCGCGAGCGCAATCTCGATGTCCGACTGCCCTATTACATCTTCGCCAAGATGTCTTCGTTGTCGGTCTTCGCCTTGATCCAATGCATCCTCTTCGTCCTGATCGGCAATTACATCCTCGAGATTCGGGGAATGTTTTGGGTGCACCTGGCCCTGATGTTCATGACGGCGGTCGGCAGTCTCGCCCTCGGCCTTCTCGTTTCATCAATCGTTTCTGACGCCAAAACCGCGGCCAACATCGTGCCGCTGGTTTTGATTCCACAGATTCTGATGAGCGGAGCGCTTATTAAATATGAAGACATGAACCGGAACCTCAGCCTGGTTTATTCATTGACGCGCTGGTTTCATGAACATCCATCCAAAGACCGCAGCAGAAAAATGGACAGCAAGTTGCAGGTCCCCTTCGTCTGCCAGTTTATTCCGATGCGCTGGTCCTACGAAGAGATGATTGTGGCGCAGGACAAATTGAATCCGCTGAATCGAAGGCGGGAGCGCGCCGACGGCGAGATTCGACAAATCGTGGCTAAACCGCAAGCGCAGCAAGACACCAAGCGACTCGAGGAATTGAAAGAAGTGCTGGCAGTTTTGTCCGGTCTCGAAGCGAAATCAGCCGACGATCTCGATCATTATCTCAAGCAAGTCGACCAGGTGCTCGACCGAAAGCGGCCGTTCGATTCAGCAATGTTTAAAGATGCAAAGGGCGAGGTCACGGCCGAACAAATTTACCTCAATCAGAAAGTTTCCGATCTGATTTCAAACGCGGAAATGGAGCAAAGCGATTATCGTCGCGGCAGCCGGCCCAATGTTTTCTTCGGCGCGGAAAAACGTTACCCGGGCGTCAAGATTAGCGTCTTTGTTTTCAACACGATGGTGCTGATTGGCTCGACATTCGGTTTGCTTGGTTTGCTATATTGGATCCTGCGCCGCCAACTCGAAGTGCGACGAACCTAAAATGAAAAACCAATCCAACGGCGACTCACGACTTATCGTCGCGGCCAGCGACATTGATGCGGACATGCTTTACGCGACGAAGTTTTGGGCGGGCGATCCCTTCATTTTCCTCCAGCAAAACGGAAAGCGCACAATCGTGTTGAGCGATCTGGAGATGGATCGCGGCCGGAGGACAGCGAAGGTGGACGAGTTTGTTTCGTTTAACCAACTCGAGCGGGAAGTGCAGGGCAAAGCGAAACAAGCGCCACCGTATGAAAAAGTCCTCGCGCATTTTCTCCGCAAACGCCGAGTAAAAAGTGCAGTGGTGCCGGCAAGTTTTCAGCTCGGTTTCGCGCGCGAGCTGGCGAAAGACGATGTCAATCTTGCCACGACTGACGGCCTCTTCTGGCCGGAGCGCGAAGCCAAGACGGATGACGAGCTGAAGTTGATCGGCCGCGCTTTGCGCATCACCGAAAGCGGTTTGACTCGCGCGATGGAAGTTTTGAAGGCATCGAAGCCGGCCGGAAAGAAATTGCGCTGGTCGGGTAAAATACTGACGTCCGAAATGCTGCGCGCGGAAATCGATTCCGCGATGTTGCGCGCCGGCGGCACGCCGACAAATACGATCGTCGCCGGAGGCGACCAGGCGTGCGACCCCCACGAGCGCGGGTCCGGTCCGCTCTACCCGAACTCGCTGATCATCCTCGATATTTTCCCGCGTGACGCGAAAACAGGCTACTGGGGCGACATGACGCGCACGGTTGTCCGTGGTCGAGCGAGCGACGCGCAACGCAAACTTTGGGAGACGGTGAAGGAAGGGCAGGAGCTCGCGCTCCGAGAAATCAAGGCCGGAATCGACGGAATGAAAATTCATAAGGCGATCCAGCAGCTTTTCCAGAAGCGCGGTTATCCGACCGAAGTTCGCAACGGAAAGAACGTTGGATTTTTCCACGGTACCGGTCACGGACTCGGTTTGGAGATCCATGAATATCCGCGGCTGCAAAAGGCGACCCTGAAGGAGCGACAAGTGCTCACGGTCGAGCCGGGACTTTATTATCCCGGGCTCGGCGGTGTCCGGCACGAAGACGTGGTCGTGGTAACGAAGGCCGGCTGCAAGATTCTCTCGCGATTTCCGAAGCAGCTGGAAATCTGAGCGCGATGTCACGCCGCGGCGCCGACCGTTGATGTTGTAGCTGCCGCCGTCTCTGGCGGCAGAGTCTTCCAAAGTCTGCCGATGAGGACACCGGCAGCTACAACGCCTCGCCCGGCGAAGGGGTTCCAGGACCAAATGAACGCCCCGCGCAGTTGAGCGTCTAATTTAGGCAATTAGATTACCACAGGAATGTTCTATCCAATCGGCTTTGGGGGCCATCACTTCTTTCTCTATTTGATCGTGCCCATGATTCTTGGCATCTGGGCCCAGATCCGCGTCACCGGTGCGTTCAATCGCTGGGGAAAAGTCCGGGCAAGCTCGAACATCACCGGTGCGGAGTGCGCGCGAGAAATTTTGCAGGCCGCGCAAATCCACGATGTCGATGTTATTCAAACCGATGGTTTCCTCGGGGACCATTACGATCCGACGAGCAAGAAGCTTTGCCTTTCCAGCAACGTTTACAACACGCCGTCGGTCGCCGCTCTCGGGATTGCGGCGCACGAGACCGGGCACGCGATCCAACATGCAAAAGCATATGCGCCGCTGAAAGCACGAATGGCGATTGTGCCGGTCACAATGGTCGCTTCGCAGATGCTGCCATTTATCATCATTGGCGGATTTTGGTTCCGCATCACGGGCCTGATCACGCTCGGGATTTATTGCTATCTCATTCTCGCCATCTTCCAATTGATCACGTTGCCGGTGGAATTCGATGCCTCACGGCGCGCGAAAATTATTCTGCAACAAATGCACATCGTGCAGCCCGGCGAAGAAACGGCCGGGGTGAACAACGTGCTCAACGCCGCCGCGCTCACTTACGTCGCCGCGTTTATCGCCGCGCTCGGCAACTTGCTTTGGCTGATGTCGATGCGTGACCGGCGCGATTGATCGCGCGGCTTGAAGAAGATGAATCCTGCAATCGCGTTACCGCCAGCTCGACGCCTGACCGATTTGTTGTCGTCCGGGCCGGATGCCGGTGTTAAGTCTAAAAGAAACGCGATGGACGAGCCTCGGAAGGATGAAGACCAGCAACTGGTCGCGCGCACGCAGGAAGGCGACGCGAGCGCGTTCGATCAGCTGGTTGTGAAATACACGCCCCGCCTTTACGGCCTCGTTTACAACATGACCTCGAACCACGAGGACACAAACGATCTGCTCCAGGACATTTTCGCAAAAGCTTACAAGGCGATCCGCGGTTTTCGCGGGAAATCTTCCTTTTATACCTGGATCCATTCGATCGCGGTCAACATGACGCTGAACTTCCTCAAAAAACGCGGCCGCCGTTTCCAACTCAGCCTGGACGATGTCGATTCCAGCATTCAAAGCGACAAGGAATTTCTCGAGGCCACCGCCTCGAGCAGTCCGGTGCGGGAAGCCGACCTTTCCGAGCTCCAAAAAAGGTTGAACGAGGCGATGATGAAATTGTCTGATGAACACAGAGCTGTGGTCACCATGTTCCATATTCAGGGGATGCCCCACGCAGAAATCAGTAAAATCTTGCGTGTTTCAGAAGGCACAGTACGATCCAGGCTTTTCTACGCCAACCGGCAACTGCAAAACTATCTAGACGAGTTTCGAAAAAATCCGGTCACCTGATTCAGCGCCCATGGACGAGTTTAACGACAACGAAATAACGAAGCTGCTTCGCCTCAAACGTTACGAACAACCGCCGCCCGGTTATTTCGACAATTTCATCCACGAATTTCATCGCCGGCAGCGCGATCAACTTCTGCGAGAACCGCTTTGGCGGATCTGTATCGATCGGGCGCGGGATTTTGCATTTTCTTTCAATCTTTCAACCCTCACTTCTTATCCAGCCGCAGTCACCGCTGTGCTCGTTTGCGCGGCAGTTATTTCCCTGCGGATTTATCAGGCGCCACCGCCGGCGACGGTTGCTGCGAAAGATCGACCGGTTTTGGTTGCGCCCGCCAGCACTGAGCCGGAATGGACGTTGGCATCGCCCGTGTCGACACGGGTCTTTAACACGCGGTCGCTTCGCAATATGACGGAAAGCGCCCAAACTCACCGGAGCGGCACGCCTCGCTACGTGCTCGATAGCGTGCCCGTGAGTTATGAGACGACTTTCAAGTTCTAGCCCAGTCCAGGGGTTTCGCTTGCTGGCAAAACTCGCGTTTTTTGCCGCCGCAGCGTCACTTTCTGCGCAACAAACACCGCAGTCCGCCACTGCGCTTAGCCGGGAAGTCAAAGACGTTTTTGAGCGCGCCGCCAAGGCCGTAGTCAAGATCGAGGCGACCGACCAACACGGCGAACTTTCCGGCACCGGGTTCTTTGTCGATCCGACCGGCACGCTTTACACCGCCTATTCGGTTGGTGGCGAAGCTGAGAATGTCACCGTTGAGTTCAAAGGTAAGAAATATCCGGCCAGACAACTCTTGGCCGATCTCCGCAGCGGTATCGCGATGTTAAAAGTAGATTTGGCCAGCCCCGCGTTGCCGATCGGCAACTCTGATCAGCTTGAAATCGCTACTCCGGTCGTTGCGATTGGTTATCCGCTCGATCTCGCTGAGACGCCGAGCTTCGGCATGATCGCCGGCTTCGATCGCAAATGTTTCGGCGGATATTTTCCAACCAAGCATTTGCGAGTAAATCTGCCGCCGCAGCGCGGTGAAGGCGGGGCTCCCCTCCTGAATTTGAAAGGCGAAGTCATCGGAATTCTGCTCTACACCTTCGAAAATAATTCCTGTTACGCATTGCCGATTGAGGCGGCCGAAAAAATCCGGGCCGATTTCGTGCGCTTTGGCGAGCCCCGGCATGGCTGGATTGGGGCCAACGTTGCCGAAGCGGCAGCGCCAGTAGAAGGCTCGCGCGCGGTTACCAAAGAGATCATGAAAGACACGCCGGCTGCTGAGTCGGGAATGAAAGCCGGCGACGTCGTTCTCCAAATTGGCCGGACGCCAGTGCACGAGCCGGAAGATATTCTCGACGCCTCATTCTTTTTGACCGCTGGCGATGTCGTGCCGATCACGGTGATGCGTGGCAACGAGAAAATCACGTTCAATGTCCAGGCGGATTTCCATCCGGCGAGTCAACCTCGGCCGCCGCTTCTTGCCGCGCCGCCGCTTTCGAATCGCGCGATCCCCCTGAATTTGCAGTCCGCGCCGGAAAGAACGCCGTAGGGTAGAGGCAATTGACTTCAATCGTCCGGGCGGTTCGGTGAACCGCCCCTACCACATTTTCCGGAACTGCGCTTCGTCGATAACTCGGACGCCGAGATCTTTCGCTTTGGCGAGTTTGCTGCCTGCTTCCGCTCCGGCGAGGACGTAATCAGTTTTCTTGCTCACGCTGCCGCTGACATGACCGCCCAGCGCTTCGATTTTCGCCGACGCTTCTTCGCGAGTCATTGACGGCAGAGTGCCGGTGAGGACAAAAGTTTTCCCGGCCAATGGCAGCGCGGCCATTTTTTTGGCCGAGACTTTTTCGCTTTTCGGACGAATCCTCAATTGCTTTATCCGTTGAACAATTTTCTTTCCCGCCGCTGACCCAAAAAAATCGAGAACGCTTTTCGCTACGACCGGTCCGACTGCGGTGACGATGCCGCCGTGCTTGTCGACCTTGCTCTTCGATGGCTCGGCAAAACCCGTTTTGATCAATCGTTCGGCGATTTCCTTGGTCCCGCGGCTGCGGGACTTGTCGCCTTTGCTTTCATGATAGGCGAGCACGTCACGAAGAAGTTTGGAGTTGGCGACGTCCTCGATCGTTTCGTGAAAACGCGCGAGATCGGTCGCGGTCGTTTTCCCGACGTCAGGAATCGCCAGCGCGTAAAGCCAACGCGAAAGCGGAAAAATTCTCGCGCGCTCAGTGGCCTGGACAGCTTTGGTGGCGTTTTTCTCACCCAAAACGCGGGGCGCTTCATCGCTGCCCAGGTTCAACTTCGCAAGTTGCTCGACCTCTAGCTCGAACAAATCGAGGGGCTCGCGCACGAGGCCTCGCTCAACCAGTTTGTCGGCCACGATTCCGCCGACACTTTCGATATCGAGTGCGCCGCGGGCCGCGAAAAATTCCAACCGCCGTGTGGTTTGCGCCGGACAATGGAGGTTCTCGCAGCGCCAGGCCACAAATTGCGGATCGCGCCGGACCTCGCTGCCACAGACGGGGCACTCGCTATGAATGTGTTTCAGAAAATCAAATGGCTTCGCGTTGCGCGGCCGTTTCGATTTTACCACTTCGACAACAGCCGGAATCACTTCGCCGGCCTTTTCGATCACCACCGTGTCGCCAATGCGAATGTCCTTGCGCTTGATCTCGTCCTCGTTGTGCAAAGTCGCCCGCGAAACGGTGCTGCCACTAACGAGCACCGGTTCGAGCACCGCGACCGGTGTGAGAATTCCAGTCCGGCCAACTTGAACCTTGATCTCGAGCAACTTCGTTTCGACGCGTTCAGCCGCGTATTTGTAAGCGATCGCCCAGCGCGGTGATTTCGCGGTGAAACCGAGCCGCTCGCGTTGTGCGAGCGCGTCTACCTTGATCACGGCGCCGTCAGTCTCATACGGAAAATCGCGCCGGATCTCGTCCAGGTCACGAATGGCGTTTAGAACTTGCTCAATCGAATCGGCCAACCACCAATCTTTATGCGTGGGCAGTCCAAGCTTCTTGAACAAGGGAAAAATCTTGGAATGAAGATCGACATCTACGCCTTCGGTTGCGCCGGTTCCGTAAAAAACCATTCCGAGGGGTCGCTGCGCGGCAATTTTGGGATCGAGATGCTTGAGCGAACCGGCCGCCGCATTCCGCGGATTGGCAAACAATGGTAGTCCGGCGGCTTCTCGCTCTTTGTTCAGTCTCTTGAAGCCGTCTTTGTCGAGATAGGCTTCGCCGCGAACTTCGAAAACCTTTAGTACGGAGCCCTGCAATTGATGCGGCACTGATCGGATCGTTTTGATGTTTTCGGTGATGTCGTCTCCGACCAAACCGTCCCCGCGTGTAGCCGCATATTTCAGACGGCCGTTTTCGTACATTACCGACACAGCCACGCCGTCCACTTTCGGTTCGATCACGACCGGGATTTTTTCGTCTGGCAAAAGCCGCGTGATCCGTTTGTAGAAATTCGCGACCTCCTCTTCGGAATAAGTGTTGTCGAGACTAAGCATCGGCACCCGGTGTTGAATTTGGGCGAATGCCTGAAGTGGTTTGCCACCGACGCGCTGAGTCGGTGAATCCGACCTTACGAGGCCGGGAAATCTCGTCTCAAGATCGACCAGCTCTTTGTAAAGCCGGTCGTATTCGCGATCGCTGATCGACGGAGCGGCTTCTTCGTAATAACGGCGATCGTGTTCCCTAATCTCGTCTCGGAGTTGTAGGATTCGCTTCGCCGCTTGAGCCTCGTCTTTGGCCATGAAGCATGATACAAACAGGGCAAAGATCGACAATGAACGGCGTCGAAAAAATCCTGGGCATCGAAGGCGGCGGGACGAAGACGTCGTGGGTCCTGGTCGAGCGCGGAGAGAATGAACTAGGCGTTCTGGACCAGGGAAAGTTGCCGCCGGCGAACTTTCGTCTCGCCACACCGGACGAATTGCGCTCGATGTTCCGCGAATTGCCGAAGGAGATCACGCGCGCGGGAATTTTTCTGGCCGGCTGCGGCACCGAAGAAGATCGACAATCGCTTACCCGGCTTTGTGCTGAAGTTTGGCCGCAGGCAAAAATTATGGTCGGCAGCGACCGCGATTCCGGCTTGGCCGCAGCGCTTGGCCATGGTGACGGAATTGTGGTTAACGCTGGAAGCGGTTCGTCCATTACCGGCCGTCGTGACAAGCGAATCGAGAACGCCGGCGGCTGGGGGCACATTCTGGGCGACGCCGGCGGCGGTTATTTTCTCAGCTTGCAAGCGCTGCGCTTGATTCTGCGCGAATACGATTTGCACCGCGGTGAAGTCCAGTTCACCACTAAAGTTTTGCGCGCGTTGTCGCTGAATAATCTGGATGAGCTCGTGCGGTGGGCACAGACGGCCGACAAAATGGAGGTGGCGATGCTGGCCCCGGTGGTCTTCGAAGCCGCCGCCGGGGGCGATTCACGCGTGATGGAAATTATCGAAGAAGGCGCGCGCGTTCTTTGCCAATACACCGAAGCGGTAGCGAACAGACTGCATGTGCTCGCACCGAAAGTCGTTCTTCTGGGCGGCCTTTTTCAGCGAGACTCGATTTACAACCACGCATTTCGACGGCGCTTGAAGAAAACGCTGCCCGATGCGCGGGTGGCGAATTCCGAGCGAGCTCCAGAATTCGGAGCCGCGTGGTTGGCCGCAGAAATGCAAAGCTGGCCCGAAATTCATGCGGAACCTGCGCCCGAAAAAATAGCTGACCTCGCCGCAGCATTGACTGAGCAGCGCAATCCGCGTTCGGAAAATCTTGAGAAGATGGACGCGCAGGAATTGGTCAAGCTGTTCGTCGATGAAGAAAAATATGTTGGGGAAGCATTGCGCGCGGTGACCGTTGATCTGGCGCGGGGGATTGAGCTGGTGGCCGAGTCGCTGCGCAAAGGTGGCCGTTTATTTTACGTCGGCGCCGGTACGAGCGGGCGTCTTGGGGTCCTCGATGCCAGTGAAATTCCTCCTACCTTCGGCGCCTCGCCCGAACTCGTCCAAGGCATCATTGCCGGAGGCGCGACCGCGCTGCATCGGAGCGTGGAAGGAGCGGAAGACGAGGGGAGTAATGGCGCGCTCGCAATCGATCGGCGTGGCGTCAAAGATGTCGATGTTGTCATTGGAATCACCGCCAGCGGTCGGACTCCTTTTGTCCTCGGCGCGTTGGCTCGAGCAAAGTCGGTAGGCGCAAAAACAGTTTTGCTGAGCTGCAATCCAAGCCGTGAGTCCCGCGGCCACGGGATCGATCTTGCAATTGATCTGGCGGTCGGTCCGGAAATTCTGACCGGATCCACCCGACTGAAAGCGGGAACCGCCACCAAAGTTGTGCTCAACATTATCAGCACTGGCGCGATGGTCGCGCTCGGCAAAGTTCGGGGCAATTTGATGATCGATCTCAATACCTCGAGCACGAAATTGCGCGACCGCGCCACGCGCATGGTCGCCGAACTCGCGCAATGCGATTATGATTCGGCGCGGACGCAGCTGGAAAAGGGCGGTTGGGACTTGCGCGCCGTCCTTAAAAAAACGGGCCAATAGAAGATGGATATCCCTCGTCGCAAATTTGGTAAGCGCAGTTCCCAGCGGTGAAACGAACCATTGGCAACAACCTCAAATGAAAGGTTTTTTATGCTTTGGACTATCTTTGTTATTCTGCTGATTCTTTGGCTGCTTGGTTTTGTCGGCTTCCACGTTCTCGGCGCCTACATTCATTTGCTGCTCCTGATCGCGCTGGTCGTTCTTATTCTCCAATTGATCGGCGGCCGGCGACCGTTGTAGCATCCGCGCCGTGAAACCAGCTGGAATAATCGGCATCATTCTCATCATCGTTGGCATTGTCGGCTTCGCCTACGGCGGCTTGGGTTGGAGAGAGGAAAAGAAAGACGCGCAACTAGGGCCTATTGAAATCAAGCACACCGAAGGTCATGGGATCAGCTTTCCTCCGGTCGTCAGCGGAATTTGTCTGGTTGGTGGAATTCTGCTGGTCGCCTTCGGCAGCCGAAAGACCTAGCGATCGGTCGGCGGTTCGCCGCCACCGGCTTTGAGGACAGCAAAGGTCTTGCTGCCTTTGCGGTCGAGGTAGAGAAGAACTCCGCGTTTGGGATCGGCTTTGTTCAACGCCTCACGAAATGTTTTTACATCGGTCACCGGTTTGCCATCGACTTCAGTGATTACGTCTTCGCGCTCGATTCCCTGTTGCGCGGCCAAACTGTTCTCGGTCACGTCGGTGACGATCACGCCGCGCTGGACACCCAGCTTGAAACGTTGCGCCATTTCCTTGGTCAACTCCTGAACCTGCAGACCAAATTTCCCAACCTCTTCCTGACTGTTTTGGGGCGGACGCGCGGGCTCGTTGGAAGCACGCGAAATTTCATTCGGCAATTCGCCGGTCGTCACGGGGACTTTGAGTGTCTGGCCTTTTCGCCAAACCGTCAGCTCGACCTTTTGGCCGATTTTCTTTTTCAAAATCTCATGCTGCAGCTGCGAGTCCGTGTCCACCAAGTTGGCATCGACATGGGTGATGACGTCGAACGGCCGCAGGTCGCTCTTGTAAGCGGGCGCGTCAGCTTCAATCGTCCGCACGACCACGCCTTTGTCGATCCCCTTGAAAAGCTCGCGGATGGACGGATCGTCGCCGAGCGTCTCGATCCGGATCCCGAGCCACGGCCGCATGATTTTGCGCCCGGCGATCAGGTCGTCTCCAATTTCTTTGGCCATGTTGATCGGAATGGCGAACCCCAGACCGCGGTTGAGTCCGTTAATCAGCGTGTTCATGCCGATGACGTTGCCGTCGATGTCGCACAGAGGGCCGCCGCTGTTGCCGGGATTGATCGACGCGTCGGTTTGCAAGTAATCCGAGATCGAATAGCCGCTGGTCGCGAGCAATTTGCTGCGGCCTTTGCCGCTGACCACGCCGTAAGTGAAGGTGTAATCGAGTTTGAACGGCGCGCCGATGGCGAACGCGAACTGTCCAACCCGGACCGCGTCGCTGTCGCCTAATTGCACGATTGGTAAATCTTTGGCGTCGATTTTAATGACGGCGATGTCCGTTTTCTCATCGGTGCCGACGGTCTTCGCCGAAAATTCGCGGCCATCTTTCAACTTCACGTCGATCTTGTCGGCCCCTTCAACCACATGGAAGTTCGTAAAGATATAGCCATCGGGCCGGACAATAAATCCAGAGCCTTCGCTTTGAATCGGCTGAGGATTTCGCTGGTTCCGGCGCGGATTATTTTCGTCCGGCGGACCTTGAAAAAACAGGTCCTCGAACGCGGACGTTTCGGTGTCGGCCTTTTTCGAAACCTCGATGATAACAACGCTCGGTGCGACCGTCTCGAAAACTTTGGCGAAAGCATTGTTCAACTGATGAACGACATCTTTGCCCTGCTCGGCCGCGGCCGCCGGAATGGTCGGGGTGGGCGCGATCTCGGGTGTGGCCGCCAGGATCGATCCGCCAAAGGACGGATTCGCCGTGGTGAACATCGTGCTAAGGACTGCGGTGGAAAGTGAGATTGAGGTCAAACGCATCGTTCGAAGTTGGACAGCATCGAACATGCAACGTTCAAGAGCGGGAGTCCACTGGCGGTTGCATCTGCGGTACGCGAATTGCAGCGGCGCGCCCCTTGACTAATGGTATACTATCGGTTGGTCTCTCTCCGGATATGCGTTCATTCAACTTGAATCGGGCTTCGGTCGGCACGCTAGCCGTCCTCTTTGTGCTTGCTGCGGTATGGCTTGCCTTTGAGCATCAGCCCCCCAAGCCTATCCCGGCGGATGACTTCGTTCGCGCGATGGAGACGCAGCAGCCTTCGTTGATCGATCGCTATTTTCGCGAGCATCAGAATCCAAATGCGCGAACGGCGAATGATCGGTCATTGCTTTTCGCCGCGATTTTGCGGGAGGATCGGGGTGTCGCGCAAAGACTGCTGGATGCTGGAGCGAGCGCCGACTTGTCGGATAACGCGGGGGTGACGCCGTTGATGGTGGCGGCCATGCATGGCGATCTCGAATTGGTTCGGGCGATGGCTGGACACGTCACCGACATCGGTGCCAGAGACCGGGCAGGCCATTCGGCGCTTTATTATGCTGTTACCGCGCAGAAACTCGAGACGGTCGATCTCCTCTTGAATCTGACGCCGAACTTGGAATTGGCTTACGGGGACAACGGTGAGCTGCTGACCCTCGCTTTCGGGAGCGCCAACACCAAAATTGCCCAGGAAATCCTTTCACGAATGCCGCGGCTTGAACAATGGAGCGCCGGAGCGCTTCGCGCTTTGGACAATGTTTTGCGCGCAGGGGATCGCGAATCAGTGCGATTGCTCCTTTCGAAACACGTTCCTCCGCCTACGCCGGAAGGAAAGCGCGTTTCACTTCTTGCCTACGCGATTGCTACTGATAACGCGCCGCTGTTCACGACGCTTCTTGAATGTGGCGCGGACGCGAACACGACGCTGCCGGCGAAATACGACCAGGAATTTCTCGACGCGCTCCCATCAAAGTCGTTTCGCAATTACATCGAGGACGATCGCAACGTCACCTGCCTGATGCTCGCGGCCGGACTGGACCGCACCGATTACGTCAGCGCGCTGTTGCAAGCAGGCGCCGACCGCAATCGCGCCACCGGCCGCTACAAAATGCTCGCGCTTTATTTTGCGGCTGAACTCGGCCATTGGCAGCCGGCGCAGATTCTTCTCGGCAGTGGACCGGCGCCCGATCACCTGCGCATCGAAATCTCGCTTTCCTCGCAGCACATGGCCTTGATTAAAGACGGCGTGCCGGTTTTGGACTCAATCTGTTCGACTGGTCGCGAAGGCTATTCCACCAAGCGTGGCTATTTCGTGATCACCGACAAGGAACGCAATCACCGCTCGACCATTTATCACGTCGACATGCCCTATTTCATGCGACTGAGCTGTCTCGATTTCGGAATGCACGAGGGAGTGGTGCCGAATTACCCGGCGTCACATGGCTGCATTCGTTTGCCTGGCGAAACGGCGCGAAAACTTTTTGCTGAAATTCCAATCGGCACAGTCGTCGCCGTTCAGTAGGACAAAGTCCGGCCTCGAATGAAGTGCGCCGCGCACTTCGCGGTGCGCGCGTTGACATGCTTCCGACCGGTCTTAGCGTTTTCGTCCTTACTCAAAATGCAACCTCTTCGGAATGGTGATGGAAAAGAGTTCGTGTCTCATGCGCCCGGCTACTGGTCCCGCGACGGCGGGATAGCGCCTGAACTTTGGAACGATTGGAAATGGCAGCTTAAGAACCGGGTCACTTCGCTCGTCCAGCTTGAGAAACATGTCGATCTTAGCGACGAAGAGCGCAGCGGAGTGCTCCTTTCCGGCGACAAACTGGCGCTCGCCGTCACTCCGCATTTTTTCAACCTGATCCCGCGCGACAAGAATCCGGACGATCCAATTCGCCGTCAGGTGATTCCGCGGGTCGAAGAAACCTGGTCGTCGCCTTACGATATGGCCGACCCGTGCGGCGAAGATTCGCACATGCCGGTGCCCGGTTTGGTCCATCGATATCCGGATCGCGTTTTATTTTTGGTGACGGATCGCTGTGCCGCGTATTGCCGCTATTGCACCCGCAGTCGTGTTGTCAGTGGCGTCGGCGAACAGGAATTGCACACCGATTTCGAAGAAGCATTCCGCTATCTCGAACAACACACCGAAGTGCGTGATGTCCTTTTAAGCGGTGGCGACGCGCTTATTTTCAGCGACGATAAGATCGACAAATTGCTTTCGCGACTGCGCGCGATTCCGCACATCGAGTTTCTTCGCATCGGCACACGCGTTCCGATTTTTCTGCCGCAACGGATCACGCCCGAGCTGTGCCAGATTCTGGCCAAACACCACCCGCTTTGGATGAGTGTGCATGTCAATCATCCACGCGAGCTCACGGTTGAAGTGAAAGAAGCACTCGAGCGTCTCGCCAACGCCGGAATTCCGCTTGGCAATCAGAGCGTGTTGCTCGCCGGCGTGAACGACGATCTCGAGACGATGAAAACGCTCGTGCACAAACTGCTCATATGCCGTGTGCGTCCGTATTACATTTATCAATGCGACCTGATCAACGGCTCGTCGCACCTGCGCACGTCGGTCGCGAAAGGAATCGAGATCATCGAAGGATTGCGCGGTCACACCACTGGTTACGCCGTGCCGCAATACGTGATCGACGCGCCCGGCGGCGGCGGCAAAGTGCCGATCAATCCCGGTTACGTCCTTTATCACGACAACGAAAAAATCGTCATCCGCAATTACGAAGGAAAAATCTTCGAGTATCCCGAAGCCGGCGGCGACCAAACCGTCCAGTTCGCACCCCAGCGCGAGTACCACGACGAGTATTTGTATTCGTGATCTTCTTCTGTCATTCCGAGCGAAGTCGAGGAATCTCTTGCTATTTCTGTTCAGAAATATTTAGAGATGTCTCCACTTCGGTCGACATGACAAAATGCTAACCTCCTGCAGCACGATTTATTTTCTTCAACTCCTCGTCTCCCTTTTTCTCGCGATTTTGTTTTCGCAGTCCGGGATCGATAAAATTGTAGATCGACAAGGGAACCTCGAGTGGTTGAAAGGCCATTTCTCGAAAAGTCCGCTGTCTGGAACTGTTCCGCTTATGTTCGCAGCCCTGACAATCATTGAGGTCGCAGCGGGCTTGCTGAACGCGATCGGATTTCTCGCCCTGATTCTTGCGCACAATCCAACCATCGCATTTTACGGCGCAGTAGTTTCCGCTATCGCGATCGTGTCGCTCTTTTTCGGTCAACGAATGACAAAGGAGTACGCCGGCGCGGCGATTCTCGTTCCGTATTTTCTGCTCACGCTCGTCGCGATTTATCTACTCGCACATTGATTCAAGTGCGGATTACGCGGAGACGCGGCTCCATGTCATGTCGAGCGAAGTCGAGACATCTCTTGATATTTCTGAAACAGTGAGAGATTCCTCGACTCCGCTCGGAATGACAGAAAACGATCTTCCTCGGGGCAAGCCTAGCGTTGATAAACGATCTCGCTGCCGATGATCGTTATCTCGGCGCGTGTTTTCAAAATCTCTGGCTCGGGGATTTTCATGATGTCCTGTGAGAGCACAGTGAAGTCGGCGAGCTTGCCAACTTCGATCGAGCCTTTGTCGTCTTCTTCAAACGCCGCGTAAGCCGGCCAGATCGTAAACATTTTCAGCGCTTGCTCGCGTGAGACGGCTTGTTCGGGGTGCCAGCCTTCGCCCGATTCGCCTTTGATGCTTTTGCGCGCGACTGCCGCATAAAACTCAATCATCGGTTCGCCCCGCTCGACCGGCGCGTCCGACCCGCCGCAGATGATCGCGCCCGATTTCAAAAACGATTGCCACGCGTAAGCCCCGGCGAGTCGGTCCATCCCGAGTCGGGCCGGCGCGAAAAATAAATCGCTAATCGCGTGCGATGGTTGCATCGACGCAATCAGGCCGAGCTTGGCGAACCGTGGAAGATCGGCAGGATCGACAATCTGTGCGTGTTCGACTCGCCAACGTGGTTCGCGAATCTTTCTTTGGTCCGCCGGCACCGCTTTAAATGCGGCTTCGTAAAGATCGAGAATTGTTCGATTGGCGCGATCACCGATCGCGTGCGTTTCAACTTGGAGACCGCGGCGCAGCGCTTCTTCGAACATCGGCCGCAACTCTTCCGGCTTCTCGGTCAGATAACCAGAAGTCTCGGGCGCATCGCTGTACGGTTTCAGCAACGCGGCGCCGCGCGAGCCGAGCGCGCCGTCAAAGATCACTTTAATGGTGCGCTGCGTGAAATGGTGATTGAACGCGTTGAGAGTCGCTCCTTCTTTCAGAAAGTTCTGCGCATCTTCTCCGGGTCCGTAAACCGCGTTGATAAATCGGATTTTAATTTTGCCGGAGCTAAACCCCTTCTTAATAAGATCGATATCTTCCTTGTGACTGCCGGCATTTTGAATTTCGCACCAGCCCAGGCCGATTTCGCGATTGATTCCAGTCAGCAGCGCTTGCTCGCGCTCTGCTTCTGTCGGTTTCGGAATATTCTTTTCCACCAGGTCCATCGCGTTATCCAGAAGCATTCCGGTCGGTTCGCCGGTCGCCTTGTCTTTTAGAATTTCTCCGCCAAACGGGTTCGGTGTGTTCTTGTCGATCTTGGCGACCTTTAGCGCTGCACCGTTGGCGATTGCGGCGTGTCCATCGGCGCGAGTCAGAAAGAGCGGATGATCCGCTGCAACTGAGTCAAGCTCTTGCCGCGTAGGAAACCGAGGCGGCTTCCAGAAAGTCTCGATCCAACCGCGACCAGTGATCCATTTGCCGCGCTCGGTCTTTGCGGCCCGCTCTTTCACTTTGGCCAGAAAATCTTCGAGCGAGTTTGTGCCCTCGAGATTCAACGTCCGCTCGCGTTCGCCGATCCCAAAGATGTGGCAATGCGAATCGGTCAAGCCCGGCACCAATGTTCGACCGGCAAGATCAATCGTGCGGGCAGCGTGAAATTTTTTCGCTGCTTCATTTGAGCCAACGAAAATGATTCGGTCTTTTCTGACCGCAATCGCTTCGGCGCGCGGCTGTTTTTCGTTAACGGTGTAAACATTCCCGTTGGAGAGGAGGAGATCGACCCGCCTTCGCTCGGCTTCGGCGTGGCGAGCATCCTCGGCAGAGCACACTTGGAAAATCGGGCCGCCTAAGAATGCCAAAACGCAGACGAAAGAAATCCGCGCTTTCACTTGACGCTTCCCCGAAGTTTTGACGTGATCATTTTGCGAAACGGCAACTTTTCCGTAACAGAACAGTTGCCGGGAATTTAGATCGACATGCTAACGACCAGTTTTCTTTTGCCGAGCGAATTTCGATTCATAGAATTATGGCTTCGATGTGTGCACATCCTGAAAGGGATTTGAATTCGTTTCTAAGTTGGCGGCCGTGTTGGCCCGGACAGGGCGCCCGCTGATTTTATGGCGAACTTCTTCCCACGCTGGACGAACTGGCTGCCGCTGCAAATGGCCATCGCCGGCATTCTGATCGCGTGCGGATTGACCGCGGCCACGTGGTATTACGTCACGCCAAAATATACCAAGATAGGCTATCAACCGATCCAGCCGGTGCCGTTCCCGCACGACATTCACGTGACCCAACTCGGGATGGATTGCCGCTACTGCCACAGCTTTGTCGAAGTTGCGGCGCAGTCTAACGTGCCGAACACGCAGACCTGCATGAACTGCCATTCGCAGGTGCAAAAGGACAATCCGAAGCTCGCGCCGGTGCGGGAAAGTTGGAAGACCGGCAAGCCGATTGAGTGGGTCTGGCTCCATCGCACCGTCGATTACGTCTTTTATAACCACGCGGCGCATGTGAATCGCGGCATCAGTTGTTTCAGTTGTCATGGCTCGGTCAATCACATGGCCACGGTGTCCATAGCCGAACCGCATAGCATGGCGTGGTGTCTCGCGTGCCATCGACACCCCGAAAATTTTCTCCGGCCCGACGATCAGATCTTTAATCTTGATTGGAAACCGGACGACGTGAAGCCGGCGGAGTTCGTAGCGAAGTACGGACAGCCAAAAAGCGTGACTGAGGATTGGACGAAGAAGAAGCATCTGACGCAGCAGGAGATCGGTCAGACACTGAAGGAACGCTGGAACATCGCTCCGAGCGCAAATTGCCAAACCTGCCACCGATGAAACGCGTCTTTCAACATCCACCTGAGCCACTGACCGGTAAAAAATACTGGCGCAGTCTGGGCGAATACAGCAATACCCCGGAGTTCCGCGAGTGGTTGGAGCGCGAATTTCCCGCCGGCGCTTCCGAAATTAGCGACGACGAATGGTCGCGTCGCGATTTCATGAAATTGATGGGCGCGTCGATGGCGTTGGCCGGTCTCGGTCTAACGAGTTGCCGCCGTCCGGAAATGCACCTCGTCCCGTTTACGAAAAGCGCGGAGTGGACGATTCCAGGAAAATTTCTTTACTACGCCACCGCGATGCCGCGCCGGACCGGCGCAATTCCGCTGATCGCGACGACCGTTGATGGCCGGCCGATCAAGCTCGAGGGCAATCCGCTCCATCCCGCCAGTGCCGGCGCCACCGACACATTCGCGCAAGCCTCTGTTCTCGATCTTTACGATCCGGCGCGGTCGCGACGGTTCGTGAACCGCGGCAAAGATTCCAATCGCGATGAGTTTGACTCCTACATCGATAAGTTGCGCAGCCAGCTCGGGGCAAATGGCGGCGACGGTCTGGCCTTCCTGGTCGAGGAAGTCCATTCCCCGACCCGCGAAAGATTGCGCGTCGAGTTGGAGAAGGCGTTTCCGAAAATGATGTGGTGCGTCTATGACGCGGCCCTGAGCGAGGCGCAAAATTACGCGACTCGGACAAGCTTCGGCGAAAATGTGCGATTGATTCCGCGATTCGACCGCGCCGACGTTGTGCTCGCGCTCGACAGCGACTTCTTAGATTGCGGCGAAGGCGATCTCGCTTCCGCGCGCGCATTCACCCAGCGACGTCGCGTGAATTCCTCCAAGGACACAATGAACCGGCTCTATGTCGTTGAGAACCGGTTTAGCATCACCGGTGCAATGGCCGATCATCGGCTGCGCTGCGCCGCAAGCCAGATTCCAGCCTTCGCCTACGCGCTTGCTGGAAAAATTGCCGATGCCACTAAGGATCCGGGGCTGAGTTCGGTTTTGGGAGCGCTGACTTCGGCCAAGCAAGGCGGAGCAGAATTCGACGACCAATGGTTGGGCGAAGCCGCACACGATCTGGTCGCGGAATCGGGCGTCAGCATCGTTCTCGCCGGCCAGCATCAACCGGTTGTCGTGCAGCTACTGGCTTACGCGATGAACTCGGCCCTGAAAAATATCGGGCGCACTGTTGTCGTCCGGGATTTTCCGCGCAATCGAAACACGAAAAGCATTCTCCAGCTGGCCGACCGGATGAATCGCGGTGAGATCAAGCAGCTTTTCATCTTCGGTGGCGATCCGGTTTACAACGCGCCGCGCGTGCTCGCGCAGGATCCTGATAAAAAAACGCCGCTCGATTGGGCCGACCTGCAAAAGAAAGTGCCGGAAGTGGTGCGGCTCGGTTATCACGAAGATACAACATCGACCATCAGCCAGTGGCACGTCCCGTTGGCGCATTATTTAGAATCGTGGGGCGACGCGCTGACCTCGGAGGGCGCCTATTTGTCGATCCAACCTATGATTTTGCCGCTCTTCGGCGGTCTCAGTGAAATCGAAATCATGAACGCGCTCCTCGGCCGGCCGAAAGTCGAAGGGCCGGAGCTCGTTCAGGAAACTTTTCGTGCGACCAAACCGCCTGGCGATCTTCCGAGCGCGTGGTCGAAATTCTTACGGGATGGATTCGCGGCGCACGTTCCGTTGCGCGATCGGCCAGCGTCATTTAACGGCGGTGCGGCTGCTCCGCTCGCGCAACAGCTTTGGGCGACAACGCCCGCGCCGACATCGGAGTCTCCTGAAATCGTTTTTGTTCGCAGTTACGCGATGGACGATGGCCGTTACGCCAACAACGGCTGGCTCCAGGAACTGCCAGATCCGATCACGAAACTGACCTGGGATAACGCGGCGATGATGAGCCCGAACTTCGCCAAATCGCTGAATGTCGAGACCGGCGATCTGATTCAAATTTCAATTAACGACACTGCGAAAGACACGAACGATCAACCGATTCGACGCGAGCTCGTAATTGCGACCTACGTTTCGCCCGGTCACGCCGAGAACTCGGTCACGATTCCGATTGGCTACGGTCGG